>Ga0224555_1000358_pt1 | contig 69477 bp, 55 predicted proteins | sample 714S23034metaG_FD_180687 | JGI IMG/M metagenome (GOLD analysis project Ga0224555, IMG submission 180687) | Peat soil microbial communities from Stordalen Mire, Sweden - 717 S2 30-34 | ecosystem: Environmental > Terrestrial > Soil > Wetlands > Peat | place: Sweden: Norrbotten County, Stordalen... | reverse complement strand
TGGGCTCTTCGGCTCCTGCCCTGAAACCACACAGCTTCAGGACACAAACCGCTGCCCAATGCTCCCACAACCACCGGCAAGTTTTAATTGTCGTCACTGGAAAATTTTAATTGTCGTTCGCCACGCGGAACCGCCCCGGGCGGAGGACAGAATTCAGCGGGGATCGCCCTCATCCTAACCTTCTCCCCCGGGGAGAAGGGACAGATGTCGGACGGTTCTGGTGTTGCGAACGAGCGTCCGGCAAATCCCGTCGCGTGCTTTTCCGCCCCGCGGCGCGGAGATTTGGGCGGTTTATGCAGGCTTGTGCACCCTTGTGCATGATAAAAAGCGCGGGGGCTGGAGTCCTCCCGAAGGTCAATTGAAATTGAAATCGTTGATAGTCAAGTACATGCAACTCGGAACTTGGATGTTTTTGAGCGATTCCAGGAAAATGGCCCTTCAGGAGCGGTTTTTCTCGGGAAAAGGGAGCGGCACGCGCCGAGCGTCGCCCAGCTACCGAAATTGTGGCATGGCGAGGTTTCTGCCGGGCCGGACGTGTTTAAAAACTGAGGTGCGGCAATTCATTTGAAAATGTCTTTATTTGCTTGATGGCATTTGTTATGGAGAATGACGGAATGCGAAGGTTTGGAATCATCCTGGCTTTTTGGTTGAGCACAGCCGCCGGTGTCGCGACGGCCAGTGTGTTCTCCTTGACCGATGGAACAACGATTTCCGGCCATCCTGTTTCCATTACTGAGGATGGCGTTCAGTTCAAACAGGATGACGAGATAATTCTGCCTCGGACTGGCTGGGACAAGTTGACGCCCGCCGCGTTGCGCGAATTGATGGCCGGCGCAAAAACCCCGCACGACAAAGAGTTGATCCAGCCCTTCCTGGACTATCAGCCGCAAGCCGAGCCTCTGCGGAAGCAGATCGTCGTTAAGCCGATTGCTCCGCCGTCGCGGCCCGCGCACAGTCTGGGCGTCTTCGCTTTGTTCGCCAGTCCGCTGGGGCTGTGCATATTGCTGGTTTTGTATGGCGCGAACTTGTTGGCGGCCTACGAAGTGGCCCGCTATCGTCACCAACCACTTGCCACCGTTTGTGGTTTGGCCGCCATCCCGGTCTTCGGAGTCATAAGCCCCATTGCTTTTTTGGCAATGCCGGGCAAGCCCAGGTCGGAAGAGCCTGCCGATGCCCCGCAGGCAGCGCCCCAAGAGGAAGCCCCCGCTCCGGCGGCGCCGGAACCGGGCGACGCGCCGCAGGCCCCGCCTCCCAGCCGACCGTCGGCAGCGGAAGAGCGTAAGCCCATTTCCATGCCGGGAGCGCGAGCCGAGGCCGCGCCGGACGCCGCCGCCCAGACGGCTGCGGATTTCCCGGAGCCTATTGTTTTCGCGCGCGGCGAGTACTTGTTTAACCGCCGCTTTTTTGAGACGAAATTCGCGGGATTCTTCCGCATCATTCCCTCCGAAGCAGAGAAGAATCTTGTCCTGGTGATCAAGTCGGCTCGGGGCCAATTCGTCGGACGCCGCATTACACGCGCGACTCAGAGCGAACTCTACCTCCAGGTTTTCAAAAACGAGGCGACTGCGGACGAAATGATTCCGTTCACCGACATCCTTGAAGTGCAAATCCGGCATAAAGACACGGTATAGGACGCCTTTCACTTTTGGGGTGGCGCCCTCCTGTCCTTAATTTTAATCCTAATCGAATGCCAATTTCCCTCGTCTTCATGGGCACCGCTGAGTTGGCCTGCGCCAGTCTCCAGGCTCTCCTTCAATCCAATCAATTCATCGTCCGGGCCGCGGTCACGCAACCAGACCGGCCAAAGGGCCGCGACCTCAAGCCGCAGCCTTCGCCTGTAAAAAAGCTGGGCGCGGAAGCGGGCCTTCCAATCTTGCAGCCGGAAAAGGCCCGGGATTCCGCTTTTATTGATCGCTTGGCGGAGTTCAACGCGGAGGTCATCGTCGTCGCCGCTTACGGGCAGATTCTTCCCCAGTCAATTCTGGATTTACCCAAGTTCGGCTGCGTCAACGTCCATCCGTCCTTGCTTCCCAAGCTGCGCGGCGCCGCTCCGATTCAGTGGGCCATCCTCAACAACGACGCCGAAACAGGCGTCACCATCATGAAAATGGCCGCGGGACTGGACACGGGCGGCATTCTAAGCCAGCGCTCCACACCCATCGGTCCGGACGAAACCGGAGCGGGCCTGCATGACCGCCTGGCAGTGCTGGGAGCGGAGTTGCTCGTGGCGACGCTGCCTCCCTATATCGCGGGCGCTGTGGCGGCCCGGGCGCAGGATGAGGCAGGCGCGAGTTATGCCCGGAAAATCACGAAGGAAGACGGGCGCCTGGATTGGTCGCAATCGGCTCAGGCCTTGCGAAACCGATTGCGCGCCTTCACTCCCTGGCCCGGCGCGTATGTTTTTTGGACGGACAAGGGGGAGCGCCGCTTGCTGAAAATCTGGCGGGCGCAAATCGAGCCGCGCCAAGGGCCTCCGGGCCTGGTATTGCAAGCCGACCGCGCCGGGTTGCTCATTGGCTGCGGATCGGACGCGTTGCGGGTTGAGCAACTGCAATTGCAAGGCGGCCGAAGTATGAGCGCGCCGGAATTCCTGGCCGGGCACTCACTCCAGGCCGGCGCGCGCCTGGAGTAGAAGCCCCTCAACGCACCGTCGTGCGCGACGACGGCGGATCGGGCGGCATAAAAATATGGGGGGCCAGCGCCTTGGAAATAGCCGGCTCCTTCGTTATCAGCGCAACGTAGTCACGCAGAATATTCCGGGTTTCGTCCAGCGTGGGATCCAGCGCCTCGTCACTAGGAGAGTCGGAGCCGGGAAAATCCGAATCATCATCGAAGTCCGGTGCTTTTGGAGCCGCGACAGAATTAGTTTTGACTTCCAGCGGATGCAGCCCCGGCGCATCCACATTCTTGGACGTGATTTCATAGACTTTCTCGTCCGATCTCTTCCGGGAAAGGCGTTCCTTCTTTCTTGTCTCCGCGCGGTCTGTCCTCTCCTTTTGCTCGGCCAGGCGTTGCGTCATGCTCAAGGAAATGCTTTTGTCGGCTCGCTGCTTGAGATATTCGTCAATGTCCTGGTGGATGTAGGCGAAATCTTTGTTCGTGGCCAGCCGTTCGGCGGAGAGTTGCCGCAATTCCGCAAGGTAAGGCTTGACCAAGTTAAAGTTCTTCAGTCTATCGGCGCCGGCCACCTCGTCGTACCGCAACGCATTGGATGACGCGCTCTCGACGATCTCGTCGCTGGCGAAATCCCACACGGAGGGTAATTGGATGTCGGAAGCCACCCCCTTCAACTGGGTGGAAGCCCCGCTGGCGCGATAGAACTTCTTGGTCGTCACTTTAATCATTCCCGGATCAAACGAAGGCGTCAGGTGCGCCATCTCAAAGTAGCGCTTCAAGAGCCGCGGTTCTTGCACTGTCCCCTTGCCGAATGTAGAGCGATCACCGATGATCAATGCGCGATCGTAATCTTGCAACGCTCCGGCCAAAATCTCCGAGGCCGACGCGCTCAGGCGGCTGGTCAGCACCACCAGCGGACCATCATATTGGACAGGAGGAGAGTAAGCCGAGAAGGTGAAACTTTCACCCTCTGGACTCTTGGTTTGCACTACCGGACCTTGTTGGATGAACAAGCCCGTCAATTGCACCGCCTCGTCCAGGTAACCCCCGCCGTTGCGGCGCAAATCCAGGACAATTCCGGCGACATTTTCCTTCTTCAGGCGCGCGACAAGCCGCGCCACATCCGACGTCGCGGTTTTGAAAACCGGTCTTCCAAACCTGTTCGTGCTAATAGTTTCGTCGTTGTTGGCGTAGAACGAAGGCAAATCGATCACCCCCACCCGCAAAGGCGGGCCGTCCTCGCGCGGGGTTTCGTAAAGGCGCGCTTTGGCCGCTGAATCTTCCAACTTGATTTCGTCCCGAGTCAGTGTGACTGGCCTCTGCACCGTCGAATCTGCTGCTCCCGCCGGAATGATTGTCAGGACCACTTTCGTGCCTTTTGCCCCCCGGATTTTTTCCACCACCTTGTCCAACGGCATGCCAACCACATCAACCGCTTCCGCGTTCTCTTGCGCGACCTTGACAATGCGGTCGCCCACATGGACTTGGCCGCTGGTTTGCGCCGGCCCTTCCTTCAATTCAAGTATCTTGCAGTAACCATCCTCGCTACCCAGAAGAGCGCCGATGCCAAAGAGCGAGAGCTTCATCTGGATTCCGAAATTCTCGGTTTGCATGTGGCCCATGTAATCGGAGTGCGGATCGTAGGCGCGCGCGAGCGAATTGAGGTAAATCTCGAACACCCGGTCGCTGTCCAGCTCCTTGTAGTTCCTCAGCAGTTGCGAATAGTTCTTGATGAGCGTCTTGCTAATCTCCGAAAGGTTCTTCTGATTCAAGCGGATCACCGCCTCGAAGTTCGTCGCGCCAGGATTGGGTTCCGCGGCAGCCTTCAAGGCCGGCGCGGCATCGTTTGTTTCAATTTTTTCGCGATGAAAGCTCACTTCACCCAACTTCTCCCCGGTCTTGGAAACAAAAACGTTCGTTAGCTTCCGGAGATTTGCCTCGGAGGGAAGGTCCAGTCGCAAGGTGGCGTTGGATGAATCGGCGGTCACGGTGAGAAAACCGAACGCATGACCCTCCTTGTCCACGAACGATGCCGGCAGGAAGCCGAAACCCATTGGATGCATCTTGTCCCGCGTCAAGGAAACCAGAACAGGGCCATGGCTGTTGGTGTCGCGGCTGAGCGGGCCGGAGAACTGAATATCGGGCGCCGAAAGCAGGTGATCGAGGTATTCGCATCGCACCTCCTGGCGCCAAAACTCCCTGGCCTGTGCCATGTCCTGCGGGTACGGCAATGCGTGCCGGTTGGCAATAAAGCGTTCCTGTCCGCTGAAGTCGAACGTCTCCGCCGCCAGCAAGTTGGTGACGAAGCTGACGCGCTCATTGGCCCGCTGCATAAATCGCGCGAAAATCACCCAACAAGGGCTGATATCGTGGTTCTCGAGCGTGAGCGTGTTAAGATTGGTGCGATACTTTTCAAATTCCTCAACGTCACTCTTGAGGAAATACATGTGGGAATAGTCCAGCGTGTCCAGGTAGTGATCCAGAAATCTGCCCGCGATTTCCTGGTCAAAGGGATGCTGCGCATAATCGGATTTCTGCAGCACGTCCGCCGTAATCTCCGCGATGTTGGCGTCTGTCTTGGCGTCAATCGGGTCGCTTGGCGCCAGACTCTGAATCTGGACCGGGCTTTCGCTGTTGGTCGGCAGCGCCCCTTGGGCGTTCAGGAGGGACAAGCCGCAGCCCAGAGCCAATGCCACGCGGCCCGGAACGAACATAAATCGAAGTCTCATTAACTTTATTTGATATTTCTCCAGTACGTTCGGGCCTTCAGCGCTCCCGAATCGCCACAAGGTAACAAACATCCTGCGATTTGCCAGCGGAGTTTTTGATTTTGCTGTTGTTTCATCCTACAATGCGCCACTCTGTGATGTCTGGATTTATGCGCCTGATTGGTCATTTGCAAAACGAAGCCAGCGCCAGGACCTTTGCCGGTTACTTGCTCTCGCTCGACATCCGCAACGAAGTTGAACCCGACTCCGACGGATGGGCCGTGTGGATTCATTCCGAAGACCATATTGAAGCCGGGCGGCAGGCCCTGGCAGTCTTCACCCAAAACCCCTCCGACCCCAAATATCTCCGCGCCGCCGAAGCGGCCGCCAGCCTCGCTCAAACCCGCCGCCGCGAAAATGCCGCCACCGCCCGGCGGGTCCGCACCAGCGATCAAATCTGGAGCAGCTCCGGCAGGACGCCGCTGACGCTTTCCCTCATCGGAGTGTGTGTTTTGGTGACGCTCTTTGTGGGATTCAATCCCACCCTGCGAGACGTTCGCGGGCTTCTGATCAGCGAATGGACCAGAGGCTGGCTGCCAGAGGTGCGGTCGGGACAAATCTGGCGCTTGATCACGCCCATATTCATTCATTTCAGTCCCTCGCACTTGATATTCAACATGCTGGTTTTGCGGGACTTGGGTGCAATTGTCGAATCGCGCCAGGGAACCCGGAAACTTGCGCTGCTGATTCCAGTTCTCGCCCTGGGTTCCAACTTGGGCCAGTATATCCTGGCCGGCCCCGCTTTTGGCGGCATGTCCGGTGTTCTTTATGGCCTTTTTGGCTACATCTGGGTCCGCGGCCAATGTGACCCCGCGTCGGGCTTGTCCCTTTCCTCCATGACAGTCGTCATCATGCTGGTTTGGTTCTTCCTCTGCCTGTTCGGCTTTCTGGGCGACGTGGCCAACGGGACCCATGCCGTCGGTCTCGCTATTGGGATACTCTGGGGCGCGGCGCCGCTGGCTAGGAAGTTTGTTTGATTTCGGTCCCATTTCCGCTTGAGCAACGCCTCCCCTCTGGCGCATTCTTGCCCTCGTGGACACTCAATTTCGCACCGAATCCGATTCAATGGGGGCCATGCAAGTGCCCGCCTCCGCCTACTACGGCGCCCAAACCGCTCGCGCCGTCGAGAATTTCCCCATCAGCAATCTGCGCTTCCCGCGTGGCTTTATTCGCGCGCTTGGCCTGATCAAGAAGCACGCCGCCCTCACCAACCAGGAATTGGGCGCCCTCAAACCCGAATTGGCCGCCGCCATCGTTCAAGCCGCCCAGGAGGTCATCGACGGCAAATGGGACGGCGAATTTGTCCTGGATATTTTCCAGACCGGCTCCGGCACTTCGACCAACATGAATGCCAACGAGGTCATCGCCAATCGCTCCATGGAATTGCTCGGCAGCCATCGCGGCGGCAAGCTCGTCCATCCCAATGACCACGTCAATTGCGGCCAATCCAGCAATGACGCCATTCCCACCGCCATCCATCTGGCCGCCCTCGACGCCATCGAACACTCGCTTCTTCCTTTGCTGGCCCGACTCCATGAGGCTCTCGATAACAAAGCCCGCGAATTCCACGACATCCTCAAAATCGGACGCACCCATTTGCAGGACGCCACACCCATCCGGCTAGGCCAGGAGTTCAGCGGCTATGCCAGCCAGGTCCAACATGGATTGGCCCGTCTTCGGACTGCCCAAAAGAATCTCGGCGAATTGGCCCTCGGTGGCACCGCCGTCGGAACCGGCATCAACACCGACCCTCAATTCGCCCGCCGCACCATCCAGCGCATTGCCGCCGAAACCGGTTTGAGCGTTCACGAGGCCGAAAATCACTTCGAAGCCCAAGGCGGCCGCGACGCGCTCGTGGAAACTTCCGCCGCGCTCAAGACCGTCGCTGTCAGCCTTATCAAGATCGCCAATGATATACGCTTTCTCGGCTCCGGTCCGCGCCTGGGTCTGGGCGAATTGCGCCTGCCCGCCACTCAGCCCGGCTCCTCCATCATGCCCGGCAAGGTCAACCCCGTCATGTGCGAGATGCTCCTCCAAGTCTGCGCTCAAGTCCTGGGCAACGACGCCGCCATCACGTTCAGCGGCAGCTTCGGCAACTTTGAACTCAACGTCATGATGCCCGTCATGGCCCACAATCTCCTGCAATCCATCGAATTGCTCGCCAAAGGCTCCGATGTCTTCGCCCGCCGCTGCGTCGCCGGCCTGGAAGTCAACGCGGACAAATGCCGCGACAATCTCGAATTGAGCCTTTCCAACTGCACCATCCTTGCCCCGGTCATCGGCTACGACAAAGCTGCCAAAATCGCCAAGGTCGCCTTCGATTCCAATCGCACGATCCGCCAGGTCGCCCTCGAAATCTCCGGCCTCGACAAGGCCCGCTTGGACGAACTTCTCGATCCGGCCAAGCAGACCTGATCCTCCATCCTCACCGGCCGGTGATCTTGAGCGTCGCGTCTTTCAAACCCTCCGACTCGGCCGTCAGACGCATCGTTCCCGTCTCCCCGGCCTTGGAGCGCACGATCACCAGCGCCAACCCGTTGAATGCATTCCGCTCCGGCGCCTGAAACGACTCAAAGCTCGTTGCGTCCCCGTTGTCCGTCCCCACGATTTCTCCAGGGCCTTCCAACTTGAATTTCAGATGGTTCTTCGCCCGTGGCGCCATCCGGCCCGCCGCGTCCGCAATGGTTACAGTAACATAGCAAAGGTCGCTGCCATCGGCCTTAATCTTCTCCCGGTCGGCCTGCATGAGCACCTTCGACGGCTCCCCGGCTGTCTCTACCGTCTGGCTTGCCCACTTCTTGCCGCCTTTGTACGCGACCGCCATGAGCTTGCCCGGCTCATAAACCACATCGTCCCAATGCAGCCGGTATTCCAACGCCCCTTTCTTCTGGCGCCCAAGCGATTTCCCGTTCAGGAACAACTCCGCCTCGTCCCCGGACGTATAGACATGCACGGGCGTCACCTGCCCCACCCGCTCCGGCCAAGTCCAGTGCGGCAGTATGTGCGCCATCGCCAACTCCGGCCGCCAGCGCGCCTGGTAAAGATAAAAACGGTCTTTCTTGAATCCCGCCAGATCGATGATCCCAAAATACGAACTCCGCGAGGGCGTCCGTATCCGTCCCGACTCCGCCAACTGCTGCTGCATTTTCGCCCGCTCTGCCGGATCGGTGAAGTTGAGCAGGTTGCTCAGGTCGCTGCCATAAGGCGTCGGCTCGCCCAGGTAATCGAACCCCGTCCACACAAATTCCCCAAACACGGTCGGATTCTGGTCCTGCCCTTTGAATTCCGTATCCGGCGTCGTCGCCCACGGCGGCGCGTAAAGATCGTAGGAACTCATCTGAAAATCCGCTTTTCCTCCGCCCTTGCTAAGGGTCACAGGGAAAAAGTACTCCCCGCGCGAGCTGACGCACGAGGCCGTTTCGCTCCCGAACAACGGCTGGCTCGGATTGGCCTTCCGGAACCTTCCATACACCGTCGGTTTGTAATTGTAGCCGAAGACATCGACGTTCTTTTGGAGTCCCCTGTAGGCCGCCTCCGTATCGCTGCAGGCTTCCGTGGTGGGACGGGTTGGGTCTTCCTGGTGCGCTATGGCCGTCATCTCACCGGCGATCTTCCACCCCGCCTCTGAATTCTGCTCCACGATTTCGTTGCCAATGCTCCACAAAACGACGCACGGATGATTTCGATCCCGGCGCAACTCCGCGCGCCAATCCTTTTCGTGCCACGCGTTGAATACCAAATGATAATCGTTGGGCGACTTGCTTCTCGCCCAGCAATCGAATGACTCGTCCATCACCACCACCCCCAGCCGGTCGCACACATCCAGCAACTCGGGCGCAGGCGGATTGTGGCTCGTCCGAATCGCGTTGCAGCCCATCTCCTTCAATATCTCAACCTGCCGCTCCAACGCCCTTGTATTGATCGCCGCTCCCAGCGCCCCCAGGTCGTGATGGTCGCATACGCCGTTCAACTGCACCCGCTTCCCGTTCAGCGTAAATCCGTTCTCCACCGTGAACTCAATCGTCCGAATCCCGAACGGCGTCTCGTACCTGTCAACGACCTTCCCACCCTCTTCAACCGACGTCACCACAACGTAACGGTCTGGCTTCTCGATGCTCCAAAGGCGCGGATGTCCAAACGTGAGCGTCTGTTCCGTTGTTCCCGTTTGATGCGCCCCAATCTTCACATTGCCCGTTGCCATCGCCCCAATCGAACGCCCTTTCGCGCCGTTGGCCCCCAACTCGTAAATCTCATCCTTGACCGCCACAGTGCTCTCCGCGTCCGAATCGTTTTCCACACTCACCCGCGCCTTCACCGTCGCTTCCGCGGCCCCGGCCTGCGGCGTCGTCACGTAAGTGCCCCATTGCACCACATGGATCGGCGCCGTCTTCACCAGCCAGACATTCCGGTAAATCCCGCCGCCCGGATACCACCGCGACGAGCTTTGCGGGTTGTCCAGACGAATGGCGATTACGTTGTCCCCGCCGTACTTGATCCCGGGCGTCAAATCCACCCGCCACGAAGCGTAACCATAAGGCCAGCCGCCCATGAAATGCCCATTCAGCCAAACCGTCGCGTAAGCCATCGCTCCATCGACATCCAAGAAAATTCGCCGCCCCTGGTCCGACGCCGGAACAGCCAGGTGCTTCCGATACCATCCGACGCCCCACCACGGCAGCTTGCCAGTATCGCCGGGATACTCCTGCTTGAACGGCCCTTCAATTCCCCAGTCATGCGGCAGGTTGAGCAATCGCCACTGCCCGTCATCAAAGCCGCTCTGCGCGAACGATACGCCCCCGCCCGGATCGCCCTCCGGCTTGGTCTTGAACTCGGCTTCCACATTCGTGGTGAAGGCGGCGCCGGAGGCATCCACCCACTCCTTGATTGCCGTATAACTCAATTTCCCCGCCGCGTCAGAAGGGTCCCCTTTCTCGAAGCGCCACCCCGCGTTCAGCGAGAAACGCTCTGCCGGCGCAACCGCCTGCGCGCCCGCCCTCAGAGACGGCACACACACCGCCACCAGCGCCGGCAACCGCCACAAAAACGACACATAGTTGGAAAGGAAGTTTTTAGTCATGCGCTCCTTGTATCGCGCTCCCCGGCCAATTGTCCACTCCGAATTTTTCCCCGGCACATCACACCGTCCGAGAAGTCCACAATGCCCACAGGGTCCACCACGTCCACTTGAACGCTTGCGCATGCAGCGGGAAAACGGAAAGTGAAATCGGTTCCGTCAGTCGGCGCTTCTCGTCGAAGCTGGCGCGGGCGCGGCTGTCGCGGAAACAGACGTGGAACTTGCCGCCGGTCCCGGTTGCGCTGTTGCAGCCGATGCCGGGGCAGCCTCAGCGGCTGCCGCTTTCGGAGCAGGCGTCTTGAGTTTCTGCCCCACTCGAATGGACGTGGTCTTGAGATCGTTCAATGCCATGAGCCGTTTATAGGAAATGCCGCACTGATGGGCGATTTTGGCCAACGTATCGCCCGCTTTCACAACATAGACCGAGCCGCCGGCTTCGGCGGATTCCGCCACAGGCGACGACGCCACAGATGCGGCCGCCCCAGGAATCTGCAGCTTCTGCCCGATTTGCAGCCGCTTCGCGTTCACCCCCGGATTGGCGTCCATCAACGCCTTCAACGAAATGTGTTGCGCCTTTGCAATGGCGGCCAGGGTGTCTCCGCGAACGATGGCGTAATCACCCGATGGGGACGCCGGGGCGGCAACGGCCACCGGGGGCGGCAGTGGATTTGTCGCCACGAACTGCGGCGGCGCCGACGTCTGAGCGGCCGGCAGTCCAACGGTCAATTGGTTGTTCGAGAGGGTCGCCATGCTGACTGGCGAATTGGTGTCCGCGTTGGTCGCCACGGCGTAGCCCGCTTCGGCGGAATTCGTCGTGCTGTCCTTGGATTGCTTCTCCGCAGTGTCCTTGCAGCCTTGCAAAAGCATCCCGCTGATGACGCCAACGTGAATCGCCGCGATCAGCAAGACTTTGAAATAAAGACCGGATTTATCACGAGGAGGTGTCGTGCCCTGAGGAACAAATGGACTGTGCGTATTCATAATATACCCGTTCAGTATGGCATGAGGCGTGCCAGAGACGCAAGTCTGCGCAACCCATTGAATCCAAAGCATTTTGGAAAAGCAGAAGGATTCCGATTTCATCCAAACTGACGAAATCTCGCAAGCGATTTACGAAATATCGCCGCTTTCCACCGTTATCAGTTGCTCTGCCACTTACGGTTTGGCGGCTGGCGCAGTTCCGGCGGCTTGGGCCGGTTTCTTCTTGAACGCGGAGCGCAGGAACCATTCCCGTTTCAATCCCTCAATCAGATCGTCCGCATGCGTGATCGTTGTCGAAATCTCGCCCACAAGGTTCGTGTTGATTTGCACTTGCCACGCCAGGTTGCTGGTCAAATCTGACAGATGAACCAATGTGTGATCGAGGTCCGTCGCCAGCAGGGTCACGTTCGTGTCGGCGCTGTCCACTGTCGTGTGGACCGATTGCAGCGTTTCATGCGCGTCGCGCAACGTCACTTCCAATTGCGATGCCACGTTGGTCGGCAGCAGCCAATCGCCCAGCGAACCTTTCGGATCGCGCAGGTTCCCGGTTATCACCGCCAGATTGGTCAACGTCGGATGCGTCGCAGCCAGCGTCGCGTTCACCTGTTCCACCGCGGTATGGGCGCTGGTCAGGACCGCCGCGATTTGATTGGTCAGGCTCAAGATGCCGGGCAGCGCCCGTTCCACCGTCGCCACCACTGCGTCCAAACGATCTGACAAACCCGGCTCGTCGATAGGCGGAATCCAGAAATAGTTGCCGGCCTTCAAATCCACCGGCTGGTTGTATCTGGCTCGAAAGGCGTTCGTATAATACACCCCCGGCTGCGACTTGATCAGCGCCATAAGGTTGCTGGTGGCGATATTGGTGATGGCTTCTTCCGGCAAACCCGCGTTCTCCGGCAAGGCCCGGCTTTCCTTGTACAATTCCTTGAACTTTCCCCAAGCCAAACGGCGGTTCATGACCAGCAACTCCCCCGTCTTCGCGTCATTGAACACCGTCGGAGCACCGGACTTGCCTTTTTCCACCTCCAGAAAACGATGGCCCAGAAAATCAGAACCAACCCGCACCTTGGAGTCCCACCAAATGTAGCCGTAGTAATCCACGCCGTCGTAAGACTGCCGGATGTTGAAAAAAATCGTGACCCCGCGCGTCGCCGTGGGGTCGTTGGGCACTATCTTGGTCACTTCGCCTATGTTGAAGCCCATCAGACGAACGGGGTCCCCAGGATTGAACCCCGATGCGTCATTGAGGCCCGTCGCGTAATTGAGTTTGGTGATGAACCAGCCCCGGCTTTGCGCCGTGGAATAAAGGTAAAAACCAAATCCGCATAGCAGAATGAAAATGGCGATGGTGACGAACAAGCCGACGATTCTTTCCGCACGGCCCAGCCGTGTTCGCAATTGGGGAGTCAAGTCTTGAAGTGGCATGGTGTGATTAGATGTTTCTTCTTAATGCGGTTTAGTTCATTTCCGGTATCTCACTGCGCTCGCCCAGGCAATCCCAGCGCCCGTCTTTGAGGTGGCCGAAATGACGCCGCGCTCCGCCCCAAAGCGAATAATCGCTCGTCGCGACGATCAGCGTCATCTTGCGGCCCCGCGCCCACCCGGCGCCTTGGGACAATTGTTCCAGGAAATCGCGCCACCACATCCGATGGCTCGCTTCCAATCCCGCCACCGGCTCGTCCAAAAACAATACCTCCGGCTCCAGCGCCAGCGCCCGGGCCAGCCCCACCCGCTGCTGCCAGCCTGTCGTCAACGATTGCGCCGTCCCGTCGGCAAGCCCAGTCAACACCGTCGCTTCGAGCAGGCCTTGGATCGCGTCGATTGCCTCCCCTCCAGCCCAATCGCGATGGTAACGCAAGGGAAGCGCGACATTCTCAGCCACAGTCAAATCCGGGAACATGCGTCCGCCCCCTTTGAAGACGAAGCCCACGCGCTTGCGCAGTGCGATGGATTCCGGCTCCGAAAGCCCCGCAAGCTCCCGGCCAAAATGCCGGATCACCCCGGCCCCGGGCCGTTGCAACCCCGCCATCGTGGCAAGAAACGCGCTCTTGCCCGATCCGTGCCGTCCCCCAACCACCCAGTACTCGCCCGCGCCAACCTGCCAATTTACGTCCTCAATGACGACCCGGTGCGAGGATGTTCGTTGGACGCTGGCGCCGACGGCCTCGATTAAAGTCGCGGAAGATTGAGAAATTTCTTGCGCCATGAGATTATCAGACGACCAGATACACCACGATGAACACCGCATCGAGCAGGACCATCCCGACCACACACTTCGCTATGGCTTTGGTGGTCGCGCGGCTGACCTCGTCCAAGCGCAAGGGCGCAGCCAACCCTTGGTAACAGGTGATGATGGCGATCAACATCCCGTAGCAAACCGTCTTGAGCGCCAAAAGGACAAAATCCTGCCACAGCAACGCGTCGGCCAACTGCGCGAAATACTTCCCCGGCTCCAGCGGCACTTGTTCAATAAAGGCAAAGAGATAACCGCTGACCAACGCGATAAAAATCAAATAGATGGTCAGCGAGAATATCGCCAGCGCCAGCCCGATCACCCTCGGCACCACCAGATAATGAATCGGATCAATGCCCAAGGCATCGAGCGCCTCGACCGCCCCCAACGCGCGGGCGGTGCCCAGTTCCACGACGTTGGCGGCGCCCACGCGCGCCATGACCAGCAGCGCGGCCACGATCGGCCCCAGCTCGCGCACCACCACCGTCACCATCACCATCCCGGCGTAATTCTCCGCCCCGAAACGGTTGAGGAGAAACACCGTCTGCCCAATCACCGCCAGTCCCAGGGCGCACGCCAGAAACGCGACCATCGGCAGCAGATCGACGCCCGCCCTGACAACCTGCGCGCGGATCGCCGGACGGATGACTGCCCGGGCCGTGTTGGATTTCGAGAGCGCAACCCCCAGCGTGATGAGCAGAAACGCCCCCATGCCCCGAACGTCCTCAGTCCACCGTATTATCACGCGGCCCGCGCGCCGCATCGCCTCCGGGCGCGCCGGCGCTTCCGCTACTTCCCTTGTGGACAAACTGTTCACCATGCCCGCCACGGTAGAGCATTCCGGCGCCGGAGTAAAGAAGCCGGCACGGTCACGGAGCGCAGCCAACGGGCGAAACCCCGCTTTTTATCATGCACAAGGGTGCATAAGCCTGCATAAGCTTGCATAAATGGCCATTTTTGCGGTATGGCTCTCGCTGGAACGGGTTCGCCGCTCCAGCTTGCCGCAAACCGGCCTATGTCAATGAACATCCGCCCTTGACCGGCCACCATGGCAACATACAATACCAATTGCGTAAAGCAACACTTTCTCAATATCAGAGGGGGGGGGCGGGACTGACATCTGCATCCGCGGTCGTCGCAGACTGAAACGAAACTAATTCAGAGAGGCGGATTCCCCGGACTGGAAAAGGCGGCGTGAATGCGCTATTGATTAGTCGATAATGATCATGCGGAAAATCGCGCTGGCTTACGTGCTGGCTCTCCTGGTCTTCGGGGCCGGCATCTGCGCCGCCATCTGGACGGGAAGACAAGCGGAACCGCCCCGGAAATCCGCTCCGGCGCGGATGACAGGTCAGCCGTCCGGCATGGTCCAGGCGGCCTTGCTCGTGCGCGACAACCTGCGGCAACCGCTCAGTCTGCTGCTCCTTCAACTCATTCTCATCGTCCTGCTGGCCCGGATTCTTGGGGCCGCGGCGGCCCGCGCCGGGCAACCGGCAGTCATCGGCGAGATGGTCGCGGGCGTTGTCTTGGGACCGTCCGTCCTGGGCGGGTTGTTTCCGCATTTTTTTGCGTTCGTCTTTCCCGCCGACTCGCTGGGCGCATTGAGAATTTTGAGCCAAGTGGGGGTCATCCTTTTCATGTTCCTGGTGGGCATGGAACTGGATTTGCATCAAGCCCGCCGCCAGGCCGACACCGCCCTTATGGTCAGTCATGTCGGCATTATACTCCCATGCTTTCTGGGGGTGGTCTTTGCCCTGTTTATCCACCGGTTCCACCGGCCGTTGGCGCCGCCCGAAGTTTCCTTTCTTCCCTTCGGCCTATTCATGGGAATCGCCATGAGCCTCACCGCCTTTCCGGTGCTCGCCCGCATCCTCCAGGAGCGCGGCCTGACCACGACGCCGCTGGGCAGCCTGGCCCTGACGTGCGCCGCCATCGGCGATCTGACGGCCTGGTGCGGTCTCGCCCTGGTGGTGGCCGTTGTGAAAGCCGGCGGCCTGGAAGCCTCCGTCGTAACGATCCTCTTGACTCTGGCCTTTATCGCGGCCCTGAGCTTCCTGGTCAAACCGTGGTTGAATCATTTCATCCAGGCCCGCCCCTATCATGCAACGGCTCCGGGACCCGGCATCGTCGTGGCCATGTTGATCCTGGTTTTTTCTTCGGCGCTGTTCACTGAGATCATCGGCATCCACGCGCTCTTCGGCGCGTTTCTCGCCGGGGTTATCATGCCGGCCAATGCGGAGTTTCGTTTCCATCTCCGGGGGAAACTTGAAAATTTCACTTCCGCGCTTCTCCTTCCGCTGTTCTTCGCATTCACCGGCTTGCGCACCCAACTCGGCCTGCTGCACGATTGGAATGCCTGGAGCATCTGTGCCGGGATCATTTTTGCGGCGACACTCGGCAAATTGGGCGGCACGATGATCACCGCGCGTTTCACCGGACTGAACTGGCACGACTCCTTTGTGCTGGGCGCATTGATGAACACGCGCGGCCTGGTGGAATTGATCGTCCTCAACCTCGGCCTGGACCTGGGCGTATTCACGCCGCCCCTTTTCACCATGCTCGTCATCATGGCCCTGTTCACCACAGCCATGACCGGCCCCCTGCTCTCCCGCGCCAAAGTCCTTCCTCGAACAGATTCTCGAGTTTAGCTCAAGACCGGAGGTTGCTCGCAGGTTTCATGTCAGCGGGTATAGGATCTCCGAGTTTCCAAAGCGTCTGTGTTTTCCCTTCGGCCACAACATCCATATTCGAGGCCACGCCGGATGGCAGCAATATTTCCGCTCGTGCCGACCGGCCGCCGTGAATCCCCCCAAATACACCCAAGAATTTCAACGCGTCAGAGACTGCGGAACCAGGCACCGAACCCACCATTAAACCGCTGCGAAATCGAATCAATTTTCCCCGTCCCTTTCGGTACTTCCGCTTCGCCATAACATCAACCAAGACCTTCTTCCCCTGGAGTTCCACCGGCAATGGCCAGTTGGAAATCGTTTTGCCAAACGCGCCAGGTTCGCATGTCAGCGAAACCGTCGCGTCGGGAAGATTTCGTTGCGGCGCCAGGAAACGCTCGGAGGTCCGAAGCATGACCGTTGCATCACAACCTCGCTCGTAGCGATTCTGGAAGTAAACACAAAGCTGGCAAGTGTTCGCACTCACTTCCGTTCCTACGACGAACGCGAAACCATCCTTCTCAAAAAACTGCTGATACCGTTGGAAGAAATCCGGTGCGAGGTCCTTGCGTCGAGAAGCCCACAGGTAGTAAGCGATTATCAAGACCAAAGCGACAGCTCCGCCAACGCGGAACCACCAAACGCCCGGTTCTTTCGACGCCGGGATAAGCCAGGCGGCCCCCCCAAACATCACTGCCGCGACCGTGCATACCATCAAGTTTTGTCGTGTGTTTTGTTTCATGTTCCAAACTGATTTCTTTAAAGTGCCCTCAGCCGCCCTGCATCCTCTTGGGGTGTCGCAAAGCTTCCAACTCCCGGCGCAAGGGGTGCCAGTAAGAACGGTCGCGCTCGCGCTCCATCGCTTCCTCCTGGTTCAAGGCCGCCGCCAGCGCCTCGGCGTCTCCTGCGGCCGCTTTGGCCAGCAACGTCCGTCCAGCCGCCAGCCGCCGGCACAACGGGCCGTTGGCGCGGGCCAGTGTCAAGAGAAGCTCCGGCGTGCGCAGTTCCCGCAGCCAGAAAGAGACGCGCGCGGGCGTGGCACGGTCCTGGTTCTGAAAATAATGCGCCTCCACCAGGCGGCGAATCATTGGCCAATCCTTGTCGCGCTGGGTTTTCTTGGCTTGGACAAGATCGGGCAGGGAAAGCAAATCGCACTTCGTTCCATCCGGCAACTCGATCACCGTGCGCCGCCGCCACGGCGCCGAGAACGGATCGACGCCGCGCATTTTGGCCATCACATCCACTCGCATCCGCAGAGCCTCCGGATGCCGGCAACGGAAACGAAGGGCATGGCCGCGCCGGAGGAATTTGTGGGCAAAGGGCGGAACCGCAATCAACTCGGCGTCCAAGTCGGCCAGCGCCTGGCGCAGGCGCGCCAAGTTGGCAACGTCCGCTACAATGGCGAAATCGATGTCCCGGCTAAACTCGGCCGCGCCGTAAAACACGCACGCTTGTCCGCCCATGAGCAGGGCGCGGACGCGGCGCGCGCGCATCGAAGAAAGGACTTTGCGTATCGGGTTCAGGATCAAGGGAGCCTCCCAGCGCAAGATAAGTCTGCCAGAGCTTCTCGCTTTCCAGCCAGCGTTCCACGGGCGTAAGCCGATACCACTCGGCCCACTCCTGGCCCACCAATTCTTCCGCCCGCATCGTGCAAAAGCCCGCCCAAGCGCTATTTGGCGGCCGGCTCAACGACACGTTTAGCGACGACTTCCTCCGTGGCGAATTCGCCGACTTTGCGGGTCAGCTTCATTTCGTCACCTGTGACTTTGCCGGAATAGGCGATGTCGATTGCCTGGTCTCCCATCTGCAATGGTTCGTTAAAAGCAATGTCGCTCCCGGTCAGCTTGCCTTTGATGTTGCTGGAGATCTTTTCGCCGTCCAAATCACGGATCGCGGTGCCGGTGATCTTGTCGCCGTCCAGCTTGAATTCGTAGAGGTATTTCTGGAGTCCGATTTGGGTGTCAAATTCCGAGCGCCACTTGCCCGCGATGGAGGCGGCAGCCGGCGCGGCTTTTTCCCGTTTGACCACGATTTCAGTGGTTCCAAAATCGCCCACTTTGCGGGTCAATTTCATTTCGTCGCCGGTGATTTTACCGGAGTATTCGATGCGAATATCCTGGTCCTGGATTTTGGCCTGCTCGACGAAAGAAACGGCGTCGTCCTTGATGGTCCCCTCGGTCACGAGGTTGGTGGCGGTTTCGCCGTCGCGGTCACGGATGGCCTGGCCGGTGATTTTGCCGGCGTCGGTCTTGAATTCGTAGGAGTATTTCATCTGGCCGTACTGCGTCGTAAACTCGGATTTCCATTTGCCAGAGACGTCGGCGGCATGGAGAGGGCTGATGAAGCCGGCGAGCAGGATGGTGGTGATGAGGAATATTTTGGGTTGGTTCGATGATTTCATAGATATCATGGATTTCATAGCGACGGCGGTCATCGTAATCGGCGGGACCGAGAATTGTCAAGATATCCTTCGTATGACCAGGAAGGCGCTGGGGTGTGCATCGAAACGCACATTGCATTTCAGGCCGGGGAAGGGTAGTTTTTCAAAAAGCATGAAATCAACGATAAAGGCGCAGGCATCGAAAACGACAATGTTCTCACCAAGGAGTACGCTTGAAAAGCCATGAGATCGAAGATAGATGCCCAATCCCGAAAGGATGGATTCACATTGAAGTCAATAATGTCCATGCACTGGCCAATTTTAGCCATTCCAAAGGCATGGGCCGGACGGTACTTTGCCTCCTGAATCACATATTGCTGTATGAAAATATCATTAGCGAAGTCTGAAAAGCGGGCTTTTACCCTGATTGAGCTGCTGGTTGTCATCGCCATCATCGCCATTCTGGCGGCGATGCTCCTGCCAGCACTGGCGAAATCCAAGGCCCAGGCTCTAGGCAGCCAATGCATCAGCAACCTCCGACAACTGACGCTGGGTTGGATCGCTTACGCTGGCGACAGCAGGGATTACTTCGTCCTCAACGGAAACAACGGCGACACGCCGGGGGGCACCGCAAACGCGCCTACTCCCGGTGTGAATCTGCAATGGTGTCCAAACGACGTGTCGCAGGGCGCGGACATTGCGGGCGAACAAACCAACAGCGGCTGGATCAAGGCGGGCTTGTTATATCCTTATGTCGGCAGTCCCGGCGTTTACCGCTGTCCCGCCGACAAAAGCACCTATAACAATGGCACAGTTTATCCCATGGGCGGCCCTGGCACAGACCGCAGCCGCAGCATGTCCATGAACGCTTGGATCAACCCCTCCGCCAACGCCCTCAGCGCTTACCAATCGGGCTACGGGTATCGCGTTTACATCAAGACCGGCGACCTCACGGTGCCGGGTCCCGCTAATATCTGGCTCTTCATAGATGAGAATCCTTACAGCATCAACGACGGATACTTTCTCAATGTTCCCAGCAATGACGGGTGGGTCGATTGCCCCGCCTGCTATCACGTCAACTCTTGCGGCGTATCTTTTTGTGACGGCCACTCCCAAATCAGGAGATGGACAGATCCCACCGTCCTGCATTGCACCACCGGCCAGAGCCCTTCCTCTCCTATTGGAACGCGGACTCCTGACCTGATTTGGCTTTTTGATCGAACCAGCGCCCTGCTAACAGACCGGGTCGAATCGAGTCCTTAGCGAAGCTCGGCGAGGCTCCTGCCGATTTCTGACGCTTTTGACTTTAAACTTTAGGCGTTAGTCTTAAGACTTGGCGCATACGTGAGGTTCCTCGCGCCAGGAGCGTTTTGGTTCGCCGCCATTTTGCCGGTGGTGGTGGTTTTTTACCTGCTCAAGCGGCGGCGGTTGGTCAAATTGGTTTCCAGCACTGTCTTGTGGCAGAAGTTTCTGGCCGACACCCAGGCCAACGCCCCCTTTCAAAGGCTCCGCCACAACTGGCTCCTGCTCCTGCAACTGCTCCTGCTGGTCCTGGCCATCCTGGCCTTGAGCCGCCCCTACTTCGCCGGGCACGCCGCCGCCAGCGGCCTGCGCGTGATCATTCTTGACGCCTCCGCTTCCATGCAAAGCACCGATGAGAAACCCTCCCGGTTCGAGAAATCGCGCGCCGAGGCGCTTGAATTGGTGGACAGCCTCAAGGACCAGGACCAAATGCTCGTCTTGCTCGCCGCCGGCAATACCGTCGTCAAACAATCCGCCACCGCCGACAAGGCCGCCCTGCGCCGCGCCCTCCGCGATTGCCAGGTGACCGACTCGCCCACGCGCCTGACCGAGGCGCTCAAGCTGGCCGACACCCTGGTTCGCGACAAACAATCGCCGGAAATCCATCTCTTCAGCGACGGCGCGGCGGGGGACCTCAGTGAATTCGAAAGCAAAGGCTTGCGCGTCACCTACCATCGCTCCGGGGTGCGCTGTGACAACGTGGGAATCACCACGCTGGACATCCGCGAAAACCCGGAGAACCGCCAGGAGCGCGCCATCTACACCAGCGTCGTCAACTTCTCCACCAACGCCCGCCAAACCGTTCTGGAACTCCTCTTCGATCAGCAGGTTGTTGACACCCGGCCCCTCAATCTGGGTCCCGGCGAAACCTCGCCCCAGGTCTTCACCGCCACACAGGAGCGCGACGGCATCTTCACCGTGCGCATCGACGCCCAGGATGACCTCGCCGCCGACAACCAGGCCTCCATCGTCAGCCTCCTGCCGCAGCCGGTCAAAATCCTGCTGCTCTCCCACGGCAACCGCTTCCTGGAAAAGGCCCTGCGCGCCTCCGGCCGCGTCGAGGTGACCGCCGCCACCGCGCTGCCCGATGACACCGGGAAATTCGACATCGTGGCGCTGGACGACCTCACGCCGCCGGTCTGGCCCAAGGCGTCCGTGCTCGCCATCCATGTGGTCAATACAAATTTATTCGACTCCGGCTGGACCAATCTCGACGCGCCGGCGGTGGTGGATTGGAAAAACACGCATCCCTTGCTGCGTTACATCAACCTGGACAACGTGCAAATCAGCCAGACCCTCGCGGTCAAGACGCCGGGCTGGGCGGTGCCGCTGGTCGATGCGCCCCAGACGCCGCTCATCCTGGCGGGGGAGTTGTCCCGCCAGAAGATCATCTGGATAGGCTTCGACACCCTGCAAAGCACCTGGCCCCTGCGGATTTCCTTCCCGATGTTCATCGCCAACGCCGTCGAGTGGCTCAACCCCGCCGCGGCAAAATCACAGCAGTTGATGCTGCACGCCGGGGAGCCTTTCCGCTACGCCACGGCCCAACCCATCGCTTCCGCCGAAATCATCCTGCCCGGCGGCGCCAGTGAAACCATCGCGCCGGGCGGCAAGGAAATTGTTTTTGGCCACACCGCGAAACAGGGAATCTACCACTTGCGGGCCGGCGCGGCGGACGTGGCGTTTTGCGTCAACGTGCTCGACGCGGCGGAAAGCAACACAAAACCGCGCGAGGAATTGCGCATGGGCAAGTTCAACACCGTGGGCGCCACCGAAATCAGACCGGCCAGCGTGGAAATGTGGCATTGGATTGCCGCCGGCGCGCTGGCGGTCTTGTTGTTTGAGTGGTGGTATTACCATCGGAGGACCGTTTGAATTGGCCGCTGCTTTGGAACAGCCTCCTGGTCAGCGGCGGCGCGACCGTCTGCGCCGTGGCCGGCGGATTGCTGGCCGCTCTCTGGTTCGCCTGTCTGGAAGGCCGGGCGCGCGCGATCTTTTTGGCCGCGGCCGTCGCCGCCCTGGTCCTGCCTCCGTTCCTGGTCGTCAATTGCTGGATGGAACTGCTGGGCGAAAAAGGCCTCTGGCGCCATTGGCTGCCAGTCAACATTTACTCGCTGGGCGGCGCGATCTGGATTTTGGCGCTGCTCAATTGGCCCCTTTCATTTCTCTTTGTCTCCGCGGCATGGCGGCGCGTTCAGGCGGCCCAATTGGAAGTCGATCCCCTCCTTGAAGGCCGCTTCCTCCTGCGCTGGCTTCTGCTGCCCCTGGCCCGGACAGCCCTGGCGCAGTCAACCATCCTCACGCTGGTTCTGACGCTCAACAATTTCGCCGTCCCGGCGCTGTTGCAGGTCAAGGTGTTTCCGGCGGAAGTGTGGGTGCGCTTCAACACCACCTTCGACTATGGCGCCGCCCTGGCCCTGAGTTGGCCGCTGATCCTGGCGCCACTGCTTCTGATGCTCTGCTTTCGCGGCGGCGAAACCTCCTGGTCCTGGCAATCCAATCCCCCGGCCGCCCGCGCCCTCCGCCGGCAACTGGGCGCGGCGTGGCATCGGGCCGGGGGCGGGGCCGCCTGTGTGCTGGCGGGCTTTTCCCTGGGCGTTCCGCTCTGGCAATTGGCGGGAAACCGCAAGACGTGGCAGGAATTCCTTCCGGCCCTGGCCGCGGGGCGCTCGGCCCTTTATCATTCGTTCCTGTTTGCGGCCGTGTCGGCGACCGTCGTCTTGATATTCGCATTGTTGACATGGCGGCGGCGATTGGACTCGGCGCTGTGGCTGCCGTTCTTCGTGCCGGGCGTCTTGCTGGGCATCGCATTGATTTGGATATTCAACCGGCGCGGCCTGGGCGCGATATATCAAAGCGCGGCCATCGTCATCCTGGCCTTCGCCCTGCGCTACGCCGCGCTGGGTTGGAACACGGCGGCGCGCGCCATCCGGTCGGCGGACCCCACCCTGTTGGCGATGGCGCGGCTGGAGGGAGCCGGCGCGTGGCAGACCTTGCGGCACATCCATTGGCCGCAAGCCTCAGCGCAATTGGCCGCCGCCTGGTACGTGACCTACCTGCTTTGTCTATGGGACGTGGAAACACTGGTGCTCATCGTGCCGCCGGGCGGCGAGAGCCTGTCCCTGCGCATCTTCAACCTGCTCCACTACGGCCACAACTCCCAAGTCAACGCCCTTTGCCTCTTACTGCTGGGCCTGGCGCTGCTGCCGCTCCTGGCGGCGATGGTTGTCCACTCTTGCAAAATATCACCTTGCTCCAATCCGCATCTCGTCAATCGGCATCAGCAGGACCGATCTCTTTGAACGCGTTGAGGAATTCGACCAGCTCATGGATGTTGGTCGAAGGGTTCGCGTCTTCCGGGGGCCATCGCCTCCCCACCTCGACCCAGTGCATCTTCAACCGTCGGGAGCTCTTCATGGCCGTCGGCTGAAGGGATTCCAACCTGGCGTAAATTTGATCGTCCGCTTTATCGTATTTGCACTTCAAGAGCTTGGAGAGACGCCCTCCATAATCAGCCTTGAATCCTTCAAAGTACAGCCGCGCGCTTTTTGAGTCCTCGCAAAGAATCAAGACGCGCCGGCGGTTGCGAACCGCCGTGATTCGACCGTTGGCCTGCCGTCGTTCCCAAGGTTTTGGCAGATTATTTGACATTGGTCAGCGCTCCCTGCGGATCGCGCAAATGCGGCACGGCCCCGAATTGCCCAAGCAGATACTCCTTCCCGAATTTCGCCTCTTTGCGCACTTTGAATTCGGCGAGACTGAAAAGCCGGGATGCGCCAATCTCGTCCTTCTCAACAAACCAAACTTGATCCCGACGGATGCGGGCAGAATCCAGCAACCCTTCGTCGTGCGTGGCGTAAATGAGTTGCGCGGTCTTTTGGTTTTCGGGGTCGTTGAAAAGCCCAACCAGCGCTTTCGTCAGCAATGGGTGCAACCGCGCCTCCAATTCGTCCACAAACAGAACGGAACCATCTTCCAGCGTACGAAGAAACGGCCCGCTCATCGCTACTAACTTTTGCGTGCCGGCTGACTCCTCGTTCTTGAAATTAAACTCAACGTTTTCACACACCTGGTTCTTTTCACTGAACCTTTTGTGCAAGGTTTTTATCATGAAGGCGCCCGGCGATGCCAGAACCTCCTTGCGCAAATGCTCTGGAAAGTCCTTTGGCAACAACTTGAGGCGCTCACTTACGGAAAGTTCAATGGTTTGCAAGTCTTCAATTCCCACATCAAGGCGGCGGATCAAGCCCCGGATCTTCGGGCCGAGTCGCGCATCTTGGAGCAGTTGCGAAGTGAACGCTAAATAGTTGACATCATCCAAACCCGAGATGCCTCTGAATCGTTCCATCCACCGCATGATTTCGCCCGCGATGCCGCCATTGAACTGAGAAACAACCGAGAGAAACAACGCATTTGGCCGGGTGCGGGCCTCAAGCCCTTTGCCCTCTCTGAACTCCACCGACGCCTCGATAGTTGATCCTTCGCGAGTGAAAAGCCGGGTCTCTCGAATGGAATCTTTCTGGCTGAAGAGCCACTCCGCCTGAATCATCTCAGCGGTCGCCTCGAAGCCGTAGCGATAACGCGCGCCGTTCTGAAGAAACACAATCTCGAAATGGGTGGGCGCCGACTCCGTCGCCGTATTCAATCGAAACGGAATCACTGGAATCTTCTCGCCCGCTTGTGATTCTTTTGATGAATTCTGGACGAACTGGCGAAAGATTTCCATGCCTGCGAGAAAATTGGATTTGCCGCTCGCATTTGCGCCATAAATGGCGGCTGATTTCAGGAGACGCTGGTCCGCCACCATGGCAACGTTACTTTCTTCGAGCCAATCGTCAGATGATGCTTCCATCGACAGAGTGACCTTCTCTTTGAAAGAGCGAAAGTTAGCTATTGAAAACTCGATCAGCATCTATTTACAATCCTGCCAAGAGCGTATCCGAAAATTGAAGTTTTGCAAGTTTTTTACGCGGCTTTATGTTTCGGCTCAAAAAATGAACTCCAAAGTCAATATTCTGAGGCATTTTGAATGCTCCGACTCACGTCCCGGATTGAACAACACGAAGGAAGGCGGGAATTGTCAAAAGAATCGGAATATGATCGATTCGACGGTAATCGCGGGAGGAAACCGACTTGAGTCAGACATCAAATCGCGCTTTGCCGGGAAACCGCCAGAGCGGGCGGACGGATTCACTTTGGTTGAACTGCTCACGGTCATTGCCGTCATTGCCGTTCTCGCGGCCCTGTTGCTTCCGGCGCTGTCGAAAGCCAGGGAAGACGCGCAAAGCGCCTCTTGCAAGAACCTGCTCAAACAGATTGGCCTTGGATTAAAGATGTACGCGTCGGATTACGGCTGGTATCCGCCGCTGGCGGAAAGGGGCGATCCTTCCGTGTGCTTCGACAGGTTATTTCCGTACTATCCGGTGCATTGGACAAACGCATCGTGGAATTGTCCGGTGTACATCGCTCACAACGGCATCCTCTCACGCGAGATGGTCGCAACGAACTCCATTGGCATCAGCTACTCGTATAACTGGCTGGGCATTGGCGCCGGCGGGCGCGGCACAACTCCACTGGGATTGGGTCATTTGCCAAAAAACAGCGCCAAAGAACTGGCCATTGCCGCGCCGTCCGAAATGTACGCGGTGGCCGATGCCCGGTGCGAAGTCGGGCAAGGCTTCGCCGGCATGGCCGGGTGCATCAAGATGTCGCCTTACCAACTGGACAACGAAACGCCCCCGCCGCACGGCAATGGCCTCAACACGCTGTTTGTTGACGGCCATGTGGCATGGGTGAAACGAAATGATTTCTTGTATCCGCCGCGAACGGCTTGCCATTGGAACCGGGACAACCAACCGCACCCGGAGCAGTGGGCCTCCATGAGCCAGTGGGTGATCACGAATTAGCCAGATCACCCCCCGGAACGCGCTCCCCTCCGTTTTCGATTTGCCTTTCGCTCCGTTTCCGCAAAAACTTGGCGGATGGAAGCGCTCCCCCGCCCCGCGCTCTGCGCTTTGGCGCTCTGCCTCCTGGCAGGGTGCCCGGCGGATGACCAGCGTAGCGCGCCCGTGCGAAGCAAGTTCTTCAGCCGCGTGGAAGTCATCGGCGCGCGCGGCGCGGGCGTCGGGGAATTTAACAAACCCCGCTCCGTCGCCCTCGATGCCCACGACAATCTTTACGTCGTCGATATGACCGGCCGCGTGCAGAAATTCTCGCCCGACGGACACTTCCTCCTTGACTGGCAAATGCCCCAAACCGAAAAAGGCAAGCCCAAGGGAATGTGCCGCGACAACGCGGGCAACATCGTCCTGGTGGAACCGCATTACTCGCGGGTCAATTATTTTTCGCCCGAAGGCAGGCTGGCGGCGCAATTTGGCGCGCACGGCACCAACGCGGGCCAGTTTGGCATGCCGCGCGCGGCAACCCTCAACTCGCGGGGGGAGATTTACGTCTGCGAATACACCGACTCGGAGCGCGTGCAGCGTTTCAGCGCGCGCGGGGAGAAATTCCTGGGAGGCTGGGGACGCCTGGGCAATGGCCCCGGAGAATTCAGCCGCGCGGAAGGTTTGGGCATCGACGCCCAGGATCGGGTCTATGTGGCCGATTCCTGCAATCACCGCGTCCAGGTCTTCAGCCGCGAGGGGAAGTACCTGCGCCAACACGGCAAGGCCGGAACCGGCTTCGGAGAATTCAGCTACCCGTACGACGTGCAAATCGATTCCGCCGGCTTGCAATTCGTGTGCGAGTTCGGCAACAGCCGCGTCCAGATACTCGACGCCCAGGACCGGCCCCAGGAAATCCTGGGCGGCCCGGGCGGGGCGCCGGGGCAATTCAGCAACCCGTGGGGTCTGGCGCTGGATTCCAAAGGCAACCTTTACGTGGCCGACTCTTTGAACCACCGCGTGCAGAAGTTCATCCGCAAAACGCAAAGCGCCCGGCCTTGAATGAACTTCCAATTCTCCAATCCCATCTGGTTGTTGACTCTGGCGGCCGCCGTGCCGTGGGTGTTATGGCTGTCCTGGAAATCCGACGTGCGCATCGGGGCGTGGCGCCATTGGACGGCCATGACCCTTCGTCTGCTGGTAGTCATGGCCCTCTGCCTGAGCCTGGCTGGTTTGCAATGGAAGAAGCCCCTCGAAGGCATGACCGTTTTCTTCATGCTCGACCGCTCCCAAAGCATCCCTTCACCCCAACAAGATGCCGCCCGCGCCTACGTCAACAAGGCCGCCGCCGCCAAAAAAAACACCGACTCCGCCGGCGTTCTGGTTTTCGGCTCCGAAGCCGCCATTGAGTCCCGTCCCAACGTCCAGGTCGATCTGCGCCAAATCCAGGCCGTCGTCGGCGTTGACCGCACCGACATCGCCAGCGCCATTCGCCTGGGCTCGGCCGCCATGCCCGAAACGGGCCAGAAACGCCTCGTCTTGCTCTCCGACGGAAACGAAAACATGGGCGACGCCATGTCCGCCATCGCCGCCGCCCTCCCTTTGGGCGTGACGCTCGATGTTCTGCCTTTGGGCGCCAGCCGCGGCAATGACGTCTCGGTCCGAAAACTCGCCGTGCCCTCCACTGTCAAGAAGGGGCAAACCTTCGACGTGAAAATATTCGCGCAGGCCGACCAGGCCCAGCAAGCCTCCGTCCGCTTCTATCTCAACGAATCCCTCATGGGCGAGCAGAAGGTTCAATTGAACGCCGGCAAGAACCTGCTCACCCTTCCCCAAACTCTCTCCGAGCCGGGCTTCTACAAGTACGACGTCCAACTCGACGCCCCCGGCGACACCATCCCGCAGAACAACCGCGCCATCGCCTTCGCGACCGTGCGCGGCAATCCCCGCGTGCTCATCGTTTCCAGCGATCCCGCCAAGGACGCCCCGCTGGCCGCCGCCCTCCGCGGCGGCAGCCTGGATGTCAAGTTGACGGACAAATTCCCCGACACCCTGGCGGAGTTGCAAAGTTACGACGCGGTCTTTCTCAGCAACATGGCCGCCGGCGATCTGGGCCTGGATGCCATGCGCCTTCTGGAGAGCGCCGTCCGGGATTTCGGCGTGGGCCTGGTGTGTGTCGGCGGCGATCAAACCTACGCCGCCGGCGGGTATCGCGGCACGCCCCTGGAAGCCATGCTGCCGGTGGAAATGGAACTGAACAGCAAGAAAGTCCTCCCCAATGGCGCCCTGGCCATCGTCTGCCACGCCACCGAGTTTCCCGGCGGCAACGGCTGGGCGCGCGACATCGCCTTTGCCGCGCTGGACGCCCTGGGGCCGCAGGATGAAATGGGGATCGTCCTCTGGGACGGCAACAACCATTGGCTCTTTCCCCTCGCCAAAGTCGGCAACAAGAGCGAGATGGGCCGCATGATTTCCGGCATGAACCCCGGCGACATGCCCGGCTTCGAAGGCCCGATGCAGTCGGCCTTCCAGGCGCTCACCAATTCCACCGCCAGCCTCAAGCACCTCATCGTCTTCAGCGACGGCGACCCCACCGCGCCGTCCAAATCGCTCGTCCAGGATATTGTCAATCATAGGATTTCCATCAGCACCGTCATGATCGGCGGCCACGTCGCTCCCGACACCATGTCCTGGCTCGCCGACGCGGGGCATGGGCGTTTTTGGGCCGTCGATTCCGCCTCCGATCTCCCTCAGATTTTCATCAAGGAAGCCTCCGTCATTTTGAAATCGGCCATCTTCGAGGAGCCTTTCCAACCGCAGCAGAGGACGTTGAGCGAGGTGGTCAAGGGCTTCAGCCCGGGAGACTTTCCGCAGTTGCTGGGTTATGTCTGCACCACTCCCAAGGCGCGGGCCGAGGTGCCCTTGGTGACCCAGAAGGGCGACCCCCTGCTGGCCGACTGGCAATATGGCCTGGGCCGCGCTGTCGCCTTCACTTCCGATGCCCGCGCCAAATGGGCCGCCCAGTGGATGACTTGGGACAAATTCCGCCAGTTCTGGCTCCAAGTCGCCCAATGGAGTCTGCGCCGCGTCGATTCGGCCAGTTTCAACACCGAAGTCGCGGTGGATAAAGGCGAGGGCCACGTCAGCATCGAGGCCATCGATCCCGACGGCCATTACCGCAATTTCCTCAACCTCCAACTCCTGGTCGTCAGTCCCAAGGGCGACAAACAAGTGCTGCCCCTCCAACAAACCGGGCCGGGCCGCTATGACGCTGTCTTTCCCACCAGGGAAATCGGCGCCTACCTGATGAACCTCACCGACCTCGCCACCGGCCAATCCCAAGCCCTCGGATTGAGCGTCAACTATTCCCCCGAATTTGACGACACGGGCCCCAATCTCAACCTCCTCGGGCGCCTGGCCGAACTGGGCGGCGGGAAAATCCTCGATCCGCTCGCCGACAACCCGTTTACCCATGACCGCAAAAAAACTTTCCGCCCGCTCGACCTCCGCGATTGGCTGCTTCAATTCGCCATCCTCCTCTTTCCCCTGGACGTCGCCGTGCGGCGCATTCAGATAGACCGCCAGGAATGGCTCCGCGCCACGCGCACGCTCCGCCGCTGGCTTTTCTTCTGGCAAGGCTCGCCGCGCACCAAGGAGGCCGACGAATCGCTCTCCGCCCTCCTCGCCCGCCGCGGCCAGGTCCGCTCCCAACGCACCGCCCCGGCCACTCCCGCGGACCCCTCCTTATTCGAGCCGCGCTCCCCCGCCCCCGCGCCCGCGCCGGACACCGCGCCCTCCGAATCGCCCCCGGCGTCCCCGCCCGCCGCCCCCGGCGAAAAACCGCCCCCCAAACCTCCCGCATCGACCACCAGCCGTTTGCTCGATGCCAAACGCCGCGCCCAAAAACGAACCGGCCGCGAGTGAGGTGGGGTAAAGGAGACTAATTCTCTCTCACACCCCCTGAAAATCCACTGGCCGCGCCGCAGCTGGCGTTTTTCACCGTGGATCGGGCATACTGGCAAATCAGGGAAGATGCTGACGGGTCGCAAACCGACAAAACTATGGATCTGAACGACTTTTTTGGTCCGAAGCCAATCGTCATTGACTTGCATGCGGAGAGCCGCTGGGAGGCCATTGACGAGTTGATCAACCGCCTCGCGGCTAATCACAAGATCAAGACCGAGCACAGGGACGCAATCGCGGCGAGCGTCAGAAAGCGCGAATCCTCAATGAGCACGGGAATCGGGTTTGGCATCGCATTGCCGCACGCTTCGACCGACCTGATATCCGAGGTGGTCGGAGCGGTTGGCCGTTCGCGCAAGGGGCTTCAATTTGACGCGGTGGACGGCAAGCCGGTCAACCTGGTAATGTTATTCCTTGTGCCGCAAGACGAATTCCAAAAGCATCTGCACACGCTGGCCAATATAGCCAAGTTGCTGCATAACGATGATTTCCGCGATGGGCTGCGGCGCCGTTTCGAGTAGAAGCAAAGGCCGCTTTAATGCGTGAGCCGCACATCTTTTGTTTCGGCGAATGTCAAGAATGGGCGGCGATTTCGCGAGCGGGCGCGTTTTTGAAACGGCGCGAACGCCAGATGTAATAGATCGCCGGATAAACCATCAGCTCCATCACCGTCGATGTGCCGACGCCGCCGATCATGGGCGTGGCGATGCGCTTCATCACGTCGGCGCCGGCGCCGTGACTCCACAGAATGGGCGCCAGTCCTCCGATAATCACGCAGGCCGTCATGGCTTTCGGGCGGACGCGCTTGACCGCGCCGTGATAAATGGCGTCGCGCAGGTCGGCGACATTGCGCATCTGGCCGTTTTTTACCCACTGCTCGTAGGCGAGGTCGAGGTAAAGCAGCATGACCACACCGGTCTCGGCGTCCAGTCCCGCCAGGGCGATGATGCCAACCCACACCGCGACACTCATATTGTAGCCGAGCCACCAGACCGCCGCGAACGCGCCCACCAGCGAAAAGGGAACGGCCAGCATCACGATTGCGGTCTTGATGGCCGAGCGGGTGTTGAGGTAAATGATCATGACGATGATGAGCAGCGTCAGCGGCACGACGATCATCAACCGCGCCTGCGCGCGCTGCATGTATTCGTATTGACCGCTCCAAAAAATGCTGTAGCCCGCAGGCCGATGGATTTGCCCGATGGCGACGGCGTCGTTGACGGCGCGCATGGCCGTTTGCACGTAACTGCCGATGTCAACGCCTTTAACATCGACGTATATCCAGGCGTTGGGCACGGCGCCTTCGCTTTTGATGCCCATCGGGGCGTGGACGGTTTCGATTTTCGCCAACTGCCCCAACGGCACTTGCGCCCCGCCGGGCGTTGGCACGATGATGTCGCGCAACGCCCCGAGATTCTCGCGGAAGTCGCGGCTGTAGCGAAGATTGATTTGATAGCGCTCCAGACCCTCGACTGTGGTCGCCAGCGGCAGCCCGCCCAACGCCACTTCCAGCACGTCCTGCACGTCGCCCACACGCAGGCCGTAACGGGCGATGGCGTCGCGGTCAATCGTAAACTCGATGTAGTTCCCCCCCATCGTCCGTTCGGCGAACGCGCTCAAGGTGCCGGGCACTGCTTTTACCACCGCCTCGACTTCGGCGGCGATGCGCTCCAACTCCGCCAAATCCGGCCCGGCGATCTTGATGCCCACGGGCGTCTTGATGCCGGTCGCCAGCATGTCGATGCGCGTCCTGATCGGCATCGTCCACGCGTTGTTGAGGCCGGGGATTTGCACCGCGGCGTTCATCGCGTCCGCCAATTCATCAGGCGTCCGGCGGCGATGGGCGATGATTTTGCCGCTGTCGTCCCGGATGTCCGTCTCCGGCCAATCTTCCTCCGGTTTGAGCATGATGGTGGTTTCGATCATGTCGAAGGGAGCCGGATCGGTGGCCGTCTCGGCGCGGCCCGCCTTGCCGAAAACGTTCTCAACTTCGGGGAACCTGCGAATGATCCGGTCGGTGGTTTGCAGGATCTGGCGCGCCTTGGTGGGGGAAATGCCGGGGAAGGTCGTCGGCATGTAAAGCATATCGCCTTCGTAAAGCGGCGGCATGAATTCCGACCCCATATTCTGCGCTGGGAAAAATTTCCCGGCTTTGAAGGCCTCCTCCTTGAGCCTGCCGTCGGGCAAAAAGCGCGCCACAAGTGCGTTGGATGGAAAGAATACCCAGAGGACCAGCAACGCCGCCGTGGTGATGACGGCCCGGCGCCATTTAATGACAAAATCAATCGCCGGATGATAGAGCCACACCAGCAAGAGGTTCAGCGGGTTCTTCTCCTCGGCCGGGATTTTGCCCCGGATGAAAAACCCCATCAGAACGGGGGCCAGCGTGATGGAGAGCAACGCCGCCGCCGCCATCGAATAGGTCTTGGTGAACGCCAGCGGCCTGAAGAGCCTCCCTTCCTGCGATTGTAATGTGAACACCGGCAGGAACGAGACCGCGATCACCAGCAGCGAGTAGAACAACGTCGGCCCGACTTCGACCGCCGCGTCGCGGATGATGTCCCAATGCGCCTTCTTCCCCTGATCGCGTTCAATATGCTTGTGCGCGTTCTCAATCATGATGATGACCGCATCGACCATCGCGCCGATGGCGATGGCGATGCCGCCCAAGGACATGATGTTCGCGCTGATTCCCTGCCCGTGCATGACCAGGAACGAAACCAGCACGGCGATGGGCAGGATGACGATGGCCACCAGCGAACTGCGCAGGTGCATGAGAAATGCCAGGCACACCAGCGCGACGACAAGCATTTCCTCAAGGAGTTTCTCCTCGAGCGTGTTGACGGCGCGATTGATGAGGGCGCTGCGGTCGTAGGCGATGGTATATTTCACGTCCGGCGGCAATCCCTTCATCGCCGCTTCGAGCTTTTTCTTCACGTCGATAATAACCTGCCGCGCGTTTGCGCCGTAACGGACTATGACGATGCCGCCAACAGTCTCTCCTTCGCCGTTCAACTCGGCGATGCCCCGCCGCATGTCGGGACCGAGTTCGACGTTGGCGATCTCACTGAGGAGGATCGGGACTCCTTTGTCACCCACGCCCACCGCCACTTTGCGCAGATCGTCCAGGCTTTGGATGTAACCCTTGACCCGCAGGATGAACTCCTTTTCCGACAATTCGATGGAACGGCCGCCGACCTCGCCATTGCTGCGCTTGACGGCTATTGCCACATCGGAAATGGAGAGGTTGAAAGCGCGGAGTTTGGCGGGGTCCACCGTGACCTGGTATTGCTTGACAAAGCCGCCGATGGAGGCGACTTCCGAAACTCCCTCAACGGAGGCCAGTTGGTAGCGCAAATACCAGTCCTGCATCGAACGCAGTTGGGCCAGGTCGCGGTTGGTGGAATTGATCGAATACATGAAGGCCCACCCTACGCCGGTGGCGTCCGGGCCGAGGCTGGGCGAAACGCCTTGCGGCAATTGTCCGCCCATGCCGTTCAAATACTCGAGCACGCGACTCCGCGCCCAATACGGATCCGTGCCATCCCTAAAAATCACATACACGAAGGAAAAGCCGTAGAAGGAATAGCCGCGCACGACCGTCGCATTGGGCACGGAGAGCATCTTGGTGGTGATGGGATAGGTGAGCTGGTCTTGGACGATTTGCGGCGCCTGGCCGGGCCATTCGGTGTAGATGATCACCTGCACGTCCGACAAGTCTGGGATGGCGTCGAGCGGAATGTTGCGCACAGCAAAGAGGCCGCCGAGAAGGAGCGCGATTGTGCCGAGAAGAACAATGAATTTGTTCTTGAGCGAAAAATCTATGATGCCTCGGAGCATGATCGGCGTTTAGTTCGTTTGACTGGGCATGGTCATGCCGCCGGAGGGAGTGTCCGCGCCGGAAGGGTTGTCGCCGGGCGCGGCCCGGACCGGCGGGAGCGGCGGCGATTCCAGCACCGGAATCAGTGTCATGCCGCATTTGGGGCACTGGCCCGGCTTGTCGGAATGCACGTCGCTGTGCTCCGGCATGGGGCAGGTGTAGTAGAGAATCTTCCCGCCGGGCTGGAGTTTTTTCAGCGTCGCTTGCGAAACCGGCACGAGCGTCATGCCGCAGATCGAACACTTGCCGGGATGATCGTATTCGATGGAGACATGCTCGGGCATCGGGCAGATGTATTTGACGGCCGCTTCGCCCGCCGGGAGCGGAGTGTTGCCGGCGTTGGTCGCGGACACCGAGGCGACGGTCTCGCGCGCCGACGCCCTGCTTGGCTCGCTCATTTTCTCAATCGCCTCGCGCAACTGGCTTTCGGAGTCGAGCATGAACTGGCCCGACACCACAATGCGCTCGCCTTCGCGCAATCCGCTCAGAACCTGATACTCGTCGTTCTCAGCTTGGGGACCGAGCGTGACGGCGCGCGGGTCAAACTTCCCGCCTTCCAACGCCACAAAGACCGTGGTCTTTTCGCCGCTGCGCAGAATGGCCATGTCAGGAATGAGCAGCGCCGACGGCTCCAGTTCGGAAACGATTTTGACGGTGGCGAACATGCCGGGCTTGAGGAAGTAACCCGGATTGTGGAACTCCATGCGGACGCGCGCCGTGCGAGTCTTCTCGTCCACGTTCGGATAGATGTAGGTGACCCGCCCGCGAAACTCGCGGTCTGACAGGTAAGAGAGCGTCACCGTCGCCTCCTGGCCCAGCTTGATGTAGGGCAAATCCTGTTCATAAACGTCCGCCTGCACCCAGACCAAGCCCAGGTCCCCCAGCCTGTAAATCTTCATCCCCGCGTCCACCATCTGGCCTTCCGTGACGTTCTTTTCAACCACAAACCCGTCCTGCGGCGCCAGGATGCGCATGGTTTTCTGTGGCCGGCGCGTTTTCTCAAGTTCTGCGATCTGCCCATCTGAAATGTCATAAAACTTGAGCTTGGTCAGGGCGCTGATTCGGATCCCTTCCGCGCCGGGTGTTGCGTTGCTGGGGGAACTGGTCGCCAACAGATATTCGACCTGGGCGCTGTAAAGATCAGGCGAATAAATCTCAAACAACGGATCGCCGCGCATCACTAACTGCCCCGTGGCATTCACATGAAGTTTCTCGATCCAACCTTTGAATTTGGTCGTTACATCGCCCAGGGTCGTTTCGTTGTATTCAACGACTCCAACGGTGCGAACGGTTCGGCGCAACGGCCCCCGCGTGACCACGGCGGTGCGGATATCCATGTTCTGAATCGTCACGGGGTCAATGGCAATGGACTGCGATTCGCCGCCGGCGGCTTGGTCTTCATACGCCGGAACCATGTCCATTCCCATGCTGTCCTTTCCCGGCGTCTGGCGCACCTCGCCCGCCATCATTGTGGATTTGTAGTATTTGATTTTGTGTTCGCCGGCGTGCGCGCTTGCGGCGTTGTTGGTGTTTTCGCCGCCGGCTTGTTTGCGAACCGGCGTCAACTTCATGCCGCAGATGGGGCAATTGCCAGGATGATCCTGAATCACCTGCGGGTGCATCCCGCAGGTGTAGAGTGTCTTGGCCGCTTGGGCCGTGCCGCCATTCTCCTCGCCTTTGGAGCAGCTTGAGATGAACACCGTGGCGCCAATACTCGAAATTAGGAACAAGAGAAAGAGGGTCTTTGTCATAACAATATCAGTGTTTGGAGTTCCTCAACGTGGCTGATGAGGAAATATCGTTCGACGAGGGCCGGAGAATCGGCGCATCTTCCGGCGCTATCCCAGCGATGGAGAGCGACAAGTCAGCCAGGATGATCTCGCGGCGGCTGCGCGCCTCCACTTCCTCAAGTTTGAATTCCAGCAACGCGCGTTCCGCGTCAATCAAGTTGAAAAAATCCGTCTGCCCGGACATATAACCAGCGCGGGCGATTTCGAGCGACGTGCCAGCCTTCGGAATCAGCTTGTCCTGCAAAAGGGTTAGATTGCGGGTAATTTCCCGGTAATCGTAAGTCTTGGCCGCGAAATCCACTGTGAGACCGATTTGTTCGGAGGTGAGCCGGGCTTCCGCGGAGCGCTTGCCGGCCTGGGCTGCGGCAATTTGCGCCGCGATCTTATCGCGCCAAATCGGCAGGCTCATGCTCGCCTGCGGCCAGTAAAACGGGGGCGTGTAAACCTCGGCCTGTAAACCGGCGGAAAAATCCGGGTTTCTGGATTTGCCGGCCAACCCGATCAAAGCCCCGGCCAGGCGCACCTCCGAATCCATCGCTTTGAGACGCGGACTGCGCGCAAATGCAGTGTCCAGCAATTTGTCACCATCCAAGTCAAGCGCAGTGTATTCAATTTGCGCCGGCGCGGGCGGGTCCGGTTGCCCGCGTGTCAGCCCCAGCGCGCCTTTGAGTTGTACCATCAGCGGCTGGCGCGAATCCTCGAGGTTGGAAATCCCGGTCGTAATCTTGTCCTGCTCGATTTGCGCGCGATATACGTCTTGCAGCGTGGACTGCCCGACTTCGTTCCGGGCGCGCGCGCTCCTTTCGAGGTCGGCCAGCAGGCCGAGGGTCTGGCGGTTGATGCGGATTTTTTCTTCGAGAAACCAAAGCTGATAATAGGCCTGTTTCACTGAAAATGCTGTTCGCAGGACGGAAGTTTCAAAGGCGAAATACTTTGCGTTGCTCTCGGCCGTCGCCATGTTGGCGGCGGCGTTGAGTTTTCCCCGGCCGGGTATGTCCTGCATTAAACCGGGCATCAGAGAAGTGAGGGTGTTTTGGATGTAGGCCTGGAACGTTAGTTTTGGATCGGGCAACGACCGCTCGACGGTGATCTTCTCCACCGAACCCGCCCAATCGAAATAGGCGGCCTCAATTTGGGGCTGATTGAGCATGGCATACGTCAGGAATTCGCCCAGCGCCGCGTTCGTGGTCAGCGAAGGCAATGCCGGCTGCTGGCCCCGTGGTCGATACAGGCTGGCGATTGACGCCAGACTGCCGCGCGCCTGGCGCTCGCCGGGCTGTTGAAAGCCTTTGCAGCCGCCGAGCAACAAGCCAAGAACAGCCAAGCCGGCGGTCGCCAACGCGGCGGTTAATGCAGATGTGCTTCTGTTCATTGATGCCACTTGTCCATAATGAGCATAAAGCGGCCCTATTGCCCATGTTTTCCGTTGTCGTTGGTTTGGGCTGCGAACGACGGCAAGGTGATGAATCCGGCTGTGAGAATGGATAGAACGAGTATTTCCTTTTTCATGATTTATATTTAATTGAATGTTTTCTATAAACTTGTTTCCGCATGTAATACGCCCCGAATCGCCTCACCCCTTGAAAATCTTGCAAAAACCGGCTGAATCCCGTTCTGTTTTGAACGGACACGAAAGTTTGAGGGGAAACGTGCGGGGCGGCGTATTGAGAGTGGGAAGGATTGGTGGATCAAACAACAAACCGCCGACTTCCAATAAATTATGAAAGCGATCAAATGAACTTACCCGAAGATCAACCTCTGAGCCGCACGCTAAAGGAATGGCAGGTGTCGGCGCCCGCGCCCCCGCGCCTGCGCGAGGCCGTTTGGCGGAGAATCGCGCACGCCGAGGCGCAACAGCAGCGGACGCTTGCAGGATGGTGGAAAGCGTGGCTTGCCGGGATGTTCGCCAAACCAGCGTTGGCGGCGGGTTACGTGACGGTGCTACTTGCGGTCGGGTTGACGGCGGGTTATTTCCAGGGTGAGGCCCGGCAGCGCCGGGTGAATGATGAGTTGGCGGCGCGTTACGTGCAGTCGTTGGATCCCTATCAACACACCTCCCAGTGACATGAAACGCACGGCCATCATTTTATTATTCGGCATAGCCGCCGCCACGCTGGCTTATGGGGCGGTTTATCTTGGCACCACGGCCCGGGAAAGGCAGGCTATGCAAAGCGACGCGCCGGAACTTTACTGGCTCAAGCAGGAGTTTCATTTGGATGACGCCCAGTTCCAGCGCATCAGCCGTTTGCACGAGGGCTATCTTCCGCAATGCGGGGATACCTGCCGGAAGATCGCGGAAAAAAACGCGGAGCTGAAGGACCTTTTCAACCGGACAAATGCCGTCACGCCGGAAGTTGAAAAGAAGCTGCAGGAGATCGCCAAATTGCGGGCCGAATGCCAGGCGAATATGTTGCGACATTTCTACGAAGTGAGCCAGGCGATGCCAGCCGAGGAGGGCCGGCGTTACCTGGCGTGGGTTCAGCAGAAGACAATTCTGAGCGGTCCCGGCCAGATGGACATGGGGAATCCCGCCCACAAGATGCCATGAACGAAGCTGGCGATGAGGCAGACCAGCGAGATATGGAGCGATTAGTCCAGGGCCACGACGGCGCGCTGGACGATCTAATGGAACGTCACGGGCAACGGCTTTTCCACTATTTGCTCAGGCAATTGTCCGAGAGTGAGGCGGAAGACTGCACGCAGGAGACGTTTGTCCGCGTTTACCTCAATCGCGGAAAATTCCGGCTCGGGGCAAAGTTTTCGACTTGGATCTTCACCATCGCGACGAATCTGGCGCGCGACTGCCAACGCAGGAAAACGCGGCATCCGGAAATTTCCGTGGACGCCGGGAGCGAGGACGGAGGCGGAACATTGTTGGAAACAATGGCCGATAGCGGGGCGACGCCAAAGGAGGCATTGCTGGCCGGGGAGCGGGCAGAACAAGTGCGGCAGGCGGTGCAGGCGCTGCCGGCGGAACTGCGGGAGGCGGTGATTTTGTATGAATACGAAAATCTCTCCCAGCAGGAGATCGCGGAGGTCTTGCGATGCACACCCAAGGCGGTGGAGACGCGCATTTACCGCGCGCGCAATTTGCTGCGGAAAGCCCTGGCGGCGTTGGTGGCGGCGAATTGAGGCTTTGGAGGCCATTCAGAATAGCGTGAACAATTGCGCCCGGTCATTTGCTTTTGAGATATTTTTCCATGCTGCACTCGAAGCCCCCCATGTCCACCTTCTGCCGGAACTGCAATTTCAACCCCGGAGGCGGCGTTGCCATTGACAACGGATTGATCAGCACCAGCCGCCCGCCGGGCTTGAGCACCGCGGCGGCTGTGTTAAAAAGCGCGCCGATCAACCGCCCAAGGTCCGCCACCGGCACGCGCATGCCCAGGGGAGGGTTGGTGATGATCAACGTGATTGTTCCCGCTCCAAGGATTTTGCTTGACGCGACGTCCCGGAAGTCGCCGCATACGAACTTTCCCGCGACCGCCACCGCCTTCGCGGCCAGAAAATTGTTCCGGGCGATGGCCACGGCCTCCGCGCTGCGGTCGCTCCCATAAACACCCCGCACGCCCCCCAGAAGCGCGCTTTCAATCAGTTCCAGGCCCGACCCGCAAAAGGGGTCCCAAATGATTTCATTCTCCATTCTTCCGGCCAGGCGGGCCAGGCACGCGGCCAGCGGCGGATGGGACGCGGCCGGAACATCCTTCTGTCGATAATAAAAACGCGGGTCCGGCGCCGCGTTCGGGCGCAATTCCACCAGTAGGCCGCCGCCCTCGGGATAAAGATCGACCGTCCACGTCACCTTCCGTCCGTCATTAAGAAGTTCCGGGCAGCGGGAGTAAACCCGGCCGGCCAGCCGCGCGACGGCGGCCCTTTGGTGGCCCTTGTCAACAAAGTTCAGCCGGTAGCGGATCGAACCTTCGGTGAAGGTTCGCAACAGACGCCGCGCCAGCGGCGCGGTCATCACCCCCGCCACGGCCTCCGTCTGCTCCGCCTCGCCGGCCCCTCGCGCGTGGCCCAAGACAAACCCGACCGTGCCAAAACATCTCATGGCATAAATGTCTGCGATGGAAAACGGCGCCAGCGGGACCATCTCCACCCGCCCGGGAGCGACTTCCCCGAGCCGGAATTTCCCCCGCTTGCGCTGGGATGCCTCCACTTCGCCGCTGACGATTCGCTCCAAGCCGCAACGCCCCCGCAAATGGAGGCGCGCTTCCGAAAAATCGGCCAGCACGGCGTCGAATCGGACCGCGCTTGGACTTTTCCGGCGGGCGATGCCGGCTTTGACCTTCTGTTCAACGCCGCCGGGCAAGCCGTCTTCCAGCGCGGCCGGCCCGCCGATTTTCCCCAAAGTTCGCGCCAGGTATTTCTTCTCGCGCTCGCCGGTGGCGGCGCGCAACGCGGAAAGCAGTTTCCCCTCCTCTTGGGTTCCCGCGCCGATCTTGGGCATGGCGGTCATGGCGTAGCGCCGGACCTTCTCGCAAGGGTCCTCCAGCAAGCCCAGGAGCCATTCCCGCACCTTCTCCTTTTCTTCCACCGGCCCCGACTCCGCGAAAACCACTCCGACAGCGCGAATGACCGCCACCCTGTCTTGTCGCGCCTCGGGAGAAGCCGCATCGAAGCGCCTTGCTTCCGTTCCCCAAAGCTGTTGCCACGGCAAAGCGCGCAGCTTTTTGTAAAGCTCTTTGGCGCTGTTTCGATCCTCAGTTTTCATGGCGGCTCAGTTAATATGCGCCATTACACCACAATTCCCGCGCGTGTGCAAACTGCCATGGTATGAAAAATGGCGTGGAGTGTGACGGTTGCCCCTTCCCAGTTTATGCTTTGGCCATGACAGAAGTAATGATGCGTCTGCCAGAAACGGCGTCGCTCGCGCTGAAGGTTCCAAACGAAGCGTTGGGAAAGGAGTTGCTTTTCGCGGCTGCTGTCAAACTTTACGAACTCGGAAGGCTCTCTTCGGGCGCCGCGGCTGAACTGGCCAGCGTGCCAAAGCCCCTTTTTCTGGCCAAGCTCGCTGATTTTGGGGTCAGCACTTTTGACCTCAAGAAAGACGAACTGCAACGGGAGATGACGCTTGACTGACGTCATCGTCTCCGGGTGGCAGTAAGCTGGCCCTTTTCACGGTTAAGAACTGACAATCGTGACTTGTCCCGGAATCAACTTTGGCAGGAGCGCGAGAACTTGGGACATCAGAGGCAGCGTCGCCTTGAGCTGTGTGCTGCCAGCCACAAGCACCACCACCGCGAGTCGAAATTCTGTCGTGTTCTGTTGAAAACTCAAGTTGCGGTCTGCCGTCAGGAAAACGTCGAATTCCTCCTGGGCCAACGCGAGCAATGTGCCGTTCTTGACGCCGCTCCAGCCCATCTTCTGCACGGAGACGGCTTCATGACCGGTCAGTACGCGGCCCAGACGCCAGTCCAAGCATTCGTCAATGAGAATGCGCATCGCCGGCTGCCTCGATCAATTTCAACTGGCCGGCCTCAATCACGGCGACCGCTTGCGAGCGTTTGACCGAAGGAAAGGCCTCCAGGAAATCCTCGATGGTTTCGCCGCCTTCCAGCGCGTCAACCAGATTTTGCAAGGGGACACGCGTACCCGCAAAGACAGGCGTGCCGCCCATGATTTCCGGGTCGGCGTGGACAACGCCTTTCAAATCTTCCGTTGTCATAACGCAACCACGATAACCACTGAAGCCGGAATTGTCACTTGGGAATTTAGCATGAACTGCCAATGGGGTGTGAGACAAAATTCTTCTGGTTGGGCCACGACGCCTGTTTGAGGAACAAATCGTCGCTGGCGCGCGCGCCAGCGCCGCTTTCCGCTGTGCGTCCAGCGTTTAGATACGAATTCATGGTCTTCCATGCGGAGATAAACCGCTTGAAGAATTTTGACTCACACCCGACGAGGACCATACCGTGAGTCAATGACGAAATAGCCGCCCAGAGCGCTTTAGTCATTCGGTCTTCGTCATTCCTTCGTCATTGGTGCTTAGAGGCATTAGTCAATCCTCCGTGCCCATCGGATTGCTGAGAATCGAGATGCGCCAGGTATCTTGGGGCGCAGGACAAAACCCAGCCTTCCCCCCCGCCTCACGAGCGTTTGGGCGTGAGCGTCAAATAGACTTGCTCGGGGCGCGCGTCGGGCGCGGGACGCCACTCCATGGCGGCATCGACCACGCGGCGCATTTGCGCGAACCACCATTGGGCGCGCTGGCGCCGCTTTTGCAGCGCCTGACGGCTCGCCCGCGCGGCCCTGGCATTGAGAGTCAATTCCATCTGATTAATCTGTTTCATAGTCATTATTCCTTTCTCATTACGCGAGCACCTTAGCGCGGGCGCATGGACAAAGGCTGTCCAAGTGAAAAATTATTTTGATTATTTTTGGAGGCGGTCTCCGGGCATGGTAAAGGCATTGGGAGATGCTCATCGCGTTTCACAAGCCCTTCGGCGTCTTGTCGCAGTTCACCCGCGACGGCTCACCCAACGGGACGCTGGCGGATTTTGGTTTTCCGCCGGGAGTCTATCCCATCGGGCGGCTGGACGCGGATTCGGAAGGGCTGCTGTTGTTGACCGACGAACCGGCCCTGAACACCAGGCTTCTGCATCCCCGCCACGGGCATCGCCGGGTCTATTGGGCGCAGGTTGAGGGGATACCCGCGCCGGAGGCCTTGCGCCGCCTCTCCCAAGGCGTTGTCATCCAATCGAGAACGACCCTGCCCTGCCAGGCGCGCCTGCTGGAGCCGCAGCCGGTCGTGCCGCCGCGCGAGCCGCCGATCCGCTTCCGCAAAAGCGTTCCAGATTGCTGGATCGAACTGCAATTGGTGGAGGGCAAGAACCGGCAGGTGCGCCGCATGACAGCCGCGGCGGGCCACCCGACCCTGCGCTTGCTGCGGGTGGGCATCGGCAAACTGGCGCTGGGCGGGCTGGCGCCGGGCCAATGGCGGATTTTGGAAACGGCCGAACGCGCGCTGGTGCTCGCCTCCGGCGCATCCTGAGAAGTTTGCGCTTTCCTTATGGAGCACCTCCACGGTGGGGCCAAAGAGCCGTTGTTGGCTGGGAATGGTCTCTTTTGGCCGGCTCCCCGCGCGACGCGCGGCGGGTTGATGGCAAAAGGCAAATCCATTAGCTTTAGCGCATGGAAAAGAACCGGCTTGAAGCTTTCAGCGACGGCGTGATCGCGATCATCATCACGATCATGGTGCTGGATTTGAAGGTGCCCCATGCGACCGAATTGGCCGACCTGAATCCGGTGGCGCCGGTGTTCGTGAGCTACGTGTTGAGTTTCATCTACGTCGGCATCTATTGGAACAACCATCATCACATGTTCCATTCCACGCGGCAGGTCACGGGCGGCATCTTGTGGGCGAACTTGCATCTGCTGTTCTGGCTGTCGCTCTTTCCGTTCACGACAGGCTGGATGGGTGAGAATCATCTCGCCCCGGCGCCCACGGCCGTCTATGGCTTCGTGCTCCTGATGGCGGGTATTGCGTATTATACTTTGCAACGCACCATCATCGCCCAGCAGGGACGTGACTCCCTGCTTGCGTCGGCCATTGGAAAGGACTGGAAAGGAAAACTCTCACCCGTGATCTATCTCGCCGCCATACCGCTGGCATACGCAAGCCCGTGGATATCGAACGGGCTGTTTGTGCTCGTCGCCCTCATGTGGCTTGTTCCCGACCGGCGCATTGAGCGCGTGCTCATGAAACGGGGGAGAGAATGACTCGCGTCGCGAGGCGAACGGGGCTTGCCAAACGGGCATTTGGTCGTACGTTGGTTTGGGTAAGAGAACAAAAAGACACGAATCAGCCGTTCCCCGGAACGGAGGAGTGGATAAAATGAAAAGATATTCCCCAGCATTTCGGATGGCGCTTGCGGCCATCGCCGCGGCAGTGATCGGCCTCGGAACTCCCGGCGGCGTCGCGCGCGCCCAAAACGCCTCTTCCACCAATGCCGCCACGGCAGCGCCGCCCGCGGCCGCCGCGGCGCACGCCCCGGCTTTGCCCAGTGGCGCGGCCGAAGTGGTGAAGTTGTATAAGGGGGGCATCGACAAGGATGTCATCATTGATTACATCAACAGCACCGCGCTGCCGTATCATCTGAGCGCCGACGGTATCCTCTATTTGCGGACGTTGGGAATTCCGCAGGAGGTGACGAAGGCGATGATCCTGCGGGACGGCCAGCAGCAGCAGCAACAGGCCGCGCAGCAGCAGGCGCTACAGGCGGCGCAGCAGATGCAACAGACGGTCGCGCAGCAGCAAATGCCGCCGCCCGATGCCGAAGCGCCGCCGCAGGCGCCCCCGCCCGTCGCCGCTCCTGCCACGCCGGCTCCGACGGTGACGGTGATTGGTTCGGATTACCCGGCTTATTATTACGGCTACCCGGCTTATGATTACTACTATTGGCCGCCGGTGATCATTGGCGGCGGATGGGGCTGGGGTCACGGAGGGGGTTGGCATGGGGGCGGGTATCACGGCGGGTTTGGGGGCGGACGCGGTGGCGGCCATCGCTAAACTGCAGAGTGAAGATTTCAGAGTGCAGAGTGCAGTGCTGGGACTGACGAAGCCCGAATGACTGATTGAGTTGGACAATTCGTGGGCTGTTCGGTAGTGTCATCATGTAGCCGATGTACTATACTGCTCATGAATTTCGCCACTGAATCTGGTGTCCGCCGCCTGCGGCCCAACCTCCAATACTCGCTCGTCACGGCCATGATTTTTCTGCTGGGCTGCGTTGTCGCTCCGCAAAGGGCTGGCGCAAGCCAGACGATCCACAACCGGGCGGCGGCGCTGGCGGCGGGGTTGCAGGCCGTTGGACCGGTTGAAGATGCCGCCAATCTTGATCTCACATTAAGCCTGCCGTTGCGCAATAAACCCGCCCTGACCAATCTTCTCAGCCAGCTCTATAATCCGGCCAGCCCGAATTTCCATCAATTCTTGACGCCGTCCGAGTTCGCGGACCGGTTCGGACCGTCGGAGGAGGATTACCAGGCGCTGATCGATTTTGCGCGGGCCAATGGCCTGGCCGTTCGGGCCAAACATCCCAACCGGACGTTGCTCGAGGTTCGGGCCAGCGTCGGCGTCGTCCAGAAGGCCTTTCACGTCCGCCTGCGGCGCTATCAGCACCCTGCCGAGAAGCGGACCTTTTACGCGCCGGACGCCGATCCGGCGGTGGATGCGAAAGTGGCGTTGCTGGGAATCAAGGGCTTGGACAATTACAGCCTGCCGCACGCCAATCAACGACATTGGCCCTTAAGCCAGGCACCGGTGAACCCGTCCCAGACCGGTTCAGGCCCGGACGGTCTTTACATGGGCAACGATTTTCGGGCGGCCTACGTGCCCGGGGTTGCGCTCAATGGGTCCAACCAATCGGTCGCTCTTTTGGAGTATGACGGCTACGTGCTGGGCGACATTATGCAATACGAGTCCAACGCCAGTCTGCCCAACGTAACAGTGACCAACGTGCTGCTGGACTCATTCGACGGAACGCCGCAAACCGAGAACGGGCAAATCGAAGTGTCGCTGGACATTGAGATGGCGATTTCGATGGCACCCGGATTGGCCAGCGTCATTGTGTATGAAGGCCAGGTTGGCGACGACATATTGAACCGGATGGCAACGGACGACCTGGCCAATCAACTCAGCTCGTCGTGGTCGTGGGCACCTTCGGATGAAACGACTGAGCAGATATTCCAGCAATTCGGAGCGCAGGGACAATCCATGTTCGAGGCATCGGGAGATTCCGGGGCTTACGTCGGAGGAGTCCCGTTTCCTTCCGATGATCCCTACCTCACGGTGGTGGGCGGGACGACGTTGACGACGGCCGGCGCCGGCGGGTCGTGGAAGTCGGAAACGGTGTGGAATTGGCAATCGACGGGGCTGGGGTCTGACGCCGGCAGCGGCGGCGTGAGCACTGTTTATCCGATTCCCGTTTGGCAACAGGGCCTGAACTTATCCAAGAGCCAGGGATCGGCCACGATGCGCAATATCCCGGATGTTGCCCTGGTGGCGGACAACGTGCTCGTTATTGCGGGCGGGCAGTTATTTTATGTGGGAGGAACCAGTTGCGCCACGCCTTTGTGGGCGGCGTTGACCGCCCTTATGAATCAGCAGCAGGCGGCCAGCGGCCGGATGCCGGTGGGATTTCTTAACCCAGCCATTTACGCGCTGGGCAGGAGCAGCCGTTATGGGGCCGTCTTCCACGACATCACGACCGGCAATAACACCAACCAAGTCAGTCCAAACCAGTTCTTCGCCGTGCCGGGATACGACCTTTGCACGGGATGGGGAACACCAACGGGCAGCAATACCCTGGCAAGTCTGACGACCCCGTCGGACCCGCTTCTCGTGGAACCGGCCGCCCCTGTTTTCATCCAGGGGGTTCCCGGCGGGCCGTTTGACGTTGTCAGCCAGACGATGACGTTGACCAACGCTGGCAGCGCATCGCTGAACTGGAGCCTGGCCAACCCGGCCGCCTGGCTGGACGTGTCGTTGACAGGAGGGACGTTGATTCCGGGCGGCCCGTCGCAGACGGTGACAGTTAGTTTGAACTCCGCGGCAAGCAACCTGACCGTTGGTGTTTACAACGCGATACTGTGGTTTACCAACCTGAACGATCAGGTTGCGCTGGACCGGCCCTTTGTGCTGGAGATACAGCCGCTGGAAGCGCCGCTCATTGATACGCAGCCGCAAAGCCAGACCGCCCAGGCTGGCGCAACCGCGGTGTTCAACGTCACCGCGCAAGGCCGGCCCCTGTTCTATCAATGGCGGAAGAATGGGACCAATTTGACCGACGGCGGCCCTGTCGCCGGCTCGGCGACCGCCACCTTGACACTGGCCAACGCGGGCAGCGCCGACGCCGGGATTTACTCGGTCATCGTCTCCAACGCCCTCGGTTCGGCAGCCAGCGCGGAAGCCGCCCTGGAGCTCTACACGGTGGTCTCAGGCGCGGCCAATCTGGTGCAAAACGGCGGTTTTGAAAACGGCGATTTTTCCTCATGGAACAAGGCGGGTTACTACTACTACAGCTACGTCGCCACCAACTCCCTCTATGTCCACTCCGGCCGATACGGCGCCGCCCTCGGCGAGTACTACACCGAATTGGGCTTCCTTTATCAGGAGCTCCCCACCACGCCGGGCAGCGCGTATTTAGTGTCTTTGTGGCTGCGTTGTCCGGACGGCGCGGTGCCCAATCAATTCGAGGTCCTCTGGGATGGCGCGACGCTTTTCGGCGCCACGAATTTGGGGGCCGGCGACTGGAACCAATTGCAATTCATCGTCACAGCCGCCAGCGCCTCCAGCATCCTGCAATTGGGCTATGAGGATGAAAATAGCTTCCTGGGATTGGACGATGTCAGCGTGACCAACGTCATGATTTCCTTCGCTCCGCCGGCCATCGTCAGCCCGCCCGCCGGCCAATCGGCTGGGACCGGCGGCACGGCTCAATTCACGGTCACCGCCTCCGGCACCCCGCAGTTGGGTTACCAATGGCAGTGCAACGGCGTCGATCTGACCAACGGCGCCAACATCGCCGGGGCCACGACCTCCACCCTGACACTTGGCAATGTCTCGACCGCCAGCGCCGGAACCTATTCTGTGGTGGTCAGCAATGCCTATGGAACAGCCGTCAGTTCCGGCGCGACGCTCACCGTTTTCCCCGCAACGCAGACCTTCGACTTGATCACCTTCGATAATTTGCCCGACAGCGAAACGCCGCTGGCTATTCCAACCGGTTACGGGGGGCTGGTCTGGAGCGATTTCGAGGAGGTGGATGGCAGTAACTACCCCATTCCATGCGGCATGGAGCCGGCGACCATCTCCGCGAGCAATGTGGCCGTGAACGTAACCGGAGAAGCGGCCAGTGTTTCCAGCGGGAGCCCATTCAGCCTCCTGAGCGCGTGGTTGACGGCGGTTTGGAATGACGATCTGGCGGTCGAAGTCCAGGGATATAGCGGCAGTCTGATGGTCTATGACAACACATATTATTTGAGCGCGACGCAGCCGACGCTTGTCAGTTTCAACTATATTGGAGTGACCCAAGTCAAGTTTATCCCCTCCGGCGGCACGGCTCATCTGGCGTACACGCTTTACGCCACTGAACAATTCGCCATGGACAACTTGTTGGTGGCGGTATCTTCGGCGCCGCAAATCATCACCCAGCCCTCCGGCCAGAACGTCCAGCCTGGAGCAACAGTCAGCTTCGGCGTCGCAGCCGCGGGCGCGGCTCCCCTGGCCTACCAGTGGATGCGGAATGGACGCGCGACGCCCGGCGGCGGCAATTTCTCAGGCGCAACCTCGCCCACGTTGACGGTGAGCAACGTGACCGCCACGGACGCGGGCTACTATTCGGTGGTCGTCACCAATTCCTTTGGTTCGACCACGAGCGCCGTCGCGGCGCTGTCTGTCTATGCCATCGAGACGGGGCAAACGAACCTCGTCAAGAACGGGGGATTTGAAGCAGGCACCTTCACCAACTGGACGCTTACCGGGGAGCTTGGCTACGACTATGTTGAGGCTTACGCGCCCTGGATTCATTCTGGCGAATATGGGGCGGCCTTGGGCGCCGGCGGCAACAGGTTCGGCTATCTTTCCCAGACAATCCCCACCGTATCCGGCGCGACTTATTTGGTTTCCTTCTGGGCGGAGAATCCGAACGCGGATGCGCCCAACCGATTTCTGGCCTGGTGGAATGGCGCGCCGCTATTCGCCCAGACTAATTTTGATTCCCTCGACTGGACCAACCTCCAGTTCCTGGTCAGCGCATCCGACACCAACAGCGTCTTGGAATTTGGCTTTTCCTTTGCCAGCTACTTCAACTACTTCGGATTGGATGATGTGTCCGTCACGAATGTCATACTGGAAGGTGCCCCGCCCAGCATTACGTCCCAGCCCGTCAGCCAGGTGGTCCCGCCCGGTGGCAGCGCCGTCTTTTCCGTCACGGCTCTGGCCAGCCCGTCGCCGCGCTACCAATGGCAATTCGACGGAACCAATCTGAGCGACTCCGCTGGCATTGCCGGGTCCGCCACGGCGGCGCTGACCATCTCTGGCGCCACGCCTGCCAACGCAGGCTCCTTCTCGGTCGTGGTCAGGAATCGCAATGGCACGGCGTCCAGCGCCGTTGCCACGCTGTCGTTGCCACCGCCCGGCCAGATTCTGAACGTGCTGACATTCGATGACTTGCCCGACACAATGACAGGCCTGGCCGTGACCAACGGCTACGAGGGTTTCGAGTGGACGAACTTCTACGAGTTGGATGGAGGGAGTTTTCCCGGTCCCAGCGGTTACAACGCCGCGGTGGTTTCCCCAAGCAACGTGGTTTACAACTGGGATGGCGACACCGCCACGATCACCAGAGCGCAACCCTTCACTTTCCTCTCCGCCCGCCTCACGTCCGCATGGCGGGACGGATTGGAGGTTCAGGTCACCGGTTACACCGGTGGGCTGATGCTCTATAGCAACGTCTTTTCCTTGAGCGCCACCCAGCCAACCCTCGTCCAGTTCAACTATACAGGAGTGAACACCGTTCAGTTCGTTTCGTCCGGCGGAACGGTCCACACCGGTTACAGCGGCAGCGGCCCGCAATTCGCCATGGATAACGCCGCGTTTCTGGTGTCCGACTCTCCGCCCCGGATTGTTGCGCAGCCTGCCAGCCAAATCATCCCCGCCGGTTCCACAGCGTCGTTCTCCGTATCCTCCACGGGCACGGCTCCGCTGTATTTCCAATGGCAACGAAACGGAGCGCCTCTGAGCGACGGCGGCAACGTATCCGGCTCCGCCACTCCGACGCTGACCCTAGATCGAGTCTCCATAGGCGACGACGGGGTCTATGCCGTTACGGTCACCAATGCCGCAGGCGCGGCGGCCAGTTCCGGCGCCGCGCTCACCGTCTATTCGGTCGCCGCCGGAGCGACCAACGCGTTGCAAAACGGCGGCTTTGAATCCGGCTCTTTTGCCGGCTGGACTCTTGCTGGCGACACGAACGACATGCTCATCAGCACGAATTCCGCCTACGCACATTCGGGCCGCTACGGCGCCCAGCTTGGGCCTGGCAGCCCGCCAGGCGGCTCGTTGTCCGAAACCGTGGCCACCGTGCCGGGGACATCCTATCAGCTCTCATTTTGGCTCGACAGCCCGGACGGACTGACGCCAAACAACTTCCTGATCTCTTGGAATGGCGCGGTTATTTATGACCAATCAGACCTCGGCGCGCTGGGCTGGTTCAATCCGCGATTCGTCGTCCAGGCCGCCTCCCCAACCAGCGTCATCCAATTTGAATGCCTCGACGCCCCAAGCTATCTGGGTCTCGACGACGTTGAGTTGGAGGCCATCAATCTTTCTCCCTCAATCGTTGTCGCGCCCGCAAGCCAGACCGTTTCCGCCGGGCAAAACGTGACCTTTTCGGCCGGCGTCATCGGCAGCAGTCCCTTGGTCTTCTCCTGGCAGCGCAACGGAGCCGAACTAAGCGACGGCGGCAACATCAGCGGTTCGGCGACTTCCTCCCTGACTCTGAGCAACGTGTCGGCAGCCAATTCCGGGGCCTACTCCGTGACTGTCACCAATTCGTTTGGGTCCGCCGCCAGCGCCCCCGCGGTGCTGACGGTTTATGCCGGCGTCTCCGGCGCCAGCAACATCGTGCAGAACGGCGGATTTGAAACGGGTGATTTCAGCGGTTGGTCGCTCAGCGGCAATTATTCGGGTTCCTATGTTGGCTCCGGCCCATCCTTCGCGCACAGCGGCAATCATGGCGCCCAACTGGGGGACGACAGCGAGAACTTCGGTTACGGGGCCTCGCTGGAGCAGACCTTGCCCACCGCCCCCGGAAGTTCCTACTTGTTGACGCTCTGGATGGAAAACATCTATGGCATCATGCCCAACATCTTCCAGGTTGGTTGGGGTGGCGTTACCCTTTTCAACCAGGCCGACCTCCCCGCCCAAGGCTGGGAACAATTCCAATTCGTCGTCGCGGCCCTTTCCTCAAACACCGTCCTCCAAATCAGGTTCGAGGATGAACTCGCTTATCTGGGGTTGGACGATATCAGCGTCAGCAACATCACGGTGGGCGGCGTCCCGTTGCTGACGGCTCAACCCGCCGGCCAGACCGTCCCACCAGGCGGACAGGCCCAGTTCAATGTGGCCGCCATCGGCGGCGTGCCGCTGACATTTAACTGGCGGTTCAACGGAGCCGGTTTGGCCGACGGTGGCGGCATCGCGGGATCGGCCACCTCCAACCTGATTTTGACGGCGGTTTTCGCCACCAACGCCGGCAGCTACTCTGTCGTTGTCACCAATTCCTTCGGCGCCGTTACCAGTTCGATTGCCCCATTGATTGTCCTGCCAACCCAAGCCAGCCTGATAACCTTCGATGATCTGGCCGAAACGACCGGCGGCCTGCCAATCCCCGACGGCTATCATAGTCTGACGTGGAGCAACTTTTATGAACTGGACGCGGTTAATTACCCGCTCCCCGGCGGCTTTGGCGCCGGAGTGGTGTCGCCGGACAACGTCGCCTTCAATGGCTACGGCGGCCCGGCCACACTTAGCGGCGGGACCTTCAGCCTGTTGAGCGCGTGGCTCACAGCGGCTTGGAATGAAAACCTGGAAGTCGAAGCCATCGGCTTCCGCAATGGAGTCGTCGTCTATGATAACGGCTACGTCGCCAGCGCGACCGCGCCCACCCTCATCAACTTCAACTATCAAGACGTCGATAAGGTTCTGTTCAGTGCCTCGGGCGGCTCGCCCTATCTGCCTTATTCCCAATCATCCGCCAATGAATTTGTTCTCGACAACGTCGTCATCAATCCTTCCGCCAGCCCGCCGCAAATCGCGACTCAGCCCGTCAGCCAGGCTGTGCCTCTCGGCTCGGCGGCGACCTTCAACGTCACCGCCACCGGCAACAGCCCCTTGAGTTACCAATGGAGCTTGAACGGAACGAACCTCACCAATGGCGGCTCCATCCACGGCGCGACCTCCAACGCTCTGACCATCAGCAATGCCGCGGCCGCCAATGTCGGCGCCTACTCGGTCGTCGTGAGCAATTCCTACGGCGCCGTTTCCAGCTCCAACGCCACCCTGACCCTTCTGCCGGGCGGGTCCGAAATGATCTCCTTTGACGATCTGCCGATGACCACCACCGGAGCCTATATACCGGACGGCTATCACGACCTGACCTGGTTCGAGTTTGCGGTACTGGACGGCCTCAATTACGGGCAGCCCAGCGGCTATGGAGCCGGAGTGGTCTCACCTCCCAATGTGGCGTTCAATGCGGATGGTTACCCGGCCACTCTGATTGCCCCCGGACCTTTTGACCTCTTCAGCGCCTATCTGACAGCCGCCTGGAACGATGACCTCCAACTCGAAGTCACTGGCTACGTGGGCGCCGAACTGGCCTACGACAACACGTTTACTTTGAGCGCAACGCAACCGCTGCTGATCAACTTCAATTACATTGGGGTGAACGAAGTCAATTTCATAGCCTCCGGCGGCACACCGCACCTGGCTTATGGGAATTATCCCGGTTACGAATTCGTCATGGACAACCTGATAATCGGTCCCGCGCAAACTCCTCCTCAAATCACCGCCCAACCCGCCGGCCAGCTCGCCCCCTCGGGCGCTCTGGTTTCGCTCCATGTCTCCGCCACCGGCAGCCCTCCGCTCAACTACCAATGGCAGCACAACGGCGCGCCGCTGTCCGACGGAACCAACGTCTCCGGCTCGGCCACGCCTGTTTTGACCCTCACCGGGATCGCCGCATCCAACGCGGGCGCCTATTCGGTCACCGTTACAAACGCCTTCGGCCTGGCCGTCAGCGCATCTGCGACCATCAGCGTTTATGCGCCCGCGGCAGGTTCCAGCAACCTCGTGCGCAACGGCGGCTTTGAAACCGGCGATTTCACCGATTGGACGTTGTCCGGCGACACAAATGACATCTTCGTAACGAGTTATGCGCCGTTTGTTCACTCCGGCACTTACGGCGCCGAACTAGGGCCGCCGGGGTTGTTGGGTGTGCTCCTTTCCCAGTCCCTGCCGACCACTCCGGGCAGCTCCTATCTGCTCTCCATCTGGCTCGATAACCCCTACGTTGCTGTCCCCAACGCCTTCCAAATGACCTGGAATGGCAGCGTCATTTTCACCCAGCAAAACAACCAAGGCGAGGCTTGGATCAACCCTCAGTTCATTGTTACGGCTTCCGCCACCAACAGCGTCCTGCTCTTTGACGTTCAAAACCAATTCGGCGCGTTCGGACTGGACGACGTCGCCGTATCGAACGTGGTGGTTGCCAATTTGGGCGCGGCGCCCCAAATCGCCGGCGCGTTGTTCACCGTCGCCAGCGGCCAGTTCTCCTTCTCCTGGACCGCGCAAGTGGGCCAAAGCTACCAAGTCCAATTCGCCACCAACCTGGCCAATCCTGCCTGGACCAATCTCGCCCCCGCCTCCGTTGCCGCCGCTCCCGTGATGAGCGCGTCCGACAGCATTGCGGGCAGCCAGCGCTTCTACCGCGTCCTCCTGCTGCCGTAAGAAAAAAGGCGGGGCGATCAAGCCCCGCCTTCGTGAAAACCAAAGTCAGACGATGTTTTAGCGGAAGAGCTTGCGGCGAAGCGCCTGCAAACCAACCAGCGCGCCGCCCAACAGGCCGGCCGTCATCCCGCCGTCAGGACATCCCGCAGGGGGGCCACCGACGTCAACCAGAAGCCCGGCAGGGTTGTTGAATTGCTGAACGCGGTTGTAAACAACGAAATCCACAGCCTCGCCCTGATCCAACGACACGGAAAAGGGCGTTAGCTCAAAGAAAGTCGCAGCGGTGCTGACAACGGTGCCGCCGACCACGGTATCACCCACCACGGTGCCGCCAACGATCATCTCTGCGGTGTCGTCCACTCCCCAGTACCCGCTTGCGATGCCGGACGCGCCGGCGACTGTTTGGAAAATGTAATTGTAATTCTGATTGTCGGTCACCCACGGGTCTGTCGAAGTGTCGGGTACCCAGGGGCTGTCCCACTGAGCCGGCAGCGGGTTGGCCACCCAAAATCCACCTGGGCCAATCAACGGCGCGGAGGTCGTCTGCCCCTCAAGGATTCCCGAGGGGTACTGAATCAGGGGAAGTTGTCCGCTCGGATCAACGAGCGTATAATTTGGGTCCACCGTTCCCTGCGCGCCCAGGCCGGTATCCGAAAGGATTGGGCTGGGCACCGCCTGCATGGCGGTCGCAAGCGCGCCTATCGCTCCCAACATCACTGCCAATGGTTTCATTCTCATATTGTTCTCTTGTTCTTATTCGGTTGACGGCTCACATCGTCACCCAAATCAAATTGTCAACGCTTGTCTTCGTCGCTTTATCCGCCACACCTCATTGCACACGAGGTCGTCCATTGCCCAACTGAATAGGTTTGTAGCAGACAGAATGCCAGACAACCGCAAAATCGCCGATTGGCAATTTGTTGTTACATAACATGCTGTTACATAACATGTTAGGAACACGTCCCGTTCTGGCACGTTACGCGTCGCATAAGACATACTGTAAACCATCCCGACGTTTCGGACAAAAACCGCTGCCTCACTATTCAGCAACCTGTTGTACGGCAACACCTTGCGCTAGACCAAGCAGATTTTGTCAACCCCTTCGACAAAAACGGACTGGTTTCGACCGTTCCGGCATCCAACGGCGTGGGCACGCCGCCCGCAAATCCTCACACAAAACAGGAGAGGGTCCGTTGAACCTCGGTTCCGTGGAAAGACAGATTCGACGGGGCAAAAAAAGAGGAGGCCGGATGGGTTCTTAATCCATCCGGCCTCGCTCCTAGGGGAGCAAACGCCAAGCCAGCAACTCACCGCCTCAGTTCCAGCAAAATATCCCCGCGGGCCAGCGTAAGCGCTCTGACTACCTGCGAAGTCTGCGTCCAACCGCGCCGATCATCGCGCACGCGCCAAGCAGCATAACTTGAGTGGAGCCGAAATCGGGAACACCTTGGGTTTCCACGATATAGCCGCCAACATAGCCGCCTTCATCGTTGAATTCGTAAGTGCCGTACCGATTGATGGCCAGGCCCTCTGAATCTCCGTTAGGTTCGCCGGAGTGAAAATTGTCTCCAACAGTCCACGGTACGACTGAAGCGACCGGTCCCGACGGGGGCACGCTTGTGACCCAAGACCAGTTGTTTGCATCACTCGTGGAATAAGAACCATCGGCTGGAACCGCCCCCAAATAGGCCTCAAATTGTTGACCGGCGTTCGCCGTAAAGAATCCGTTGCCAATCAAGCCGTTATAAACGGCTTCAATTGTGGCCTGATCCGGCAAGATGGCCAGATAACCGCCATCAACGTTCGCGGCATCTTCAGCGGCACTCCAACTGATCCCAGGCGCGGCGTACAAAGAGAACGTGTCGCCACCATAAGTTGTTGTTGCCAAGGGGGTTGCCACAGCATTCAGCCCGCCCAACAGGGTTAAACTGATCGCCATTCCAAGTGCGGAAACTATTTTTTTCATATTTTAATAACTTAATTACCATTTTTTCGTGCGTCTCATTCTGTCTTGCTTTATCCCACTCCGTCCTTTCTCCTTCACTCTCTGGACGACAAACCCTGCTCACTTCCCGTATGGTAAGCACGCGGGGTGCCACTAATCCGCGACGTCACAAACCGGTGCACTTGCACCATAACATGCTGTTAGCGAATTAGTTACGCATAAGCGGCCCAAGTTCTTTGCCGAACCCTCAATCACGGCTTGTGTAAGATATTCCGACATCATGGCCGACAATGGCTGCCAAAGCAATAGGCAACATGTTTAATGTGAACACCTTACGCAAATATGATTCGCGGGTGTAAAGACTTTCGATAAGAACGAAGCCGTTCCCGTCTCTCCAGTCCCCGGCAAGGACCTGAATATATTCTCATCCGTGCTAAGACTCCGCCGCTTGCAACGCCCGTGCCAGGGCACCAATTCCAATCGCATCGGCGCACGCAATGTGAAATCCGCTTTCCACCTTGGGCGCGGAACTGCGCTTGATTTCAACGGCCCATATCGCGCCATCCGGCATTAACCTAATAATAGATGTGTCGGTAGGAGAGGGATAATGATCTCCTTTCCATTTTTCTGACCCCATTTTTCTGACTTGAATTATGCCGATAACCTGCCCCATCCCCCTGAGTCCGATGAATCAAAAGGCCTTTGTCCAGCTTGACGAGGAGGGGATGCGCCATGCCTTCGAGCGCCAGGGTCAGCTGGGCCGCGTTTGCGATGGCGTGTGCAACTGGCGTCGTTGAGGAAGTGACATGAAGTCAGAAAAATGGGGTCAGAAAAATTGCCTTGAAACTAGGTCAACGCTTATGATCGACGCTACCAATGAACCTGCCAAGTTCATTGCTGCATTTCACCAATGGAATTGGTGCGACGCTCCTGCGAAGCCGTCCCTTTTCCCAAAGAAACGCCCCGGCTCGGCGAGAGCCTCTCTCGCCGAGCCGGGTGTGTCCAAAAGCTGATCTTCGCCCTTTAAAGAGTTCCGCTTAGAAAAAGTAATATGGAGACCCCGAATCACCGGCCCGAGGCTCAACCTTGGGGGATAAAAAAGGCCTCCATTCGACGTGGCTGTCCAGCATTCCAACATTGACGCCGGAGGGCATTGTCGGATTGGCCATGTGGGAAGTGGTAAATGGGTACTGCCCGCCGATGATTCCAACCCACGGAAACTTTTCTCGTTCGGCAAGGGTAATCGGAGGATCGGGTGGAGTACTCGAAGTGAGCATTTCACATGCCATCTGCGGACGGCTGGCCAGGCTGCCGACTGGTACCATTTTACCCGCTGAGTTGAGTACCGAAGCCTCACTCAGGCTATAGTTGAGATTCGTTGCAAAATCCCATGACCCGGACGTGCCGTAGGAAGCGGTGCCGGGAAAAGTTTCAGCATAGCCTATCTGCGAATAACCGAGAGTATTCCAGTTGGTCCATTCGTGGTAGAGATCCTCGCCTGAATTTCCCTGGTCCTGGGGATCATACCAGATTCTGTAACCGCCGCCACTGGTGTTCATGGCCTGACAGACAGTGCCGGACATGTCATGCGCCCAATAGCCAGCGCCGCTCACCGGAAGCTTGTCCTTGTAGTCGGCCGCGTACGCGGCCAAGGTCACGAGTTGTTCCTTCTCGTTGTTCTTGCATTGGGAACGATTGGCCTCGACCTTGGACTTGGCCAGGGCGGGCAACAACATGGCCGCCAGAATCGCGATGATGGCGATGACCACCAGCAATTCGATTAGGGTGAATGCTCCCTTCCGGGACTGCGCTTTTGTCATAGATTTCATGCTTTGCAAAAATCTACCCTTCATAGTGCGCATTTGCAATGTGCGTTTCGATGCACACCCCCCGCATCGCAATTTTTCGCAATCTGACGGGCATGGAGGCGAAGGAATGACGAATGCCTGAGCACCAATGACGAAAGACTGACGAAGCCCGAATGGCTAAAGTGCTCCGGGCGGCTCATTTCGTCATTGAGTCATTTGGGAATTCTCTCATCATTGGTGCTTAGACATTCGTCATTTTCCCCGGCGTATTGTGGTTCCAGCCAGTTGCGGGAGCGGCGTTCCGCGCTCAATCCGCTTTGCTAATGATGAGAATTACTTTTTCCCAATTCGTGCGGAAAATCAGAAAGTCCCTTGCCAGTTCTGGCTGAACAGCTTAAAGAAGAAACGCGACGAAATGGCCGCCTTTTCGTTTCGCCCGGTTCAAATGAGGCGCGGCTCCCGCCGTTCGTTGCGGCGGAGGGCGAAAAAGGGTTGACGTGTTTGGCCCAGGCAGGAAGTATTGCTGGCGTTTCAACTTTCGGAATGATTTTGGACAGAGATAAAACAGGCTGAGATGTCGGACATTTTTCCAAAGTGGACCAACCGGCTGCCGCGCAACATCATCATTGGCGCGCTTCTGGCGGGCACGGCTGTCACCGGCGCTGTCAGCTATTACTTCACCCCCAAATACACGCGGGTGGGCTACGAACCGATTCAGCCCGTGGCATTTCCGCACAGCGCGCATGTGAACCAACTGGGGTTGGATTGCCGCTACTGCCATAACGGTGTCGAGAAATCGTGGTATTCCAACATCCCGGCCACTTCGGTCTGCATGAATTGCCATAACCAGGTGTTGAAGGACGATCCGCGCCTGGCGCTGGTCCGCGAGAGCGCCGCCTCCGGCGAACCGATCCCCTGGGTGCAAATCCATAAATTGCCCGATTACGTCTATTTCAACCATTCCGTTCATGTCAACCGGGGCGTCAGTTGCGTGGAGTGCCATGGGCAGATCAATCGCATGGATGAGGTGTACCACGCCAAGCCCTTGAGCATGTCGTTTTGCCTGGATTGCCACCGCGATCCCGCCGCCCGGCTCCGGCCCCTGGACAAGATCACCGATCTGGACTGGAAGGCCGCCGACGGCGACGCGCAGTTGGCCCAAGGCAAGGCCTATGTTCACGACTGGAACGTGCAGTCGCTGCAAACTTGTTCGACTTGTCATAGATGAAAACGATCCCACCTCCCTGTCACGAACCGGAGACCGGCCCCAAGTATTGGCGCGGGTTGGATCAAGTGGCTGAGACTCCGGAATTCCGCCAGTGGGTGGAGCGGGAGTTTCCCGCCGGCGCCGGCGAGTGGACCGACCCGGTTTCCCGGCGGCATTTCGTCAGGATCATGTCGGCTTCGTTCCTCCTGGCGGGCTTGGGCGCGACGGGCTGCCGGCGGCCAGTGGAGAAGATTTATCCATTCGCCAAAATGCCGGAGAATTATGTTCACGGCGTTCCACAATACTTTGCCACCGCGATGCCCTCGCGGCGCGGCGCGACGGCGTTGATCGTCAAATCCAGCGATGGACGTCCCACGAAAATCGAGGGAAACCCCGATCTTCCCGACGGCAACGGGGGCACCGACCCGTTGGCGCAGGCGGCGGTGCTGGGCCTTTACGACCCGGATCGCGCGATGCGCTTCGCCCTCAACGGCGAGGCCCGCGGCAGGCAGGCCGCGCTGGACGCATTGACGAAGTTGAGCGAGACCGCGGGAGATGGCAGCGGGCTGGCGTTCCTGCTGGAACAAAGCAGTTCCCCCTCGCGCGCCCGGCTCCAGGCGGCCATAGCCGGGAAATTCCCCAAGGCGCGCTGGCATGTCTATGAGGCGGTTGATCTGGATTTGGGCCGTCAGACAGCATCCCTGGCCTATAAGACACCCGTCGAGCCGTACTTTAAATTGGATCAAGCACGGGTGATCCTCTCGGTGGATTGCGATTTCATCGGCAGCGAAGAAAACGCGCACGGCAACATCCGCCGCTTCGCGCAAGGGCGGGCGTTGGAGGGCAAGGAAGATTCCATGAGCCGGCTTTACGCGGTCGAGAGCCTTTTCACGTTGACCGGCCTCAACGCGGACCATCGGCTGCGCCTGCCGCCAAGCCTGATCGTTCCGGCGCTGGCGCGGCTGGCTCTGAAGATTCTCGCGCCGTCGGACATGGACGGCAAGTTGCGCGATTTGAGCGCGGCGGCCCAGGCGCATGACAGTTGGATTGAGCCTTGCGCCCAAGACCTCAAAACAAACGCGGGCAGGAGCCTGGTTCTGGCCGGGTATCGTTTGCCGCCGGCGGCGCACCTGCTGGCCATCGCGATCAACGAAGCCCTCGGCGCTGTTAATCATACCGTTGAATATCATACCGCCCCGGCTGCAATAGACCCCGATTTGGCCGGCCTGGCGGCCGCGCTTAAGGGCGGCCAGGTCCAGACCCTGGTGATTCTGGGCGGCAACCCAGCTTACAACGCGCCCGCCGACCTGGATTGGCCGCAGGCGCAGGCGAAAGCCAAAACGGTCGTCCGCCTGGGCAGCCATGAGGACGAGACGGCTTGGAACGCCGCCCTTCATGCGGACGCCCAATGGGACCTGCCGCAGGCGCATTTCCTGGAATCCTGGGGCGACGCCCGGACGGCGGACGGCACGCTGGCGCCCATTCAGCCGCTGATCGACCCGATCTTCGGCGGCATCACCGAGCTGGAAGTTCTCGCGTTGATTGGCGGCTTGACACCGAGCACTCCGTACGAGATCGCGCGGGAGACGTTTCGGTCCATTGGCGGCGACAGCGAGAATGCCTGGAGGAAATATCTCCACGACGGTTATCTGGCCGGCAGCGCAGCTCCGGCGGCCAGCGTGCGGCACGATCCGTCCGCATTGGCCGGAGCGCTGGCGCAATTGAAGTCCGCGCCCTCCCAAGGCGGGCTGGAGATTGTTTTTTATCGGGATGCCAAGATGGATGATGGCCGTTACAACAACAACGGCTGGCTTCAGGAATTGCCCGATCCCATTACGAAATTGACCTGGGACAACGCGGTGTTGCTCAGTCCTGCCACGGCCAGGCGATTGAACGTCGATTACCGGAAGCGCGGCGCCCAGAACCAGAAGTTCTTCGAGCATACCGTCGAGGTGACATTGAACAATCGCAGCATCAAGGGGCCGGTGTGGGTCCAGCCGGGCATGGCTGACGACACCATTGGCCTGGCCTTGGGCTACGGACGCCAGAGGACCGGGCGGGTCGGACGCGGCGCGGGATTCGACGCGTGCAAATTGCGCACCAGCGACAATTTGTATTACGCAGCCGGCGCGGTCCTGCGCGACACGGGCGACACGAGCTACGAGCTGGCCACGACGCAAAGCCATTGGAGCATGGAAGGGCGGCCGGTCGTCCGCGAAGCCAACTTGGAGCAATACCGCAAGGACCCCGCCTTCGCGCAAAAGATGAAGCCGGAGAAGCCGCCGGTGGAATCGCCTCTTTACCCCAATCCCCTCGACACGACCAAGCTCAACGGCCTGCATCAATGGGGCCTGTCGATTGACTTGAACCGGTGCGTCGGCTGCTCCGCCTGCATGGTGGCGTGTCAAAGCGAAAACAACATCCCGATAGTCGGAAAAGAAATGGTGGGCAAGAGCCGCGAGATGCACTGGATTCGCCTCGACCGCTATTACGCCGGGCCGGTCGAAGACCCGCAGGCGGTGACGCAACCGATGCTTTGCCAGCATTGCGAAGCGGCGCCGTGCGAAAGCGTTTGCCCGGTCAACGCGACGTCGCACGATGACGAGGGGTTGAACGTGATGACTTACAACCGGTGCGTCGGCACCCGTTATTGCTCCAACAACTGCCCTTACAAGGTCCGCCGCTTCAACTTCTTCGATTACAACCGCCGCCCGCTCGATCATCTTTACAAAAGCCCGCTGGTCACGGAAACCGACGGTCAATGGGAGCTGTTGCGCTGGCTCAAGAACCCGGACAAAGGCAATTTGCCCGAAGACCAATGGCAACTGTCGCGGCTGGTCAAAAACCCGGACGTGTCGGTCCGCATGAGGGGCGTCATGGAAAAATGCAGCCTCTGCCTCCAGCGCATCGAGCAGGCCAAGATCGCCGCCAAGGTCAAGGCGCGGGACAGCGGGCACATCCGGCTTTCGGAAAAGGAAAACACGGTGCCCAAGACCGCCTGCCAGCAGGCCTGCCCGGCGGAAGCCATTGTGTTCGGTGACACGTCCGACGCCGGGAGCGCCGTGAGCAAGGCCAAGAAGCAGGAGCGCACCTACACGGTGTTGGAGTTCCTGCTGACCAAGCCGCGCTGCACCTACCTGGCCCGGGTGCGCAATCCCAACCCGCTCATGCCGGACTACAGGGAACATCCCATGCCGCGCACGACCGAGGAGTTCAACAGCGGGCCGTTTTCCTCCCCTGAAAGCGAAACGGAACCTTCCGGGAAAGGAGCGCTCTAATGGCCGCGCAGCCGGTTTTGGACGAGCGTTCGCTGATCAAGGTGCAGGCGCCCCCCGCCTCGCTGGAGCGAGAGCCGCTGGTGGGCAGCCAACACGGACCGGGCTGGCTTTCCGACAGGATCGCCGGCGTGATCGAAGGGGAAACGCCCGGCTGGTGGAAGATTTCCTTTGCGATCAGTGTGACCATGATGACGGTCTGCTTTGCCTTGATCCTTTACCTCATGTCAACCGGGGTGGGCATCTGGGGATTGCAACATCCGGTGATGTGGGGCTATGCGATCATCAACTTCGTTTGGTGGATCGGCATCGGCCACGCCGGAACGCTCATATCAGCCATTTTGTTTCTGCTCCGCCAACGCTGGCGCACTTCCATCAACCGCGCCGCCGAGGCCATGACCATTTTCGCCGTCATGTGCGCCGGCATTTTTCCCCTGATCCACATCGGACGGATATGGTATGGCTGGTGGCTCTTCCCGGTTCCCAATTCCAACGGCATCTGGCCCCAATTCCGCTCTCCCTTGATGTGGGACGTCTTCGCCGTTTCGACCTACTTCACCGTCTCGGTGCTTTTCTGGTACATGGGTTTGATTCCCGACCTTGCGGTGATGCGGGACCGGGCGAAAACGAAGATTCGCAAATTCAGCTATGGCCTTTTCGCGCTGGGTTGGACCGGGTCGAACCGCCATTGGAGCAATTACGAGAAAGCCTATCTCATTCTGGCCGGCCTTTCCACCCCGCTGGTTCTGTCCGTCCATTCCATCGTCTCACTGGATTTCTCCGTCTCGCAGTTGCCCGGCTGGCATACCACGATCTTCCCGCCCTACTTCGTGGCCGGCGCGGTGTATTCGGGCTTTGGCATGGTGCTCACACTTTTGGTGCCCTTGCGCCGCATGCTCAAGCTGGAGGAGATCATCACCGTGCGTCACGTCGAGTTGATGTGCAAGGTCACCCTGGCCACCGGCTCGATCGTGGGTTACGCCTATGGCATGGAGTTTTTCATCGCCTGGTACAGCGGCAATCCTTACGAGAGATTCCTCTTCCTGCAAAATCGCGCCGCGGACCCGTTCATCCTTGGACCGCTGTTCCATGTGCCGCCCGCTCCCTACTGGTGGGCCTTCTGGACGATGGTGACTTGCAATGTGGTGGTGCCACAGTTCTTCTGGTTCAAGAAAGTCCGCACCAGCATGTTGGCGGTCTTTTTCCTCTCCATTTTGGTCAATGTCGGGATGTGGTTTGAACGGTTTGTCATCGTCATCACCTCGCTGCACCGCGAATTCCTGCCCTCCAACTGGGGCTATTACGGGCCGACCTGGGTGGACATCCTTCAGTTTCTGGGAACGTTCGGGTTGTTCTTCACGTTTTTCCTGCTGTTCCTGCGCTACATCCCCTTGATTGCCATCGCGGAGGTCAAGGGAGTGACACCCCAGGCCGACCCTCATCATCCGTTGGGCGGCGCCAAAGTTGGAGGGAAACACTGATGCCAGCTTCTTACGCCATCCTGGCTGAGTATGAAACGCCCGCCGCCGTATTGCACGCGGCCGGGAAAGTGCGCGACGCCGGCTATCGCCATTGGGACGTTTTCACCCCCTTCCCCGTTCACGGCATGGACGGCGCCATGGGCATCAGGAACTCCAAGGTGGGTTGGTTCTCCTTCATCGGAGGATGCACCGGTTACACCACGGGCATGTTGATGATCTGGTTCATGAACGCTTACGATTATCGCATTGTCATCGGCGGCAAACCGATGTTCAGCCCCTTCGCCGCCTTTCCGCCCTCGTATGAGTTGACCATCTTGTTCGGGGCCTTCGGCGCGCTGCTGGGGATGTTATTCCTCAACCGCCTGCCCCGACTGCATCATCCCCTGCTCAAGAACCGCCGCTTCGCCATGGCCACGCATGACCGTTTTTTTGTGGTCATTGAAACAAGCGACCCGCAATACTCCGAAATCGAAACCCGCCAACTGCTCGAATCCCTGGGCAGCCGGCACATCGAAATGGTGGAGGAATAATGCGCTATTTCCTCCTTGTCTTCGCCGTTTCCGGCATCGCCCTGCTTGGCATTTGCGGCTTCCGCGGCGGCCTCTCGCGCCGGCCCCCCATTGAACTGTTCCCCGACATGGTGCGCCAAAACAAGGTGCGTCCGCAAACGCCCGGCGATTTCTTTCCCGATCAATTGTCCTCGCGCCTCATCCCCGCCAACACCGTGCCCCGCTCCGGCCCCTATCAACTCGACGGCGAAGTCCTCTCCGTCAATGGCAAACCGGTTTTTCCTTACGAAGATTCAGCCGTCAACACGGGGCGGATTCCCGGCACGACCAATTGGGCGCCGGTCACGCCGCTGACCATCACGCGCCAATTGCTCCAACGCGGGCAGCAGCGTTACCAGATCAACTGCCTCCCCTGCCACGGCCCCGACGGCGACGGCAAGGGCATCACCAGCAAATACGGCATGGTCGCCATGGCCAATTTCCATGACAAACGCCTCATCGACATGGCTGACGGCGAGGTTTTCAACACCATTACCCAGGGCAAAAACAACATGGGCGCTTACGGGGCCAATGTCCCGGTTGTGGACCGCTGGGCCATCATCGCTTATGTGCGCGCGCTGGAACGCAGCCAATTGGCCACCGACGAAGACGTGCCGGACCCCTATCGCGCTCAGTTCAAGAAATAGCCTATGAGCACAAACCCTCACTCCGCGGGCAGGTCTGGACTGGAATTGTCAAAGTTTCGGAATTTGCCGGTGATTCTGATCGTGGCTGGCGCGATTGGAGCGGGCCTGGGGGTTGCCGCCAGCGGCAAAGGCGTGACGCAGTTCGCCTTTTCGTGGCTGCTGGCATTCATGTTTGCCCTGAGCCTGTGCATGGGCGGCCTGTTTCTCGTCATTGTGCATCACTTGTTCGACGCCAGTTGGTCCGTGCCCACCCGCCGCCTGTGCGAACACCTGGCCTGCCTCCTCGCGCCCACCATGCTCATTTTGTTCCTCCCCATCGCCATCCTGGCAAAAACGATTTATCCCTGGATGCGCCTCACGAATCCGGACCACGCCGTGCAGTCCAAGTACCCGCTCTTCACGACGCCGGGCTACTATATCGCGTCGGCGATTCTGTTTGGAATTTGGTGGCTCTACTCCAACCGCCTCCGATATTGGTCCTTGCGGCAGGATGAAACCGGCTCCGCCGATTGCACCCGGCGCATGCGCTTTTTTGCCGCCTCTGGCGTGGTGCTCTTCGCGCTGACTCTCACCCTGGCAGCCATCCTCTGGATGAAGGGCCTCATGTCCGAATGGTATTCCACGATGTACGGCGTCACTTATTTTGCCGCTTCGATTTGGGTAACACTTCCCACTGTGTATGTCATCACGCTGATCCTGCAACGCACGACCGTGCTGGGAAATCTGGTCAAGGAGAAAACCTACTACATGCTCGGCTCCCTTTTCCTGGCGTTCACGGTGTTCTGGGCCTACGTCAACTTCTCCCAATACTTCATTATCTGGAACGCCAACATGCCGGAGGAAACTTTCTGGTACGTCCTGCGCGAAAAAGGAACCTGGGATGTCGTGGGCAAGTATATCATCATCTTTGGCCACTTCTTCATTCCATTTGTCATGCTGCTGCGCATCGACTTCAAACTCAAACTGGCCACGATGCTCCCCCTGGCGGCGTGGGCTTGGGCCATGCACTTCGTCGATCTTGAATTCCAAATCATGCCGGCCGTCCATCCCAACACCATCCTGACCCCGGGCCTCCTCTCCGATCTGGGCTGCGTCCTGCTTTTCACCGGCGTCTTGATGATCGTCTTCATCCGGTCCCTCAATCGCCACCCGCTTTACCCCCTCAAGGACCCGCGGATCGCCGAAGCAATGGATGTCTATGTTCCGCCGGCCGCCGAAGTTTCCGTCACACCCCAAGGCGCAAAATGAATTCCGATTCCTGCCGCCAAAAAGGCCCCTGCGCCGCTTCCATCGCGGCCTTCCTGGGAACGTTCCTGGTCATTGCGCTGCTGGTCTGGCTGATGCAATCCTACACCAAAGCGCCCTCCCTGACGGCTAACCGCGCCGCCGAACGGCTGCAAATCCTGGCGGAGTTCAAGGCGGCCAACGCCCCGCTGTTGGAGAAATATGATTGGCAGGACCAGGCAAAGGGATTCGTCCGCGTCCCGATTGAACGGGCCAAGGAATTGATTTTGCAGGAGTGGCAGGACCCGTCCGCCGGCCGCTCCAATCTCATGGCCCGCGCGGCCAGGGAATTTGCCCCAGCCCCCAAGGCGCCGGAAAAGAAGAATGAATACGAATAGGCTGTCCCGGCCATGAGCGCGACCCCTTCTCCAGCGTCCGCTGTTTCGCTCGTTTCGCCACGGTCCACGCCGGCTGAAGCCGGGAAATCATGCCCGGTGCCGTTCCTCTGCCTCTTCGCGGGCGCGGTCGCATGGCTGTTCGCCGCCGCGTTGCTGGGCTTGATTGCCTCGCTCAAATTCCACAATCCCGCTTTCCTGGCCGGCCAGCCTTGGTGGACGTACGGGCGCGTTCACGCCGCCGGAAGCGCCGCCTTCCTCTACGGATTCGCAGTGCCCGCCGCGCTGGGGGTTGGACTTTGGTTGCTCTGCCGCCTGGGCCGCGCACGTTTGGCCGGACCGTCCGTCGTTCTGCTGGGTGGCATCCTTTGGAACCTGGCAGCCGCCGTCGGCGTTGCCGCCATTTTGGGCGGCGAGAGCACAGGTTACGATTCCTTCGAGATGCCCGCGTATTGCGCGCCGATGCTTTTCGCGGCTTATGGAATGATTGGCGTTTGCGGGCTTCTCACTTTTCATCAGCGGCGGGAAGGTGGCCTTTATCCGTCGCAGTGGTTTGTCCTTGGATCGATCTTCTGGTTTCCATGGATTTTTTCCACCGCGGCGCTGCTGTTGCTGGTTACGCCCGAACGCGGCGTCCTCCAGGCGCTGACGGCCTGGTGGTATGCCCACAATCTCAGCACGGTCTTCCTCGGCTTTGCCGGGCTCGCGCCGGTGTTCTATTTCATTCCCAAACTCGTCGGCCGGCCGCTGCATAGCTATTACCTCGCCGCGCTGGCGTTTTGGACACTGGCGCTCTTCGGCAGTTGGGGCGGTATTCCCGGCGGCGCTCCCCTGCCCTCCTGGATGACCAGTCTGGGCGTGGTCGGAACCGTGGTGACCGCTGTCCCGCTCCTGGCCGTCGCCGCCAATCTTTTTCAAACCGTCCGCCACGACCTCCACAAACTCGATGCCAACCCCACTTTGCGCTTCACCTACGTCGCGCTGGTCTTCTGGATCATCGCCGGCGCGCAGCAGATCGTCGGCGTGCTGCCCGGCGTCAGCGCCATCACCGGTCTTACCTGGTTCGGCGTCGCCCAACAGGAATTGTTCCGCTGGGGCTTTTTCGCCCTGGCGGTTTTTGGCGCCCTTTACCACATCGTTCCGCGCCTTCTGGACTTGGAGGAAAGCGCCTGGTGCCCGCGTCTGCTCAAGGCGCATTTCTATTTGACGTTCCTCGGCATCCTCATTTCCTATCTCTGCCTGCTGGTCTGCGGCATCGGCCAGGGCGTCCTGCTGGCGGACCCGCGGCACACCTTCCCGGAGGTGATGAAAAGCTCCATGCTCCCCCTGCGTGTGAGCACGATGGGAGACTTCTTCGTGGCTTTTGGAACCATTGCCTTCCTCCTCAACTTCGCCCGCATCCTGACCCGCCCCTGCCGGTGCTGCTGCGGCGCGGCCTGCGCGGCGTCCAAACCAAGGGAGGGCGCATGAACCGCGGCCCGCTGCTCTTCCTGGGATTGTTCATCACCATGGCCTGCTCGTGGCTCGGCTTTGTATTGGGGCCGCAACTGCAAATCGGCGGCCTCGCGCAGACCAACACCGTCGTCGTGGGCGACGCTTCGCCCCAATCCTATCCTCTGGCCCAGCCTGGCGCGGCCCGTCAAGGCGCTGAAATCTACCGCGCCAACGGCTGCTCCGCCTGCCACACCCAAATGATCCGCCCGCTCCAATCCGGCTCCGACACCCACCGCGGTTGGGGCGCGCGCCGCAGCCTAGCCGAGGATTATCTCTTCGACCAACCCGTCATGCTCGGCTCCGTTCGCGTCGGGCCGGACCTGGCCAATTACGGACGGCGCTCGGACCTCAATGGAGTCCTGCTCCGCCTGTACATTCCGCAATTGATCACTCCAGGCTCGCTTATGCCTTCCTATCGTTACTTGTTTGAAACGCGCAAAGTCGATCACTTTTTGTCCCGCGACGCCCTGGTTTTGCCATCTCAGATCGCCCCGGCGGCTGGTTATGAAGTTATTCCGCGCCCGGAGGCCCTGGCGCTGGCCGCTTACGTGTTGAGCCTGCGCCAGGAAGGATACCTTTTTGAAGCGCCGCCGCCGCCCCTCTTGACCAACGCCCTCGTCTTCAAAACCAATTCTCCGGCCAAAACCAATTCCCCCGCCAAATGACACCCAACGAACCATCGCAGCCTTTGCCCGGGAACGGCGCCGAGCCGACCGCGAATCCCGCGCCGGTTCCGATCTGGCTGGTCCTGGTGTTCGGTGCGTTGGTTTATTGGTGTCAACTTTATCTTAGCGCCCACGCCGGCGGTTTCAGCCCGGTGGTTTACACGCCCTACGCGTCGTCGGAAGAGGTCGCCGCCGCCAATCCGCAGGACCCCGGCGCGCGCAAACGGGCGATGGGCAGGGAGGTTTTCGAGAAGACGTGCTACCTCTGTCATCAACTCAACGGCTTGGGCAAGGAGGGCATCGCGCCCCCGCTGGTCGGCTCCGAATGGGTTCTGGCGCCGCACGGCGACCGCATCGCGCGCATCGCCTTGAATGGTTTGACCGGGCCGATCACCGTCAAGGGACAGGAATGGAACCTCACCATGGTGGCGTGGCGCGACAATTACAGCGACGAGCAAATCGCCGCCGTTCTGACCTACATCCGCACCAAATTGGGGGATAACAAAGCCTCGGACATCGACGCCGCCCTGGTCAAGGCCGCCCGCGCCGAACCCCACCCCGGCCCGGAAACCACCGACGAACTGCTAAAGATTCCGGTTCAGTGACAGATTGATTTCAGAGCAACAGGTGGTACTCTTAGAAAAACGGCATGACTACTTTGGTGATTGATAGCGCGGGCAGCAGAGCGACGGCAGCCCGATTGACTGAGGACACTTTGGTCAATGGGAAATCCCGAATAAGGATGAACCACTCGTGAAACTATTCATTCCACTCATTGCCGGAGCTTTGATGTTCTCGTCCGCGCCAGCGCGCGGTGATGCCACCGTGACTTGGGACTCCGACAACGGTTTCGTGCCCTCCACGGTGGACATCCTCACCAACCAGACGGTGACGTGGTGGGATTATGACCTTTATGGTTTGGACGTGCCAATCTACTTCGACGCCGGCCTCAGTTTTACCGTGCCGAATTATACCAGTGCTCAAGTGATCTTCCAATTCGCGGGGACCTACGCTTATCACAGCGCTTACGGAGACATTGGCACCGTGATCGTTGTCACCCCGCCCGCCCTTGCCATCACCTCGCCGGCCGGAGGCGCTGTCTTCCCGGCGCCCGCGACTTTCACGGTTCAAGCCAGCGCATCCGAAACCCCGCCCGATGCCGTATCGGACGTTCAGTTCTTTCTCGGCGACGGCGACGGCACCAACCTCATCGCGGACGTCACCTCGCCGCCCTACAGCTTTGATCTAACCAACCTCGCGTCAGGTGCTTACACGTTGATCGCGCTGGCCTCCGATTCGTATGGATTTACCGCGACCAACGCGATCACGGTCACGGTGTCCCAAGGCGCGGCAATCAGCCTGGGCTCACCCCGGATTGCCGCGGGCCATTTTTTGTTCGACGTGACGGGATTGACGGATGGCAAAACAAACATCGTCCAAGTTTCAACCAATCTTGCCTCCTCCTCGTGGTCGCCGATCCAAACGAACGTGGCGTCCGGCACGGCGGTCACCGTGACCAATGCCGGGCTTGTGCCTCGACAATTCTTCCGGGTTGTCCAACAACCCTGAAACTCGCCGGCCAAACATTGACTGGACGGCTTCGATGAATGAACCTAAAAACGGCAGTTGAAGTGTAAACCTGTTGGGTTTCCGGATCCCTTGGAACCGGGCGCGGCGATCTTTTTCGTGCAATTGGGACCCAGCTAACCAGGCACCCACGCCTGTTGCCCGAACC
>Ga0224555_1000356_pt1 | contig 69616 bp, 65 predicted proteins | sample 714S23034metaG_FD_180687 | JGI IMG/M metagenome (GOLD analysis project Ga0224555, IMG submission 180687) | Peat soil microbial communities from Stordalen Mire, Sweden - 717 S2 30-34 | ecosystem: Environmental > Terrestrial > Soil > Wetlands > Peat | place: Sweden: Norrbotten County, Stordalen... | reverse complement strand
CGGACCTTGGCTAACGTCCTCTCGTTGTGTGTTTTCCAACTTCCGCCGGGCAGTTTTGCTTGTTGCTAAACAGCATTTTACAGATAAACAAACAGCGTTTGCAACCGACTTTAGAGCAGCCCTGGGCGCTCGCCGGCCATCGAGTTTTCGGCATTGACATCGGAAAAGGAGCGACGGTATTGGAATTCAAATGGGCCGGTTGTCGCTGGCGATTTCGGACCATTCTCTTTGGGGGATTCGTCCGAGGCTTTCCAAAGAGCTGCAACTGCTACCGGATCAAGCAATCGCTATTCATCCATGGATGCCCGGCAACAAACCTGCTTCTGGCGCTAATCGCATGGAAGCTTCTTTGGTTGGATGAAAGCCTGGAGCCAGGCCCGATCGCCGGCTTCGAGCTAATGAGAACGATTCTCTTGTGCAATTGTATACTGCTGGCCGCCAGTTTGTGGCCGCATCGGGGGAGTTCCGCGCTCGGCAAAATCCCGAACGACGCCCTGTTGTTGTGGCAGACTTGGCGGCAGGACAGCGCAAAAATTGCGGCCGCATTTTTCTACCGCTACCTTCTCGAGGCGGAGGAATGCCGTCTTGATCGAAGATTCGCGGATGCCCGGAAATGGATTGCCGACGGGCTGCGCGCCTTTCCCGGCAACCATTGGCTGGCATTCAGCGCGGCCACAACTCTCATTTTCGAGGACAAACTGGAGGAAGGTCGGACTGCCCTCCGAGCCTTGCTGACCGTGCTTGCAGATGCCCCCGACATCTTCCCTTCTCTGCTTAACAATCTTGCCTGCGTGGACGCGTTGTTGGGCCAGCCTGAGTTGTTGCCCGAAGCCGACGATTTTTCCCGTCGGGCGCTCGAAAGCGTGCCATGGAACGTTAATTTCAAAGGCACGCGGGGCATCGACTTCGTCGAACTGGGAAAACATGAGGAAGGCATTGCTCTGCTGGAGGAAGCGCTGCGCAGCCATCCTGAAAAATGGGGCAAAGCAATCAACGCATGTTACCTCGGAGTTGCCGCGGCCCGGCGCGGTTACACATCCGAAAGCCGTTGTTACTTTGCGATGGCCCCGCAAGTTCGACCCGCACTGTCCTCGCTTGCGTCGCGAGAAGGAATCAGAAGCCCCCAATTGAAACGTCACGCTAAGTAAACCTCACCAACTTTGGGCGTCATCAAGTTGGCTCCAGGTTCTGTTTCGCCGCGGAACGTCCGCCAGAGTGTCGTTTTCGGAGATTTTCAGATTAAATTGCCGGAAGCGATGTCTGGCGCCTGGCAATCGCGCTGCATTGCGGGTCAAGGCCAAGTCGTTTCCACATGATTTTGACCGAGTCCGCCAACGCCATGATGTCGCCGCGCGCATCATGGCGCTGATATTGGGAGGCGTTCAGCCCCAATCTCCGCATGACCATGTCCAATGAGTGGCCCGTGCCGCGCGTCGTCCCAAAAAGACGCTTGGAAAAGGAAATGGAATCAATGGACTCAACCGTCCGGGTTGGAGCGCGATGCCTCAGGCACGTCGCCTCCAGGAACTTGATGTCAAACCGGTGGCCGTTGTGCGCCATGATCACGGAATCCCCGACGAACCTCGAGAACTGCTCCAGCGCGTCAATGGGGCGGGGAGCGCTTCCGACATCCTGGTCGGTGATGCCGGTGTAGTCGGTAATGAACCGCGGTATCCGTTGCGCGGGCTTGCAATAACTGAAAAACGCGTCGCCGGCAACAACGTCGCCGTTGCGAAAACGCGTCGCTGCGATTTGAATGATCTCGCAGCAATCCGGGTAAAGCCCGGTTGTTTCCAAATCGAATATCACAAACGCGGGCATTTCGGCATTGGGGGATGAACCATTGCAGTTCATCGCCCCCGGATCCTCCGTGCGCAACTTTCTTGCCATGGCGGGAATATCCACCCGGAGGATTGCCCTGGCGAGCCAAATCTTGTGTCTTGACGGCAGCAGCCGCGAAAATGATAGTGTGCCCAAAAAGAGTGACCGCGCTCCATGACAACGGCCAACAAAATAACCATCGGACGAATTCTCCTGGTCCCCTTTTTCATCATCCAAGTCATCTACTACGCGCGCACCGGCTATGAATGGTACCGCATTGGCTCCGTCGTCACCTTCGGCCTGGCCTCCGTGGCCGACGGCCTGGACGGTTACATTGCCCGCGTTTACAATCAACGCAGCGAACTGGGCGCGATCCTCGACCCGCTGGCAGACAAGCTCCTCCTGGTGTCGGGTGTCATTTTGCTCAGCCTGGAGAACAAAGGGCGCTTTGTCCGCATCCCTCTCTGGCTGACCGTCACCATCCTGAGCCGCGACACGATTGTGCTCATTGGCGTGGGGGTCATTCAACACATCACCGGGAAAGTCCAGGTGCGCCCGCGTCTGGCTGGCAAGGTGGCGACGGTCCTTCAAATGGCCGTGGTGCTCTGGACGCTCCTGCAATGGCGGGCCGCCGCGCTTCCCTGGCTGACCGCCGCAGCGGGATTGATGACCGGCGTTGCTGGACTCATTTACATAGTTGATGGCGTCCACCAACTCAACGCGCACCCCGCCAGCGCTCCCGCCCCGCGCCAGCAGTGAATCCGGCCGCCCGCCTCCTCCATCCCGAAGCTTTCAGACAAGCGCCGTATTTAAGTTTGGCATGAAATAGGCTGACAAAACCATACAGTGGGGCTGTTTGGAAGGAATCCATTGGAACGGGGATAAGCTGGAGGTGGCTTGGGGATTCTCGTTCTGAGAGCGAACGCCGCATCAATTTCTTCCATGACAGCCCCACTGCTTTTTCCGCCGGGAAGCCCGTTTTTGATGGTTTTTCCCAAAATGCCTTCCCATTTAAATTGCGTGAAAAACACGCGACTGCGTGAAAAAATCTCCAGTTCACGCGGTTTTTCGGGGGTGAAATCCCCCCGGCAGGCCACATCCGGGCAAAAAACGCGGGCAATTCTTACAGTGAACCGGAGGGGATTTGTGGCACGAAATACGCTCTACAGATCGTTGACGGAGAGGTAGTTCGAGGCCGGGGATTCCGGGCGTGGGTTCGCTCGCGAGGTGAGGTGGGGATCCTTTCCCGGAAGAATCCGTTCATCACCCCGATCCGAACTTCCTCTCTGTCGCGACTGACGCCGGCGCATTCGTTTGAGCAGCAGGCCCCGGGATGGGATGACGGGGTTGTCCGACATGCCGCGCCATCCGCGTTTGACATTGCGCCTCTTGGGCCGATACACTGCCGGGCTTGAGAAAGTGTTTTAAAGAAGATTGATTGTGGCTGCGAACGACGATTACTTAATTGACTGGCTGGTTGAGATGGGGCTGGTGACCAATGACCAGCTTGCCGCCGCGCGGGAAGACTCCGCCTCCAACGGCGAACATCTGGTCGATCTCCTTCTTTCCAAGAAAGTCATCCGCCCCGTTGATGTCGCCCAGGCCAAGGCCGCCCATTTCGGCTACGAATTCATCAATTTGAGCGACATCCGCCTCACCGATGACGTCATTGCCGCCGTTCCCCGGCACGTCGCCAAGCGCTACCGCGCCGTCCCAGTCGCCAAACACGATCATTCCATCGCCATCGCCCTGGCCGACCCGTCCGATCTGGACGTCGTGGACTCTCTCCAACGGATGCTCAATGCCGATGTTGAACTGCGCGTGGCCACCGATGAGGACATCGACAACGCCCTCAACAAGTATTACGGCGCGGCAGACGACTCTGTCAACAAGCTCCTCCAGGACATCACCGAGGGCGAAGTCGAGGTCGGCGCGCCGACCAAAGACGTGGCATCCGACGATCAGTCGATCGTCGAAGCCGACGCGCCCATCATCAAGCTGGTCAACACGCTCATTGTGGAAGCCTTCCGCGCCCGCGCATCGGACATTCACCTGGAACCCCTCCCCAAGCAGTTTCGCGTCCGCTACCGGATTGACGGCGTGCTGCATGAGATGAAAAGCCCGCCCAAACGGTTGCAGGCCTCCATCATCAGCCGTCTTAAAATCCAGTCCAACATGTCCATTGCCGAGCGCCGCATTCCCCAGGACGGCCGCATCCAGACGCAGGTCGTCGGCAAGCTCATCGACTTGCGCGTCTCCTGCATCCCCACCAATCACGGCGAGAGCATCGTCATGCGTATTCTCGACAAGGAGGGCTTGCGCTTGGGCCTGCCCGAATTGGGCTTCTTCACCGACGACCAGCAAACTTTCGAACGCCTCATCGGACTGCCCGACGGCATCTTGCTGGTCACCGGCCCCACCGGCTCAGGCAAGACAACCACGCTCTATTCCTGTCTTAATTTCATCAACCGCCCGGACCGCAAGATCATCACCGTCGAAGACCCCGTCGAATATATCCTGGCCGGCATCAACCAGGTGCAGGTCAGCGAAACCGTCGGCCTGACCTTCGCCGCCGCCTTGCGCGCCATGCTCCGCCAGGCCCCCAACGTCATCATGCTCGGAGAAATTCGCGACATCGAAACCGCGTCCATCGCCATCAATGCCTCCCTCACCGGCCACTTGGTCTTCTCCACCTTGCACACCAACGACGCTCCCGGCGCCATCACCCGCTTGATCGACATCGGCGTCAAGCCCTTCCTGGTCGCCTCCTCCACGCGCGCCCTTATGGCGCAGCGGCTGGTGCGCAAGGTTTGCAAAAGGTGCGCCGCCCCCTACCAGCCCACCGAAAGCGAGCTTCGTTCCTTGAACCTTGACTCCGCCAAAACCTCCGGCGCCACCTTCGTTCAGGGCAAAGGCTGCAACGACTGCAACAAGACCGGCTATCGCGGGCGTTTCGGCATTTTCGAAATCTTTGTCATCGACGACGATGCCCGCAAATTGATTTACGACCGCGTCCCCACCTCCGTTCTGCGCGCCCGCGCGCGCGAAATGGGCATGCGCACCTTGCGCGAGGACGGCGCCCGCAAAGTCATGGCCGGCCTGACCTCCGCGGACGAAGTCGTTCGCGCAACCGTGGGTGACGTTGACTGATGAACCCGATCATTCCATTTCACTAGACTATGTCCTACTCCATGTCAGACCTGTTGCAGTTGGTTGTCTCCGAAGGCGCCTCCGACTTGCACATCCGCGTCGGCGTGCCCCCGGTCATCCGCGTCCACGGCACCCTCCATCGTGTCGATGGGCCGCTCTTGCGTCCGGAAGATACCGAGGAACTGATGCGCAGCATCACCTCCGAAGACCACATCCAGCACACGCGCGAGCAGGGCGGCGCCGACTTCGGGTTTGCTTTCGGCGAACTGGCCCGCTTCCGTGTCAGCGTCTTCAAGGAGAGAGGCAACTTCGGCATTGTCTTGCGCCAGATTCCCAGCAAGCTCCTGACCTTGGAGGAAATCGGCATGCCGCGGGCCACGATCATGAACCTGCTCTACAAGCCGCGCGGTCTGATACTGGTCACCGGCCCCACCGGTTCAGGCAAAACCACCACGCTGGCCTCGATGATCAACATCATCAACGAAGAGCGCGACGACGCCCATATCATCACCGTCGAAGACCCCATTGAATACTATCACAGACACAAAAAGGCGCTCGTCACTCAACGGGAAGTCCACATTGACGTTCCCAGTTTTGCCGAGGCCCTCCGCCGCGCCTTGCGCCAGGACCCGGATGTCGTGCTCGTCGGCGAATTGCGCGACTTGGAAACCATGGAAGCGGCTGTCACCGCCGCCGAAACGGGCCACTTGGTCTTTGGCACCCTCCACACCACCGGCGCGGCCAAGACCATTGACCGTCTGGTCAACGCCTTCCCCATTAACCAGCAGGAAACCATCCGCATCCAGCTCTCCACCGTTTTGCAGGCAGTCATTTCCCAGTTGTTGCTCCCGCGCATTGATAAGCCGGGCCGCATTGCCGTCTATGAAATCATGGTCAACACCCCTTCCGTCGCCGCCCTCATTCGCGACAACAAGACCTTCCGCATCCAATCCGACATACAAACCGGCGGGAAATGGGGCATGGTCACCCTGGACGCCCTCCTGATGGAGAAATATCAAGCCGGCATCATATCCCGCGAGGAAGCGGCCACCAAATCACAAGACCCCACCACCATGTCCCAGAAACTGGCCGAATGGGAGGCCGCCCAGGCCGAGGCCGCCGCTGCCGAGGCCAAACGCTCCCACTAACCCATGCCTACCCACGTTTCCGATCCTCTTCTGGATTTGATCAAGGCTCAAGGCCTCCTGGACGACCTCCAACTCGAAGAAGTCAAGGAAGAGCATGCTCGCGGCGGCAAACCCGTCTCCGAAATCCTCCAGGACTTCGGATTCCTCGACATGGAAGCCCAACTCCAGATTGTCGCCAGCCATCTGGGCACCGAAGTCATCGAACTCAACCAGCGCGACCTCACACCGGAAATCCTCTCCGCCATCCCGGCTGACACCGCCCGGATGTACAAATGTATGCCCGTCGCCGTCTTCGGCTCGACCGTCCAACTAGCCCTGGCCGACCCGCTCAACCCCACCATCATCGATGAACTCGGCTACGTCATCAAAAAAGATATTGTCCAGGTTGTGGCCGACCCCGCCGACATTGAAAGGGCCGTCACCCGTTACTATGGCGATTCCCAGTCCAACGTCGCTGACGTCCTCAAGGAACTTGGCCAGGACAACGAAATCGCCCGCGAAACGGCCGAAGCCGCCGCTGCCGGAGCCGCCGCCAACCTCGAAACCCTCGCCAATGAGGCCCCCATCATCCGCTTCGTCAACCTCGTCCTCTTTCAAGCCGTCCAGGACCGCGCCAGTGACATCCATTTCGAGCCTTTCGAGGACGAATTTAAAATCCGCTACCGCGTGGACGGCGCCCTGTACGAAATGTCCCCCCCGCCCAAGCACCTTGCGCTCCCGGTCATTTCCAGGTTGAAAGTCATGTCCGGCCTGGACATTTCCGAGCGCCGCATGCCTCAAGACGGCCGCATCTCCATCCAAATCGCCGGGCGCACTATTGACTTGCGCGTCTCCACCCTTCCCACCCAGTTCGGCGAGTCCGTCGTGTTGCGCGTCCTGGACCGCGCCGCTGTCAACCTCGAAATCAAGAGCCTCGGCTTGCCCAAGCCCGTCGAGGACTACGTCTCCGCGGCCATCCAGCAACCCAACGGCATCTTCGTCGTCACAGGCCCCACCGGCTGCGGCAAGACCACAACCCTTTATTCCTGCCTCCGGGCCGTCAACAGCATCGAATCCAAGCTTCTTACCGTCGAAGACCCCGTCGAATACGACATCGAGGGCATCATGCAGGTTCCCGTCAACGAGGCCGTCGGCATGACCTTCGGCAAGGCCCTCCGCGCGTTCCTGCGCCAGGACCCGGACATCATCATGCTGGGGGAAATGCGCGATTTGGAGACCTCCCAAATCGCCATTCAAGCCTCCCTCACCGGCCACCTGGTCTTGAGCACACTTCACACCAATGACGCTCCCGGCGCCGTCACCCGCTTGATCGACATGGGAGTCGAGCCTTTTCTAATTTCCTCAACCCTCATGGCCGTCCTGGGGCAACGCCTGGTCCGCACCATCTGCAAGAAATGCCGCACGCCCTTCGAACCGACCGAAAGCCAGCTCTCCCTGCTCAACCTCTCCCCGCATGATGTCGGCGACAAGGTGTTCTATTACGGCCGCGGTTGCGCCAACTGCAACGACACCGGCTATAAGGGGCGCCGCGGCATTTTCGAACTGCTCGTCGCCTCCGAGCCGATCCGCGCCCTCATCAACGACAGGGCCCCCACCGTCGTCATTCGCCAAAAGGCCGTTGAACTGGGCATGGTCACCTTGCGCGAGGACGGCTTGCGGGGGATCTTCGACGGTGATACAACCATTGAGGAAGTCGTCAAATACACCTGAGTTTATACCTGAGTCTTATGCCAAAATTCAACTACGTCGCCATGGACTCGAGGGGCAAGGAAACCAAGGGCACCGTTGAGGCCGCCAGCCAGACAGAAGCCGCCGGGCGCATCAAGGAGATGCACTTCTTCCCCACAAAAGTGGTCGAGGATAAGGGTTCTCCAGCACCCGGCGCAGCCAGGAAATCCGCGGCGAAAAGCGCCGGCAAAGGCGGCGTCAGTCTCAATTTCCAAATCAAAATCCCCGGCCTCAGCGGCCGTGTCAAATCCAAGGTCCTCACCACCTTCACGCGCCAACTGGCCACCCTGGTCCAGGCCGGCCTTCCCCTCTTGCGCGGCTTGCGCGTCCTTCAGAAGCAGGAAAAAAACGGCAACCTCAAGTCCATCCTGGGCGATCTGGCCACCGCCATCGAAGGCGGCAGCACCTTCTCCGAGGCCCTGGCCCAGCATCCCAAAGTCTTCAACCGCCTCTTCGTCAACATGGTCAAGGCCGGTGAAATCGGCGGCGTCCTCGAAGTCGTCCTCAAGCGCCTCTCCGAATTCATGGAAAAGGCCCAGAAAATCCGCGGCAAAGTCGTCGCCGCCATGTTCTATCCCTGCGCCGTCATGGTCGTTGCCACTGCCATCATGGGTGTCCTCATGGTCGTCGTCATCCCCAAGTTCAAGGAAATCTTTCAAGGCAGCCTCGGCAACGGCGCCAGTTTGCCCGAATTCACCTCTTTCGTCCTGGGCGTCAGCGATCTCGTCAAAGACCACTTCGTGCGCACCAGTTGCTATATCATTGCATTCGTCATCGTATTCAACATCTTCATTCGCACCAAGCTCGGATGCAAGCTTTGGCATAAGTTCCAACTCAAAGTGCCCGTCCTCGGCCCTGTTGTCAGCAAAGTCGCCATCTCCCGCTTCACCCGCACTCTGGGCACCCTGGTCAGCAGCGGCGTCCCCATCTTGCAAGCCCTCACCATCGTCAAGGAAACCTCCGGCAACGTCATCATCGGCAACGCCGTCGGCGCCGTCCACGAAAGTGTCAAGGAAGGCGAAACCATCACCGCCCCCTTGGAAGCCTCCGGCGTCTTTCCTCCAATGGTCATCAGCATGGTCGATGTCGGCGAACAAACCGGCGCCCTCCCGGAAATGTTGATGAAAATCGCCGACAACTACGACGAGGAAGTCGATAACGCCGTCGCCGCCATGACCTCCCTGCTCGAACCCATTATGATCGTCTTCCTGGCCGTCATCGTCGGCAGTATCGTCATCGCCATGTTCTTGCCCCTCATCCAATTGATGGAAACCGTCGGCGACACCGACACCGCTAAAGGCGGAAAAGGCGGTGATTAGGCGGCAAACGTCCTGCCCTTCCCAATCGCGGCGCGCTGTTGTATTGTGCCCTCATGCCGCAGCGCGAAGAACCCGGTAGGGCGACGCTCCCGCGGAACCGCTTGTTGAAGTGTGCCGCCACGCCGCGGCGCGATGAACCAGCGGGGGAAGGCATGGACCCGGCGGCCGCCAAATTCCTGGAACACCTCGCCGCCAGAGGCGGCTCCGCCTACACCGAGCGCAACTACCGGCAGGCCCTGCGCCAATTCGCCGCATGGCACAAAGAGCAGCGCGGCGCTCCCCCCGATTGGGCCGCCTTGCGCCGCGATGATTTCCGCGATTTCCTTCGCTTCCTGGGCCGCAGCCGGATCAGCCGCGCCGCCATTCAACTCCGCTTCTCCGCCTTGCGCTCCTTCTACAAGTTCCTCATCCGCCAAGGCGTCCTGGAAACGTCGCCCATCCGCAATCTCTCCCTTCCCAAATTGGAAAAGCGCGTCCCTGTTTTCCTGACCGTCAAGCAAGTTGAGACCCTGGCCGAAGCGCCTGCGCGGGAATTCAAGCGCGCCGCCGCCGCTGACGCTGACGTCGATCCGGGCCTCTATTTTCGTGACGCCGCCATATTGGAAGTCATCTACTCCTGCGGCCTGCGCGTCAGCGAACTGTGCCAGCTTTGCGCCGGCGACATCGATTGGCCCCAACAATTGGTTCGTGTCCGCGGCAAAGGCAAAAAGGAGCGCCTCACCCCCGTCGGCCGGCCCGCCCTGGACGGCATTGAGGCCTATTGGAAACATGCCGGTTACGCGCCCGGCCCGGAGATGCCCGTCTTCTTCGCCAACGCCAAAAGAGTGGGGCCGTTAAGCCCGCGCACGGTGCAACTGCGCCTGAAAAAATACCTTCGAGCCGCCGGATTGGACCCCAGCCTGACGCCTCACAAATTGCGCCACAGCTTCGCCACGCATCTCCTGGACGCGGGCGCCGATCTGCGAAGCGTGCAGGAATTGCTGGGCCACGCCCACCTGGTTACCACGCAGGTCTATACCCATGTGACCACCGAACGCCTCAAACGGGCCTACAACAAGGCCCATCCCCGCGCCTGAAGGATGCATTTTAATGTCAATGAAATAATGATGGATTCTCAATGACCGGTTCGCAATCGTTTTCAAACGCGGATGTGAGACGGAATTCTTCGTGGCTCCACCTCGCCTGGAGTGAACAGATTATTGGGAAAACGCTCGCGCGTGGGCTTTGCGGGCTGTCCCTCTCCTCCAAGAGAATGATCGCCATCGGCGGTGGAAAAGACCAGCGCAGCGCTTGCTCGCCGGGTCCATCATCGATGGGGCAAGCTTCCCGGTTTTCGCATCAAAGACTCGAAATCGATTGAACTCTGGCCGCATGTAACCGGTCAGCGCTTCGATAACGCAGCGCGCGGCGCGGTCCTCGGCGCCGGGAAAAAACCGTGAACTGGCAGTCGATGGCGTGCGGCAAGTTCTTGCAGCCGATCACCACCCGCTTGCGCAGACGATCATCGGACAGAATCGTTTTGTTGCGCGCGGGTTTTCCGCCGGAAGTCTCGCCCGGATTCAACCAGATTTGAACCTTGAACTTGCGGTGCGCCGGTTTACCTTCGACGCCATGAAACGAGTCATCGTCTTCTCGGCGGTCATGCTCTCACTTTTGGCGCGGACCGGCGCCCAGGAGGCTGCTTCCAATGCGACCCCCGCCGCGGCCATTGCCGCAAAGGAGGGCGCGGAGGAACGCTACGAACGCCTGGCCGCGGACATCCAGGCCCTTCAGGCTGCCAATGACGCTTTGCAGAGCAAGGTCAACTCGCTCTCGGCTCAATTGTCGGACTTGCGCAGCCAGCAAGTCCAGGACGCCAGCAACTCCAGCGTCCAGAACGCCTTGAAACTCCTCGCCGACAAAATCGCGGAGGTGGACAGAAAACGCGAGGAGGACAAACAGTCCATCTCCGAACAAATCCGTCAGTCGATGGCCTCATTGCAAAAGGCGCTCGCCGGCGGCCCCGCCTCCAACCACGCCCCGTCAAAGCCCATTTCGGAACCCGAACCGGCCGCGGGTGCAAATCGCGTCATCTACGTCGTCAAATCCGGCGACAACCTTTCCCTCATCGTCAATTCCTACAACGCCGATTTCAAGACCAAGGGCCTCAAACGGATCACGATTAAACAAGCCAAAGACGCCAACCCAGACGTCGATTGGCCCCACCTGCAGGTCGGCCAGAAAATCGTCATCCCCGTCCCCGAACACGAGTAATCGCAAATCATTCTTAAGCTTGCTCCCGCGCAAGAAAGCGGGTTAGCTCCCCCGGTGGATTCGCGCGAGGCATTCATTGCATTGAACCTGATCAGCGGCATCGGCCCGGTGACCGTGCGCAAGTTGTTGGAGCATTTGGGCGACGCGCCCGCCATCCTCCGCGCCGGCCCCGCCCAACTTCAAAGAGTCCCCGGCATCGGCCCGGAAACCGCCGCCGCCATCGCCGGCTGGGAAAAATCCATCGACCTGGCCGGGGAATTGGACCGCATCCAAAAATTCGGCTGTCAAATCGTCATTCAATCGGACGAAAACTACCCTGAATTGCTCAAGCAGATTTACGACCCGCCGCTGGTCCTTTACGTCAAGGGCGCCCTCCTGGCCAAAGACAAGAACGCCGTCGCCATGGTCGGCTCGCGTCTGACCACCCATTACGGCGTCGAGGTTGCCCGCAAACTGGCCTTTCAACTGGCCTACATCGGCGTCACCATTGTCAGCGGCGGCGCGCGGGGCATCGACACCGCGGCCCATCAAGGCGCGCTTCATGCCAAAGGCCGCACGCTGGCGGTGCTGGGCACCGGCATAAATCTCATATTCCCCTCCGAAAACGCCGAGCTTTTCCAGCGCATCGCCGCCCAGGGCGCTTTGCTCACCCAATTCCCCTTCAACCGCAAAGCCGACAAACAATCCTTCCCCATCCGCAACCGCCTGGTCGCGGGAATGACTCTCGGCACCGTCGTTGTCGAGGCCAACCTCACCAGCGGCGCCCTCATCACGGCCCGCATGGCCAACGACAACGGACGCCAGGTCTTCGCCGTTCCCGGCCGCATTGATTCCCCGCGCAGCAAAGGCTGCCACGACCTGATCAAGAACGGCGGCGCCAAACTGTGCGAAAGCGCCGAGGACATCCTTTGCGAATTCGAGTACCTCTTCCCTTCGTCCAAACTCCCCTCACAACTGCACGACGCTCCCAACCTGCCCGCCCTCTCCCTCTCCGAAAACGAGACCGCCGTCTATGACCTCATCGAAAGAGACCCGACGCCCATCGACGACATCATCCGCCGGGGCGGTCTGCCGCCCTCGACCGTATCGGTGGCGCTTCTCGGATTGGAGATGAAACGGTTGATCCGGCAATTGCCGGGGAAGGTGTTTGTGAAGAATACTTGAGACGGCCCCAATTTGAACTTAGGTTGGAGAACTGTATGAGTGCGTTGGAAAGCGCCGAACAACTGCCTGCCAAATTGAGCCGGGCGGAAAAGGCGCAGGTGCTGCAATGGGCCGCTCACGATATTGGGGACGCCTTTCCGGGAATCGAAAGCCGCCCCGGCGTCCGCGGCGGCGAACCGTGCATTGTCCGCACGCGAATTCCCGCGTGGGTTTTGGAGCAGGCGCGGCGGTTGGGGATTTCCACATGGTTAAGCGGCGGGCTTGCAATGCCGATGTGTAAGAGGTGAACGAAGAGACCCGTCAATCCCCGCAGGCGGCAATGTGCGACCGCAGCCAGGTGGAAAACGCCTTGCGCGAAAGTGAACGAAGGCTCGCCCACGCCATGAACCTGGCACAGTTGGTGGATTGGGATTATGACGTGGCGTCCAGGGAGTTCATTTTCAGCGACCGCTATTACGCTCTCCACGGCACCACTTCCGCATTGGAAGGCGGCAACCGGATGTCCGCCGAAGCTTTCGCCCGGCAATTTGTGCATCCGGAAGACGCCCATATGGTTGGCGACGAGATTGCAAGGGCCGTGACCGCAACGGGTGGCGACTACGTTTCCAAAGTCGAAGCGCGCATCCTACGGCGGGACGGCGAGGTTCGGCGTGTGCTTGTTCATATAAGTATCGCAAAAGACGCCGCGGGACGGACCATTCAACTCCACGGCGCGAACCAGGACATTACGGAGCGCAAGAAAGCCGAAGAGGACCTCCGAATACTTTGGCGGGCGGTGGAGCAGACTCCGGCAACGGTGGTCATCACCAACTTCAGGGGCGACATTGAGTATGTGAATCCCAAGTTCGTTGAAATCACCGGATACAGCGTTGCGGAAGCTCTCGGCCAAAACCCGCGCATCCTCAAATCGGACCTGCATCCCCCAGGCTTTTATAAGAGCTTGTGGCGCACGCTCCTGCAAGGGGATGTCTGGCAGGGTGAACTGTGCAACAAGAAGAAGAATGGCGAGTTCTACTGGGAATCGGCCAGTATCGCCCCGATTCGCGATGCACGGGGGAAGACCACGCACTTTGTCGCAATCAAAGAGGACATCACGGAGCGCAGACGGCTTCAGCGCGACCTTTTGGAAACCTCCCGGTTGGCCGGCATGGCCGAGGTGGCCACAAGTGTCCTCCATAACATCGGCAACGTGCTCAACAGTGTCAACACTTCCAGTTCCGTCATCTCAGATAAGGTGCGCCAGTCCAGAATTGCCAATCTGGGCAAGGTCGTCTCTCTTCTGCGAGAGCATCAGTCGGACTTGGCCAGCTACCTGAGCAACAATGCCAAAGGCAAACAACTGCTCGATTATCTGGACGCCCTGACGGACCACCTCACGGCCGAGCAGACCGAAATAATCAATGAACTCGCATTGCTGACCAGGAATATTGACCACATAAAGGACATCGTGGCCATGCAGCAGAGTTATTCCAAGGTCAGCGGCATTTGCGAAATGGTGTCCCCGGCGGATCTGGTCGAGGACGCCCTCCGAATGAATGGATCGTCTCTGGAGCGACACCACATTGATTTGCTCCGGGAATACTCCCCAACTCCGGGCATCAACGTGGAGAAGCACAAGGTACTGCAAATCCTGGTCAACCTGATACGCAACGCCAAATACGCCTGCGACGAATCCATGCGGACGGACAAGCGGCTGATCGCGCGGGTGGGCCGCAAGGGCGATAACCGGGTGTATATTGCAATTATTGACAACGGCATCGGAATTCCCGCCGAAAACCTATCCCGTATTTTCAACCATGGCTTCACCACACGCCGGGACGGGCACGGTTTCGGCCTCCATAACGGCGCTCTGGCGGCACAGGAGTTAGGTGGCTCTCTGACCGTGCATAGCGACGGGGTGGGCAAAGGCGCCGCGTTCACGCTCGAACTGCCATTGGAGCGGCCTCAAGACGCCTCTGTCGAACCCGCCGATGCCGCCAATCATGCCTCCATCGCTTCCCCGGACGGGACGGCAACGGCCGCCTATTGATGGCACGTTGGGGGTTGGAACTGCACTGTGTTTGCCGCGGCCGCCCCAATCGTTGGCGAAACGAGCGAGCAATGCGCCGAAAAGGTGACGCTGGCAGGGCGACGCGCAGAGCCTCCCCAAAAAAAGGTTCAGCAGGAGGCTCGCCATGCCATTAGTCGCCAAGAATTGGGGTGCAGCCGTCAACATACGATTTCGACTTTGACTTTCCCGCCCTTCTTGGCGACCTTTCAATCGCAATGGGTCTGCCGCGCAAGAAGAAAGTGTCTCCCGACAAGTCCGCGCGTGCCTTGGGAACCGCTTCTGAACCAGTCTTGAGTGCGCCAGCCCGCGGCGATTGGCGGAAGTGGCTGTTCCGGCTGGCGGCTGCGGTTTTGTCACCGCTGATCCTCCTGGCGGTGCTTGAAGGTTTATTGTGGTCGGCGGGTTATGGGTATCCCACTTCATTTTTTCTATCCAAAATCGTGGGCGGCCAAAAAATTGTCGTCGAAAATCAGAAGTTCGGCTGGCGTTTTTTCGGCAGGGAACTGGCACGGAAACCCTATCCACTCTCCTTTCCCGAACTCAAACCGCCCGGGACGATTCGCATCTTTGTCTTTGGCGAATCCGCCGCGTATGGAGACCCGCAGCCTGACGTGGGAATGCCCAGGGTGTTGGCGGCGCTGCTGCGCAACCGTTATCCAGATACTCGCTTCGAAGTCATCAATACTGCCATCGTGGCTGTCAACTCAAACGTCATCCTTCCCATCGCGCGGGATTGCGCGCGGAAAAAGGGAGACATCTGGGTCATTTACATGGGGAACAACGAGGTCGTCGGGCCATTTGGCACAGGCACGGTGTTTGGATGGCGGGCGCCGGCCTTGGCTGTGATCCGCGCCACGCTGGCGCTCAAGACCACCAGAACGGGCCAATGGCTGGCAGAGTTGGCCGGGCATTTGCGCGCCGCGCCTCCAAAGTGGCGCGGCATGATGATGTTTTTGGGAAATCAGGTGCGCCAGAATGATCCGGGCATGGAGGCTGTCTATGCCCACTTCGCGCAAAATCTTGACGACATCGTGCGCGCCGGGCGCGCGGCCGGCGCTGAAATCGTCGTGAGCACCGTGGCTGTCAATTTGAAGGACTCCCCGCCCTTTGGCTCGTTGCCGCGCCAGGATTTGACTCCGCAGGCGGCGGTGGAGTGGAAGCGTCATTTCGACGCGGGAGTCACTGCCGAACAGGGCGGCAACTTCGCTGAGGCCGCGGCCTGTTTTGCCCAGGCGGCGCAAAAAGATGATGAATTTGCCGACCTGCAATTTCGTTGGGCCAGGTGTTGCCTCGCGTTGGGCCGGCAGGAAGAGGCGCGCCGGCATTTTACCCGGGCGCTGGACGGGGATACGCTGCGTTTCCGGGCCGACAGCCGCATCAATAAGATCATCCGCGACCAAATCTCCGGCCGCGAGAACGAAGGCGTCCTGCTTGCCGACGGTCAAGCCGCCGTGGCGGCGCGAAGTCCCTGGCAACTCCCGGGGGACGACGTGTTCTACGAGCACGTCCACCTCAAATTCGAGGGCAATTACGCCCTGGCGAGAGCCCTGGCCGAACCCGTGGCGCGGAGGCTGCCCGAAACCGTGACGCGCGGCGCCCAAGCGTCATCCCAATGGTTGACAGAGAAGGAGTGCGCGCGGCAACTGATTTGGAATGATTGGGGTTTTTACCATGCGTTGCAGTCGTTGCGCTTTGAATCTCCGCCGTACAGCTATCAGATGGATCACGCGCAAAAAATGCGCCGCTTCCGTGAGCAATTGACTCAATTGTCCTCCCGTTTGTCTCCGGCCTCGCTGCGTCAAACGCTTGATGACTTTCGCGAGGCCGCCGTTCGCGCGCCGGGCGACTGGGTTTTCTGGAAGAACATCGGGGAGTTGCAGGCGGAATTGGGAGACTTCAACGGCGCGGGGGATTCTTTCCAGCGCGTCATTGAGTTGTTGCCCCACAGGGCTGACGCTTATCTTCAGCGGGCGCTGGTTCTGACCAGGCAGGGCCGGATCGATGACGCTGAAAAGGATTACCAAATGGCGAGCGCCTTGGACGAAGATATGACCCGGGCGACGTTCGTCAAACAGGATACCGAAGCGGCTGCCGCCGCCTTTCAAAAAGGTAACATGGCGGTCGCGATCTTGATGAGTCGCAAAGCGCTTCAACTGGAGCCTTACTCGACGCCCAATCTCCTGAATCTGGCCGAAGCTCTATTGGCGGCAGGCAAGGTGGATGAAGCGCAAGCCCAATTGCGGACAGCTCTCCAGCAGCCGCCCGGCACGCTGGATGAATGGATGAACCTTGGCCAGGCCTGCTTGCGACAGGGTTGGACGAATGAAGCGAGCCGCAGTTTTGAGGCGGCGCTCCGCATCGACGGCGCTGATGCCCACGCCCATCTCGGCTTGGCGAACACGCTTGCCGCCGCCGGGCAGATGCCTGAGGCGCAACAGCATTACGCCCAGGCGGCGCAGTGCGACCCGGAATCCGCGGTCGCGCGGTTGGATTGGGGATCGGCCTTGCTCAAGGCCGGAAAGAGCGCGGAGGCGCTTCACCAATTCCGCGAGGTTCTGAGACTGGATCCCAACAACACCGCGGCGCGGCGGAACATCGACAATATCGTGAAGAATCAGTAACTGACTACGGCACAACCTGCACCGTGTCTCCAGCCTGCAATTCCATGTCCTGGTGGTGCAGGAGGTCGATGCCTTTGAATTCGCCAACCACCTGACCGTTGCGCAACACCCGGACGACCATGGGATTCATAAAGGCGGTGTATTGCGCCTCCCAAATGGCCCGCGTGAGCTTGAGGCCGTCTTGCCAGGGTACGGTCGGGTTCTCCACCGGCCCCTGCACGAAGACCACCGGGTGTTCCGGGTCCATCGGCGGCGCCTGCGCCTGCGCCTGCGCGGATAAATAGGCCTTGCGCGCCTCCGTCCGCGCCTCTTTCTTGCTGACACAACCCGCCTCCGCCAGGATCAGTATGAAAATCAAGACCTTCATTCCGCCGCTTATCGCATCGCCTGCCGCTTTTTCATCAACTCTCCGGGTGAACCACGCTCTCCCTCCATTCAACCACCGCCGCCCGCATTTGTTCCGCGAAATGCCAGTTTTTTTTCACATGCCGGGGTATGAAATTGGGCGACGTTCCCAGCAAATCCGTCGTCACAAGTATCTGGCCGTCGCAACCCGCGCCGGAACCGATGCCGATGGTCGGGATGGCGACGGCGGCGGTCAATTCCCGCGCGACGGCGCCGGTGACCAATTCGAGCACGATGCCAAAGGCACCGGCGTCGCACAGCGCCCGCGCATCGGCCCTCAAGTCCTGGCGCTCCGCCTCGTTCTTGCCTTTGACATGGTAACCGCCCTCGACGAGCGCGTTTTGAGGCAGCATTCCCAAATGGCCCAGCAGAGGGATGCCCTCGGAAAGGATCGCCTGGATTTGGGGCAGCACCGCGCGGCCGCCCTCGATCTTGACGGCTTCGGCCCCGGCCGCGACCAGACGGCGGGCATTTTCCACCGCGCTGGCGGCGGTGGCGCAACTGCCGAAGGGCAGGTCGGCGGCCAGGAGCGCGCCGGGTTGGGCCAGCGCCACCGCGCGGAGGTGATGTTCCATGTCGGCCATCGTCACCCGCGTGGTGTCCGGGTAGCCCAGCACAACCATTCCCAGTGAATCACCAACCAAAAGCAACGGTATGCCGGAGCCTTCCAGCATTTTGGCCATCGCAAAATCGTAAACCGTCAAGGCCGCGATGCGCTCATGTCCTTTGCTCGCGCGAATCTGCCGGACCTTCTCGGATGTCGTCACGGCGCTACTCCCGGTCAAAGCTGGCCAGCAATTCCTCGGCGGTTGCCGTAGCGGTGCCCAGCTTTCCGACGACCACCCCGGCCGCGTGATTGGAAAGTATGGCCGCCTCCAGGGGCGACGCCCCCGCCACAATGGCCAGCGTAAAAGCCGCGATCACCGTGTCGCCCGCGCCGGAAACATCAAACACCTCCCGCGCCACCGTCGGAATCAACAGCGGAGCTTTCTCCCGCTCGCACAGCAGCATCCCCCGGTCCCCCAGCGTGATGAGCAGCAAAGCGGGCTGGAGAGTGTCCAGCAATTTCTCCGCAACCTGCAGCAGGCTCACATCGCGCTCCGGCGGCGCTCCAGGCGTCGTGTCCAGCAGGCCGGCCATTTCAAACGCCTCTTTCCGGTTGGGTGTCAACAAGGAAATGCGGGACAAATCCAGGTGATGGGCCGGCTTGGGGTCCACACTCAGCCAGGCGCCCCGCTCGCGGCAGATCACCTTGGCTCCGTCCAGCAGGGTCTGCGTCATCACGCCTTTGGCGTAGTCGCCCAGGATGACCGCGTCCGCCGCGTTGAGACCGTGCTCCAATTTCCTCAGCAGCCGCTGCGTCGTGGCCTCATCGACATAAAGCCGGGTCTCACGATCCACTCGCACGACTTGCTGGCGATGCGCGATGATCCGCGTCTTGATGCTCGTGACGCGCTCCGGGCAGGCCAGCAACCCCGCGCAGCCTATCCCATCGCCCTTGAGAATCTGCCGCAATTGCGCCGCCCACTCGTCGTCGCCCACCGCGCCAAACAACTCCGTAGCCGCCCCAAGGCGCGCCAGGTTGCGCGCGACGTTGCCCGCCCCTCCAGCCATGAAGCTTTCCCTCTCAAATTCCACCACCGGCACCGGCGCTTCCGGCGAAATCCGGCCCACTCTCCCCCAAATGAATTGATCCAGCATCACGTCGCCCACAACCAACACGCGCGACCCGCGCGCCGCGGCCAGCAACTGACGGACCCGCGCCGGGTCCAGGCTGGGTGTTTTTACGGTCTGTATTTTATGGTTCACAATAGTCGCGTGTTTTCACCGGTCCAGAAACGCCGTCAGCGGGCTGGTGGCCCGCGCCGTCCTTTCCGCCGCGCCCAGTCCAACCTCATAAGCCTCCCGTCCGCATCGGACCGCCGCCGCAAAGCACCGCGCCATCCGGCAAGGATCCTCGGAGACGGCTATGGCCGTGTTTACCAGGACGGCGTCGGCACCCATTTCCATCGCTTCCGCCGCATGGCTGGGCCGGCCAATCCCGGCATCGACGACCACTGGGACGGTCGCCTGATCGATGATTATGCGGAGCTGGTCCCGAGTTTCCAAGCCGCGATTGGAGCCAATCGGCGAACCCAAGGGCATCACCGTCGCCGTGCCGGCGTCTTGCAATCGCTTGGCAAGCACGGGGTCCGCGTTGATGTAGGGCAGCACGACGAAGCCTTCGCGCACCAGGATTTCCGCCGCGGCCAGCGTTTCGATCGGGTCCGGCAGCAAATAGCGCGGATCGGGGTGGATTTCCAGCTTGATCCATTTGGGCAATCCGGCGGCGGCGGCCAGGTGCGCCAGGCGGATGGCTTCGGCGGCGTTGCCGGCTCCGCTGGTATTGGGCAGAAGCAAATAACGTTTCGGATCGATGTACTCGAGGATATTGGCGAACGGATCGCGGCCGACGCTCAAATCAGCCCGCCGCAACGCAACCGTCACGATCTCCGCGCCGCTGGCCGCAATCGCGTCGCGCATCAATTCCGGCGACGCGAATTTGCCCGTGCCGGCCAGCAGCCGGGAGCCAAATTCCCGCCCCGCGATTTGCAATGTCATTGTGCCGCTCAATTTTCAGAAAGCAGCATGGGCCGCCAGCCTGGAAGTTTAAAGTTTAAAAAGTCCGTAGTTCAGGGCGCGGCCGGTTGACACGGAGCGGCCTTTGAGCAACAGTGGTTTCATGCAGGTGACGTTGAACAAGGAACTTGAAACTTTCATAGCTGAAAAGGTGCAGAATGGCGGCTACGCCAACGCTGACGAAGTGGTGCGGGAAGCCTTGCGGGATTTAAAGGCCAAGGATGATTCCGCCGAAGTTGACAGCCATGAATTGGCGGAATTGCTGCTGGCCGCCGTGCGTGGCCCTCATCGGCCGCTCACCACGGAACATTTTGATCAACTTCGCTCCCGTGCCCGAGGGCCGGCGACCGCATGACCCGGACGCTTCGCCGCGCGGATGTTTTTTGGGCCGACGTGCTAAAACAAGTTGACTGGTATCGGGAAAAGGCCGGTCCCGAAGTGGCGGAAGGATACGTCAACGCCGTTGAGGCCACGCTGCAAACACTGGCAAACTAATTCCCATTTCTTGGCTTTGAGTTCGTTAACATTGGCACAAATTGCGGAGAAATGCTCCCAATCCCTATGACGGCAATATCTCGGAATTTGCGCCGTGAGAGCTATAATAATAGCGCCGGTCAGCACAGCGAATATCCAGATTCCCATTGATTTCAATCTATTGCATTGGGGTCGCATCGAAACATTCGACATTTTTGGTCCTTTTCAACAGCACTGGAGCGCCGCAAACAGCGCCGGCGTCTTGTCGGCGCGCCCATCCAAACGCCGGACTGCTGCGATCACGGAGTCCACCCCCGGCCGCTCCAAGCATAAGGGGCTGTCCATGGGAGGCATTTTAGCTCTCCTGCCCTCTCCCAGTCAAAGGCCAATGTCGAATGTTTCGATGACCCGAAGAACTGTGGCAAATGGCTTGACCAGTATTGTGGATGATGGCATCTGTCCTGCCCATGCGACGGCAGTAATGTCATGTTCAATTCAACGTGGTTATGAAGCTTCTTCTCGTACGCCTGCTGGCCTCGGTTTCCCTCGCCTCCCTGGCCCTCGTGGCTTCGGCCCAGGATACCACCGTCACTTTGTCCGTGGACGGCAAACCCGCTCTGGCTCTTCAGGTTCCGCCGTCCGCCAAGGTCACTTCGTCCAATGGTTACATCAACATTCACACCACCAACATGTCTCTCCACGTCTGGGCCGTGCCCAACGCCAAAACAGCCGCCGACGCCCTGCCACGCGCGGCGGAACTGATAAAGAGCGAGTTCATCAATTTCAAAACCACCGCCACAATGGACTTGGAGATTGCGGGCGCGCCCGCCAAGCACGTCACAGGTTCGGGCAACGAGGCCGACGATGGGGACCCGGGCAACGCGGAAGTGGTTTTTTTCGTGGCCGGCAACCATGTCTTTGGCGCGTGCGTCCATGGCGAGTTTGACGACGCTTCCCGGTCGCGCGCGCCGATGATGGCGGTGTTGCGGACCGCGCAATCCCCGCCGTGAGAAAGCATCACCGTGATTCTATGACAAGCCGATTCAAATCCAATCGTTGGCAAAGCGGGTGGCCTTTGGCCGTCGCGCTTTGGGCCTGCGGCTTCACCGCGGTTGCCCAGAACGCGCCCAAGCCCTCCACGCCGCCTCCCGGCAACATCTCCCTCCGCCATGAGGTGCGGCACGCCGTCGAGAAAGGCTGCGCCTGGCTTGAAACCATGCAGAACACCAACGGTTCATGGTCCTCAGCGGACCATCCCGCGCTGACCGCGCTCGTGTTGATTTCCCTGATCGGCCCGTCGCCCGGAACATCCCTCTCCCCCGCCATCGACAAGGGCTACGCCTACATGCTCACTTGCGTCCAGCCGGACGGCGGGATTTACATCAAGGAACTGCAATCCTACAACACGTCGGTCGTGCTCAGCGCGCTGGCCTTGCGCAACCGGCCCCAGGACCGGACGGCCATCCAGAACGCGCGGCGCTTCCTCATCGGCCTGCAAGTCGGCGACGCCCAACTCGGCGCGACCAACAGCCCTTTCAGCGGCGGGATTGGTTATGGCGGCGCCGAGAAGCTGCCCGACCTCTCCAACACTGTGCTGGCCTTGGAAGCACTCTACAACAGCCGGCCGCTCGCACGGGATTCCGGCGGCCGCAACGCGCCCGATTTGAACTGGAAGGCCGCCCTTCGCTTTGTGCAGAACTGCCAGAATCTGCCCGGCTCCAACTCGCAGCCCTGGGCCTCCGATGATCCCCAAAACAAGGGCGGCTTCATCTACGCTCCGGAACGCAGCATGGCCGGCCAAACCAACCTCCCTTCCGGCCGTGTCGCTTATCGCTCCTATGGCACCATGACCTACGCCGGCTTGTTGAGCTACATCTACGCGGACCTCAAGCCCGACGACCCGCGCGTCACCTCCGCGTTGGACTGGCTGCGCGGAAACTACTCCGTCGATGAGAATCCAGCGCTGGGCCAGCAAGGCCTCTATTACTATTACGAGCTTATGGCCAAAGCCCTCACCTTCGCCGGCGTGGACACCTTGGAAACCAAGGACGGACACAAGGCGAATTGGCGCGAGGACCTGGCCCTCAAGATCCTCAACCTGCAACACGCCGACGGTTCATGGGTCAATGATAACGGCCGCTGGTGGGAAAAGGACCCCATCCTCGACAGCGCCTATACCGTGACAACGTTGGAAATCATCGAAAGCAAGCTCTGACGCCCGCTCCCGCCGCCTCTGGCGCCCCGTCTCGGAGTGAATTGTGTCGGACAGCTTTACACAAGCCACATCTGGCGCGCTGAAACTTCTGTAAGTGTTTTATGATAAACCACCTATGCAATTGAATATTCGCGTGAAACCATGAGAAATGACGCGGAATCAACGAAAAGATTTACACTTTTCCGCCAAAGCATGAGTTTGGGCGAATAATAACCCAGGATGATCCTTTGTTTGTAATGCGCTATTTATCAACAAGTTACACAAATGATTGGCGACGGTTTACTATGGATGAAAAATCCTTTGGCATACGTTCTGCTAAATGAAGACCTTGATACTGATAGGGGCACGCCGGGGATTAGTAAATTGAGGCATAGGAAGACTTGAAAATGAATTTTGGAACTCTAGTTGTTGCGGGTTGTCTCGCTGCCGCAAGCGCGGAGGCTGGAGATTACGTTAGCGGAATGGATTTCGTGGTTCGGCATGCAACGACAATCGATCAGATTGGCGCCTATGACGGCGGCTCGGCTTTTACGGTTGACGAAAATGTCGGTATTTTCAACGCGCTGACAGGGAATCTGGTGGGGCCGGACGTGCTCTTTGGACCTGGTTTGCCAGGCACACAGATTGGCGACACCTTCTACGAGAATGTTGCTCCCTTCGTGCTCCAACCGGGTGAATACACCATTCTCGCGGTGGGCGGCAGCAGTCCCAATTCGGGCGGATCGGCCAACGGCGGGCTTTCTGACTTCGATTCCTATCAGAACCTCGGCAACAATCTCGACCTGCCCGGTGGCGGGCGCTTTAATTCAGGCACTGATTTCACCTCTCCGAATTCCGGCAGCGGTTTCGGTTTCAGCCCAAAGGGACCGTTTAGCGAGGTTGATCCTGTCCCGGATGGCGGTCTGACGCTGGTTCTGCTGGGCAGTTCCCTGGCGGGTCTGAGTTGGCTGCGCCGCAAGATCTGATCGGCGACATAAGAGTTGGACATTGACACGCTTTGCAAAACGCCCGCTGACGGGCGTTTTGCCATTTTGGGGCAGCCCCCTTTCGAAACTTTTTGATTTCCTTGCGGGCGGGAATGGAGTGGAATGGGGAGAAGACTCGGAACAGATGAAACCGAAAATTCTCGTGGTGGACGATGAGCCCGATTTGCTGGAGCTGATCAGCGTCAACTTCGCCGCAGCGGGCTTCACGATCATGGTTGCAGCCAGCGGGAAGGAAGCCTTGCGCCTGGCGCGCGAAGCCGGGCCGGATTTGGTGCTGCTGGATGTCATGCTGCCGGAACTGGACGGATTGGAAGTCTGCAAGAGCCTGCGCAAGGACCCCGCCACCAGCGGCATACCCATTCTCATGCTCACGGCGCGCGTGGCGGAAATAGACCGAGTGCTCGGCCTCGAATTGGGCGCCGACGATTATGTCACCAAGCCTTTCAGCGTGCGCGAGCTGGTGTTAAGGGTCAAAAACCTTCTCCGCCGCAAGGCCATTCCGGAAAGTTCCGATGACGTGATTCGATTGGGCAGCCTGCTCATCGACCAGCCGCGCCACCTGGTCACCTACGAGGGGCGGCCGGTGGATTTGACGGTGACGGAATTCAAACTGGCGGCGCTCCTGGCCGAGCGCAAAGGACGCGTCCAGTCGCGCGACCAACTCTTGAAAGACGTGTGGGGCTACAGCAGTGTGATTGACACAAGAACGGTCGATACCCACATGCGCCGGCTGCGCGCCAAGCTGGGCCGGGCCGCCAAGCACCTGGAAACGGTGCGAGGAGTGGGTTACCGCTTTATGGACGCTTGAGGCGGCGGGCCGCTTCGCTAAGGCACAACCCCATGTTGCAGTTTTATCTTTTGGCCGGCTGCGGGGCGTTGGCGGTCCTGGCGGGCTGGCAAGCCTGGCAACACCGCCTGGAGCGCGCTCGCGCCGCGCGCGATCATGCCCTGGCCCTGGAGCGTCAGCGGGAGGAGATTCAAGCGCGCGTTCTGGCCCAATTCCAGGCCCGTCAGCAAGCCATTTTCAACAGCATGATTGAGGGCGTGCTCTTGCTCGACGAGCAGGGGCGCGTGCGCATGATCAACGATTCGCTGGGAAAATTCTTCGGCCTCACCACCGACATTCGCGGGCAAACCATCATGGAGGCCTTCCGCTGGCACCAACTGGCCGCCCTGGCCCTGCGCCTCCAGCGCGAGAAGCACGTCACCGGCGCCGAACTGGAAATCCACCGCGTCCGCCGCCGCTGCTGGGAGGTCAATGCCGTCGTCGTCACCGGCGACCAGGGATTGGAGCAGGGACAGTTGTTCGTTTTCCATGACGTTACGCGCCTGAAGGAGCTGGAGAACATCCGGACCGAATTCGTCGGCAACGTCAGCCATGAATTGCGCACTCCGCTCTCCCTTATTAAAGGCTTTGTCGAAACGTTGCTCGACGGAGCGTTGCGCGACCCGCAGCAGGCCACCCGGTTTCTTCAGAAGATCGACAAGCATTCCGACCGCCTTCTCTTCTTGATCGAGGACTTGCTCGTCATCTCCCGCCTGGAATCCGGCCAGGCCGGCCTCCACCTTCAACAGATCGACCTGCGCGACCTGGCCCAACGCGTCATCGAGGACATCGCCGCTCCAGCCGCCGCCCGCAAAACCACCATCGAAAATAATATTCCCCCTCACACCGTGGTCTGGGCCGACACCAACCGCCTCCAGCAAGTCCTCTTCAACCTCGCCGACAACGCGATCAAATACGGCAAGAGCGAGGGCTGCGTGACGCTCTCAGCCAGGGAATCCGACGGCGACAAAGTGGAGGTGTCGGTGGCGGACGATGGTCCGGGAATTCCGCCCGAATCCATCGGGCGCGTGTTCGAACGGTTCTACCGCGTGGACCGCGCGCGCTCCCGCGAAAGCGGCGGAACAGGCCTGGGCCTGGCCATAGTCAAACATATCGTTCAAGCTCATGGCGGCGAAGCCTGGGTCCAGAGCACGATGCAGAAAGGGTCAACCTTCTTCTTCACTCTTCCCCGGAAAGCGGGCCCGCCGGCCGGCCCGGCTTCCTGAAAAGGCCGGGCGGCACATCTCACGCCTTGGGCCAGAAACCCGGAGGCAGATTCGACGGGGGCGGTTCGGGCGGATCGGGCGGTTTGGGCGCCGGCGGCGCCGCTCCCTGCGGACTTTCGATCTGGATCACGGCGTTTTCCTCCGCCGGCGCTTCCTCCGGCTTCCCGGCAACCTCTTCCGTGAGTTCCGGCAGACCGAGGTGGGCGCGGGCTTTTTTTGCCGCCGCGACGCGGGGGTACTCCTCCACGATGCGGCGCAGAAGGGCCAGCGCCTTTGGTTGCTGGCCAAGTCTGGAATAAAGGTTGCAAAGATGAATCGCCGCCCATCCCCATCGTTCAGACGACAATTTATGCTTCAGCACCTCCTCGTACTCCAGCGCGGCCGCAAGGGGATTATTCAGGTCCTTCTCGTAAATCTCGGCTATCCGCAAGGCGGCGTGAATCTCCCGTGGATGGCTCTTGAGAAACTCCCTCATGATTTGCACGGCCTCCAAATAATGCCCGTTGGCCCACACCGCCTCGGCCCGATCGTATTCCGGATCGCGCACCGCCTCAGCCACGTCGGAATAAAGATAGCTCGTCGCCTGGTTGCCTACGAAGTGCGTGAAATCGTACGTTATGAGCAATCCCAGGCCGACCAGCGCGCCGACCAGCATCGCCAGATACCCCATCATCCTTCTGCGGACTTCCCCCAGGTCCCGCGCGACGGCCGGTTTCTTTGCCTCCGTCGCGACACTTGCCTGAGGGAGGGTGGCCGGTTTGTTGGACAACACGACTGTGCCGGGGGCTGTGTTGGTATTTCTGAACGCGGAGTTGGTGGCTTGATCCACCGTGTTGGTCGCCTGATCCGCTACATTGGTCCCCGGCTCTGCCACATTGGTCCCCGGCTCCACCGCGTTGGTAAGGGCAGTGGTGGACGGAGGGTTGTTGGAATCGGCGCCGCCCGTCGGAGTGGACTCATCGGCGGCGGCGGCTCCAGTGACGGTTGCGTAGTTGGAGTAGAAACCCCAGCCGAACCAGACGGCCAGGATCACCAGCACGGCATAGGCCGTCAGTTTCACCTTTGCATTCATCCCATTTTCAATGACACCGTTATTGTGTGGCATACGCGCCGATTTTTCAATCCGCTTGCTTCAATCTGTTGAAGGCGTGAAAAATGAGTTCCCTTTGCGCGCCCGCCAATGTTACGCTCACCCCAGATCTAGTGACATGAAATTCATTCACGAGGAATTCCTACTCCACAGCCGCGCCGCGCAGCGGCTCTACCGCCAGTATGCCGCGGCGGAGCCGATCTTTGATTATCATTGCCACCTCCCGGTCCGCGACATCGCCCAGAACCGCCAGTTCAACAACCTCACCGAGATTTGGCTCGGAGGCGACCATTACAAATGGCGCGCCATGCGCGCCAACGGCGTGGCCGAGAAATTCTGCACCGGCGCCGCCCCGCCGTTGGACAAATTCCGCGCCTGGGCCGCCACGGTGCCCCATACCCTGCGCAACCCTCTCTTTCACTGGACCCATCTCGAACTGAAACGCTACTTCGGCATCGACGAGCTTCTCAACGAACAAAGCGCCACGCGCATCTGGCGCCGTGCCAACGAGATGCTCGCCCACCCGGAATTCTCCGCCCGCGGCATCCTCCGCAAATTCAACGTCGCCGCTCTCTGCACCACCGATGACCCAACCGATGATCTCGCCCACCACAAAAAAATCGCCGCCGACCACCTGGCCACTTCCGTCTTTCCCGCCTTCCGCCCGGACGAGGCGCTGCGCGTCAATCAGCCCGAAGCGTTCAATAAATGGGTCAGCCAATTGGAGCAAGCGGCCGACACGGATATCGGAAACCTCGGCGCCTTTGTCGCCGCGCTGCGCCGGCGGCACGACTATTTTCACGCGCACGGCTGCCGTTTGTCCGACCACGGATTGAACCACTGCCTGGCCAGCCCGTGTCCGGAGAAGGCCGCCGCCGCCATCTTCGCCCGGGCGCGCTGCGGCAAGGCCGCCTCAGCAGAGGAACAGACTCAATTCGGCGCCCACCTTATGCTCTGCTTTGGCCGATGGGACGCCGAGAAGGGATGGGTCAAACAACTCCACCTGGGCGCGCTGCGCAACAACAACACCCGCCGCCTGCGCCAGCTTGGCCCGGACACCGGATTTGACTGCATTGGAGATTTTCCCCAGGCGCAGTCCCTGGTCGCTTACATGGATTTGCTGGATCGCGACGATTTGTTGCCCAAGATGATCATCTACAACAACAACCCCGTGGATAACTACGCCTTCGCCAGCGTCATTGGATGCTTTCAGGATGGCGCCTTGGCCGGCAAGGTGCAATTCGGCTCCGGCTGGTGGTTCCTCGACCAGAAAGAAGGCATCGAATGGCAGCTCAACGCCCTTTCCAATCTCGGCCTGCTCTCCCGCTTTGTCGGCATGATCACCGACTCCCGCTCCTTCATGTCCTATCCCCGCCACGAGTACTTCCGCCGCGTCCTGTGCAACCTCATCGGCGCGGAAGTCGAGCGTGGCGAACTGCCCAACGACGAGCCGTTGGTCGGCGCCATGATCCGCAACATCTGTTTTGCCAACGCGCGCAACTACCTCGCCCTTCCCTCCGCCAAACCCGGGATTTTACCTTGACTGACTTCCTGCCAAAACTGGCTGGCGGCTGCGTTCTGCTGGCCGCCGTGGCTGCCGCCTGCCCGGCGCGCGCGGGGGGATACACCAACCTCAGTGTGTGCGTCTATTTCCGCTATCAGGAGGTCCACTCCATCCCGGGCGACCTTGCGAGGTTTTCCAGCCAATGGGCGGATGTCCAGCGGCAGGTGAAGGTGGACAAGGTGTATCTGGAAACCACCCGCAACACGGAACTGGCCGGCGACGCCGATGTGGAGACGATGAAGAAATTCTTCAACGACCGCGGAATCAAGACTTCCGGCGGCATGGGCCTGACCGCGCAGGAAGGCAATGGATTCCAATCGTACAACTACAACTCGCAGGCGGTTCGTGACCAGATCAAGGCGATGTCCGAGTTCACGGCCAAACACTTCGACGAGATCATCCTGGACGACTTCTTTTTCTCAAACTACAAGGGCGATGACGCCATCGCGGCCAAGGGGGACAAGACCTGGACGCAATTCCGCACCGAATTGATGGACGACGTGTCGAGAAACCTCATCATCGCCCCGGCCAGGGCTGTCAATCCAAAAGTCCGCGTCATCATCAAGTACCCCAACTGGTACGAGAGCTTCCAGGGCCTGGGTTACGATCTGGCGGTCGAGCCAAAGCTCTTTGACGCGATCTACACCGGCACGGAAACGCGCGACGCCAATTCCGGCCAGCGATTGCAGTCCTACCAGAGCTATCTCCAAACGGAGTATTTCAACAACATCAAGCCGCGCGGCAACCAGGGCGGCTGGATTGATGGCCGCGGCGACGCGCGTTACGCCGAGATGTTTTGGGACACCTTTTTTGCCAAGGTCCCGGAAATCGTGCTCTTCAACTCCATTCAAATCACCGCGCCGTTGGGCGCCGGACGCGACGCCGCAACAGGCGATCCGGACACCAATTCCATCCTGGCCAATCTGATGGCGCCCATTGCCCAAGCGGATGGGACGGCTTTCACGCCAAACATGGTGGCCCGCACCGCGGGGTATTCCGCCGAAATCCTGGATCGCTTCCTCGGCAAGCTCGGCCAGCCCATTGGCGTTCCCACCTACAAGCCCTGCAATTCCGTCGGAGAGGCCTATCTGCCCGATTACCTCGGCATGGTCGGCGTCCCAATCGACTTGACGCCGGAATTCCCCACCAATGCTTCGACCATCCTGCTGACGGCTGCCTCCAAGTACGACACCGGATTGGTGGCCAAGACGAAAGAATTCGTGCGCGCAGGCGGCCGGGCCATCGCCACGACGGGGTTGATTGAGGCTCTGGCCGACAAGGGTTTTCAGGACATAGTTGAGATCGAACTAACCGGCCACCGCGTCCTCGCCAAGCGCGTCGGCGGCGGTCGCGGCGGAAACCCCGGCGAAGCGCCGGCGCAAGGGGACCTGGACATGCTCCTTCCGCAAATGGGGCATTTTGAAAACGATTCTTGGACCGCGATGAACTTTGAAACCGCCGCCGGCGGCTTCCCGATGGTCATCCGGGCCGCGTACGGCAAGGGAACCTTTTATGCGCTGGCGCTGCCGGATGATTTTGCCGAGCTTTACCGGCTCCCGCGAAGCTTCCTCAACCAGCTCCGCAACCTTCTGGGCGGGAATTTGTTCGTGACTCTTGACGCCCCGGATCACGTCAGCCTTTTCCCCTACGACAACCGCACGTTTATCGTTCAGAACTTTCAGTCGCAACCTGTGACCACGCGCGTTTCAGTGGCGCGCGCCGCGGCCTTGCGCGATCTTCTTGGTGACAAGACGCTTGCACCGACGCCGGGCGACAGGTTCGTCCGCGGCGGGGGACGCGCCGGGATCGCCGGAAACGGCGGCAGTATATTCGAGGTGCCCATTTCAGCGCATTCATTTCGCGTGTTCGAGGCGGAATAGACGCGTTGGCTTCACGACAGAACCTTACCCAAGCAGACGAAGGGCGGGGAAGTCTTTGGCGAGCCGTTTGCCTCGTAAACGCGCGCCGGACCGAGAATCCTTTCCAAGCCACGGCTCATGCAGCTATGATTGTTCTCCATGAGCCTGAAACAACTCGTTGCCCTCGTGACAAGGCGAATAACCCTGGCCGCCACATTGGGTCTGCTATCGCTCCCGTCCGCCTCGTGCATGGCGGGCCATTACACCAATTTCATCGTGTCCGTTTATGGGGTGGGCCGGGGCGCCAACCCGGACCGATGGGCCAGCATGACCAACCAGTTGCCCATCGACAAGGTCTATATCGAAGTCCAGCGCGACCGCAATATGGCCAGCGACGAAAACTTGGAAAGCGCCAAGAAGTTCTACCTGGACATGGGCGTGAAGGTCGCCGGCGGCATGGCGCTGTCCGCCAGCACCGCCGGGGGCCAGTTCGTCTCCTTCTGTTACACCGATCCCGCCGACCGCGAGTTCATCAAGGGCGCCGCCCAGCGGGCTGCGCGCCATTTCGACGAGGTCATCCAGGACGATTTCTTTTTCGTGACGACCAAGTACGACTCGGACATCGCGGCCAAAGGCAACCGGACCTGGACCCGGTTCCGCCTCGATCTGATGCGGGATGCCGCCCGGAATCTGCTGGTGGGACCGGCCAGGGAAGTCAATCCAATAGTCAAAATGGTCATCAAGTTTCCAAATTGGTATGAGCATTTCCAGGGCCTGGGCTACGATCTCGAACAGGAGCCGAAGATTTTCGACGGCATCTTCACCGGCGCCGAAACGCGCGATCCCAATATCACCGACCAGAACCTCCAGGCATACGAGAGCTACCTCATCATCCGCTACTTCGAGAACATCGCCCCGGGCCGCAACGGCGGCGGCTGGGTGGACACTGGCAGCCTGCGCTATTCAGACCGCTTTGCGGAGCAACTGGTGGACACGGTGTTCGCCAAGGCGCCGGAGATGCTGCTCTTCGGAGGCGGCAGCGTGACGGGACAGGCCCGTGCCGGCGACCGCGCAGCCTGGCAGGAGCAGCACACCAGCTTCGATTTCAACGCCCTCCAGCAGTCGCTCCAGTCCGCCGCGGACAGCAACGCCGTCGTCACTTGGGGCCGAATCGCCGGCGACGCCTTGACCAAGGCGGACGCTTTTCTGGGCAAAATGGGCAACCCCATTGGCGTCCAATGCTACAAACCGTTCCAATCCACTGGCGAAGATTTTCTTCACGACTATCTTGGGATGATCGGCATACCCATTGATCTGTATCCCTATTTCCCGACCAACGCCAGCCTCGTCCTGTTGACCGAGTGCGCGAAGTTTGACCCGGAGATCGTTGGCAAGATCAAAGCGCAACTGCTGGCCGGCAAATCGGTCGTCATCACCAGCGGCCTGCTCCGCGCCCTGCAAGACAAGGGCATTGAGGACATCGCCGAGATTCAGTACTCGGATCACAAGGTGCTCGCGCACGAGTATTCCAGCCTTTACGGCTCCGGCAACGGCACGGCGCTGGCCGCCGAAAAAGAGCAGGACGTTCTCTTCCCGGAAATCTTCTTTCTCACCAATGACTCCTGGGCGCTGCTTCGCGCCATGGCCAACGGACGCGGCTATCCCCTCCTCCTGCTCAACCACTATGGCAGAGAAGGCCGCTTCTATGTGTGGACCATCCCTGAAAACTTTGACGACCTCTACCGCATGCCGCCCAGCGCCATCAGCACTGTCAAGAACTATCTCATGGCCGGCTTCCCCTTCCGCCTCGACGGCCCCGACCACGTCGCTTTGTTCGCCTACGACAACCACACCTGCATCGTGGAATCCTATCTCCCGGCCGCCTGCGATGTGAAAGTCTCCACGGCCCCCGAATTCACCCAATTGCGCGACCTTGTCACCGGCGCGGTAACTCCCGTCCAACCGCCCCCCGCAGATTCCGGATTTGGGCGCGGACGCGGGCGCGGCCCGCAAGCCGGAGAGCGGCGCGCCGCCTTCAACATCCATCTCCTCCCCCACAGCTACAGCGCCTTCATCGCCGAGAAGTGACGGTTTTCATTGACGGTCTCCGGTTTGAATTTAACATGCCGCAATGGCAAGTCCGCCGTTCAAGTCCTTGTTCTGCGAGAGATTTAGGTGTTCGCCTGAAGAATACGAGGAACGGGCTTTCCAAAAGTTTTTGTACTGGCACGCCCGACTTCTGGCGCCTTTGGTCAGAGCCATCCATCCGGATTTCTTCTTTAGGGATTTCGAATTCATTCGCTACCTGGGTGATGCTTTGGACTCGCGACAAGCCAAGGCGGACACGCTGGATTTCAGGGACATGGACCGCAAACATTGGCGAATGCTGCACAGCGGCCTGATGATCCGCGTTTCCCACCGCAAAGCAAGACGGCTGGCCTGCCAGCTTTTAGGCAAACCGGAATGGACTGACGCCGCTTTCCCGGCGCAGCAAGGCGGTTCCGGCGCGTGACGCGGGAATGATTCAGGCCAAAACCAAGCCGTGGGGCAGGAAGGACTGAAAATGGATTATCCGGGATCAACGTCTGGCTTCGCGCACAGACGACATCCATTGGGCAGCTCCGGTTGCACCAAGCCCCCGGCTTCGTGCGCGGAGCGCCGGCCTCGTGACCGGCTTGCCGGGACGCTGGAAAAGAAGGGACTTAACCACGGATGGAATCCTCTATCTGTGAAATCAGGGAAATCCTCGTCCGCCGTAGCCAGACGATAGCGGACGTGGTTAAATACCTTCCTTTGCGTCTCCGACACGGAGTTTTCGTGCGATTATGCAGGCTTGTGCAGGCTTATGCACCATAAAAAGCGCGGGGATTGGAGTTCTCCCGCAGGCTTGGCGAGTTGGAGATGGTTGATAAACAATTGGATACAACTCGGAAATTGGAGGTTTTTGAGCGATGCCAGGGATACGGCTCCGCAGGAGCGTCGCCCTGCAGAAATTGTGGCGGGGCGAGGCTCCTGCCGGGCCGGGCGTGTCCAGTTGAGATGCGCCGGAAAACCGAAAAAAAGTTGCTTGACGCCACAACCCTTTGTTGTTATGAAGTGCGCAGACTACATTATGTAGCGGTTGACTGGAATTTTATGCGCTGTCCAAAGTGCGGCAATCAGGACGACAAGGTCATCGACTCGCGCGCCTCCCGCGAAGGCTCGACCATCCGCCGCCGCCGCCAATGTTTGCAGTGCGACCACCGCTTCACTACCTACGAAGAGATTGAGCATGAGGGACTTATGGTGGTCAAGCGCGATGGGCGGCGGGAGGAGTTCTCCAAGGAAAAGCTGCTCGCCGGTCTCAAGAAGGCCTGCCAGAAGCGCCCCATCGGCCCAAAAGTCATCGAAGACCTCGTGGAGAGGATCGTGGATGAGATCAGCGATAAATATGAACGTGAAGTTCCCGGCATGGCCATCGGGGAACGGATTATGGAGGCCTTGCGCGAGATCGATAAAGTGGCCTACGTTCGATTTGCCAGCGTTTACCGCCGCTTCGAAGAGGCGACGGAATTTGTGCGAGAAGTCAATAAACTGGAGGCCGATCATGATTCAACTCAAAGCTGATTGCCTGATGTTTCAAACCCAGGATGGCGAGCAGGTTCCATGCTCGGCCGAATGGGTCACGCTGGAATTGATGGGCGAAGGCGCCTCAATGGTTGACCCGGAAGTCGTCCGGCACGCCTCCGCCGCCGTGCTGCATTACTTCAAACATGAATTGCAGCGGCAATTCGTCTCCGTCAGCGAATTCGCGCTGGCCCTGGAAAAGGTGCTGCGCGGCTTCGGCTTGAGCGTCTATGCGGATTTTGACGCGGAAGCGGCGCCCCCAAACGAGCGCCGGATTTTGGACTCCAATCTACATCAACTGGCCAGCGCCACGGACGCAGAAGGGTTCGAGTTGTTTTTCTTCCCCCAATTGCGCCAGGAGTTGCAGCGCCAGATGAAGCAATCTCCCCACGTCATCCGCTTTCGCGGCCTGCGCGATTGCGTCAAACACCTGGCCGGCGCGGCGCGATGGAACCGCCGCTGCGAAAATCTCAACGATCAAATCGTTGAATACCTCCGTAGCTGCTGGCAGACGGAATCCCCCAGCCACTCCTGCGCCCTCGTGGTGTTATGAGCAAGTCCGTCTTCGAGAAAATCATCGACCGCGAAATCCCCGCCGCCATCGTCTATGAGGACGACCTCGTGCTGGCCTTTCGAGACGTCAACGCCAAGGCGCCCGTCCACGTCCTCATCGTTCCCAAGAAAATCATCCCCCGCCTGGCCGAAGCCGTGCCGGCCGACTCCCAAGTGCTCGGCCATTTGCTGCTCAAAGCGGCGGAAGTGGCGGGCCGATTGGGCCTGGCCAAGACCGGTTACCGCCTCGTCATTAACAACGGTCCGGACGGCGGCGAAACTGTCCCCCATCTGCACTGCCACATCCTGGGTGGCCGCCCAATGGCGTGGCCGCCGGGTTGATGATTACTTTCCTGCATGGCCGCCTCGTTGACGCCCTCCCCACCCAAGCCACGGTGGAGGTCAACGGCGTCGGCTACGAGGCGCTGATTCCTCTCTCTTCATTTGACAAGCTCCCCGCCCCCGGCCAGCCCGTCATGCTCTTGACCCACCTGGTCGTCCGCGAAGACGCCCATGTCCTTTACGGCTTCATGACTGCCGCCGAACGCGAGCTTTTCCGGCTCCTCATTCACAGCGTCAGCGGGATTGGCCCCAAAACCGCCCTCAACATCCTCAGCGGCATCAGCGTCACCGCTTTCCGCGGCGCCGTCGCCGGAAGCGACATCAAACTGCTCTCCCAAATCTCCGGCGTCGGCAAAAAAACCGCGGAGCGCATCGTCATCGAACTCAAGGACAAAATCGGACCCGGCGGCGTTCTCGAAGCCCTTAGCGCCCGCCGCGCCCTTTCGGCCGAGGATCAAAAAGTCAACGACGCTGTCCTGGCGCTCATCGCCTTGGGCTTCAAACCCGCGGAAGCGCACGAAACCATTCGAGCCACCCAGGCCCTCCTGGGGCCGTCGGCTGGCGTCGAGGAACTGGTCCGGGCCAGCCTGAGGAAAGGGGCATGATGGCCGCCGCTATCAGAAGGTCCTCCGGCATTGTCGTGCCTCACCAACTGCCTTGGCGCCAGCGATTATTGGCTATCGGGGTTGCCTTCCTCCTCCGCGTCTGCCTTTGGTCCTGGCGGTGTCGCTGGATGGATTCGGCCGATTATCCCGAAAGCAAAGGCCCGGTCATCTACTGTATTTGGCACAACCGCCTCCCGCTGGCCTTGGCCAGCTACAACGATTTTCTCCAATCCAAGTGGCCTGACAGCGGTGTGGCGGCGTTGATCAGCGCCAGCCGCGACGGCGGGTGGCTCTCCAGCGTGTTGGAGAATTTTGGCATTCAGCCTGTGCGCGGTTCCTCCAGTCGCCGCGGGGCGCAGGCCCTGCTGGAAGCGACCACCTGGATGGAGCGCAACTACAGCGTCGCCATCACCCCCGACGGCCCGCGCGGCCCGGTTTACGGGGTGCAGGAGGGCATCATTCAACTGGCCAAATTGACCGGGCGCCCCATCATTCCCGTTTCCAACTTCACGGCCTGGAAGATTTGCCTGCGCAGTTGGGACCGCTTTCAGATTCCGCTCCCCTTCGCGCGCTGCCAGTTGCGCTATGGCGAGCCGATCTGGGTCCCGCGAGAAGCCTCGGACGAGGTCTGCGAGCAAACGCGCCTCAAACTCGAACAATCCATGCGCGCCATCACCCGCGACTCTTGAGCATCGAAAATACGCCTGCTGGCTTGCTGTGTCTGTCATGCTGGCCATATCAGCGGTAGTCTTCGCGGCGTCCGATCACCGCCCGGACGTAGGCCCGCGTGCTGGGGAATCCGATCTGCCGCACAAACGCCGCGCTGTTCGTCGCGGCGGGGCCGTCGAGCCATTTGAGCACATTTCCGCGCCCGGCGTTGTATTCAGCCAGAGCGTACGGCACCGGGTCGTCGGTCTGGCTGTAGCGGCGCAGGGTCTTCTTGAGATACCAGGCGCCCGCCAGTGTGTTTGTCGCGGGGTCCAGGCAGGCCTCGTGCGCGAAGGACGCCAGATGCTCCGCCTCCGCCCACTCTTGCGCCGCCGCGGCCCGCACTTGCATGAGGCCCAGTTCGCCTGCCCGCCCGCGCGCCCCGGCGTCAAAACGGCTCTCCCGCCACACAACCGCTTTGACCAGGGCGGGATCCAGTTGATAACGCTGCGCCGCCGCGGCGATCACGGCGTCGAACCGGTGCTCGCGCCAATACACCCATCCCCACCAGGCAATGACCCCAAGGGCGGCCAGGAGCAGCCATTTACGCGAGCGATGCTCTCTTAAACTCACGGCCGCGCGGTTGCGGGGACTTCGCTCAACACAAAATCGTAAATGGACTGCGCATATTGCATAGCCTCATAACGGACTCATCCATAAAGCTTGTGGCCGTTGGCGAGAACCTGGTGAAAGAGCGAAGCGCGCAGGTGTTTGTAGCGGCCAACTTGCGCGCGGGTCGGAACCAGCACGTCCTTGGAAAAGCCCATGCCCGTCAAACATCGATGCGCGCGCTGCATCCGCCGGATGGCTTTCTCGCTGCTCTCGCGCACGATCACCATCAAATCCACGTCGCTGTCCTCGGTCGGAGTTCCCCAGGCGTGGGAACCGAACAAATAGATTTCCTCCGGCTGAAATTCAGTTTTCAGCCTTTCCACGACTTTGTCCAACATCTCTGCTGGAATGGTCTTCACGCAATGCATGTTATCCTGTCTGAGATGTGATGGGAAGCTCAGTTTTCAGGGCGCTTGTGGAAAAAACCGCGCTTTTGCCTTTTTAACGCGGCCCATTTCCGTTCTCCTTGCCCTGTGATCGCTCGCGTGACGCTCGACATGGCCTTGGGCAAAGAGTTCGACTACATGGTCCCGCCCGAATTGGAGGAGGCGGTCGAAGTGGGCACGCGGGTAAAAGTCCCTTTTGCCAGCCGCCAGGTGCTGGGCTGCGTGACGGCGGTGATTGAGATCTCGCCGCACGCCAAACTGCGTTCGATTCTCAAAACCATTGGCCGCCAATCATACGTCACGCCCCGGATTTTGGAATTGGCCCGCTGGATGGGCCAGTATTATTGCGCGCCGCCGGAGATCGCCCTCAAGACGGTTTTGCCCGAGGCGGTGCGCAAGGAAAAGGAAGGGTGGCGCGAACAGCTTTTCGTGCGCGTTCTTCCCGGCCCCGATCCAGCCCCGCCCTTGAGCAAGCGCCAAGCCGCAATCCTGGAAATGGCGCGGGCGCGGAAGGAGATGCCTTTGCAGGAACTGTTGCGGCAAGCCAGCACCACCGGCCAAACCCTCCGCCGCCTGGAAGACAAAGGGTTCCTCCACATCGCGCCGCAAATCTCCGAGCGCGATCCTTACGCGCGCGACATCATCCTCGCGTCCCAGGCGCTCCAGTTGAACGACGCCCAACAGCGCGCCGTCACCGCGATCACCCAGGCCGCCACGCCCGCGGCCGGAACGCCGGAAGGAAAGCGGCCCGTTTTCCTCCTCCACGGCGTGACCGGCAGCGGCAAGACGGAGGTCTATTTGCAGGCCATCGCCCACTCCTTGCTTCAGGGGAGGGGGGCCATTGTGCTGGTGCCGGAGATTTCGCTGACGCCGCAAACGGTGGAGCGTTTCAAGGCGCGCTTCACCAGCGGCACCTGCCAGACTCTGGTGGCGGTCTTGCACAGCCACCTGTCCGCCGGCGAACGGCATGACGAATGGCACAAGATCCGACAGGGCCGCGCGCGCATCGTCATCGGCGCCCGCTCCGCCATATTCGCTCCGGTGGACCCGCTGGGCTTGATCATCGTCGATGAGGAGCACGAGCCTTCCTACAAACAGGAGGAGTCCCCCCGCTACCAGGCCCGCGACGTGGCCGTCGTGCGCGGGCGGATGGAAAACGCCGTCGTTGTCCTCGGCTCGGCCACGCCGTCGATGGAGAGCTATTACAACGCGCAAAACGGCAAGTACCGCCTGCTTGAATTGCCGGAGCGCGCCGACAACAAGAAGATGCCGGTTGTGCGTGTGATTGACATGCGCCAGGCCGCCCGGCGCGAAAAAGGGACGCCGCTCTTTTCACCCGAACTGAAGGAGGCCATCCACCAGCGGCTGGAGCGGCGGGAGCAGACGCTGCTGTTTTTGAACCGGCGGGGTTTCGCGACGTCCCTGCAATGCCCCCTGTGCGGGTACGTGGCGCAGTGCCCTGATTGCAGCCTGGCGCTGACCTACCATCGACAGGCCGGCCTGTTGCGCTGCCATATCTGCGGCCACTCCGCCGCCGCTCCGGCCCTCTGCCCCGACCCCAAGTGCCGCAATCCCGCCATCCGCTTCGCGGGCATTGGCACGGAGAAAGTCGAAGCCACGCTGGCCAAACTCTTCCCCCGCGCGCGCCTGCAACGGATGGATTCCGACGCGCTCAAACGGAAGGAGGATTACCGGCGCATCCTGGGAGATTTCCGGGCCGGGAAGATCGACATCCTGGTGGGCACGCAGATGATTGCCAAGGGCCTGCACTTTCCCAATGTGACCCTGGTGGGCATCGTCCATGCGGACCTGGGGCTGCACCGGCCGGATTTCCGCGCGGGCGAGCGCACTTTCCAATTATTGACGCAGGTGGCGGGCCGCGCCGGGCGCGGGGACGTCGAAGGCGAGGTGTTCATTCAGTCGTTCACGCCGTTCCACCCGGCCATTCAATACGCGCGGCGCCACGACTTCGCCGGGTTTTACGAGCAGGAAATCGAGTTCCGGCGGCAATTGAACTATCCGCCCGCCAGTCGCATCGCCCTGCTGCTGTTCAAGGGGCGCAACGAGGAGAAAGTGGCGTTTTCAGCGGCCCACGTGCGGCAGGAAATCGAGAAATGGGCCGGCACGGTTCCCGATCTGGCCATCGCGGGTCCCGCGCCCGCCCCGCTGGCCCGGGCCGAAACCCTCTACCGGCATCACCTCCTGCTGCGCACCCGGCACATCGCCAAACTGAGCCGCTGCCTGGCAGAGATGTCCGCCAGCCTGAACCTGCCCGATGGTGTTACCATGACGATCGATGTCGATCCAGTGAACTTGATGTAAAACAGGTAAAACAAGCCCGGCTTTTCCGCCCGGCGGGAATCAGGCGACTTTGACTGGGACGGGTTTGCGGATCAGTTTGGCGCCGTTGGTTTTCAGATAGGCTTGGACGGCGGCAATGCCTCCCAGGCTGATGGGAACCCGCTTCTGGCTTTGAAAGAGCCGGTAGTGGGTGAGGGTCTTTCCCACTTCCATGATCTCTATGTGTTTGTCGTCCATTTTCCACAGTTGGCCCTTGGCCAGCGGAAGCGGCGGCCGCTTCTTTACCGCGACCTTTTTAAGTGTTGTTGCGCGTTTTACCATTATCAGATCCGTTTTCATAGTTTCTCCGCTGAACATCCCGTGTATTGGCCCCCCCCGGGATTCCGTTTGATGCCGGTGTCCGGCATTAAAACAGATCGGCCCCGGCAAATAAACACAATTCTAAGCCTATTGTTGGAACACGTCCCAAGGCTTGCGGGGCAGGGGCAGCACCGCCGGCGCCGTCGGCGCCTGCCTCTGGCCGCCGCCTGACCAAAGCTGGTCTCCGCCGGAGTCGCTCCGCGCCCCCGGCAGCGCGCTCGCTCCGGAATCCCAAGCCCGCGCCGGCGTTCCAAATAATCCGTCTCCGCCTCCCTCCGGGACGCTGCTTCCAAGGAACGAAGACCCGATCGTGCTCGGCGGCAACGCCGGAGTTTGCGGGCTGTCCACGCCGCCATGAAATGCACCTGCCGCTCCCACGGCTGATTGCTGCTCGTACGGGTTCCTGAATTGATCCGGCTGGAATTCCCCGTGCCGCATCCAATCCATGCCGAAGAACCCGTGGTCGTCCGATCCTTGCATCCAGGCGGGGCCTTGGCGGGAATCAAAATACCGGTCGGCGGACTGCCGGTCGGCAAACGGCTGACGCTCTCGATCATCGTTCCTTCCGAATGACCTCAATGCGTCGCTCCGATAGGCCAGGTCCGCTGAAGTTTCCAGCGATTCCGCGTTTCTTCCCGGCCCCAAACTGCCCGATGGGTTGCCGTTCCCTAGCCTGCTTGGATTGTTGGTGAGTCCCTCGGTGCCGTCCGTCCGCGATTCGCCGTCGAATCCGCCCAAGTCCCTCCGCCCTCCCTCCGGCGAGAAACGCGAATCCCATTTGTGTCGATCCATCCCCCTCGGGCCGGTGACGATGATGGTGGAAGATTCAGGCGCCTGATAATAGACGCCAAGATCGTAGGGCGAGGCGCGCGGCGCCGGGGCCGGCGTCTTGCTGTCTTTTGGCTCGATCTCCCGTTGCGGCACTCCTCCGACAAACGCCGGGACCGAGAATTCAATCTTGTCCCCCGCCGCGGCCCGCTGCGGCAGGAGGCAGCAACCGCCGGCAACCCACCAAAGAGCCACGGCTATCGCGGAATTTGACTGCCCAAACGCCATATCTTCAAACTCGAAGATATACGCCAAACCGCCCCGGCGGTCAATCTTTTTGGCGCGGGCTTTTTGACGCGTTGATGCGGGCCTTTTTTCCGCCGAAAAGCCCTTTGATTTTTCCAGTTGTAAACTCCGCCAGCTTTGTTACTCTAACCTTGAATCGCCAATGAGAGGGGTCTCGTGCAGTCGGTTGACCATGTCGCGTTCGCTCGCGGACGGAGGTCGTGCCGCCGGTGTGTCCCCTACGAAGGTTTTTTTATGTATGCATTGAATTCACGCGCTCTGGCGCTGCTGGCCTTGGCCTCTTGTTTGGCCCTGACTGTTCCCGCTTCGGCCCAAATCACTTTCTCCGTCGGGAGCGATGTGGTCGATATCAGCCAGGATAAAGGAAACGAATCGGACCCTTCCATCGCCATCAATTATCTCAGCCCGTCGAGCCTGTTTGTCATCTCGGCGACCGACAACGCGACCCAGGGTCTGGTTACAGCGCGGAGCGCCAACTATGGGGTTTCCTGGACAGCCAATATCATCGCCACCAACACTGGCACTAATCTTGTTCCGGCATTCGGTCTGCCTTCGGCGGCCTTTGACAGCTACGGGAATCTGTTTGTTGCTTACTTGCCTGCGAGCGAGGAAGGCGTGGCGGTGATTGTCAGCACCAATGGCGGCAGTACCTTCACCGCCCTCACCAATTTGGCGGCTTTCGACTCCACCGATACGCCCCGCATCACCGCTCCCGCAGGTGGCGTCGCCGCAGGCACAGTCTGGGTCGTTTACAAGGATTACAGCATGGTCGGCACGCCGCTCGTGGCGCAGGGATTGCAATCGACCAACCTGGGAACCAACGGCGTGTTCGGTCCGGTCCAGATTCTGCCCAATTCGGGGGGGGGCGGCTTTCCAGACATCGCGGCCGGTCCGGCCGGGCAGGTCATGGTGGCTTATCAAGGCAATATCTTCAGTGCGAACCCTTCGCCTGTTTACATTTCTGTTAACACGAATGCCGTTTCGACCAACGCGATGGGAAGCAACGTTCTTTTTGGGACCAACTTTCTCGCTCCGGTCACGGCCGTGTCCGACGCAATCGGGGGCTTCACCTACATCGCCTCGGAGAGCACTGGCGTTGGGCTGAACGCCGCGGCGGGCTTGGGATGGGACTTTTGCGCCACGTCCACCAATTATGGGAAGGCCTATCTGGTTTACACGGGCAGGGGGACCTCTAACAATCTGGTCATCAAGACTTGTTTCTCAACCAACAGTGGCCACACCTGGAGCCGCGAGTATCAGGTCAATGACGATTTGGCCGGGAGCAACGACCATTTCCTGCCCCGCATGGCGGTGGACCCGGCCTCGGGCATCATCGGCTATTCGTGGCTGGACTGCCGCAACGACTTGGGCGCCGACAGTGCCATCGAGACAAACACCTTGACTCCGGTCACCTTTGTCATTAGCAACGCAGTGATCACGGGTCTCCCCGTCGCGAATGTCGGCGGCATTCAGAACGTGACAACGACGAGCCTCGATGCTTCAGGCGGTGGGGGGACCAATTGGATCGTCACTATTTCGGGAGACAACTTCGACGGCACTACTTTTAAAATTAATACCAACTCCGTTACTCTGGGAAGTGCGAGCATCACCGATTTTAACATTAATCCAATGACGCAATCCGCCACCAACACAAACTCTTCCGTTACGCTGGATTGCACCAATTACCTCCCCAATGCGTTCACCGACGGAACACCAAACCAGGAAGCCATCCCCTACGCGACACTGAGTTTAAGCGGCGGCACGCAGTTTCTACCCAACGAGCCTTTGGTTTCGTTCTCGCGCCTCATCAATGCGCCGGCGAAAGGCTACGCCTCAAGCTCGATTGGCACGGGCAGCGCGTACAAATGGGGGCATTACACCGCTTTGGCGGGTTACCAGGTCAGCTTCTTTCCCGTTTGGCCTGACAATTCGGATATACTTACGAACAACCCGGATGGGGCGCTAAAGAAATTTGACCTTTATGGACTGGGTGGCACCGCCAGCGGCTCCAGCGTGACGCTGCCCCATGCGGATTTGAGCATTGTTGTCACCAACCGTCCCACCAATGGAGCTGTGCTTTCCGACGACACACTCTCCTTCTACTTGATCGTCAGCAACGCCGGCCCACAGTCGAGCAGCTCTGTGTGGGTGACCAATTGGCTGCCCCCCAACGTCACGCTGGCCGACGTCACGCCCGCCCCCACCGCTTCTTATAGTTTTCTTTCGCCGACGGAGCTGGTTTTCTCCATGCCTTCGATGGCGGCGCATTCCGAATTGATCAACCTCATTCGGGTCACGGTTGGCGGTGGTGCCTTTGTCACCAATATCGCTTCAATTGGGGGGCCGCTGCTGGACATTGTTCCCACCAACAACACTAATCTATTGATCGTCCCGGTCGGGGGCCAGACTCTGGCCTTGGCGATGATCTCCTCCGAAACCAACGTCATGATCGGCGATACCGTGACCAATTGGATCACCGTGACGAACCTGGGTCCCTCCGCCAACGAGCCGATCTTTGTCACCAATACTTACACGCCGGGCTGGGCCAACTTTGCGGCGCAGTTTCTAGGCGGCGCGCCAGGAACCTATTATGTCACCAACGATGCTTTCAATGATGGCGTTGTCGTGATGGATTTCGGCCTGCTGGCCACCAATCAGCCGGTCACAGTCGCCGTCACGGCCACGGTCACGGCCTCAATGTACACCAACGGCCCCTTCTCTGTCAGTGAAGCGTTGGCGGAAAGCCAGGATTTCAACCCCAACCCGGCCAACAGCAAGGCCATCATCGACTACTACTACGGCGAGGAGTTGCGCCTTTCCATGTCCGCATCTTCCTCCAGCGTGCCGGCCGGCCAGTACGTGACCTATACCGAAACCGTCATGAATCTGGGACCGTTCACCAACGGAAACGTGCTCCTGACCAATACGCTTTCTTCCAACCTGGGACACATCATCGTCTTTGAGCCTGCCACGGGCTACACCATCCAGGGGAACCAAGTGGTCTTTGATCTCGGCATGCTGCCGTTGCAGCAGCCCGTTAGCATCATCTTTGCGGCTGCGGCGCTCAGCACCGGCGCGGGCGTCAACCAAGGCGGCGTCGGCAGCCTGGTGTTCGACCCCTTCCTCCCCTTTAGCACCAACCAGGCGACCGTTACGGTCACTCCAGCGGCGTCCATTATCACCAACCTCGCCGTCACCCCTACGGCCACCGGCGCCTTTATCGCCTTCCAGACAGAGGCGCCCGCCACAGCCCAGGTGCAGTACGGCTTGAGCACCGATTATACCAACGTGACCTCGCTCAACTCCACCCTATCAACCAACCATCTGTTCTTGCTCACCGGCTTGGGGCGCGACACGACCTATTATTTCAACATCCTGGCATGGGCTCCGCAATATATCCACGTTACCAACGGCGTCTTCACCATCGAACTGGAGAACACCGCCGGCGGTGAGTTCACCACGACCAACAGCTTGATTCTCAACACGGGCGACCCGACTTATTCCGGCACCTGGACGGCTGGCTCGGTGGCCGGCGGCATTTACCAGGGGATATACCCGCAAGCCTACTATATGGCCGCCAATACCATCTCCGGCCTCTCCTCGACCGCCTCGGCTGTTTACAGCCCAGTCATACCCACCCCCGGCCTATACAACGTCTCAATCTGGCACCCGCAAAGCTCCACCTTTTCCACCAACGCCCAAGTCTATGTTTCCGGCGCGACCAACGAAGTCGTTCTGGGCGTCAACGAGACGGCCAATGGCGGCGGCTGGCAGCAGCTGGCCAACGACGTCTTCTTTGCAGCCGGCCAGGGCGGCAACGTTACCATCCAGAATAATACCGGCGAAGCCGGCAAGAGCGTCGTCGCCAATGCCGTTCGGTGGGTCTATGATCCCAGCCAGGATAGTCCGACTAACGGCTCCGTCCCAGCTTGGTGGGCCACCTACTTCTTCGGCCCCAACGCCTCCGTCAGCGGCTCGGCTGATAGCGACGGCGACGGCTATTCCAACTACGCCGAATTCGTTTTCGGCACCGATCCGACAAACCCTTCGTCGCACTTGAACTTCGCCGTCACGTTTTCCAACAGTGTCGTCACCGCCACCTTCACTCCCTGGCAGGGCGGACGCGCCTACGAACTTCAATCCGCCGCGGACCTTTCCGCCGGCGTTTGGGTCACGTTGACCAACAGCGTCACCGTCGATACCAACGGCAACGGCGTCTTCACCGTGACGCAGCCCAATGCGGCCGCCTCATTCTACCGTATTGCCGCGCAGATCATCCCGCAATAGGCTGCCGCGCCTGTTCAGGGCAGCGAGATTTCCGAGCCGGCCTTTTGGCCGCCAAGGTCCTGCGCCAGCCGCGCGGTGGGGGGTGTGCCGACGGGATGTACGAGGTATTCTTCGCCCGCCACCGGTTCGATGATGCCCTTCGGCCCCAAATACGGCTTCAAATCATCCATTGTTGCGGCGTCGCCGTTCTGCTTTCTTTTCTCAATGGCCCATTGCTGTTTGGCGGCGTCCAACTGGCGCAGATTGTTGAGGATTGCGTTGTTCTGCGCGGTCTGGCGCGCTTTGACAAAATTGGGAATGGCGACAGCAGCGGCGGCGGTGGCGGCAATCGCAACCGGTGCGAACACCGCCTGGAGGTTGTGATTGCCGTTGGCAAAGGCCTCCCAACCTTCCGGCCCATTATAGCCAACGCTGTAGGAATGTGTGTTTGTTCCGGTATTTTTGAAATACTTTCGCATCGGCTCCGGGGCCTGTTGCTGCAATTGCACCAATGTGTTGCCAAAGGCGCCTGTGACGAGCGAGAAATTATTCCCCGCCGCCGGGATGCCTTGCGAGAGTTTCTTGAACTCATCGCCCGCCTTGTAGCCCTTCTTCTCCCCCGATTTCACCGCCAGAATCTCGCGCACCAGCGTGTCCGAGGTCGCCAGCAGAAGGTAATCCCCGCTTCGCGCTATGCTCGGCCTGAGGTCAATCGGCAGCGGAATGGGCAGCGCAACCGTGCGCATTTTCAAATTGGGCTCGTCCATTTTGATCGCCAGCGGATTGCCTTTGAGGGCCTGATCGACCCGGTCGAAAATGACATCGGAATTGACTTTAACCACGATGGCCAGGCCGGGATTGGGAATTTCCAGGGGGTTGCCCGGCACCGGCAGTGTGATTTTCTTGTGCTCATCCAGTGTGAGTATCAGGCCGTACTCGCCGCCCAGCGAACGCAGCACGTCATCCAACTGCAAACCCGTCTGCTTTTGAAACTGGGCCGGAAACTGGCCCAGCGCCTTGGACGCCTCGGGTATGTCCAGCTTGGCCGTTTGCTCCTCAATGTTGGTCCACGCCAGGGGCAGATCGAAATCGCTGAAAATCGCCAGCGCCGTGCTTTCCGGCAGCAAGTCCAGACCGTCCAATTGATGCGGCGTCTTGCCGAACAGCGACCAGATGATGCCCGCATTGTGGCCCTCCTGATGATACACCACCATCTTCCCGTAATAAAATCCCTCCTCGCGCGCGATGGAACTCATCCCGAACCCGCTGATTTCGCCCAACCCGCTGTCTTTGATGAATCCATTGAGAAACTCCGCCACCCGTCCAAGAGTTTCCCGTCCGTCGCCCGGAATGCTGGGAATCGCGGAAACCAGGTTGCTGAACGCCTCCACGCGGTTGGACAGCCCGCTCATGGTCTGTTCGGTGTCAAGAAAAACGTAGAGGTTGCCCCCCCGGTTCAGTTTGGCGGTCACCTGGTCAAAGCAGGTCTTCTCGGCGGAGACAATGGACTCGGCTGGGACAGCTGGTTTGGCCGGCGCGGTTTCCTCCTGCTGCCGCTTGCAACCGCCCAGAAAAACCAGACCGGCCAAAAGCGTGGTGGTGAATTGGATGACAGATTTTCGTGCGTTCATTTTTCCTTTCGTTTCGCCAAGCCAACTCCATTTCCCCCTCCGGCGCCAGAATAAACTCCGCTCTGTTTTGTAATTGACCCATTTCGGGCTGCGCCTCCGTCTTCGATGCCGATTCCCGTCCGGCGCGGCCAGCCGCGCCCAATGCCTGTCGATTCATCTCTCGGACCGCCGCGCCGTTCCCTCCGCCCATTCGCATCTCTGTGCGTGGCACTCATTTAGCTATAACGAGCATTTCGTAAGGATTAGAACATGAATTTAACTCTGATGGAGCCGGGGGCGCGAACCGCTTTTACTGCCGAATCGTTGCCGGATCATCCTCTGTTTGAGGGCATGATCGGCCGCCACCGCCATATACTCGCCCAATGCGCCATGCCCGCCAACTTTGAACCGGGCGAAACAATCGTCGAAACCGGCGAACCGGCCAGTTGCTTCTACTTGGTAATCAACGGGTTAATCGGTTTGGAATGTCCGGGCGCGCCATCCGTCCTCCGCGTTCAAACCATCGGCTCAGGCGATATTCTCGGCTGGTCCTGGCTTTTCTCACCCTATTACTGGCATTTCAATGCCTCCGCCGAAATTCCCACGGAAGCCATCCTCCTCTACGGCAGCCGTTTGCGCCGCGAATGCGACCGCGACCACGACTTCGGCTACGAACTATTCAGGCGTATGTCCAGTATCTTCATCGCCCGCCTCCAGGCCACGCGCGAGAAATGGATTGAGGCCGCCCAATTGAACCCTCCGCTCCCCGGCGTCCCCGCCGATTACCTTATCATCTAACTCACCCGTAACGAAACGGCGCCGTCAAAGTGAACGTGTTGGGCAAGTGCCGGATTTCCAGCACCCTCTCGTCCTCCAGCAGCACTTCGACAATGTCAAACCGGATTTTGACCGGCGGGTTCTTCAGCAGCCGCAGGTAATCAAAGGCGCAACGCGTCAACCGCAGCCGCTTGCCGGCGTTCACCGCGCGCGCCGGCCGCACCCGGCCCCCGCTGCGTGTCTTGACTTCGACAAACACAAGGCAATCCCCGTCCCGGAACACCAGGTCGATCTCACCCCGCTCGGTGCGGAAATTGGCGGTCAAAAACTTCAGCCCGTTCTTTTTCAGGTAATCTTTGGCGGTTTCTTCGCCCAAGCGTCCGCGCCGCGCCGTCAACGGGCCTTCGTCGTCCTGGCGCCATCGTTTGATTCGGTCGAGCAGGCCCATACTCAGCCAAACAATTCCACCTGGGACGGCCCCCGGCACGGCGCAAACGACCGGCGGTGAATGGGGCAGGCGCCCAGCGCCGCCAGCGCGGCCTTGTGCCGGCGCGTGCCGTACCCCTTGTGCTCGGCAAAACCGTATCCGGGATACACCCTGTCCATCTCAATCATCAGCCGGTCGCGGCTCACTTTGGCCAGGATGCTCGCCGCGGCAATGGAGTAGCTCAAGGCGTCGCCCGACACCAGCGCCGTTTGGGGCAGCGGCATGGAATCGAAGGGCAAGCCATCCACCAGCACATGCTCCGGCGGCGGACGCAACTGGGCCAGGGCCAGGTTCATCGCCCGATGCGTGGCGCGCAAGATGTTAATCTGATCGATCTCCGGCGCATCGACCCGCGCGATGCCGTATTGGATTTCCGGCCGCGCGGTCAGTTCGCCGAAAAGGGCTTCGCGCGTGGCGGCCGTCAACTGTTTGGAATCGTTGACCTTCCGCAGCCCTTCGGGCATACCCCGCCGCATCCAATCCGCCGGAAAAATCACCGCCGCGGCGAACACAGGTCCCGCCAGCGGACCGCGCCCCGCCTCATCCACCCCGGCGATGCGCGTCACACCCCGATCGAGCAATTCAAGCTCGAATCGAAAGCGCCTGGAAATCATTCTGGCCACGACGCCTAAATCTGAAGCAAAACCGCCGCCCCGCGCAACCAAAACCTGCCGGCAAAGGAGTTGTCCGGGGACACTCCGGCGGATAAGGCCGCGCTGGCAAGCCCTATTGGACTGCGGGAGAACTCCAGCACCCGCGCTTTTTATGGTGCACAAGGGTGCACAAGGGTGCATAAAGGTGCGAATGGGGCGCCCCACAACCCGTCAAAACCCCCGTTTATAACTTGCCAGAAGGCGCCATCGGGTGAAACCCCGGAACACCAGCCAACAAGGCAAAACAGCCTGTCTCGCGCAGAGTCGCAAGCGCAGAGAGCGGCAGAAAAAGACATTCAAGCACGGATTTCTCGGATGGACGCGGATGGGAACTTTTTTATCCGTGTTAATCCGCGTCCATCCGTGGTTAAGGACTTTTGCCCATCCCCCTACAGGCCGGAAACGGGGCCAGCGCTCCGCGCAAAGGCGGACTTGTCGCGCCGTAGCGCATAGCGCGAAGGCGGATCAACAGCCGCGACAATCGGGGCATGGCGTGGTTCGAACGGGTTCACCGCTCAAACGCCCCGATCCGCGGCCTTTCAAAGAACAAACCGCCCTCAACCACTGCCCGCATAATACCACAGCACTTGCATTGTGCAATATAGATATTCCATTTACCACGGATGACACGGATGGACACGGATAAGAAAAAAGAAGGCAACAAATAACGCAAAGAGAAAAACCTTGCTGAAAATGAAGACTTCCATATCCACCGGGAATTTATAAAATCCGCCGGCGACAGGGGCGAACCTCAAACGGGGCGGAAGGTTTGCCGGCTTGTTCCACCCACGATACACGGGCGGAAGCGATGCTCTCCCGTCAGAACCCAATTGCGCATGGTCGGTCCACAGGCGAGCAGAATGAACCAAATCAGCCCAAAGAAAACGGCGTGCGCGGCGGGGTGCCACGAACCGGAATGCCGTATGACCACCGCGCCAACGATGGCCGTCGCGATGGCCGCCAACGGAGCGGCAAAAATTTGGTCGAACCCGGGCACGATCAATCGTCCAACGAGCCGGCTGCGAAAACTGAAGGATGGCGCAAGGCCGACCCAATAGAATCCAACGCGCGTTAGTGACCCAATAATCCCAAAAATCAGAATCAGTTCGGGATTGGACTCCATGTGGGTTCCCACACTCAGACAGTAGGCCCACCAGCCGAGCAAAAGGCTCACCCAAAAACTGGTTGCCGTCGAAACGGAGGTAAACCGGGCTTTTGGCGAAAGTTGCCCGAACGGCCAGCCAACGGTTGATGACGTTCCTGCGGATGCACCATTTTCTCGAAGACCTCCGGCAGCGAGCCGGCGCAGCCCGTCTTGGCGCGGAGTCCGTCCAGCGTGTCGTGGGCCACCAGGCGCGCGCCGTCAATGATTGCGATGCGATGGGCCACCGGCCCCACCATCTCCGCGATTTGCGAGGCCATTACCACCGTGACGCCGTTTCGTTCCGCCAGCAGTTTGAGGACGCGGCTCAGGGCGAGGATTGCCGACGGGTCCAGGCCGCCTGTGTACGGCTCGTCCAGGACGAGGATCGGCGCCTCGGTGACGAGCGCCCCGCAGATCGCGACTTTCTTTTTCTGGCCGTTGGAACAAGCGCGGATGGGCGACTCACCTTTGTCGGAAAGTTGAAATAGTTCGAGCAACCGGGAGATGTGGTCCATCAAGCGTTCGGAATCGATGTCTTACAATTGTCCCACGGCCAGCAACCATTCGCGGGCGGTCATGAATTCCGGCAGCCACGGATGGTCCGGCAGATACGCCATCTGTTTGCGGATTTTCAATTCCGTCTCCGCGTCGGCGCGGCGGCGGAGGCCGTTGATCTCGACGAAGCCTTTGGCGGGCGCGAGAATGCCCGCGATGATGTTCAACAGCGTGCTTTTCCCCACGCCGTTCGGCCCCATGACGGCGACCACCTGGCCGTCGGCGATGTCGAAGCTGAGGTGGCTCAAGACCGGGCGAAGCCCGTAATGGTGGCTGACATCGACGACCTTGATCATAGACGGCCTTTCATGATTGCCGTTCCAAACTGGCCCGCTCAAGCGTCGAAGTCAATTACAACGGATTGAGGCATTTGTAATCGGGGGGCGATTGCGCTTTGAAACAGAAACGCCGCCGCGCGCAAACAAAATCCGACAACTTCCCTCTGAATCCGCTCCCTCAGCCGTTGCCTTTTGAGTTTCCTGTTTCTCAATCCCAAAGGGATTGGAGCATTCAGCCCAAGGTTGGCCCGATTCCAGAGGGCTTACCTTGGGTGTGTGCCAGCAAGTTTAACAACCCTGAAAGGGTTGAATATCAAACCCTTACGAATCCGATTCAACCCTTTCAGGGTTGTGCTTCTTTTGTCTTCTTACCCAAGGTAGCTCGTTCCTCGCAACCTCGGGCTGAGCGATCGCAATCCCTTCAGGATTGCTCAAGGCGCCCGTTAAGCGGCGACGACTTCCACGCGAGGAGCGAAACCAAGCTTGCCAAGAAGTTCCTCACAATCCTCCCAGGCCAGGCCGAACGCACGAACATCCGCCACGCCAAGCCGGGCAATGACGTGGGAAAGAGTCCCGGCGTCGCGCTCGGCAAGCTCGTCGTCGATTAACACGCGCTCCGACCAATCCACCAACTGATCTAACGTGATCTCGTGGTGAAGGCACGTGGCAATCTGTCCGGCAACGATTTGCTTCGTGATCGTCATGGTTTCACTCTACACTGTCTGGTGGCCTTTATCAAAAAAGAGGGACTTGACCACGGATGGACACGGTCTGTAAACCCGATTCAGATGCCAATAAAATAGCATAAACCCCTGTATTTACAATGGAAATTCGCCATTACTCGCCACTATTTTTCATTACGCGACGGTGCTTTAACTGGCAAAATCACTGACAGTGGTTGCGTTGCTAATCGCCGCCCGTCGCGGCGGCTGAGAGCGACAGAAGCACAGTCTGACTATTCAACCTCCGCGACAGCGGAAATCAAAATTGACACCCTAAAAGCCGCCTTTTCCCCGGTCTTCTATTCTCCAGTTTCTAATCTGTTTTGACGACAGGTTTTGCCCGTCTAAAAAAGTCACCGTTTGCATCTTCGATATTCAAGACGTATTCGCCGACTTCCGCAGGAACATATTTTTCGTATCGCTTGAAAAGCTCCCGCTTCTTGATTTCGACTTGTTCTTGAAGTTCGAGGCACAGGCTTATGATGTGTGGCAAAAGGGCGGGATTTGCCTGAAGCTGACTACAGATCAAACTTTTATCCGTTGGACGGCGAACTAAGCGAATCTGATTAGCCTGTCCAACATCGAACCATTCAAAGCCACTGGTATCTGAGTGCGCCAAGACTTTATCCCGGTGCTTCAATAAATCTCGGTGCAAATCCTGATATTCGACGGGAATCAGTTCTTCACCAAGGCACCCCACACCATACGACTTTTTAAAGGGTTTCCCGTAAAGAACGTAAACCGCCGTCATAAGCGGGTAAAGTATCGCATTGTCTGCCGAGATGTTTTCTTTGAGAACGTATTCACCCGCCGCGCGCGCGTGCTCGAAGGACTGCCCGGCATAAAACATTTTCCATAGCAGCTTCGCATCTTCAAATTCTTCCGGGCGCATTTTATTTCCCTCTGATATTACATCGCTCGCGATCAACAAAAAAGACCAGCCTCGATCTGACTGGGCTTCAATGGCCTCAAGGCAATGAACGGATGACCACTATAAGGCCATACGCTTTTCGCGGATAAGTCAATGCACCAAGGCAGAGCATAAACTTTGGCAAAAAACTCGACATGTTTGCAATGTTCCTGAACCGAGTGGCGAAAATGCAGGCATTTGTCCGAACTCTGAAAAACAAAGAATACATCGGCGAAAACTGAACCCTTAGCAAAAGCGATTTTCAGGCCAAACTGTTTGAAGTTTTTAATCTCATCGCGTATCAAGAGACTCCTCCCGATTATCGTTTCATCGGGCAAGGCGTCGGCATAGATGAATAGCGCAAGAATGGCCCCAGCCGGTTCCATCCGCAGCCCTGCAAAATCGGAAAGACCCCGAAGCTTGGCAACGGCTGAAAACACGTCTTCATCTTTGAACTTCGGGAATCCAGTTCCAAGAGCTGCGATGGCTCCCCCCGCAGCGAACATACCCGCCTTATACATCACCTTGAAGCCAGTTGAGGGTCTCGTAACCCCTCGGCCTTGCTGGAAATCCTCATCGAAGAAATATTTACGGTTGTGGAAAACCGAAACAGCACGAGATTGGAATTCTGATTCGTTCATGTCGGTGACGTTTTCCCGTTCAGCCCTTCGGCGCAAGCTTTTCCACTTTCGATTCCAGTTGCAAAACCGCCTTTACCAGTGTGTCGTTAAGAATCGCAACAGCGCTAGTTCGAGCCTGTGCTGAGGAAAGGTCCTCGACGTGTGCAATACGAACGGCTTTGATGATGTAAGCGAATACCGAATTAGCCCTGTCATCAATGCTTAGAGATAGGAGCTTCGGGTTGTATTTCCTGCCAAAGTCCAACACATCATCATCACTGATTTCGTGCATTCCGGTGTAGTATGCTGCGGCTGTTTGCAGCGTTTTGTCAGTTGTCAGAGTCTTCATCAATCCGGTGTCAGCAATCCCTCTTGACCGGGCGTTATCCAAAATTTCGGGAACGGTTTTCACCAGAAATTTCGCACTCCTATCGAATGCCTCCTCCACGCCGGGAGCAAACATGCCTCCCACCACCCCGGCCACGCGGTTCATTGTCATAATCACGGTCTTCACATGGAACGCGCATATTTCCTCGAATAGCGCGTTCTCGTCGAATCTGCCTTTAAGGCCAGCCCGATACAGGGCATCGTATGCGCCGCCGGCCGCTTCCCCCGTCACTGCAACAAGCTCGACTGGTATTTGCACCATCACTTTTAGCTCTTTAGCCGCTTCGCGGATCGGGTCGCGCTTGAATAAATTGAACATAGCAGAATTGAACCAAAGAGTTGCCGAATTGACAAGCACCCCATCGCCAAACTTTCGGGCTTTCCGTTCCCTGTGAACGGACTCCGCCACGGAACACAGTCAGCGCGACTTTCCAAGTGCCCGTCCAGAGCGGCAGCTTTGGCGGTATCCAACCGGCGCACGGTCGGGCAGGGTGCCAGGGCGGCACGCCTTGCGTTGCGAGTCCAGAGGCTTGCCTCTGGTCGGGGTTTTTAGGGGGTGAAACCCCTTGAAACGGGGAATCCAACGGGGGCAGTCAGCCCCCCTTGGCGCGGATGTTGCCCTTGCAACATATAACCGCGCCCCTTACACCTATTGCCTGACGGCATTCTTTTGAGGGGAGGTGGCACACCGGCAATTTTTCCTGTTCGGATTTTGCCAGCGTGGGCGACTGGAACGGCATGGCATCAGGTCACTATCGGCTCGAAACCAAGATTATCGGACGGCGCGTTAAAGGCGTGGACAAGTCCGTGTCTGTGGTGGCGAAAGCCGCTTACCGCTCCGGGCAATCGCTGCACGATGAACGGGCGGACAAAACTTTCAACTATCGCCCCCGCGCTCAAGAGGTCGTTTATTCCGAAATCATGTCCCCGCAGAACGCCCCCGGCTGGCTCAAGGAGCCAAGCCCGGACACTCAGGCCGGGACACGGAAGCAACGCGACGTGCGGGAACAGCTTTGGAACACGGTCGAGGTGGTCGAGAAGCGGAAAGATTCGCAGCTTGCCCGCGAATTTGTCGCCTCGCTGCCGCGTGGCCTGAACCGCGAGCAACAAATCGAACTGGTGCGGGGCTGGTGCGATTCCGAGTTTACCAGCAAAGGGCTGGTGGTTGACTTGGCCGTTCACAAGTCCAAAAACGGCCTGAACCCTCACGCGCATATTCTCTGCCCGCTGCGTCCGATCTCCGAAGCTGGCTTCGGCAAGAAGCCGGACACCGCCGGAAAATTCAACGGACGCGGGGCGGCGGGACTGGCGGCAAAGAATGAATTGGACGGCTGGCGTGAGTCATGGGAAAAGCACGTCAACACGGCTCTGGAAAAAGCCGGTCGCCCGGAACGGGTTGACCGGCGTTCGCTCAAGGCGCAAGGGATTGACAAAATCCCGGAGCCGAAAATCGGCGTCGCGGCCACGGCGATGAAACGCCGGGGCATCGAGGCTGACCCCAAAAGATTTCAGGATGTGCGGGCGGTAAAACTGCTAAACGAGGCGTTGCCCATGTTTCGCAACATTCAGAAGCAAGCCCGCAAGCTGAACCATACCGGCCATGTGTTGTGGCTGGAACGGTCGAAAAATTTCCTGTCCAGCCTGCACAAAAGCCGGATGTTTCAAAATTTCCATGATAAATGGCCTTGGCTGGCGAAATCCCGGAGTCCGGGCAGGTCGCAGGAACCGGACATTTCACTTTAAGAAAGGACAAAATTATGACTGACCCACTCGCACCCTATCGCCGGAGCAAAACAACCGTCACCGAACCGCCCAAAGAACCGGCGGGCTATGTCGCCTTCGGCGGCAAAGACCGCGTGGAACGGTTAAAAATTCGGTTCGCCAAAGACCGGACACACGCGCCAAGCTATTTGCATCTGCAAAACCTGTCTTACGACGGGGAACACGGCACAAGCTGCGTCTTGATGTTTGACTTCATGTGCGTGCTGATTCGCGGCAAAAATCTGCAAGGACTGGTGACGGCCTTGGCACTCGGCACGGTGGATTTTATTCAGGAGTTCAACCCGGATTTGTGGCCGAAACCAGCGGACAATCTGCCGCTAATTGAATCCATCAAAATCATGCAGCCGGACGAAAATCCGTCCCTTGCTGCTTCTGAAAAACCCTCGCTGCCTTAAACCGCATTAGAAGCGTTTTTAGCAGGGTAAATTTTTTTTGCTGGCTACCCTGCCAAGCCCCTTTCTTTCCTCCTGTAAGGCCGGTTTAAGGGCTTCTATTGCTTCTCGGATGATGAGTAGTTACCCACCCCGCCACCTCACCTGCGCTGTGTGGGCGCGTCGGTGTCGGCGTGGATAACTCCTTTTTAGTATAAGAAAAGGAAAAGGGGTTAAGTCTTTGATTTTCCGAAATCACGACGGACAGTTTCTGTCCGCAAACGGCCAGAACCGTGTTTTCAACGGCCAAAAATCGGTTGAAATTTTGGTCAAACGCTGTCATGGTCGGCGGCGTTCACGACCAAAAACAGGGGGTAAAAATGGCCGAACATGAACTGACTTTCGACGGCAACCGCGTTGCCACTAAACGCGGCGTGCCGGTTTACCGGGTTAATCCGAGCATCCCGGCGGCAAATGGGCTGACAACTCGCCAGAAACGCTTTGAAGTGCCGGGGGGCAAAGGGGCGGTGATTGTGGACAATTCCACCGGCGAAATTAAAGGCATCGGAGGCATGGGCTTTTGGTGGCAAGAGGAAGTGGACGCCAGCCGTTTCGTAAAACTCTTTCTGGATGGCATCAAGCAAGCCTGCAACCTGTCCAAGTCAGGGATGCAAATTTTTGAACTGGTTTATCATCAGATGAGGGAACATCCGGGCAACGACAAAATCGAATTGAGTCAATACATGGCGCATGACCGGGGCTTGAATCAACGCACGTTCCGGCGCGGCCTGCGGGAACTGCTGGAAAAGCAATTCCTGTATCGCAGCACCAGCGACGGCCTGTTTTTTATCAACATCCGTTTCATGTTCAACGGAGATCGGCTTGCCTTCGTCAAAACCTACCATTTGAAGGAAAGCGGACAGCAAGCGGAACTGCCGCTGGATGATACGCCAATACTGTCAGAGGTCTAAAAAACCCATTGTGTGAACCGCTCACACAATGGGTTTTGTCGCTTCGGCTTCCGGTTAATTCGCCTTCGCCATTTGCAGGCCAGCCGTGGCCGTGGCTGCTTTCGTTTCGTAATCCTCAAGCGATGGCACAATGATTTGCGCCTTCTTCGCATAGGCGCGGTGAATGGCCTTGCTGTTGTGTCCAAGTGCGGCCTGTGCAAAGCGTTCCGGCATTCCGACAACCTTGGCGCGTTCCGCCCATGCGTAGCGATAGCTATGCAGCGTCACTCCCTTGACTCCCGCCTTGTCACAACGGCGACGAAACCGGCTTGCCCGGTCGTTCGCCGTGAACGTCGAGAGTTGCGGGAACAATGCGCCCGTTGTGGGCAGGTGGCTTAACACGGTTTCCAGCTTCTTGCTGATGGTGAACTGCGCCCGCGAGCCGGTTTTCATCCGAAAATAGGTGATTGTCCGGCTCGTCCAGTCCACATCCTCGGCGGTCATGGAAACGGCGTCGCTCTGTGCTGCGCCGGTTTCCCAAAGCAATTCGAGATAAAGTTTCCACTCGGCGTTTTTCTCCTGCTGCAAAACGCTCTGGTGTTCGTCCTGCGTGACGCCGCGCCGGTCTTTGGGTTCGTATTTCGGCCAAAGATAGGGCGCGACAATCGGAATCGCAATCCAGCCCAAGCTCAAGGCGAAGTTATGCAGCCGTTTCAGAAAATAGGTGATGGCAACTTTGTTTTCTTTGAACACCGCGAAAAAATCATCGGCGGTGGTTTCCAGCAATTTTTTGTTCCGCAGTCCATTAAAGGACGGTGATTTGAACACGCTGGCGTAACGCTCGCGGCTGCTGTCCTTGCCTCGGCTCTGCAACTGCTCCATGACGGTCTGCCATGTGCGTTCAATAAACGCCGGGTCGCTGGCCGTCAAGTAGGCGCGGGCGAGATGCAGGTTTAAGGTGGGCTGACGTTGCGCCGCGTTGCGGGCTTCCAACAGGCTCTTGGCCTCGGTTTCGTCTTTGGTTCGCAGACTCGTTTGCTTGCCGGTGGCGGTGTCCTCCATGTAGAAAACTGCACCGCGCCGGAACAGGTTGAATTTCGATTTCATAGATGATTCTCTGAATCGAAATTCCAGTCCCGTTTCAACGGCGTTTGTGAACGTCCGTTTTGGCGAGTTTCAGCAAATCTTGAACAGTAGTGGCGAATAGTTCTATCATTCGCCCTGTGACTGACATTTTTGCTGACAGTGGCCGTCCATTGTGTGAGCAAACCCTAATAAACAAAGGGTTTTGTTAAACTCGCCACAGATGGACACGGATTAACACGGAGAAAAACTTCCCATCCGTGTCCATCCGTGAAATCCGTGGTTAAACGCCTTCGTCTGCGGCTCTTTGTCCTGCTTTGAAACGGAAATGCCGCACTCAAACATGTTTTGCGCTTTTGGTCACGCGCCGCGCTACTGGCCGCCGGCGGCGACGGCATCCAGCTTGGCCTTGGCGGCTGTCAGGAATTTTCCCAGGTCGTCCAGGACGAAGGGCGCCAGTTGATTGCGAGTCGCCGCCGGGTCGCCGGATTTGATGACGACGGTGAGTCTGTTGCCGTTGGATACCTTGAGTATGGACAGCCCGCAGCGGGTGCGGTAAACGGCCTCAAAATTGTCCATCGGCGACGTCGTGTGATCGGCTTGCGAAATCAGTTGGATGCCGCGAATGAGTCCGTCCAGTTCGTCGTAATCAATGTAATTGATCACGAGGGCCTGGCGGGAAACGCGCGTGCGCAGGGAGACCGCATAGACGGCGTTGGAGGTTTGCATGTTGTACAACCGCTCGGCCCGCACTTCGACCGGGTAGGTGATCTGATCGTTGAGCAGGCCGACGCTGGACATCCCTTTGAGCAGGGGCGCGTCGGCCACGGCGCAGTAGGCTTCAAAATAGGTGAGGGGAGCGTTGGTCGTTTGCGCGTGCGCCACGCAGGCCGCGCCCAAGGCAAGCAAGAGAACAAGTTTTTTCATGGGATTTGGGGTTCTAATTAGTGAACACTGGCATACTGTTCCTGAATACCGGCGCGCGATTCGTGAACGCGGGCGCGCGGTTCGTAAACACGGGCGCCCGGTTCGTGAAGACTGGGGAGCGGTTCGTGAACGGCCTCGCTCTGTTCGTGAACGCTGACGAGCGGTTCGTGAACGCCGGCGAACCGTTCGTGAAGGGCCTGGCGCGGTTCGTGAATGTTGGCTGTCGGTTCGTAAATGCCGCCGGACGATTCGTGAAGGGCCTGGCGCGGTTGGTAAACACCGGCACCGTGCTCGTGGACACTATCGTATAGTTCGTGAACTCCGGCGCGGGTTGTAACGCGCCAGATTGCGCCGGTTGCGCCGCAGGCGGCCGCGTCTGACCCGCGACGCTCAAGACAATTCCCACACTGAGCAACGTCAGATAGATTGTGCCACGCATATTACTGCTCCTGATTATTCTTCCGAGGCCGGGTTATGCCAGCCATCGGGCGCAAATCAGCTTTCGTAGCGCAGACTTCCAAGTCTGCCGTGTCGCCGATTTCCAAATCGGCCCGCCGCGCAAAGTCATCGCCGGAGCAGGCTTGGAAGCCTGCGGCACAGCAGACTTGGAAGTCTGCGCCACGGCTAAAAGCCCCGACAAGAGCTGCTCTGCGCCCCCGGCCAGCCCGGTTCGACACCAGAGCTTTCACGCCGGCTTCGACTTGTCCACAATATCGAAACCCCGGCAAACCGCGATTGTTTTCCAAAAGTTACGGCGCGGGTGGTGACTTGCTTTTAAGACGTCAACTTTAGCTTGAGTCTGTCCGCTTCGACCGTTCTTTTGGGCGCTGGGATTCTGCCGGATGTCCCTCCACAAATCGAGGCACAGGGACTCGAATGCCGTTGGATCATTCGGCGGCGGCCATCGTTCGATGTCCGAGCTCACGTTTGGTTTTTTGTAGTCGAATTTCGCTTTTGAAGTCAAGCGATTTCAGGGCGGAGCGGCAGCTCTGGGGATTCCGCGAAGATTTTTAACCACGGATTTCACGGATTGACACGGATAAAGAAAGATTTGCTTTCCCATCCGTGTCATCGGTGAAATCCGTGGTTAACCTTCTTTGTTTGCCACTTGGCGCGCTGTTCTGCCGGCCACTCTTCCTCTACTTCAGCTTCCGTTCGAGGATTTCGCCGGCCAGATTCGGGTTGGCTTTGCCTTTGCTTAATTTCATTACCTGGCCTTTGAGAAAATTCAACGCCGCCGCCTTGCCGGATTTGTAGTCCGCCACCGGCCCCGGATGCGCCGCGATGGCCTGGTCGCAATACGCCTCAATCGCGCCCGCGTCGCTGACTTGCGCCAGGCCCTTGTTCTCGACGATGACGGCCGGCGCCTCGCCGCCGGAGAACATTTCGGCGAAGACGAGTTGCGCGGCGGAGCTGCTGATCTTGCGGCTTTCGACCAGGTCCACGATGTCAAGTATGTATTCAGGCGGGAATTTGAGTCCGGCCAGCGTGCCGCCCGCGGCGGCCAGTTGGGCGCGCAAATTGTTGATGATCCAGTTGGCGGCCGACTTGGGGTTTTTCGCTTTTCGCGCCAGCGCCTCGAAGTAATCGCCCAGCGCGCGGTCCCAGACGAAGGTCTGCGCGTCCGCGGCGGGCAATTGGTACTGGCGCATGAGGCGCTGTTTCTTGGCCAGCGGCAGTTCCACGACGCGGCGGCGGATTTCCTCCAGCCAGGCTTCGGTGGGTTCGAAGGGCATGAGGTCGGGTTCCGGGAAGTAGCGGTAATCGTGCGCCATTTCCTTGCTCCGCATGGTTTCGGTGATGCCGCCGGCGTCGTCCCAGCGGCGGGTTTCCTGGGTCAATTGGCCCCCTTTTTCCAGCACGGCGATTTGGCGGGGGATTTCGTACTCCAGCGCGCGCCGGACGCCGCTGAAGCTGTTCATGTTCTTGATTTCGATTTTTTTTCCCAGCGCCTCCGTGCCGACGGGGCGCACGCTCACGTTGACATCGCAGCGGACCATTCCCTTTTCCATGTCCGCGTCGCTGACGCCGCCATGGATGAGAACGTCCTTGAGGGCGTTGAGGTACTCATAGGCCATGTCCGCGCCGGTGATCTCCGGCTCGGAGACAATTTCCAGAAGCGGCACGCCTGCGCGGTTGAAATCGACGCCGCTGGTTCTGTCAAAGTGAATATTCTTGCCCACGTCCTCTTCGAGGTGGGCGCGAGTGATGCGGACGCGCGCGACGCCGCCGCCGAACTCGAAGTCGATGTGACCGTTGATGGCCGAGGGCTTGTCGTATTGGGTGATCTGGTAGTTCTTGGGCATGTCCGGATAGAAGTAGTTCTTCCGGTCGAATTTGGCGTGAGAGGGCAGTGTGCAATTGAGGAGCAAACCTGTCAGGGCGGTCAGGCGCAGCGCCTCCTCGTTGGCGACGGGCAGGACGCCGGGCAGGCCCAGGCAAACGGGGCAGACGCGGGTGTTGGGCGGCGCTCCGAATTCGTTGGCGCAGCCGCACCACATTTTCGATTTTGTCTTTAGCTGGACGTGTGTTTCCAGGCCGATGACGGCTTCGTAGCTCACAATCTGTGCGCGGGTTTATTTGCGTGTCTGGGGGGGCAGATAGTATTTGCGGGTGTATTCCTGGACCATGCGCCAGGTGTTGTATTGGGGCACCAGCGTGACCATCGCGCGGCGGATTAATTGCAGCCATTGGCGGGGGATGCCGCGGTCGTCCCGATTGTAAAACGCCGGGATGACTTCCTCGGTCAGGGCTTTGAACAGGTTGGCGCTGTCCAGGCGGTCTTGCTCTTCGATGGAGTCGGGATGATTGTCCGTGCCGATGGCGAAGCCGTTGGTGCCGTCGAAGCCCTCGCGCCACCAACCGTCCATGATGCTCAGGTTCAAACAGCCGTGACAGCCGGCTTTTTGGCCGCTGGTGCCGGAGGCTTCCAGCGGGCGGCGCGGGTTGTTGAGCCAGACATCGCAGCCCGAAGCCATCTGGCGGGCAACATGGATGTCGTAATTCTCAATGAACACCAGGTGCCCTTTGAGGTCGCTGAACTTGCTCAGGTGGATGATGCGCTGGATGTAACGTTTGCCGTCATCGTCCCGCGGATGGGCCTTGCCCGCGAAAATGAATTGCACCGGCTGGCGCCGGTCGCGGATCAATTTGACGATGTTGTCAAATTGATCAAAAATGAGCGGGGCGCGCTTGTAGGTGGCGAAGCGGCGCGCGAAACCGATCGTCAGGGCGTCGGGTTGGAGCAATTGATCGAAGGCGATGAAATCGGGCTGCGAGACATGTTGCTCCAGGCGGCGCCGGGCAAATTCGATCAACTCCCGCCGCAGCTTGTAGCGCAAGGCCCACAATTCCTCATCGCTGAGGAACTCCGGGTCCGCCACTTTTTGCCAGAACTCCGTCGAGTTGAATTCCCTCTCCAGGGAAATGTTGTGCCCCGGCTTCCAGAACGAGGTCGAGTCGCTGGCCAGCGGGTCCGGCAACCCGTCCGCGCCGGAAAGCTTGCGCTGCCAAAACTTCCGCACCGGCCCTTTCATCCAGCCTGTCAGATGGATGCCGTTGGTGATGTGGCCGATGGGCACCTGGTCCACCGGCTTGTCCGGCCAGAGGGCATGCCACATCTGGCGGCTGACCCGGCCATGCAATTCGCTGACACCATTGGCGGCGCGCGAGAGCTTCAGCCCCAGCACGGTCATGCAGAAGGACTCCGCATCGTCCGCCGGGTTGACGCGCCCCAAACCCATCAGCGTCTCCAGCGAAATCTTCAATTGGCCCATCAATTTTCTCAACGCGTAACCCATCAAATCCTGATTGAAACGGTCGTGGCCCGCCTCCACCGGCGTGTGGGTGGTGAAAATGCACTGCTCGCGGGTCTTGGCCACGGCGTCGGCAAAGGGCCGTCCGGCGGCCAGTTTCTCGCGCACCAGTTCCAGCGTCAGAAAAGCCGCGTGGCCTTCGTTCATGTGGAAGACCGACGGCTGGACGCCCAGCGCCCGCAACAGCCGCACGCCGCCCACGCCCAAAAGCACCTCCTGCATGATGCGCATCGTGTTGTCGCCCCCGTAAACCCGCCGGGTCAAATCCCGATGATGCTGCGGGTTCTCCGGCCGGTTGGAATCCAGGAGATAAACGACCGCGCGGCCGACATTGACGCGCCAGACCTGGAAATAAACATCCGTCAACTCGATTTCCACCACGCACACCAAGGGCTGGCCCCGCGCGTCGAGCACCGGCTCCAGCGGCAGGTTATCCGGGTTCAACAAAGTGTAGTATTCCGTCTGCCAGTTGTCCTGGTTGATCTGCTGCTGGAAATACCCCTCCCGATAAAACAGGCTGATTCCGATGAATCCGATGTCCAGGTCGCTGGCCGACTTGGCGTGGTCGCCCGCCAGGATGCCCAGGCCCCCGGCCGCGATCGGCAGCGTTTCGTGAAAACCGAACTCGGCGGAAAAATAGGCGACGGGATGCTGCGAGAGCGCGGGCGCATGTTGGCGGCCCCAAGTCTCCTTGTCCGCCAGGTAGGCGTCGAAATCCTGCAACACCTGCCGCACGCGCCGGGCAAACTCCTCATCCTGTAGTCGCACGCGCAACTCGTAATCGGAAACCTCGCGCAGGACGGCCACCGCGTTATGATAAAGATTCTGCCAGCAGCGGGGGGACAGCTCGTGGAAAATCTCCTGCGCGCCCTGGTTCCAGGTCCACCAGATGTTGCGGGCAAGACGGTTAAGGTCGGCGATGAGTTTGGTTAATTCTTCCGGCGATAGCGCAATCATGCTCATATTGTAAAGACGCCCGACGGGCGGGCGCGAAATACGGCGTTAGAAAGCCACGCCAGAGGGCAAAGCGCAACTTATTTCCCTCAAGGGCGCATGACAAGAATCTCCACCCGGAAGGTGAGGATTTTTGTCACGCGCCCGATTCTTCGGAAATTGGTTCCGCGCCGTGCCGCGGGTTGGCAGCCTAATTGCCTGCCATCTCAGCGGAGAGGAAAGGGGCCGGCGCCTTGGAAATGATTTGATGGAAAACAGACTTGAGGCCCGTAGTCAACCCCAGGGGAGCCTCACCACCATTGGTTCGATATGCTGATAGGCATCCCCGAAGGCGTCGCCAGCGGAATGCTGAACGCTGCCACATGGCTGTCACCCCACAACATCACGGTGTAGCTCTGCCCTTTGTCATTGTGCCAGATGCTGCGGCTGTCGGTGGCGCCGCGATTGGGATGCCATAGCCAGTCGCCTTGAACGATCTTGGTGCTCGGCGCGACGCCAATGTCGCTCCCCTTCATCGATTGGCCTTCATAAGAGGTGGCCGGCATGTTCACATTGCCAAAGGCGTGTTTCACACCAAAAAAGTCAAAATCCCATTCCACCAGGTAACTGTTCCCGAAAACGCTCCAGCATGTCGCTCCGGGCGGAGTAGGGTGGGCCGCGAAAGCATCCCCCCGATCTGCCGGACAGTGGAAAACCTGCGCATTGCCTTCGTAGGCGTAAAGGCCGCGGTGGGTGGCCGCGACGAAGAAGTCATACGTGCCATCCTGTCCGCCCAGGGAATTCCAGTCTTGCAGCCGCGGCAGGACATCGGCGCCATCGTTTTTGTAAAGCTCCAGCGCGATGCCGATTTGCTTTTGATTCGACACGCAGTCAACCTGCACCGCCTTCTTCTTGGTCTTCGCCAAGGCCGGCATCAGCAGCGCAGCCAGAATCGCGATAATGGCGATAACGACCAACAGTTCCACCAACGTGAACGCACCCGATCTCGCGTTCTTGATCCGCCGGAATGAGGGTGGCGCTTCCGGCGCCAGGAAATGCGACAACGGCTCTGTAGCTTTGCGATTCATTCGCCTCGTTTGCAAACCCCTCAACTTGTCAATAGTTCTGGTTTCAAGGGCGGCGAGATTGCTCACGTGCGCGCCATGGCGGCTGCCTGAGCAGCTTCTCACGCGATTCCTGACGGGCTGTGGGCCGCCTATTCCGCAACGAGCGCCTTGCGGATTTGCTGCAACTCTTTGCGCCGCTCTTTGGTCGGTTGCAGCGTGCCCAGCTTGAGGCTCTTGATCGCATCGACGATGACTTGCGAGATGATCAGGCGGGCGTTGGGTTTGTCGTCCGAGGGGACGATATACCAGGGGGCCTCCTCGGTGCTGGTGGAGGCCAGGCAGGATTCGTAAGCCTTCACGTATAGCTTCCACAGCTTGCGCTCGCGCATGTCGTCCATGCTGAATTTCCAGTTCTTCTCCGGCTCGTCAATGCGCCTGAGAAACCGCCGCTTCTGCTCGCCTTTGGAGATGTGCAGGAAAAACTTCAGCACGCGCGTCCCGTTGCGGTGCAGGTGCTTCTCGAAATCCGTGATGGATTGGAAGCGGTGCTTCCAAATGTCCTTGTCGTCCATCAATTCGTCCGGCAAACCTTCCCCTTGCAGAACCTCCGGATGCACCCGCACCACCAAAACCGATTCATAATACGACCGGTTGAAGATGCCGATGTGGCCCCGCTCCGGCAGGCAGCAGGTCGTCCGCCACAGAAAATCATGCGCCAGTTCCCGCGCGCTGGGCCGCTTGAAGCTGAACACCTGGCACCCTTGGGGATTGACCCCCGACATGACGTGTTCGATCGCGCTGTCCTTGCCGGCGGCGTCCATTGCCTGGAAGATCAGCAGCAAGGCGTGGCGGCTGTGCGCGTAGAGCAGGTCCTGCATCGCGCTGAGTTGCTTGACATGATGGTCGAGCGTCTTGAGGTACTGCTCCTCCGACTCATAGTACGGTTCGATCTTGCACGGCCATTCCTTGAGCCTGACTTTCTTGCCCGGACGCGCCATGAAATCTGTTATGTCTATTTTCATTTAATTATTGTCTCCTGTTAATTGTTCCCGCTGCCAGTCCATCAGTTCCACCTGATGCACGTTCCAATCCCGCGCCAGCGCCGCCAGCGTGGCCCGGCTGGCGATCAGCGTCGGGTCCAGGTCCAGCTTCGCCGCCCGCTCATTGCGGCGCCGTTCCAACTCCAGGAACCGCCGCCGCTCCGGCTCCGTCTGACGTTGCGAGGAGGGCCGCAGCGGACGCGGCTGTTCGTCCGGCCCCAGCGCCAGCCCCTTTTGGATCGCCTCCAGCAAACTGTCCTTGCGCCGGGCTGAGAACCGCCGCGGCAGCAGCGTCTCGACTTCCCCGTTGTTTCCCGCCGCGGCCGCGATGTCCACCAGCGCCTCGTGGCTGAGCACGAAGTAGGGCGGGCGGTTCGCGCCGATGGCCTCCTGCTCCCGCCAGCGCCACATCTCGCGCAACACCGCCAGGCTCTGGTTGGGCAGCTTATGGCTTCCCTTGACCCGCCAGACCAGGTCCGGTTCCGGCGGCGTCGGGAGCGCGCAATCGGCGATCAGCCGGGCGCACGATTGCTCCAGCCAGTCCAGGCGCCCTTTCTCGCGCAGTTGCCCGCGCAAAATGTCCGAGAGCGGCTTGAGAAAATGAGTGTCGTTGCGCGCGTAAGCCTCCATGCGCGGCGTCAGCGGCCGCCTGGCCCAATCGGCCTTTTGCGAACCTTTTTCCAGCTCCACGCCCAGGTGCTTCTTCACCAGGTTGAACAAGCCGAATTCCTTCTCCCCGAGCAGCCGGCTCGCCACCATTGTGTCAAATATCCGGCTCGGCACAAAACCGTGCTTCTTGCGCAACAGGCGCAGGTCGTAATCCCCGCCGTGCAGGATCAACTGCCGCTCCTTGAGCGCCTGCCAGAGCGCCTGCAAATGGATCGGCGCCAGCGGATCAACCAGCCGGTCCGCCTCTCCCATGCTGATCTGCAACAGACACAGCTTCTCGGGATACGCGTGCAAGCTGTCCGCTTCGGTGTCTATCGCCACCCAATCAGCCGCTTGAAGCGCTTTCAGGAACTCCGCCAGTTTGCCATCCGAATCTATCACGCCCCATACTGTATAAGAAACAGCACGCCGGAAAAGCCAAAAAAACACCCTGGCCGCTCCAAATTTTCGTCCGGTTTGCCTTTCGCCGGGTGTTATACTAGGAAGTGACGATGATTTTGGACAGCGAATTGCTTCGCCGTTACGCGGAGGCGGAGACCGAGGATGCGTTCGCGGAGTTGGTGCGACGCCATGTTGGCCTGGTTTACTCGGCGGCATTGCGGCAGGTCAACGGCGACACGCAGATGGCGCAAGACGTGGCGCAAATGGTTTTTACGGACCTTGCCCGCAAGGCCGCCGCCCTCTCGCGCCGTCAGTTTTTGGCCGGCTGGCTTTACACCAGCACGCACTTCGCCGCCGCGAATGTCGTGCGAAAGGAAGGCCGCCGGCGCATCCACGAGCAGGAGGCCTTGGTCATGCGCGAATTACTTCAAGACCCGACACCCGATTTGGATTGGCAACAACTGCGCCCCGTGCTGGATGAGCTGATGCATGATCTCAAAGAAACCGACCGCGCCGTCCTATTGATGCGGTTTTTTGAGAATCGCCCGTTTTCCGACATGGGAGAGCGGCTTGGCTTAAGCGAGGATGCGGTGCGCAAGCGGGTGGATCGCGCCTTGGAGAAGCTGCGCGTGCTGCTTGCCAAGAGAGGAGTGACCACGAGTGTGGCGCTTGGGACCATGCTCTCAGCCAGCGCGGTTCAAATCGCGCCCGCCGGGCTGGCCGCGACGTTGGCAAGCGCATCGCTTGCAAGCGCGGTCTCGGGAACCGGAACAACCATCACGTTAATGAAATTTATGACGATGACAAAAATTCAGGCTGGCATTATCGGCGGCATTATTTTGGCGGGCGTTCTGACGCCGCTGGTGATTCAACAGCGCGCCCTCGCCAACCTGAGCAAGGAGAATCTGGCATTGCGCGATCGGGCGGAGCAATTGGCACAACTGGCAGCGGAAAATCAGAACCTGTCCAATCAGCTTGCGGCGGCGAAGCCGGTCAAGCCATTGCCGGCGGACCAGTTTTCGGAATTGCTCAGACTCCGGGGCGAAGCGGGAGTGCAAAAGAATGAACTGGCCAAATTGCGGGCGGAAGCAGCCCTGGGGCCAAACTCGGCGCGCTCCCTGGCGGCGCGGGAACGGGCGGCAAAAAATTATTATCCGAAGGAATCGTGGGCAGCCGCCGGGTTGGCCACGCCGGAGTCCACGGTGCAATCAATGTCTTGGGCAGCCAGTCGTGGTGATATCAAGGGTGTTTTGGCCTGCGTAAGCCCGGAGGCCCAGGCGGACCTGACAAACCAGTTCGCCGGCAAATCCCAGGACGAAATCTCCAACGAGATCGCCACGAATACCAGCCACTTTGAGCAGGTGGATGGACTCCGCATTGTGAATGAGAAAACGCTTCCCGACGGCGCGGTGTTCCTGACTTTTTACAACCAAGGAGCGGATATTTGGGGAAGCGTGCGTGTGAAACAAGTCGGAAACGAATGGAAAATTATCGGAAACTCCGACACCCCATGAAAACATCCAAGTTTGTCATCATCGGCGCGATGCTGTTGGCGGCGGCGGCCGCGCTTTTGGCGCTGCGACACCGGTCCAGGATGAATCTGCGCGCGGAAAACCTGGCGTTGCAAGAGCAAATCAATCAGATGATTCCTCAGGTTGCGGAGCACGATCGCCTGTCAAATAAGGTTGCCGGGGCGGCAAGCGCTCCATCTTCTTCGATTGAGCAGTCCATCGAACTGCAACGCCTGCGGGCTGAAGTGGGGGCGCGAAAAGACGAAATCAAAAAACTGCGGACCCAGCTTGCCGCCGCCGCCGTTGTGCCGATACATCAGGACTATCCGGCAACCCTCAGCTTCGTTGACGTTCCGAAAAATGAGTGGGCCTTTGCCGGTTATGACACGCCGGAAGCCGCGCTCCAGTCCATGCTCTGGGCCACTCTGCAAGGCGATGTCAATGCGGTCCGGGACAGCATCACCCCCGCGGAACAGGCACGGAGGGCGGCGGGCGAGTGGCAAAACAAAACCGATGGCCAGATCGCGGATGTGGGGGTCCAGCGTCTGGGTCAGGTCACGGGATTTGAAATTCTTAATGTCCAAATGTTCTCTGAGGACCAAGCGCATTTCACGGTTTATATCAATGGGTTGGATCAACCGGATCAGCCCTTGTGGATGGACATGCAAAGAATCGGGGGCCAATGGAAATCCGACGCCGCCGAGTATCACCGGCCATCCCGTTAGCCGTAACGATGCAGTTGCCTTCGGGATAGGGGTAGGGATGGAGTTTTCGTCTCCACCCCTCCCTCCAAACCGGACAGGCCCGTTTCGGGCATCCGGCTTTCCAGTCAGTGGTTTCTCTTGCGAGATTGGATCGCTTGCGCTCGGGCTATGGCTAAGGAGAATAGCCCCAGTTCGGCGAAGTAGGCATTGGGCCAGCGTTGATGGTCGAGTCCCCGCGCGCGGCCGTGTCCCTTGTTCCGCTTTCGCAGAATAGCCCGCAGTCGTCCGCGTATCCATTGGTCTTCCCTGTCGAACACACCCTTGATGCTGTGCTTGAAGTATTCAAACCAGCCTCGCAGTGTCCGGTTCACCTCTCCGATGATCTCCTCCATGCTGCCGGGCCTTAATCGTCCGGTCTTTTGCCGGATCGTTTCTCTGAATTTATCCAGGCTCTTCTGGCGCGGCCAGCGATGGCCCCGCTCAAAGTGACACCCCGGAAAATCAAAGCCGCCCTTTTCACTGGCGTTGACTATCCGCGTTTTGGTCGGATGCAGGGTCAGCCCCGCTCCGGCCACCCATTGGCGTCATTGCGCCAGCACCTCTTGGCCTTCCTTCTCGCTTTGGCACAGAATGACAAAGTCGTCCGCGTAGCGCACCATCTCCCGGCCCGTCCGGGCCATCAGATGGTCCAGGGGGTTCAGGTAAATGTTGGCCAGCAGCGGGCTGATGACCGCCCCTTGGGGCGTCCCCTGTTCCGTCGGCTGCCATCCTTTGCCGCTCTCCATGACTCCTTGCTTCAGGAACCTTTGGATTAACTCCAAGAGGGGCCTGTCGGCAATGTGCTCGGCGACCGCTTCCATCATTTTGTCCCGCGGGATCGAATCCAAGTAGCCTTTGAGGTCGGCATCCA
>Ga0224555_1000355_pt1 | contig 69668 bp, 63 predicted proteins | sample 714S23034metaG_FD_180687 | JGI IMG/M metagenome (GOLD analysis project Ga0224555, IMG submission 180687) | Peat soil microbial communities from Stordalen Mire, Sweden - 717 S2 30-34 | ecosystem: Environmental > Terrestrial > Soil > Wetlands > Peat | place: Sweden: Norrbotten County, Stordalen... | reverse complement strand
GTCGCTTGCGCAACCTGGGCCCGATGGCCGGCCGGTGCCGATAACTCCAGGCGGCTTCGACGACGATGCGTCTCAGATGTGCGTTGCCTGTCTTGGTGATGCTTCCACGTTGCTTTCGCTTGCCGCTGGATTCCTCGCTGGGAACCGCGCCGCTGTAACCCATCAACTGCCGTGCAGTATCGAAGCGCGAGATCTGCCCCAACTCGGCCACAATCGTCACCGCCGAAATCTCTGCGATGCCGCGCAGAGCCTGTAAACCCTTCACCACTTCCTGCACCTGCGGCGATGCCAGCTTTACCGCTTCGGTGATCGCCTGCTCCAGACGCTTGACCCGTGCCGCCATGTGATCGACCTCGTGCAGATGATCCAGAAGCGTGGCTTGCTGTGCCGGTTGCTCGAACCGAACCTGGCACACCCAGGCCATGCAAGGTTCCGTCCACGCCTTCATCCCCACCGCCGGACGCCGCCCCGTGCGCAGCAGAAACTTGCTCAGCCGATGACGCGCACGGTCGCCGCGGCGACATCCTGCTTGGCCGCCTCACGTGCACGCACCAGATCGCGTAATGCTTCCGAGTCCCCGTCCGGAACCCACACCGCAGTCAGATCACCGCAACGATGACTGCGCGCCAGCTTCAAGGCATCCCGCCCATCCGTCTTCACCCGATCGCCGGCTTTGGCCGGAACCAGCGTCGGCGCTACCACCGCGCACTCGACCCCCAGCTGCGTCAACTGCCAATACAGCACATAGCCCGTTGGACCCGCCTCGTAGCAGGCACGCATATGCTCCCCAGCACCCAACTTCTTGACCAGCTTGCGGATCGACTCTTCGCGGTTGGCGATCGTTCCCAGGCTGCGAACCTCGCCATCCGGCTCGGCTAGGGCAACAGCAATCGTTTCGGCATGGACATCCAAACCCAAAAATCGTACCTTTTCCTTCATGACCGCTTCCTCTCCGCTTGTGGCTCTGAGTTGTGCTTCTCTCTTGAATCACAGCCTAACCCACGGTCAGCGCATTGGACCGGTCACTCCATTTTGACTAACAGGCTGTTTGACAATTCCGAGGACCTGCACACCAGATCCGGTCCCTGCCACGCGGCAGAAAATAGGACGCTGCCGTTGAACCTGCGCCCGTCCCCAGGGATACCAGCGACGCAGCGTGTCTTCCCAGTCTTCAGTGAGGACACGCATCCGAATATGCAAGAGCAGATACGCGCTGGTTCCACTGCATCTGCTGCCGCTTGGCCATTCGCTTGCTCACCACTTTATCCACTGCCGACTCCACGAAATCCCGAAGCGATGCGCGCACCGTTGCCGGTGATTTCAACGAACTCCTGGATCATGTCGAGACCGGATAGCCTGCACCGTCCCTCTTTACCGGGTAGAAAATATACGCCCTAGAGAAAAATTACATAGCCAGGGGCCTGCGGTAAAATGAGTCTGACCTGCTCCAGCACGATCGCTTTGCCGCAAGTCGAACAATCTGGATAGATTAGGCATCCGGACTGCGGAGCAACCGCTTTGGCACGGGCATTGCTATTTATTGGGGTGCGCTTCCATGTACAAAGCCAGCACCACAACAGCCGCCACTGCCAGACGACTGCGGGAGCCGGTTGTGCAACCGTGTCTCCGCGAAGGACGAGCTCAAGATCGGAACCAGGGCTTACGAGCGGGTCTTACACCCGTTACCGGAAGAAAATCCCAGAAATAAACCGGATCCAACCGCGCCATTGCAGAACTCTTGAAAGGGAACCAAACTGTGATTACCTACTCAAGGAGAATCCTCTTCAATTAGCCACTTTTTACCATTTCCGAGAGTGATCCGGTAGCATTTGATTCGTGCTGCACTCTCCTATGTGCAAGATAAACTTAGGCTTGCATCGAGTAACGCAAAAGTTACGCATAGGTAACACATAATGGTTATCTTAGTGCGTAAGCTTATGCTAAACTCTTACTGAAGTCTTCCGAGAAAGGAATTGAGGGCCTGAAAAGGCTTAAGAGCTGCAGGAGCGCTCGCAGAGGTGAGGTGATGTACGGAAATCTGGTTCACTTTCCATCGGATCCCGAATTTTCGACGTACACGGCATCACCATACATAGACTGTTCGCGACCGAAACAACGCCGTGCGCACAGGCGCGCTCAACTCTGTTGGCTTAACCGTTGGAACACAGCTCTACTGGTCATGTTGTCCTGCTGTCTCCTTCTCGCCGTGGCTGGTTGCGGAACGCAAATGCATCTGGCAAGCGGAGGGGATACGGGAGCCCTCGTCGCGTCCCCCGGCACAATCACCTTTGGCGCTGTGTCTATCGGTCAAACGGCTAGCTCCACAGTCTCTCTCTTGAATGGGAGTTTGGCACCAGTCGAAATTACCCAACTTAACCTGACTGGGCAGTCCTTCTCCGTTGTTGGTCCAAGCAGCCTTCCTGTCACGATAGCCGCTGGTGGGACCTATGGTTTGAGTGTGCAGTTCGATCCGACCGCCGCGGGCGCGGCGACGGCTCAACTGACCATCACCAGCAACTCTTCGACCAACGCTACGGCTGTGATCGGGCTGAGCGGCACAGGCACGGCGGCGCCGTCGGGCACGGCGGCGTTGAGCGCGCTCTCCTGCAGCAATTCCTCCATGACGGGATCGGGGACCGACACCTGCACGGTGACCCTGAACGGGGCGGCAGCGAGCGGCGGCCTCGTTGTGAGCCTCGCAAGCAGCAGTACGGCGGTGACGGTGCCGGCCACGGTGACAGTGCCGGCCAATGCCACCAGCGCCACGTTCACGGCGACGGCGTCGTCGGTGGCGGTGGCGCAGACGGCGACCCTGACGGCTAGCGCGGCCGGCGTCTCCGAGACCTTTGCTCTGCAGTTGAATGCCGCGGTCCCGACGCTGAGCGTCAGCGCCACCAGCGTGGCCTTCGGCAGCGTGGCGGTGAACACGGCGGCAACTCAGTTCGTGACCTTGACGTCTACCGGCACCACGGCTGTCACGGTGAACTCGGCCACCCTGACGGGTACGGACTTCACGGTCTCGGGAGCCACCTTCCCCGTGACGCTGACGCCGGGCCAGGCGGCGACGCTGAGTGTGCAGTTCGATCCCACCGCCGCGGGCGCGGCGACCGGTCAGCTGACCATCGCCAGCAACTCTTCGACCAACGGCACGGCAGTGATCGGCCTGAGCGGCACAGGGACGGTGGCGCCGGCGACGTTGAGGGCGCTCTCCTGCGGCAGCGGAACCATGACGGGATCGGGGACGGATGCCTGCACGGTGACACTGAGCGCGGCAGCACCGAGCGGCGGCCTGTGCGTCAGCGTGTCGAGCAGCAACGCGGCGGTCACGGTGCCGGCCACGGTGACGGTGCCGGCGAATGCCACCAGCGCCGGATTCAAGGCGACGGTGTCGTCGGTGGGGACCGCACAGGCGGTGACCCTCACGGCGAGTGCGGGAAGCGTCTCAGAGACCTTTGCCCTGCAATTGAATGTGCCGGTGCCGACGCTGAGCATCAACGCGACCAGCGTGGGATTCGGCAATGTGGCGGTGAACACGCCGGCGACGCAGTCTGTGACCTTGACATCCACGGGCACTGCGGCTGTAACGGTCAACTCGGCAGTGCTGACAGCGATAACGGGTACGGGCTTCACGATGTCGGGGGCCACGTTCCCGGTGACGCTGACTCCGGGACAGACGGTAACGCTGGGCGTGCAGTTCGATCCCACCGCCGCGGATGCGGCGACCGGTCAGCTGACCATCACGAGCAACTCTTCGACCAACGGTACCGCGGTGATTGCCCTGACCGGTACAGGCACGGTGGCCTCATTTGCTGTCGACCTGAGTTGGGATGCGCCCAGTAGTTCTACGGATCCAGTAGTAGGCTATAACGTCTACAGATCACCGAGTGGCAGTTCTACGTATCAGCTTTTGAACTCATCGGTCGATACCCAAACCACATATGTGGATAGCAGAGTCCAGAGCGGATTGTCCTACGATTACATCGTAGAAAGCGTCGACGGTTCCGGGAATGAAAGCGTCCCGACCAGCCCCATCGTCGTGACAATTCCCTAACAGTGGTGAAAGTCTTTTTCCGCTCAGGCTAGATTTTTAAGTAGCCTGTAATCAATGGCTTACAAGCCTAGATTTGCAGAATTCGGACTTTTACCACAGGTTGCAAAGGGCGTAAAAAACTCCCCTCAAACCCAAACCGCGTCTGCCGTGGGCCGATCGCAATCCGTCAGCACTTTACCATACTCGGGGCCTCGATCCTCTTGGGCGCGTTGCGCGGTAAAGTCGAGCTGCAACGCGGTGGTTCTGCCTACACATTCGGAGTTGGAAAAAGGCCCAGGGCATAAACCCCGGGCTTTTTCTCCGCTTTGAGGAGGCAGCCTTGACCCGGCAGGGGCACGCAATCCTGCCGCGGCATGCGATTGGCCCGGAATGCTTGCAGAAGGCATGGAGTAAAATTCTCCTACAACTGAGTGCAAAACTTTGCACCTTTCTAAGATGCGTCACGTGCAAGCCGTTTATTTACATGGTTTTGCAATGGCAACGAAGTTGCATTAGTATTCACGCAATATGCTCCCCTCATCCCACCCGCACTCACAGGACATTGGGGTGCGGAACGTCTTCTCGGCTTTTTGCAAGTCAAAATTCAACTTGAGCCCAGAGGCCGAGGGCGAAGCGTGGGAAGTCTTAGGAGCAGAGTAAAAAAGCGAGGGCTGTAGCCCACAGGGCGAAGCTATGTCTTGTTGGCGGCATGTCAGGAAAGCTGCACACTCAAAGGAGAGGCAAAGCAAAATGCTGACCTCACAAAATATTGGCGTAACAAGGTGCGAAGACTCCGCCTGGTGGGCGCTCTACACCCGCCACCAGCACGAGAAGACGGTGGCAGAGATGCTGTCGGCCAAGGGCTTTGAAGTGTTTTTGCCGCTTTATGACTCAATGCGGCGCTGGAAAGACAGAAGGAAACTGCTTTCGCTGCCACTGTTCCCCTGCTATGTATTCGTGCGGGGAGGACTTAATCGCCGATTGCAGGTCGTGACGACTCCGGGGGTTCATATGATTCTTTTCTACGGCGAACGTGTCGCGATCATCCCGGAGGCTGAGATTCAGGCGATTCGAAAGACAGTTGAAGGGCCATACCGCGTAGAACCGCATCCCTTCCTGAAGTGCGGCGAGCGGGTTCGAGTCACACGGGGCACCCTCGAGGGCGTCGAAGGGGTTCTGGTCCGCAAGAAGAATCTGTTTCGTCTGGTTCTTTCCGTGAGCATGGTAGCGCAATCGGTGGCAGTGGAAATTGACGCTTCGGATGTGGAACCCGTGGCAGGGCGGAACTTGTCCGGCGTGATCCCGGCGGGGCAATCTGTTGGTGCTGGGAGGGTTCGAGAGGCGCTTTCTCTTTGTGGGTGACAAAGACCTTACGTTCGAGAAGGGCCGATCAGATTTGGATGAGACCACCCAGACCTCACCATCATCGTTGACACAGGACCAAGTATGAAAAGCAGCGCCGATCGCGCAACAAAATTAGGATTCCTCTTCATTGTTCTTTCTGGTTCTTTGCTGGCGCAAGTGCCAGCCGCAAGTCAGGCTAATGGCGGACTCCCGGCTGGCGCGGTGGCGGATTCACCCGCAACGCCCCTGGCACCATCAGGCAGCAAGCCACACGACAATAGCTTCGTCATTGGTAATGACGACCGCCTGGCGATCAATGTATGGAAGGAACCGGACCTCACTCGGACAATTCCGGTGCGATCGGACGGGAAGATTTCGCTGCCTCTGGCGGGAGAAGTACAGGCGGCTGGACGAACTCCTTTGCAACTCGAACAGGACATTGCCACTAAACTCAGGAACTACATCACCGAACCCGAAGTTACAGTAATCGTCGAGCAGATTAACAGCCAGAAGTTCAACATCCTTGGGCAGGTGGGGAAGCCGGGATCATACTCACTTGCATCTGCCTCGACGGTTCTGGACGCTATTGCGGCCGCCGGCGGATTTCGGGACTTTGCCAAGCAGAAGGCTATTTACATCCTGCGGCAGAATGCCGGTGGTGTTGAGACTCGCATTCCCTTCAACTACAAGGAAGTTATCAAGGGCAAGAATTCTCAGCAGAATATCAAGCTTGAACCACGCGACACGATTGTCGTACCGTAAGGGCTGTTTATGCTGACCCGCATTTGTCTGAGTCTTGCGTTCGTCGTCGCCATGCCTGTCTGGTCTCAGGTGGAACCAAGCGCAACCGGGCCGCCTCCCTCCTCGGAGGAGGATATGCGGACACCGCCCCCGGTGAGCGGCGAATCTTACCCGACTGCGACCGGCTCTGAAACGCGGTCAAATTATCTGCGTGCTGGATTGGCCGTCAATACCGCATACGATGACAACGTGCTTGGAGGCGACAGTACCACTCCGGTTGGCGACATCACCTACTCGATAATGCCTACGATTGCGCTCGACCAGACGATTTCCCGACTGCACCAGACGTTGACATATAGTCCAGGATTCACGCTCTATCGGCGCACGAGCGGGCTGAATGCCATGAACCAGAACGCGACGGTGGGCTTCCAGTACCGCTTGAGTCCGCACGCGAGAATCAGCTTGTACGACTCCTTCGTGCAGACTTCAAATGTATTCGAACAACCCTATGGCGGAGTATCTGGCTCCACGCAGTCTCCAACAGAAGCGGTTGTAGCTCCGTACGCAGACCAGCTTAATAATGCAGCGAGCGGACAGCTAAGTTATCAGTTCAGTAGGAATGGCATGATCGGCGGCAGCGGTACATCCACAATGCTTAAATACCCCAATCCTGCGCAGGCCTCAGGCCTCTCTTCCAATTCGAATTCGCGTGGAGGCTCGGCATTCTACAACCTCCGCCTGTCAAGCACGCAGTACATTGGTGTGACATATCAGTATTCACGGATGTTGGCATCTCTGGCGAATGCACCGAGTGAGACTCAGGTGCATACGATCAATTCCTTTTACACTCTCTATCTAAAAAGCACTCTTTCTCTTTCCGTATCGGGCGGCCCGCAGCACTTCGACGTGGTCCAGTCTCCCTTGCCGGCGTCCGGCTCGTGGACACCTGCTGTAACCGCAAGCATTGGCTGGCAAAGGAGCCATACCAATTTTGCGGCCAGCTACTCGCGAACCGTCTCTGGGGCGGGGGGCCTGGTCGGAGCCTTCCAATCAGAGAGCGCAAATGCAAATGCGAGCTGGCAATTGGCACGCACCTGGACCGCAGGATCGGCGGCGAGCTACACAACTCAGAAGAATGTTCTACCGGCCTTCTTTTCGTCCACTCAAGGGGGGCACAGCGTTTCAGGAACTGTCTCGGTCCAACACCCAATAAGCGAGCAATTCACGGCGGGATTTGGATACTCCCGGATCCATCAAAGTTACGGCGGCATTGCAGTGATATCCGAAAACCCTGATAGCGATCGTGTATTTGTCTCCATCTCCTATCAGTTCGCAAGACCACTGGGAAGATAATCATGGCAGAAGTAACCGAGGAACAGAATTCAGAACCGCTTGACCTGCAGCGCTACCTCAACATAGTTCGCCGCCGACACATCCATTTCCTTATACCGATGCTGCTTGGGTGGCTTGTAGTCTGGGGAGCGAGCTGGGTTCTGCCGGCGCGTTATAAGTCGAGCACGCTGATCCTGGTTGAGCAGCCCACTATGCCTAAAAACTATGTCGAGCCAAATGTCAGCGACGATTTGCAGGACCGGCTGCAAAGTATTACGCAACAAATTCTTAGCCGCACGCGCCTTCTCTTGATCATTGACAAGTTGCATCTTTATGGAGGGGGGCGCGACCAGATCGCTCCGGATGAAAAGGTAGCGCTTATGAGCAAAGACATTGACATCCAGCTTGTGCGGGACAATAACGGCGAAAAAATCACCGCCTTCAGGATAAATTATTCCGCGCGTGATCCCCATATCGCCCAGCAGGTGACAAGCGAGCTGACGGACCTGTTCATCAACGAGAATCTGAAAGTACGGCAGCAAGAGTCGGAAGACACTACCCAGTTTATTGCGAGCCAGCTGGAGAATGCGCGTGCGAGTCTCGCCGAGCAGGAGGCGAAGGTACGAGAGTTCCAAGGACAACACGAAGGCGCGTTGCCTTCCCAGCAGGCGAGCAATCTCCAAATCCTGAGCGGGCTGCAGGCGCAGTTGCAGAACGAACAGGATGCACTCAACACTGCGAAGCAGCAGCGAGTTTACCTCCAGTCGCTGATCGAGCAATACCGAGGCTTCCATGGGGCCTCCCGGACTGCCGACGGGACCCCGACGAGTTTGTCGGCGATTGACCAGGAACTCGACAGATTGAAGGCAAAACTGGCAGATCTCAGTTCTCATTACACTGATCGCTACCCAGATGTTCAGAGCGTGAAGGACCAGATAGCTAAGACCGAGAAAAGGAGAGACGATCTCGTTGCCGACCTGAAGAACAAACCCGACGGTGGTAGACAGCCGAACGCCGCCACCACTGCGCGCGAAGCAGCGGATCCCTCACAAAGCTCCCCGGCGCTGCAATTGCAAGGCCAACTGCAAGCCAACCAGTCAGAAATCACGAATCGTGAGCAGTCGATTGCAGGTTTGAAAGTCAGGATAAACGACTACCAGGCACGGTTAAACGAGGAGCCTGCGGTCGAGCAGCAACTGGCCGACCTGACGCGCGGTTACGATCAATCCAAGGCTGATTACGACGAACTGTTGAAAAAGAAGAACGAATCAGAGATGGCCACCAGCATGGAACAGATGCAGCAAGGTGAGCGGTTCAGCATGCTTGATCCTCCCAGTTTGCCGATGAAACCAGATTTTCCCAACCGCCTCAAGTTTTGTGGAATCGGGTTGGGCGTCGGTCTGGCGCTGGGCCTCATTGTGGCAGGTGGATTCGAATTTCTGGACGACCGTCTGTACAGTGAGAAGGAAATCAAGACCTTGCTGCCCGTGGCGATCATATCTGAGGTTCCAGAGATACTGCTCCCATCCGATGAACGGCGCAGCATGAGAAGAACGGCGTTGGGATGGTCCATGACGGCGCTAGTCGCCGCCACCATCCTGGCCGGTTCTGCCTTCAATTATTTTCACGACTAGGTTTTGCATCCGAATGTACAAGGCCTTTTTCAAACTCGCGCGCAATCCGTTCAACCTCACGCCTGATCCTGTTTGCTTTGTCCCAACCAAGCGGCACAATGAGGCGCTGGCGGCGCTTTATCATGGCGTTCGGCAGCACAAGGGGTTTGTTGTGTTGACGGGGGAGGTGGGCACCGGAAAGACCTTGCTGCTTCGATGCTTGCTCGGGCTGCTGAAGGAGAGCAAAGACGTTGCCTACGCATATCTTTTCAATGGCCGGCTTTCACCTACGGAGTTCCTGCAGTACATTCTCTCCGACTTCGGGCTCCCCGCGACTGGTAAGAGCAAATACGAACTGTTGCTTGATTTGGGCCATTTCTTGGCGTCGAGGGGTTCAAGGAAAATGACTACTGTGCTCATCGTGGACGAGGCACACCATTTGTCCGCGGACATACTCGAGGAGGTCCGGCTTCTGTCAAACCTTGAGACGACCGATGACAAGTTGTTGCAAATCGTGCTGGTTGGGCAGCCCGAACTTGACGAGAAACTGGACTCCGTTGAACTTAGGCAACTCAAGCAAAGAATTGCGGTTCGGACTCAGCTTGGCGCGCTGGACGCCGACGAGACCAAGCGGTACATCGAACAGCGGTTGCAGATTGCTGGAGAAGAGCCACATTCTAGCCCATTGTTCTCTGAGGAAGCCATTGCGACAGTGCATTGCTATTCGCGAGGTCTGCCTCGCCTGATCAACACAATTTGCGAGAATGCCCTTATTGCAGCCTACGCGAGACGGTTGCCAAGCGTAACTCCGGACATCGTAGGGTATGTGGCGAAAGAGTTCCGCCTCGATGTGGCTTCTTCATCTGATGGTGAAAAAGCAGAGAGACACAACCAGATGGATGCCAAGCGAGCGATGAACGCCCTCCTCGATCTGTTCGCCGCTCTGGAAGACGTATCGCAAACGATTCAGACGCAGGTGCGCCTGTAGCCGTTGAAATGAGCAAGCATGAGCCATATATTTGACGCGTTACAAAGATCGGAAGGCGAGCGCGCTGAAATTGATTCGCCAGCATCGTCAGAAGCGACTGAACTACTGCGGCGTGCCGAGCGCAGAGCAGCGTCGAAATGGGAGACGGCGGTTCTACTTAAGCAGACCGATGCCACCCAAAGCGCAGAGCGCGACCCGTCATTCGGACTACAAGCGGCGGCGCCCGATGCGACGGTACTGGAAGTTTCTGCAGCCAATGACAATACGTCGGCTGACAGACACTTGGATATCTTTGTCCAATTCCAGTCCCTGCAGACCGCGCTTGCTCCTCAAAACCGGCTCGTATGCTTCGCTGATGACGAGAGCCCGGCAGCCGAAGCCTTCCGCCTACTGGGAGTGCGATTGCGCCATCTCAGGCGGGAGCGGCCGCTCAGAAAAGTACTGATTACGAGCACAATCCCTCAAGAGGGCAAGAGTATGGTTGCTGCCAACCTGGCCTGCACACTGGCTCAGAGAACACAGCAGAGAGTTTTGTTGTTAGACGGAGATCTACGAAGACCTTCATTATCCCAGGTATTTGGGCTCGGGAGGATTCCGGGCCTTTGTGAATGCCTACAGGGCGAGCGTGCCCTTGCGAAGTGTATCTACAATCTTGAAAGCCAGGGTTTCTGGATTCTGCCAGCAGGCAGCGCTCGGAGGAATGCGCTGGAGCTCCTACAATCTGGAAGACTGTCTGCACTTATGGATCAGTTAAGCGCGTTGTTCGAGTGGACCATCATCGATTCTCCCCCCGTGCTGCCTTTGGGTGATACGAGCGTCTGGGCGCGGTTGGCGGATGGGATTCTTCTCGTTACGCGTCAAGGGACCACAGAGAAGCGTTATTTGCAGAGAGGTCTCGAAGCCCTCGAGCCGAAAAAACTAATTGGCGCGTTGTTGAATTGCTCCAAAAGCTCGGCTCAAAGTGACTATTACTATCGTGCGACCAATGTCTCACGGCCGAGTGACGGGTCGACAAAATGATCTACCCCAACCAATCTAACTAGCTCTCTTCGGCCGATATTTGATGTGGCTCGCGCTCAAATCCCCATTACAACGGCAATCGCGATCCGATATTTACTTTCACATCACGAGAAGAGATGCGGGAAACGAGCATGTCGCTTATCGCGGTTCGTTATAGACAACCCAATGGAAGTGATCGTCGAGAAAGGAGTAAGTTGTGACCCTGTTACGCGTGGACAATGCTACAAATCTCGCTGACCGTGTATTTGAGCCGGTGTCGGACGGGAAACGCGAGGTCCTGAACGAAACCACTTTTAATCGGATGATCGCAATCGAGCGCAAGAGAACGGAGCGATCCAAGCAACCCTTCCTGCTTATGCTGCTGGAGACTGGCCGTCACCAAGGCTCGCCAAAGAATGGTGGATATCTCGACAGTATGGTGTCTGCTCTGCTGTCATCCATCCGGGAGACCGACGTTATCGGCTGGTACAAGGACCGGACCATAGTTGGCGTGATGTATACAGGGCTCGTGGTCAATAACAAGAACTCAGTCATGAGCATGATCCTGGGCAGAATGAGCGTTACGCTAGGCGACAGTTTGACCTCTGACCAATTCAGCCAAGTCACCATCTCGTTCCATTTCTTTCCCGACGACTGGGATAATGAAAGCTCCGGGCGCCCGAGCAATCCGGCCCTGTATCCTGACCTATTGATCCCCCGCAACGATAGGCGGTCCGTGGTGGCCATCAAGCGTGCGATGGATATTGTCGGCAGCGCACTGATGTTGAGCCTTTGCGCGCCTATCTTTTTGATTATCGCGCTGGCGATCAAAGCGTCATCCAAAGGTCCGGTGCTTTTCAGGCAACAGCGGGTTGGACAGTACGGTCAGCATTTTACATTTCTGAAATTCCGTTCGATGCACGTCAACAACGACTCTAGCATCCACGAAGAGTTTATTAGGAAGTTAATCGCCAATGAGGCGAGGAAGCAACCGTCGAATGGAAACGGTGAGGGTGTATACAAGCTCACGAACGATAAGAGGATCACACGAGTAGGGAAGTTCCTGCGAAGGACCAGCTTGGATGAACTGCCGCAATTCCTTAACGTTTTGAAGGGCGAAATGTCGCTCGTCGGCCCTCGTCCACCGATTCCATATGAGTTGGCAGCTTATCAAACGTGGCACCGTCGCCGGGTCTTGGAAGTCAAACCAGGGATTACCGGGTTGTGGCAGGTTACCGGCCGAAGCCGCGTCAACTTCGACGAGATGGTCCGGCTGGATCTGCGATACGCGACGTCGTGGTCGCCTTCGCTCGACTTTACAATTCTCATGCGTACACCTCTTGCAGTGATCAAAGGCGAGGGCGCGCTTTGAGTTCCGCGTTTCAGCCAGTCCCTTGATTTCGACCGATATCGCTGTATCCGCTCTACTCTATGCTGCATTAGCCTTTGTCCTAATCGCATATTCCCAATTGTCAGCAGATTTAAGAAGGGTGATGCCATCGTGAACTTCGGTGTAATTGGCTACGGCTACTGGGGACCGAACGTCGTGCGGAACCTGTCGAGTCTAGAGGGTTCCCATGTGGTCGCAATCGCGGAGGTGAACCCAACCGCGCGAGTGCGCGCTCAAAAGGCTTATCCGGGAGTCAATGTAACTGCGGACACCTCGGCTGTGATCTCGTCAGCTGAGATCGATGCCATTGCCGTTGTTACCCCGGTCTGGACGCACTACGAGTTGGTAAAAGCTGCGTTGGAGAACGGTAAGCACGTGTTCGTTGAGAAGCCGTTCACCAGCAATGCAGCGCAAGGGGAGGAATTGATCAACCTTGCGCGGCAAAAGAATCTGACGATCATGGTGGACCATACGTTCCTGTTCACCGGCGCAGTGAAGAAAATTTCCCAACTGCTCGATGAAGGAAGCCTGGGAAATCTGTACTACTACGATTCCACCCGCGTGAATCTAGGTCTTTTTCAGCATGATATCAACGTACTTTGGGATCTTGCGCCCCATGATCTTTCCATCATGGATTACCTCATCAAAGCAAGTCCCGAGGCAATTGTCGCGACCGGGGAGAGGCATCTGAACGGGTGCGAAGATGTGGCCTACATGACGCTCTATTTCCCTGGGCAGGTCATAGCGCATATCAATGTTAACTGGCTCTCGCCGGTAAAGGTCAGGACTACGCTTATTGGCGGCGAGAAGCGAATGCTGGTCTGGAACGATCTCGAAGCTGACGAAAAGGTAAAGGTGTACGACAAGGGAGTGAATATTACCAGCCGCGAAGGCGTCTACGAAGTGCTGGTGCACTATCGAACAGGTGATATGTGGGCTCCTCAACTGGAGCAGGTCGAGGCGTTGCACAAGGAGCTGTCCTACTTCGTGGATTGCGTTTCAAAAGGACAAGAGCCGTTTAACGATGGATGTGCAGGCTTGCGGGTAGTGAAGATGCTGGAAGCAGCCACCGAATCGCTAAGTAAGAGGGGATCCTTAGTCTATCTATGAACTCCTACAACTGCATTTCGAACGACGTGAAATTGGGGAAGAACGTTCGGCTCTCGAAATTCATCAATCTGTACGGATGCGAGATCGGGGACGAGACAAAGATCGGCGCTTTCGTTGAGATCCAAAAAAATGCCATTGTCGGCAAATGCTGCAAGGTTTCTAGTCACACCTTTATTTGCGAAGGTGTCCTCGTTGAGGACAACGTCTTCATCGGACACGGAGTAATGTTCATAAACGACAGCTATCCCCACGCCACGACTGTTGAAGGAAGTCTGCAAACTGAAGCCGACTGGAAAGTCGAACGGACGGTCATCAAGAAGGGTGCATCGATCGGTTCCGGGGCGACGATTCTTTGCAACGTCAACATCGGTGAGAACGCGCTAGTGGGCGCCGGTAGCGTGGTCACCAAAGATGTTCCACCAAACGCGATCGTGGCTGGAAATCCGGCCCGGATTCTGCGTTACATCGAGGAAGCCTTGGGGAGTCACAATGCCCATTTCTAACGTCGTTCCAAACAGCATTCCTTTCTTGGATCTGGTTACTCCGCACGTAGAACTCGAGCAAGAGCTCACAGGAGTATTCCGCCGAGCGCTGGTCACAGCTGGCTTCATTGGCGGGCCCATGGTCGAGGAATTTGAGAAGGACTTTGCAGCATTCTGCGGCGCAAACCACTCTATAGCCGTTAGCAGCGGCACGGATGCGTTACGCTTCGCCATTATGGGTTGCGGAGTGAAGCCCGGCGACGTGGTACTGACCGTGCCGAATACGTTCATTGCCACAACGGAGGCCATTTCGCAAACTGGCGCTATACCGGAGTTCGTCGACATCGACGAGCACACATACAACATGTCGGTTGAGATGCTGCAGCAGTTCCTGGAAGAGCAGTGCACGAGGGACAGAACGGGGAAGCTCATCAGCCAACGGAGTGGGCGGCCGGTAACGGCGGTGGTGCCGGTGCACCTCTACGGCCAAATGGCCGACATGGATCCTATCCTGAGCCTAGCCGGGAAGTACGGTCTAACGGTGATTGAGGATGCTTGTCAGGCGCACGGGGCTGAATACTTCTCAAAGAAACTCAATCGCTGGATGAAAGCCGGGTCCATGGGACGTGCAGCTGCGTTCAGCTTCTATCCCGGGAAAAACCTCGGAGCGTGTGGCGAAGCCGGGGCTGCGACCACGAATGACGCAGGCCTGGCCGGCAAAGTCAAGATGCTGCGCGATCACGGTCAGGTGAAGAAGTACTATCACGACGTGGAAGGGTACAACGGACGACTGGACGCGATCCAAGCCGGGATCTTGCACGCGAAGTTGGGTCATCTAGCGACGTGGAATTCGCAGCGCCGTGACCGGGCCGCCGAATACAACCGTCTACTGGCCGGGAATGAAGCCGTGAGTCTTCCCTGTGAGCCTTCCTGGTCGAAAGCCGTTTATCACCTTTATGTGATCCGGACCAGCGACCGCGACGGCCTGATTAGCCACTTGAAAGAAGCGGGCATCGGCACTGGAATTCACTATCCAATTCCCTTGCATTTGCAAAAGGCGTACGCCTCGCTGAACTACAGTCTGGGAGATTTCCCCATGGCGGAATGCGCTTCTGCCGAAATTGTCTCTCTGCCGATGTTTCCGCAGCTCACAGAGGAACAGCAGGCCAGAGTGGCGGATGAAATTCAGGTGTTTACCGCCGAAACTTCTCGAAAGCTGGCTTTGAGTGCAATAAGTTCAGAGGCGGTTGCCGAACTTACCGCATAGGAGAAACTCCAAGTTCAACGCCGCACCATAAGGTGCGGCAAATCCGCTGCGTATAGGCGTATACCTGTCTGACCACAAATAAGGGTGAAGTTATGTCATCGAATCAATTGGCAGAGCTGACTGAAGAGCACCAAGGCATGCCTGCAAGTGAAGTTCGATATGGTATGCACGGAGTTGAGGAACTTCGACCTGTTCGCAAGATCTGGATCGATCTGGAGAATTCTCCGCACGTGCCTTTTTTTCGCCCCATCATGGAGGAGCTGAAAAGGCGGAACAGCAAAGTGGTACTCACCGCAAGAGACTGCTTTCAAGTATGCGAACTCGCGGATCTGGCGGGTCTGGAATACCGGAAGATTGGCCGTCATTACGGCAAGAACCGGATGGCCAAGCTGGTGGGTCTGGGCATTCGTGTGTTGCAGCTGGCGCCGCTTATCTTTCGGGAAAAGCCTGCAATTAGCGTCTCACACGGTTCGCGCTCGTTGATCGTTCTGTCGGCCTTGTTGGGAATCCCCAGCGTGAATATTGTCGATTACGAATACGCCGATCAACGGCTCACCAGCTTGCTGGGCTCTGAACGCAAGAAGTGGGTTCTCACTCCCGAGGTAGTTCCCTCCGGCAACTTTGAAAAGTGCGGCACGCTGCCGGATCACATTTTGCACTACCCGGGGATCAAAGAAGATGTTTACGTCCCCTTCTTTCAGCCGGATCCCTCCTTCAAAGATACACTTGGATTTGCTCAAACCGATGTTGTTGTTACCATTCGCCCGCCGGCCTCCGAGGCCCACTATCACTCTCCCGAGAGCGACAAACTGATGACGGCGGTGTTCCGATTGTTGGCCGATCACGCCGAAGTCAAGACGGTCTTGCTGCCCCGCACACCAAAGCAGGAAGCGGAACTCCGCGACGCGCACCGGGAACTCTTCGCCGCGGGAAGAATTGTCGTGCCGGAGCACGCACTCAATGGCCTAGAGCTGATCTGGTATTCGGATGTCGTGATCAGTGGCGGAGGCACGATGAACCGCGAAGCCGCCGCTCTCGGAATTCCGGTGTATAGCTTTTTTCGCGGGACCCTGGGAGCGGTCGACAAACACCTGGCAGAGAATGGCAAGCTGATTCTCTTGAAAAGCGAACAGGACGTTCGCGATAAGCTCGAGTTGGTGAAGCGTGACAGAACTCAGGATTCCAGGCCTAACAGAGGGGCCGCGCTGGAAGCAGTTGTTAATCACATTGACGCGGTCTGTAAGAGTCGAGCCTGAGGAATGAGATTAGACAAGCTGATGGACCCGGTGCAAAGAGATGTCGACTCGCGAAGTGTCTCTGAGCTTTGCGACTTGGCGACCCGCGGTCTGGTCGAAATGCTCGACCGGGAGCGGCAGATTTTCTGCCACGTCTACCGCCGGACCGAATCGGGCATGGTTCGCGAGGGACACTCGCCACGCTACACGATGATGACGCTGCTGGGGCTCCAGCGTTACGAACGTGCGGGGCAACGTTCGCCTGTGGCGATCACCCCGGTGCTCGATGCGCTGCTCGAGGATACCAACTGGATCACAAGCGCCGGCGATTTGGGCTTGCTTCTGTGGACCTGCGCGGAGTTGACTCCGGATCGCCTGCCGCAGATCTATCAACAGGTCCAGGCTCGCGAAGCATTGGCTCGTTTTCCCGACGGGCAGCAGGGAAGCACCATGGAAGTCTCATGGTATTTGACCGGACTTGCAACCTGCTGTCTGGCGGGTTACTCCGATCTCCCTGGACTGGCCGAACAGGCTGAGGCGGCCCGTCATATCCTGAATCGCAACTGCGGAGATTCCGGAATCTATGGTCATCGTGGCCGGAGCAGGTCGTTGGCTGGGTACGTTCGCGGAAGGATCGGCAGCTTCGCGGATCAGGCGTATCCCACGATCGCTTTTGCACGATTGTCACAGGCCAATGATGACGGGGAAGCGCGGAAGATGGCGCTGCGCACCGCAAAGAAGATCTGCGAGCTTCAGGGGCCGTTGGGAGAGTGGTATTGGCAATACGATTCTGTCAGCGGGAGAGTTGTAGGCCGCTATCCAGTCTATTCTGTACATCAGCACGGTATGGCGCCAATGATGCTCTTCGCGGCCGGCGAGGCAACCGGCTGCGATTTCAGCGAGGCCATTCATAAGGGTCTGGCCTGGATCAGCGGCAACAACGAATTGCGCCGTGATTTTGTCGAGCCTTCGCTTGGCTTGGTGTGGCGCTGTATCTATCTCGAGCCGATGAAGGCATACACAGACGCCGCCCTGCGATTGTCCGGGTTGCGCAGTGGCGCGGCGGGCGCCGGATTGAAAATTCGCTACGAATGCCGTCCTTATGAACTCGGCTGGCTGTTATTCGCATTCGCCAGAAAGCCACAACTGCCAGGCTCGGCAAAAAAGCTACTACATACGAGCCTCGGCTTGCAATCGCAGGCCTGAATGGCATCACCGAACAACATGGAGATGGCTACGAAAGCTAAGATCATGACAGTTGTCGGCGCGAGGCCTAATTTTATGAAGGCTGCGCCAATTATCGCGGCGATCCGTGATCACAACGGCCGTTTCGCGACGTCGCGCAGCACCATGGGACGGCAGAAGTGCTCAGCGAATTCTTGAGGTGATTTGCCGCGAGCTCGAGAGACTACAGCCAAGGTCCGTTTCCTATGCGCGCGGGTAGCCCCCTCGCATGAGGGTTGCATTTTATGGCACTTAGTTGTAGGTGATGGCGTGGGGACATTGATGCGATACGTAATCATAACTCCGGTGCGCGACGAAGAGAAGTATATAGAGGCCACCGTCGAATCTGTCTGTTTCCAGACCGCGCGACCAACTGAGTGGGTCATTGTCGATGATGGCTCCAGTGATCTTACTGGAGAGATTGCCGATCGATATGCAGCGCAGCACTCATGGATCCACGTCATACACCGCGAGAACAGAGGATTTCGGAAATCCGGCGGCGGGGTGATGGAGGCGTTCTACGATGGCTACAATTCGCTTGAATGCAAAGACTGGGATTTCATCGTCAAACTCGATGGAGACCTGAGCTTTGCTCCGGATTATTTCGAGAAATGCTTTGAGTACTTTCGCCGCGACACGGAACTTGGAATCGGTGGCGGGGAGATTCGTCACGATATCGCTGGGCAGATGAAAGCCGAGGAGAATCCCCGCTTCCATGTGCGAGGAGCAACCAAGATCTATAAAAGGGGATGTTGGGAAGCGATTGGAGGGCTTTGGCCGGCCCCGGGTTGGGACACGATCGACGAGGTCAAAGCCAATATGTTGGGATGGAGGACGTATGCTTTCACAGACCTGCATCTCTTTCATCATCGTTTCACAGGATCAGAAGAGGGACTATTTCGCGACCGAGTGAAGCATGGAGTGGCCTGCTATGTTTCTGGCTATCACCCATTATTTGTCGCAGCCAGCTGCGTGCTTCGGCTAACGCAGAAACCGCGCGTGACTGGTTCTATTGGAATTATGTACGGATTTCTGAAGGCTCATGTTACTCGCCCTTCACGTTTGGACGATCGGTCGTACTTCGCTTACATCCGCGGTCAGCAGCTTAGACGTCTCTGTGGGATGCCAACTATTTGGAGGTGATCTCCAGATCGGTCGTTTGACAAAAAATGTGTGGAATTTGCGGAAAACTCGCGTTCGATAACCAGGCGACGATCTCCCCCTCGCTCGTGAAAGCGATGGCAGATACTATACGGCACCGGGGGCCTGACGACGAAGGTTATTATGTCTCGGGGCCGGTTGGGCTGGGTTTCCGCCGGCTCTCGATCATTGACCTTAAAAGTGGTCACCAGCCGCTTTCGAACGAGGACGGCTCGATCTGGATCGTTTTCAACGGAGAAATCTACAACTATCAGGACCTGCGCGCTTTTCTCTTGGAAAAAGGACATGTGTTCAAGACGCGAACCGATACGGAAGTAATCGTCCACCTATACGAGGAATTCGGTCCCGCATGTTTGGAGAAGCTGCGCGGAATGTTCAGTTTCGCCGTCTGGGATCAAAACGCCAAGACCCTCTTTTTGGCGAGAGACCGAGTTGGGATAAAGCCCCTATATTATCATCTGACCGACGCATCATTGGTGTTTGCGTCCGAGATCAAAGCGATCCTCGCAGATCCATCGGTTGAAAGACAGGTGGCTCCGGAGTTCATCGACAGATTTCTGACCTTCCTGTACATGCCTGGCGAAGAGACTTTGCTGAAGGGAATACATAAGCTCCTCCCGGGCCACTATCTCTTGGTCAAGGACGGCAAACCGGTAATCCGGCAATTTTGGGATCTGCAGTTTGCAGAGCCCGTTCAAGGCAACGGTATCGAGGAGACAGAGGCTGATCTGCTCAGCCTGCTTTCGGAAACTGTCGACTTGCACATGATTGCGGATGTGCCGGTTGGAGTCCTCCTGAGCGGAGGAGTAGATTCAACGGGCGTGCTCAGTCTCGCCGTAGACCAAACCGATAAGAAGATCAGTACTTTCACAGTGGGTTTTTCCGGGGAAGAAGTCGCAGACGAGAGACCTTATGCGAAACTTGCTGCCCAGAGGTACGGCACACAGCATTACGAAATGACAATCACGGCGAAGGATTTTGCGGCCTTCTTGCCTAAGTATGTGTGGCACATGGAAGAACCCGTCTGTGAACCGCCGGCCATCGCCCTATACTACGTCTCAAAATTGGCGAGAGACCATGTCACGGTGCTTCTTTCCGGAGAAGGCGGGGACGAAGCCTTCGCCGGGTATAGCAACTATCGCAACCTCGTTTGGCTTGAGCGCATAAAGGGGGGTGGGCCTCTTCTAAATGGGGCCCTTGCCGGGGGAATGTCCCTCGCGAACTCGCTATTCGGCCCGTCTCGCTTCTCTAAGTATGTGCCCTTAATGAATGATCGTTTTCCGGACTATTACTATAGCCGTACTTCAAACCCGCATCGTACTACGGGCAACGGATTGGGCAGCGTATATTCCGCCGATTTTCTGAGAGCGGTCGACCGCGAGCGTAGCCTGGAGCCTGTGCGCACCCTGCAAGCACACGTGCGCGGCAACAGCACGCTCGACGCGATGCTCTATATTGATACCAAGACATGGCTGCCGGACGATCTACTGATCAAAGCAGACAAAATGACGATGGCCAACTCCATTGAACTCCGCGTGCCGCTACTCGACCACAAAGTCTTGGAGTTCGCAGCGTCGCTGCCGTCCAATTTCAAGCTCAATGGATTGACTACAAAATTCATTTTAAAGAAGGCGTTGTCAGAGAGAATTCCCAAAGAGATTCGCAATAGGAAAAAGACTGGCTTCCCGGTTCCCTATGAGTCCTGGCTCCGGACAGATCTCAAGGATCTCGTCTGGAACGTGTTGATGGACGGCAGAACAACTGATCGAGGCTATTTCAGTAAAGCTGCCATTGAGGGGTTGCTTCGAGCTAACTCGAACGGCAATAACTGCTCCAAAGACATATTCTCTCTCCTTAGCCTGGAACTGTGGCAACGAACGTTTCTTGAGGGTGAACAAGTTGTTTTATAGCAGATTTCGGCACGTCGCGATGAATGTGGCCGCGGACGCATTTTGGCGCATTCTGGGCTCATTCGGGGTCGCACGCATCCTTGGTCATTCATACTCGTTGCGATGCGTAGTCTTCCATAACATTTCACCCACTGAGTCGCCGTTCACGGCCGGCATCAGGGTGAGCATTACCCCGAAGACATTCGAAGCGGCGCTGAGGTTTCTAACCGCGCACTACGTTCCCGTGAGCCTGCAAGATGTCCTAACTGGATGCAATGGCAATGGGTTGCCGCCCCGTGCGATTCTCGTAACATTCGATGATGCGTACGCGTCGGTTGCCGAGTGCGCTGCACCTCTCTGTCGGCAATTTGGCGTGCCAGCCGTCTTTTTTGTAAATGCAGCGTTTGTCGATAACCAACGCCTGGCGCCGGATAATCTTGTATGCTATGTGGCCAACGTTCTGGGAATGGAGACGATCAATGCGGCTGCCCGCGCCGTTGCGGGCAACGAAACCCTCGAATTACATTCTCTTGCCGAGGTTTTTGGTGCTTTTCTTCCAGCTATCTCGCTGGCCGATAGGGAGGCCTTTCTTGAAGCACTGCGCAACCTTTCGGGGATCAATGAGAGCCGCATGGCGAAGGACGCGAGCTTGTACCTGACCAGCAAGCAGCTTTGCGATCTGACGCATTTCGATTTCGAAATCGGGAACCACACCTACACCCACACGCACTGCAGGTCTTTCTCGCAGCAGGATCTCGTTTCAGAAGTGGAAAGGAATAAGGCGGAACTAGAGGCGTTGTCAGGAACAAAGATACGTTCATTCAGCCAGCCGTATGGTTCCTCGAAAGATCTGACTCCCGAGTTGGCGGAGCATCTCAAACGCTCCGGGCACCAAGCTGTCTTTTTGAGCGAGAGTGTCGCCAATCCTCGAAGACCTGACCTGTTTCATCTTGACAGGATCAGTACTTGTGCCGAAAGCGATGACACGCTGTTCTTCGAAATCGAGGTCTTACCGCGCCTTCGCGCGATACGAAATCGGCTGTTTCACAACCCCGCGCCCGTTAGGGCGGGCGGAGCTCATTCGTCGGCAAACCGGCAAGAATCAGTGGATCTGGACGAATATGGTAACGCGACAGATAGGAGGAAGCGTGCCTGAGAATCGGGAAACAATGACACGTGAAGAATTCCTTTTGGAGATGGATGAAATCCTTGGCCTGCGGGCTGGAACGCTTAGAGGCGACGAGAAACTGGACGAACTCCAGAACTGGGACTCGACCTCGCTCATTACACTGATTGTCCTGGCGGAAACAGCGAATGATGCGCAAATCTCTCCCGATCAAGTCGTTGGCTGCTCGACAGTCGCCGACCTTTTGCGGCTGGCTGGGGTGAGCGGCAACTCTTCCTAATGGTTAAACTGCTCACAGACATCGTAGGACCGTCAGCGCTCAAGCGGTATGAAGGTCAAGGCATTTTCGACGCTTTGCTGAACGGACCATTCTCCAATCAGCGGTTAACTCTATGGGAGGCTTGCATTGGCATCGGAGACTAAAGCGGTGCAGTCAGAGATCTTAAGGGAGATGTGGTTTCCGGTCGTACCCGAAAATATCTTGCGGAAGCGCCATTCCCTGAAGAGAGAACTGCTTGCGCAGCCCAATCTCATGCCCGCGCGATTTGCGATTCTGGGCGGCTCGACAACAACCGAAGTCAAAAGCATGCTAGAGTTGTTTCTCCTTGCCCATGGAATTCAGCCTACGTTTTACGAATCCGGCTACAACCGTTACTCCGAGGACATCCTGTTCGAGAACCCGAACTTGATGAATTTCAAACCGGATGTGGTCTTTATACACACTACGTGGCAAAACGTTTCACAATTCCCTGAATTGGCGGAGACTGAGGAGGAAGTTGAACAGCGTGTCCGCAGGGAAGCAGCCCGGTTTGAATCTCTCTGGGAGAAAATTCACTCAAAGCTCGGAGCATTGATCATTCAGAATAACTTTGACCTTCCCCGCCTCAGGCCGCTGGGAAATCTAGAGACGTTTGAATCGTCAGGCCGCGTGAATTTCCTGATGAGGTTGAACGCCGAGTTCGCGAGTTACGCCCGTAAGCACTCGAGTTTCCTTATCAACGATATTCTTTATCTTTCCGCGCAAGTAGGTTTGAGCGCGTGGCATGGAAACACGTATTGGTACAACTTTCATATGGCTGTGAGCCCCGCGGCGACCGTCACGCTGGCTCAAAATGTTGCCGCCATTGTCAAGTCTGTTTACGGAAGGTCAAAGAAATGCCTTGTCCTCGACCTGGACAACACACTCTGGGGCGGAGTGGTTGGTGACGATGGTGTGCAAAACCTCATTTTGGGCCGGGACCACCCGGTCGGCGAAGCTTTCCTGGATTTCCAACGATATGTGAAGGAGCTGCATCGGCGTGGAGTGATCCTGGCCATATGTTCGAAGAATGACATCGAAAATGCTAAAGAGGGCTTTTCGCACCCGGACAGCATCTTGAAGTTGGATGACTTCGGCGCATTTAAGGCAAACTGGAACCCGAAACCGGCAAACATTCGCGAGATCGCTGCAGAGCTCAACATTGGTCTTGATAGTCTAGTGTTTGTCGATGATAACCCGGCGGAGAGAGCCCTGGTTGCGGACCAGCTACCTGATGTGGCGACGCCGGACGTGGGTTCCGATGTTACCCGCTTCGCAGAGATACTCGAAGCCGAGCACTTTTTTGAAGTGCACAAGGTGGTTCGGGACGATCTCAATCGTTCGGCCTACTACAACTCGAACGCACAACGGAGCTCGTATCAGGCCGGCTTCAGCGACTATGGAGAGTTTCTCGTGTCGCTCGAAATGACCGCCGAAATCGCACCGTTTTCTTCTGTGTACCTCGAGCGAATCACGCAGCTAATCAACAAGACGAATCAGTTTAATCTCACTACGAAGCGGTATACGAGCGCCGAAGTCGAGAACATCGCTCAAGACCCGATGTTTATTACTCTCTATGGTCGACTGGCAGACAGGTTTGGCGACAATGGCTTGGTTACGGTGCTGATTGGGCGCGCAGTCAACGAAACACTTGAACTGGACCTTTGGCTGATGAGCTGTCGCGTTCTAAACCGCGAGATGGAACTCGCGATGTTTGATGAACTGGTCGAACACTGTCAGGCTAGAGGGATACGGAAGATTGTCGGCGTTTATATACCGTCGAAGAAGAACAGCATGGTGGCCGATCATTATCACAAGCTCGGTTTTATCGCAGGCGAGGGCAGCTCTGAGACTTGCCAATCGTGGCACTATGACGTGCCCAAAAGCCAACCGGCGAAGGCGCATCATATCAGCAGGAAACCGAACTCGGCAGGTGCGATTGTCGATGGCGCATTTTCCGCCGATTTTAGGACGGAACCCGCAGACCGTGAGGCTCTCGGGAAAGGGCCCGGATGCTTGATGTACCGCTAACAATGCCGGTGATCTGTGCCTAAGATCGCTGCAGACCGATTAAATCTCTATGTCTAATTCAACTTGGCGAGTCGAAGTGGATCGGGCAACGTCTGCAGAATGGTCGCAGATGCTCGACCTATTCGACGATGCGAACATTTATCAAACTGCCGCGTATGGGGCGGTCCACTGGGGTGGAAGGAATCTAAGCCGTCTCGTGTTAAAGCGAGATGGCGATGTCATGGGAGTGGCCCAGCTCAGAATCGTTCGTCCCACGCCTCTCAAGTTTGGGATGGCTTATCTGCGTTGGGGCCCACTTTGGGAGCGACGCGGCCAACCCCTCGATTCCGAAGTTCCCATCCGCTTGGCCGTTGCCATTGAGGACGAATACTTGAAGGCGAGGAAACTCTTTGTCCGCATTCTTCCGAATGCCTTTGCCGGATCGAAGCGGGCCGAAGTGTTTCAATCCGCCTTTTCGAAGTTTACTCGTGAAACCAACGAACCTAGCGATATATACCGGACTTTCCTGATGGATCTTACTCCGTCACTAGAGGAGTTGCGGAGCAGGCTCGATCCGAAATGGCGAAACAAGCTTAAGGGGTCCGAAAAGAATAATCTGACAGTGATCTCTGGGCATGGGGGCGACGAGTATCGGGCCTTCTGCGAGATTTACTTCCAGATGCGGAAACGCAAAGGGTTTGATACGACGGTAGATGCTGAGGAATTCGGGCGCATGCAGGAGGCTCTCACGGAATCCCAGCGCATGCACGTTCTGATCTGTCAAGACAGGGGCGTCCCCGTGGCTGGCCTCGTTGTTTCGGCGATGGGAGATTCCGCAATTTACCTGCTTGGCGCCACCAGCGACGCCGGATTGAATGCCAAAGGTGCATATCTCTTGCAGTGGACTATGATTTGCTGGCTCAAGGAACGCGGGATTCGATCGTACGACCTTGGAGGCATCGATCCCGAAGGAAATCCCGGCGTCTATTACTTCAAGAGAGGTCTTTCGGGCGTGGACATTTGTCAAATTGAGCCACACGCTGCGTCAGAAAGCGCCGTCTCCTCTGGACTGGTGAAAGCAGGTCTGGCGATGCAGCGCACGTTTCGTGCCTCGCTAAGACCTCTAAACTTCGCCCGCTTCCTCAAGCAGCCGGCGGCAACAAATTGAGCGAATGTCGAATTTAACAACGTCCGTAGAATTATCCGTTGTCATCGTCGCATGGAACGCCAGGCACTATCTGGAGTTGTGCCTCGAAAGTCTGGCCAAGGAACCTCCACGGCGCAGCATGGAAGTGCTCGTGGTCGACAATGCGTCTGCAGACGACACCATAGAAATGGTCGAAAGCAAATTCCCATGGGTGAAACTGATCAAGAGCAGGGAGAACCTGGGCTTCTCCAAAGGAAATAACGTGGCCATCCGGCGGTGCCAGGGTCGCTACATCGCGCTCGTGAATCCAGATGTGATCGTGTTCCCAGGTTGCCTGGATGCGCTTGCGGACTTTCTCGATCAGAATCCAAGAGTCGGAAACGTAGGGCCGCGTGTTTTCAACCCGGACATGACTCAGCAAAGCACTTGCCGGCGGTTTCCAACACTATGGAACAATTTTTGTTCCGCAACCAGATTGGAGAACATATTGAAAGGCTCCCGTTTTTTCGCCGGCGAGCACATGTTCTACTTTCCGCATGACCGCACGCGCGCCGTAGATGTCATCGTGGGTTGTTTCTCCATGATTCGTCGAGAAGCATTTGATGATGTGGGACTGCTTGATGAAGGCTTGTTCATGTATGGCGACGACGTCGATTGGTGCCGGCGTGCCTGGAATGCCGGATGGCAAGTGGTTTTTTATCCCGGTGCGCGTGCCATCCACGACCGAGGCAAGACCACGGCACCGTTTCCCGTTCACTTTGCGGTCGCGCAACAGCGCTCCGTGCTGCACTATTGGACCAAGCACCATACGTTCCTAGGCGTGTTGGGAATCAGGAGCATCATGTTTTTTCATCATTCGCTCCGCTACGCGGTCGCGGCTCTGGATGGCCTTGTGCGTCCCCGGAAGAGGGCGAAAAACGAAGTGCGCAAGCAGGTCAGTGGCGCCTGCCTGCGGCAACTTCTCTGGGGCAGCGTGCCGAAAAAGCCTGAGGAACAGTTGGCATCATGAGTATTGCGAATTCGATTTCACGGCTTACGGAATACTACTGGCGCCACGGCCTTGCAGCCACACTGCGTCGAGCCGGAGTCGCTGGAAAGCGGGCGCTCTTTGCAGGTCGAATGGTGGTCTTCTACTGCGATCTGGACGATCGAAGATTACCCCAAGTAAACATCCCGAAAGCCCTGAACGTGAAGCGAGTACAGGTCCCTACCGAGCTCAGCACGGAGCATTTCCAGGCAATCACAGGCTTCTGGAATCGAAAGCTGGCAAGCCAAAATATCCGGGAGCGGTTCGAAAAGGGAGCTTCGCTGTGGCTGGTCGAGTGCGAAGGCCAACTGGCCGGCTACAGCTGGACGATACGGGGGCGTGCAATCGCAGCCTATTACTTTCCGATTGCGAAGGATGATGTGCAGCTTTTCGATTTTTATGTATTCCCCAAGTTTCGCGGCCGGACAATCCTTTGGTTTCTGGTTGTTTACATTTTGCAGACCATGAGAGCTGAAGGCGCGGTTCGCGTGTTTGGCGACGTGGCGGAGTGGAACGAGCCGTCGCTTTCGTTCTACAAAATGACCCCTTTCCGTGTCTTGGGCTTGGTCAGCACATACAAGATTTTCGGTCAGGTTCTTACCTGCTGGGCTGCCAACGAACCTGCTGACGGGAAGCAGAAGGGCGCGGCACGCAGGGACAGGGCGACGAAAGCGCTAAGGTCGAATGAGTAGTCCATCGCCGCAAAGCCCTCGTCCTCTGGGCCAACTCAAGCTTCACCACATCGGCTTTATACTGGCGTCAATCCAGGAGAGTGCTGAATCTTTTGCACTTTCTCTTGGTGCAACGTGGGATGGAAGCATCATTTTTGATCCACTGCAGAAGGTCCGAGTGACGTTCCTGCAAGGAGCTCACGTCAGCGACGCTCTGATCGAATTGGTTGAGCCCGGTGGCCCTGAATCACCCGTATCACGCTTCCTGGAACGTGGGGGCGGCCTGCACCACCTGTGCTATGAGGTGGAGGACTTGGAGGCGCACCTCGCGTTCTGTAAATCAGTCGGCACGATCGTCATTCGTCCCCCCGTCCCCGCCGTGGCCTTTGGTGGACGCCGCATTGCCTGGGCGATCACGAAAAAGAGGCTGCTGGTGGAATTCCTTGAAAGCAAAGATTTTGTATCGGATTGACGACTCGCCCGGCGTGTTAGCCCGCCCATTGTCCCAAGTCTGGCCGCTCGTTGTTGACCACGGGTTTCCCTGCTGAAGTCGCACCGATTGCGTTCATGTTGGGTGAAACTCCTCCGAGCGAGCAGTCCGGGACGGTTTTTCATTTTTTGGTTTGCGATGATCATTGCGAAGAAGAGTCCTCGTTCTTATCTCCTTTCGGCTCTTTACGGTACTATGGTCACATTGACAGCGATGCCGAACGTAACGTAATCTGGTTGGTTGGGTGAGACTTGGGTAGGGAGACGTCGATGGCTAGACTGCTGCGCGTTGCGATCTTTATGGCCTGTGTTTTTAGTGCTGGAAGTGCTTTTGCTACGGTTGTTCCGGGCGGGACCTGCCCTGCAAGCGCGCCCGTAACGGGCAAAAACTGCTACTTCATTGCGGCAAGTGGCTCCGACACGAACAACGGAACATCCGAGACCACGCCTTGGCTTCACGCTCCGGGAATGCCGAATTGCACATCAACTTGCGCGGGCGTTAGCCCGACGGCAGGCAACGGCTTCATCTTCCGCGGCGGCGATACTTGGCACTTCGGAAAGTCTTCAGCCTCCCCCTACACTGGCGGCACTTGGAATTTGACGAACACAGCGGGGAATCCCTCAACCTGTGTCTATGAGGGGACGCAGACGGGGTGTATTTATTACGGCGTGGATACGACATGGTACAACTCCTCCAATTGTGCCGCGTGGTGCCGCCCAATCTTGAACGGCGACAATCCCACTTCGGCCACCACCGTTTCTTCCTGTGCCTACCAGATAGGGTCCAGCAATCAAATGGTCTATCAGGGTGCCGGTTCCGGATATTACAACATTTTGGACAATTTCGAGATGTTGGGATTATGCACGTCAAGCGCGACGGGGGGCAATACCAACGCCAACGTTTATGTTCAGGATGGGGGTAGCGGAATAACTGCCCAGGGAGTGCTGTTTCAGACCAATCTCTACATTCACGGATGGACCGCGACAACTACCGCGGGGACGGGAAGCGAAGCTCTGGCCTGCGTCATATTTAGCGGCGGAAACCAAAGTTTGCATGTAATGGACCGTATTGTTGTGGACGGCTCAGACTCCAATCCAGGAGTATGCGCGTGGGCCACATTTCCCAGTTTCTATCATTTCCGTGATTCCATAATTCGGTATGCCACGCAAGGCGTCGGCCAGTGGTGCCACGACATCCACGACAGCATCTTTGAGCACTTTTACGCGCCGAACGTGCCGACGCACGGCAACATCCTGGAGTGCAATGACGACAGTCCCGGCAACGCGCCGGGCCAGCCGCAGAATACCCCGAACGTCTTCTACAACAACGTAGTTCGCCACGATGATCCGTCATTTGTGTCGGGCGGCGAAGTTCATCTCTGGTTCTGCCCGGAAGGGGTGCCGGAGTACTGGTTCAACAACCTGATGTACGACGTCGGCAGCGGGAACGACTGGGACTATGCTGGGGCTCCAACCTACTCCTGCACAAACACTGGCGGTCAGTATATGTTCAACAACACGTTGGTCGATGTAGTTCAGACCTGCTACATCTCCACGGTTTCTCATGGTGGGAAGTACTTGACGATATCAAATGAGCATCTTATCAATACGCCGCTTGACACTGGAACCACCGCCTGTACCGGATACAACAGCGCGACAAACGTTGCCATGACCGATGCGGCGGCGATCACGCAGGGCTATCTCCTGAGTTCAGGCGGAACTGCGAATGCGGACACTTGCGCGAACGATGGCACAACTCCGTGCACTGCTATCCTCAGTACAGATTCAACCATAACCGCTGGCACGAATCAGCAAGGCTACTGCACGGCGCTGGCCTCCTACACCTCAGAACCTGCCATTGGCACGGATGCCGCGAATGCCTGCAAGTACGGCACCACGGACGGTTGTTCCTATAACACAATGAGCCATACGATGATCTGTCCTTCGGCATGGCAGGCCGTTAAACGTCCGGCCACCACGGCTTGGGACAGCGGTGCATATCAATTCTCTAGCGTCTCACCTCCGACGAATGGGGCGGCCACGGTTTCAGGTCCCTAAGCCCCGTATAGAGATCGGGAGCTTCGCGGACTGCGACACAAGCGGCCCGACCCAATTCCCTCGGTCAGATGTACTGCAGGAGAAATCTTTCTCGCTGACCGCCATGTTTTTTGGGCGTTAGACCTCATTGATACCGGTGCAAGTGGTTCAAATAGCAAGACAATCCTTCCAACCAGTTGCTTGTCAGTCAAAGCGCCTTCAGCAGCCTTGACCAGAGTGAGGAATCCGAGGCATTCCTAAGATGGGCCGACAGCGGATAAGCTAAGACTTCGCTAACTTCCCATTGCCTTACCTAGACCCATGGCACCAGCACACCTTAGATTTGGAGGCGGAGCGGCCGACTCCGCTATCAATCCACTGGTGGCTCTGTGGCTGTTGATCGCGCTTGTGCTGATTTTTGCCCTCCCGCGCGGGAAGGCGATCGCGCCCTTTCTGCTCGCTTTTTTTACCATCCCAATCGGACAAGTGGTGGTGCTGGGGGGCTTTCACTTTACGGCCCTGCGCGTCCTGATTCTGGCCGGCTTGGTTCGAAGGGCAACTTTCCCAAAGTCAACGTTGGCAGGCAAGTATCCTGGCGGATTCAGTGCTTTAGACTGGGTCGTGGTTTTCTGGTCAGTATCGGCCGTAATCGCACTTTTTCTCGAGTTCCCCCAGATGCAGGCATTCATCAATTGCCTGGGAGTTCTTTTGGACACCTTGGGCGGGTACCTCGTAGTGAGATCTTTCATTCCCGACGGCGAGACGGTCCGCCGCACGATCAAAGCGTTGGCGGTGATTTGCACTATTCTCGGCGTCTGCATGATCAATGAACAAATCAGTCATATCAATATATTTGGCCTGTTAGGAGGGATTAGTCGCGAAGTAACTGTCAGGGAAGGGACAATACGTTCGGCGGGAAGCATGGGTTGCCTCTACGCGGGTGCTTTCGCCGGCGTTTTGGTCCCATTGTTTTTGTGGCTGTGGACGGGAGGAAAATCCAGGATGGCAGCCATCTTCGGGCTTGCTGGGGCGATTGCCATGGTCATTACGTCGAATTCAAGCACCTCAGAACTGGCCATAATGGGAAGCTTCGTGGGCCTTGGTTTCTGGCCACTGCGCAAAAAGATGCGCCTGATTCGATGGGGATTGGTCATAACGTTAGTCGGACTCCACCTGGCAATGAAAGCGCCGGTGTGGGCCCTCATCGCCCGCATCGATCTCACCGGTTCGTCGTCCGGTTATCAGCGCTTTTGCCTTATCGACATGACCGTAAAGCACTTCAGCAATTGGTGGCTTATTGGCTCTCAGGATTACCCCAACTGGGGATGGGATAGTTGGGACCTCTGCAATCAGTTTGTTGCCGTTGCGTTGACGGGAGGTTTGCTCACCCTGATTTTCTATATCGCGATCTTCAGCCGGGGCTTTGGGGCAATTGGGAATGCAAGGAAACGTGTGAGCGGGGACCGCCAGCAGGAATGGCTGCTCTGGTGCTTTGGATCCACTCTGCTTGCCACCGTGGTGGCGCATTTCGGAATCAACGACGTGGCGCAGCTCTATATGGGCCTTTTTTCTTTGGTCGCCTGCATCTCCGTGGTAACGTTCGAAGCAAAGCAGACGACGGTTTCCACCACGCAGAAGGTGGCTCAGGAGCAGATGCTATCGCCTGTTCTGGTGCCGGAACTTATCTGCAATTTCGGCGGAGCCGAGCAAAAGGTACGGTACGGCCTCCCCCGTTAGAAAAGAGAGCACTCTACCTTATCGCTCAAGACCTGACCTCGTAGAAGAGCGGGTCCAGAAACGTCCCAAGGAAAAACTAGTGACGGACAGAAACGATCGGGTGCGCGTGTTGTACAGCTTTCCTCTGCGCCTGGGGGCGGACCGGGTGTGCTATACGGCCTGGCAACAGGTGAATGGACTGGCGGCTGCCGGAGCAGACTTACTGGTTTTTCCGGCGTCTCTGGCCCGGCCGGTTCCCGCAGGGGTCAGGGTTTCCCCCACGCTGGCACGGGGAAATTTACGCCTCCCGTTTCGAGTGGTGGGCACAGTGCGCGCAGTGGCGCTGCACGACCGGATTGTAGCGCGGCGAATCGAAAAACTGGCCGGACAGATTGACATCATTCACACCTGGCCAACGGGAGCACTCGAAACGTTAAAAGCCGCGGCGCGGCAGGGCATCCCAACCGTGCTGGAGAGGCCGAATGCACACACAGGGTTCGCGATGGCGGTTGTTCAAAGGGAATGCGACCGTCTGGGAATTGTGCTGCCGCCTGATCATGAACATGCGTACAACGCAGAGAAGCTGCGCAAGGAAGAACAGGAATATAGACTCGCGACACGGCTTCTGTGTCCATCGGAATTCGTAGTAAAGACGTTTCTCGACAAGGGATTCGCGAAAGAGCAGCTTGCCCGGCACATCTACGGATTCGATGAGAAGCTTTACCATCCTGACGCCAAGCCGCGGGATACTAAGCGCGGGCTAACTATGCTGTTCGTAGGAGTCTGTGCAGTGCGCAAGGGCGTACATTACGCCCTTGAGGCATGGCTCAAATCTTCGGCCTGCCACGACGGTACCTTTCTGATTGCTGGAGAATTCCTGCCGGACTATCAGGAAAAGCTTGCAGCCATGCTCTCCCACCCCAGCGTGAAAGTTCTGGGTCATCGGAACGATGTACCGGAACTGATGCGAAAGAGCGACATTCTGGTCTTGCCCAGTATTGAGGAAGGATTCGGACTGGTGATCACGGAAGCGATGGGTTCCGGTTGTGTTCCGCTCGCGTCAGAAGCCTGCACGGAGATCTGCAGCCACATGAAAACGGGACTGATGCACAAAGTCGGAGACGTAGAAGCCCTGACTCAGCACATTACCATGCTCCACGAGGACCGCGCACTCCTAGAAATGTTGCGGACTGGATCTCTTAAGGCGTGCTCCGAGATTACCTGGAAGGCCGCCGGAGCAAGGCTCCTTGACGTATACCGCGCAACGATTGCAGCCCATAGGACAGGCGTGTCCAGCGGGCTTCCTCAAACTCCAGATACCATTTGCGCAGGAGCCTGATTTCGCGGTCAGGCACATTGAAAAGCGGAGAGCTTCATTCATGAATCCCAAAGTAACCGTCGTCATACCGACATATAACCGGGTAGATAAGGTTCGGAAGGGCATAGAGAGCGTCCTGGCACAGACAGTCTCTGACCTTGAAGTAATCGTGGTGGATGACGGGTCCTCGGATAATACCGGGCAGATTCTCGGGGAGATATTTGGGGAACGAATCCGTTATTACTCGCAAGCCAATCAGGGCGCGAGCGTGGCACGCAACAAGGGAATCGCGAAAGCTCGAGGCGAGTGGATCGCGTTTCTAGACTCGGACGATCTCTGGGAGAAGGACAAGCTCGAATGGCAACTCAAAGCTCTTGAGCAATTTGGCTCCCAGTGTGATGCGTGTTATACCGATGTGCGATTCTTCAATCACTCAGAAACGTGCACGATGTTCCAACTGGCGGAAAAGAACTACCGGCACGAAAATGCGATGGGCGTCAACACCGATGTGCTTCGATTGCTGGTGAGACCCGGGGGCGCCGGCATGGTTGTCTGTTTATCCTCCTTCATGGCGCGTAAGGCCGCAATAAGAAAGATGGGGAGATTCGACCCCAGCCTGTTGTACAGCCAGGATAGTGACTTCATGTTCCGGCTAGCGATGGTTACTGGTTTCTGCTATGTTAACCGCCCGCTTGTTCTGTTTGACCGATCCCCCGTAGAGGATCGTCATGTGGGAGTAAGCTCCGCTTGGAACAGAATGGAGTTCTTCCTTCAGGATAGCCAGCTCAGGCTCGAAGGACTGTTGCGCTTGACCGAAGACCAGCCGGCTGCGATCCGCAATCTAGTCCGCCATCAGCTCGGCTCGATTCATAGCGGATGGGTCAATTGCTATCTGGAAACCGGACAGTACGGAAAGGCGCGCGCAGCTGCTTCTAAGGCGGCGCAGATGAATCTGACGTTCAACGTGGCAATGAAATGGCTGCTAACCTGGATGAGTCCCAGGCTTGCACTCCGAACTGTACGTCACCGAGAAAGCAAAAGAGCTTCGGCATTTACTGTCTAAGAAAGTGCTTGGCAAAGAATCTATGAATGGCGGTACATCATTGGCACACGCTTCGGAGCGCGACTCAGAGGAGCATGACGAGAGCGCGATTAGGGATCGCAATCGGGAGCCGTGTCCGATTTGCGGGCAGACCGGCGCCCGCGAGTGGCTGCGGGGGCCAGACCGTTTGCATGGCCGGCAAGAACAATACACGCTTCTGCGCTGCCCGGCCTGTTTTCTCGTGTGGCTCAGCAAACCGCCGAAGGCCGCAGAAATGCACCGGCATTACACGGATGCTTATGACAGTTTGATCTCGGCTGGCGGCGAGAACTCGCCAGGACGCTGGCGGGACCGCAACGTTGCGCTCGCGCCACACAAGCAGTCAGGGGTGCTCCTCGATCTAGGGTGCAGCTCGGGCGCGTTTTTGCAATCTCTCTGCGGCAAGGACTGGGATCTGTTCGGCATCGAGATGTCTGCGGAATCGGCGAAACTGGCGCAAGCAAAAAGCGGCGCAAATATATTTGTAGGAAACATCCTCGATGCCGAATTTCCGCCATCGTCATTCGACGTGATTACGTGTTTCGACGTGTTCGAGCATCTGTATGAGCCGCGGCAGGTGATGACACGTATCGCCAAATGGCTGAAGCCGGGAGGAATTTTCTACGTCCTGGTGCCCAATGTGGATGCGGCCGAGGCGCGCGTCTTCGGGAGTTATTGGCATGGACTTGAGCTGCCGCGGCACCTGTTCCATTACTCACCTGCGTCTCTCAAATTCCTGGCCGAGTCAGCCGGACTGTGCCAGGTGTCACTTGAAACGCGGCGCAATCCCGCAGTGGGGACAAGCCTGCGCTACGTCTGGGATGATGTTTTCCGCGCCGTGGGTATCCGGCGGACACCTGTTGCCTACCGGGGCGAGGCAAGCCTTCCTTGGAGGGCGGCGCGGAAGTTGGTGCGCATGACGATTCTGCGCGCACTCCTGGCGATGGCACCCATAGTGGGTGGCGGCGAGTCCATCCACGCCATTTTCCGGAAGAAAGAGGATAGTCAGTGAGCAGTAGGCGACTCATTCATACTCATTCGAGCTTGAGTTATATCCGCACATCTGGAAGGGCTCTCGCACTTATGAGCGAAGTTTCGGGAATTGGTGACTCGATATGGATCTAATGCGAGTCTACGGACGCGCGAAGGCATCGATCAACGGTTTAGTGCTGGGCGATGCCCTCAGAGCCAAAGCCATGCGCGGCGGGGCCTGGCTGGGATCGGGAAGCATCGCGGAGCAAGCTGTAAGGTTTGCCCGCAACATGCTTCTGGCGCGGATTCTGGCGCCAGGGGCTTTTGGGACGATGGCGATTGTCCTTTCCTCCGCATCGCTCGTGGATGTGCTGACCGATGTGGGCATGAACGCGGCCATCATCCAAAGCCCGCGGGGAAGCAACGCGGCCTATTTAAATGCATCCTGGTGGCTGGGACTCTGCCGCTCTATCTTTTCTTACTCGATCATCTTCGCAGTGGCTCCCTGGATCTCTCGGTTCTATGGGCGTCCAGAAATCTCTGGGTTGCTCCGCGTAGCACTACTGAGCGTGCTGTTCAACGGCGCCATGAGCCCCCGTGTTTTTCTCGCTCAACGAGAGATGAAGTTGGGACGCTGGGCGGGGATTACAAACGGAGGCGGGATCTGCGGCGTGATCCTCACGGTGGTTCTCAGCTTCTATATGCGGGATGTGTGGGCTCTGGCGATTGGATATTGCGGTGAGAACGTTTTTCGCTTTGTCCTGTCCTATGTCCTTTGCCCTGGTGCTCCTTCACTCCACTTTGATTGGAGTGCTGGCAAAGAACTTCTGACGTTCTCGCGAGGAATATTGGGTTTATCAATACTAAACTTGATAATCGCGCGTGCGGACGTCTTTGTGCTGGGAAGGTTATACCCATTGGCCGCCCTTGGACTATATACAATGGCGGTCGCTCTGGTCGCTACGCCCTCAGTCTTCTGCACAAATATGCTGGGGCAGACATTGATGCCCGCAGTATCGAGCGTTCAGGAGGACGATCATCGCGTCAACCGTATCCTTCTCGAAGTGACCTCGTGGCTTCTTCTACTTGGGATGCCGGCCGCTGTTTTCATATCCTTGTCTGCGCCGTCCCTCCTCAGACTCGCCTATGGAGCGCGCTACATTGCAGCCGCCGGGCCGTTATCGGTTGCATCCGCTGTGGTGTTTTTGACCGTGCTGAATGCCGTGCCAACCATCGTATTGTTCGCAAAGGGCCGTCCGGGGCTGCATCGCCACGCGGTTGTTGTCACTGCCGCTGTAATGCTGGCCGCGATCTATCCGGCCAGCAAATTCCTGGGCCCGGTTGGAGGCCAAATCGCCGCACTGCTTGCAATCTCGGTTGGATATCTGTTTCAACTGATCCTCCTGCGTTCGGTTACAGGCCTGAATCTGCTTCGATATGGTTCCGCGTTTTTGCCAGCAGCCCTCGGATCAGCCGCGATGCTGGTTACTGTGTTTGGCAGTCGGCGCCTTGGCTTGGTGGTAAGGCCGGCTGCCGACGTAGCCCTTTGCGGCGCGTGTTGTTTGCTTGTCTATGTCCTGTGCACCTCGGTTCATCTGCGCGCATCAAAAAGAAAGATTAGCTCATACATGAGCGCAAAAGAACCGGGAACGGCTACTGCTCGGTAGGCACGGTCAGACGGTAGCTGAAATCCATTTTAAGGAGTTACAAAGTGAATCCTAAGAAGCATCGCAGGCCGTTTGAGGACCCATTGCAGCTTTTGCCGAGGGGACTTACAAAACTACATAGCTTATGGGTCAGCCGATTCTATCCTTTTGTCTCGATAGGACGGAATGTATCGTTTCATTTCACTAGTAGAGTGAGTCGTCCACGTGCGTCCAGAATCAGCCTTGGTAATTTGGTAAGCCTGAGAGAGTACGCGTGGCTTAGTGTCGCCACCGAGGATCCGACTGGCGAGCCCGTAATCGTGCTGGACGACAATTGTCACATAGGCTTCGGCAGTATCATATCTGCCAAGAACCGAATCCACTTAGAACGCGATGTGTTAGTCGGCCAAATGGTCTTAATGGTGGACCACAATCACGTGTACGAAGACATCACCGTGCCGATTATCGATCAAGGCATTAGCGAAGGCGGCACAATCCGTATTGGCCAGGGAACCTGGATCGGCCATGGAGCCTCTATCATTTGCCCAAGGGGCGAGCTGACAATAGGTCGGAATTGTGTTGTGGCGGCCAATTCCATGGTGATGCGAAGCATCCCCGATTACTCTGTGGTTGCGGGGTATCCCGCGAAGATAATCAGACAATACGATCGGGAGAAGCAAGCCTGGCGTGCTGGTGGAAGGGAAGACAAAGTCGCCCGAAGCGCCGAAAGCGCGCTCGACGAAAGCCCCCTGCAGTTTATCCCCCAGGCGCAAGGGAACCTTTGAAATTCCTATAAATACTTTATGGATACTTTATGAATGCCACTCAAGAACCGCGCGCCTTAGAAGGTGAGTTTCGACCGTACTCCTCAATCGAATTACGAAATGCCGCCCAACATAGTACATCCGATCGGTTATGCAATCCGTCGAGAAGTAAGAGTTGGTGCAGCACTGATCTCACTCCTAGATGAAATTCCGAACGGAACTCACGAACTCAATTTCAAGGTGGATCACCGATCGATCTCAACGACAGGTCTGGACCGTTAGATCCAACCTGCGTTGTTCCGGACTTATAGCTCCTCGACAGTTCGAGAATTGTGTGCGTGGCCAGGTTCTGCTCTCGAAGCCGACGATTTGGAATCTGGGCATGAAGGCAAGATAAAGGAATGATCTGATGGCTACGACCGCAAACGGTCCTGATTTGTTTTCTTTGTCCGGCAAGACCATTTTGGTTGCCGGGGGCACACGCGGTATCGGCCAGGCCATTTCACTCCGTTTTGCGCGGGCAGGTGCTACGGTCATTGCAAATTATCTTCGCAACGAACAGGCTGCCGAAGATCTGAAGGCGATCGCCGCGGAGGAAGGTTTGGCCATTTCGCTTTGCCGTGCCGATTTGAGCAGCGAAAGAGGTCTGGAACAGCTTGACCGCTCGCTGCAAGAATGGGGCCCGCATCTGTCCGGATTAGTCTATTGTGCTGCCACCGGAATCCATCGCCCCATAGAGGAACTGACCGATCGCCATTTCGACTGGACCTTTAGCCTGAATGTCCGCGCTTTTTTCAAGCTGATCAAGCTTACTAAGGCGCGCTTTTCCAAGGGATCCAGTATCGTGGCGATCAGTTCATGGGGTGCCACTCGTGTTCTCCCCTACTATTCGTTGGTGGGCTCGTCCAAGGGTGCGCTTGAAGCCCTTGCGCGTCACCTCGCGGTCGAACTGGCGCCGGATGGTGTACGCGTCAATATTCTAACCGCCGGGGCAGTGCTCACGGATGCCTGGAAAGCGATGCCGAATAGCGAAGCGCGCATCGCCGAGACTATCCGTCGTACCCCGGCAGGGCGCTTGGTCACGGCCGAGGAAGTTGCGTATGGGGCCCAATTCCTTTGCTCCGATGCGGCCTCGGGGATCGTCGGCCATACCCTGATCCTTGACGGTGGCACGGGGATCATGGCCTAAGTTTTAGGAAAGATCATTCAGCAGTTGAACTCAACACACAAATAAGGAAAGGATCAGATGAGCGATACAGATTACGTACTGAGCAAAGTCCAGGAGGCTTTCGCGGCCGCGTTTGATATTGACCCGCAACTGGTGACGATGGAGACCAGTGCGAGTGATATCCCACTCTGGGATTCCGTGGGGCATCTGTCTCTCGCCAGCAGCCTGGAAGAGGTTTTCGGGATCACCCTGGATGTGGACGAGTTGATGGAGATGGAGAATGTCCGCGCAATCGTGCGCATCATTACGCCCAAGCTATCGGAGAAAGTGTAGTGTGACAGCCGCTGCTGAATGGAATTTTGCCGGGCGCCTCGTTGAACGCCTAGGTTCGCATACGTGCTTCATCGATGCAGCCACCGGGCGTACGATCGGTCCTGAGGAGTTACCACGGCTGATTGCGGCGTATGGCACCTCCTTAATCTCCGCTGGTTTGAAAGCGGGCGATCGAGTTCTGATCGGTTGTGCTCTGTCCCCTTCGAGCGCCTTGGTTTATCTCGGAGCCATCTATGCGGGCCTGGTGGCGGTGCCGGTGGACGAACGCGCGCTGATCACCTCAGCACCCATGCTTGTGGAAGCAACAGGCGCTAAAGCCGTGTGGAGCGAAGCGGGCTTGGGGGGGGAAGGGAACTACATGCCATCTGTTCTTTGCCTGGAAGGTGACCTGGCCAGTGACATCGCTGAAATCATGCCACCCGCCGTCTGCGCGGCCTCGGACTTGGCGGCATTGATGGCCACTTCCGGCTCCACGGGTGTTCCTCGGTTCGTCATGGTCAGCCATGGGAACCTGATTGCAAATACCGAGGCCATTATTCGTAGCCAAGGCTTGGCCGCCGATGAAAGAGCCATGCTCGTTCTTCCAGTGAGTTACTGTTTCGGAGCGAGCCTGGTGCATACGCATCTCTATCAGGGCGGCGGGGTTGTGTTTGATCGCCGCTTCATGTTCCCGGATAAGGTGCTCCAAGCCATCGTTCAATATGGTTGCACCACATTCGCCGGCGTGCCCACCGTCTATAATGTGCTCCTTCGACGATCGAATATTCGCAGGATCCCGATGCCTGGCCTGCGGCGTTTTCTCCAGGCAGGGGGAGGCTTGGCTCGTGAGAGAATCAGTGAGATGCGGGAGCTTTTCCCGCTGGTTAGGTTCTACGTAATGTATGGCGCAACCGAGGGAACCGCTCGGATCTCCTGTATGGACCCTGATCGCTGGCACGAGAAACCGGGAAGCGTAGGCCAGCCTTTGGACAACTTGACAGTCTCGATAGCGGATGAACAGGGAAATGCTGTGCAGGCAGGTCAGGTCGGCCAACTTCTCGTGAAGGGACCATCTATCTGCTCCGGTTATTTCAACGACCTGGAAGAAACGCGTCGCGTCTTCAGCGGCGGTTGGCTGCGGACCAGCGACCTGGCTCGTCGGGATGAGGATGGTTTTCTGTGGATCGAAGGACGGACAGGGGCATTTCTGAAGATCAGGGGAACGCGCGTGAGTCTCGCTGAAGTGGAAGCAAGGGTCACAGCTATTCCAGGGGTATATGAGTGTGGCGCCTGTGCTGTCAATCATCCCGAGGCAGGAGAGGCGCTGGTTTTGTTGATCGTGCCCGACCAGGGAGCGAGACTCATGACGGAAGAAATCCGCCACAGACTTCCAGCCCATTGGACTCTCGACTCGATTCGGTTAGTCTCAGAACTGCCAAAAACGTCGGCGGGCAAGATAGCGCGTTCGGCGCTTTCACTTTTGGGCAAGGAGCTTCATGGAACAGCTTAATGACAAGATAGACCGGGTTCTGTCGATCCCGCCTTATAGTCAGTCGCCCGATGAAAGAGAAGCTGGGCTACTTGAGCTACTTAGGGAGGAGCTGGATTACGCCTGCCGGCGGCACGCCGGCTATGAAAACTATATTCAGCACTGGCCCGTGGAATATCGATCCGCTAGCAAGGTTGCAGATCTTCCTTTTCTACCGGTGGGAATTCTGAAAGCAAACCCGCCTCTTTCCTTCGTGAGTCCTGATGAGGTCAAGAGGACGTTGACCTCGAGCGCCACGACCTCGCAGTTGCCTAGCCGGGTTGTACTGGATACCCCGACCTCGCGGCGAATGACCAAAGGGATCGTAACTATCGTTCGGGATTTCATCGGTCCTGCACGCAGACCGTATTTGGTTGTCGACACTCCAGATTTTATGCGAGGTGAGAATGCTCTTGGAGCGAGGGGTGCGGCCATTCAGGGGTTACACCCTTTTGCCAGTCAGGCAACCTACTGTCTTAACGTCAACGAGAAGGGCGAATTGACGCTGGATCAACACAAATTGAGAGAATTCGCCGAGAATCATCACGATGCCGAAGTGCTGGTGTATGGCTTTACCTTCATTCTTTGGAACCATCTGGTTAAGCCTCTTTTGGCGGAAGGTGTCTGTCTCAATTTGCCTAAAATTCGGATCCTGCATAGTGGCGGGTGGAAGCGATTGCAGGATCAGGCCGTTGAGAAAACGGTGTTCAACGAGCAGTTGGCGCGCGTATTTGGCTGTTCTCCGGACTGCATCATCGATTTCTACGGCATGGTCGAGAGTGTGGGAGTCATTTTTCCGGATTGCCCCGAGGGTAACAAACATGGACCCGCGTTCGGCGACGTGATTGTACGCAATCCGCTAACCCTCGAACCAGTCGCGGCAGGAGAACATGGCATAGTCCAGGTGTGCAGTGTTTTGCCAACGAGCTTTCCGGGCAATCTGCTGCTCACCGAAGACATGGCCCAGGTGATCGCTTACGACGGTTGCCCCTGCGGAAGACGAGGCATCAGCTTCCGGTTCGCGGGACGGATACCGAAGGCGGAACTCCGTGGCTGCGGAAATCTCGAAACCAAACGATCGGCTATGAATTAAATGACAACTCTTTCCATGGCGGGACTCATTCAAGCTGTTGATTCGCCCGCGGAGATTTCCGATGCGGCGGCCGATTTGCGTCAGGTCACTTCCGGCGAGCAGATTTCGCCGAATGAAGTGATGACTGTATTCGATTCCTGGGCCAAGTGCCTGGACGCGCGAGAACTCGACGAAATCCCCGGGATCGTTTTCCTTCGGATGTGGCTAAGACGGGGGACATTGGAACCAATTATCACCCGCGAACTCGGGTCCAATAGCCTGGATGGCGGGTGGACGGAATATGGTCGTGCCAGGTGTAAGGCTTTTCCGCTGGGCGTGGTTGGCCACTGGCCCGCCGGCAATGTCGAAATCCAACCGATTCTGTCGATGACCTGTGCCCTTCTAGGTGGGAATGGGGCGATGGTGCGGATCCCGAGAAGCCTCGTCGACTTGACGCGAGTCTTGATGGAAAGGTTAGCGCAAAGCGATCTGAGCGAGCGGCTGACACGACGCATCTTCATGGCTGCCTTCGACCATGGCCGCCGGGATTTGCACGAAGCCATGGCGCGAGTCGTAGACGGAGCGATGATTTGGGGCGGACAAGAGGCAGTTTTGCAGGTTCGGTCCTTGCCATTTCCCCATTGGGCGAGGTTGGCGGTTTTCGGACCTAGGATATCTGTTGCAGCGATGGACGCTGGGGCTTGGAGCAATCCTGACGAACAGAAGACCTGGTGCTTGCGCATGGCGCGGGATCTCTGGCAATTTGACCAGCAGGCTTGTTCCTCGCCGCAGGTTTTGTACCTTGAAAAAAAGGCGGGCCAATCCACCGCTCAGTTCATGTCGAATCTCCAGCACGCATTCGAGACAGAGAACCAGGCGCATCCGCGGCGGACCATTCCCGCTGCCTTGACTTCAACGATCTCGCGGGCGCGCGCGTCCTGGCTGTTGAGCGATGCCTCGCATAAGGCAGTCTTTCCGATGGGTCCGGATTGGACTCTGTTACTCGGCTCGGGATCGGATCTTCCTGAGCCGGTTCAAGGCAAGACCTTAACCGTGCTGGAAGTGGACGATTTGATGGATGCGGTTTCGAAGCTCGATGGAAACGTGCAGACGCTAGGCTTGGGCATGGCCGATGGGGAAAAAGAGAAGGAACTTGCCTCGTTGGCCGGTCAAAGGGGTGTTGACCGAATTGTTAAACTGGGGCGGATGCATGCCTTTGTTCCCCCATGGGACGGCGTCGATCTGATCCGGCCGATGGTTCGGATGGTGCGGCATGTCTGCTCCGCGGACTGAATGTTTTAGGAATGAGGAATTCAAGTCATGACAGATGGTAAGGCGTTTCTTAGAGGACTGGATCTAAAAGCTAGGACATTTGCTCCCGCGGCACGAGCCACCGTTGAGGCCAACGATGAACTCTGCTCCTGGCTGTTAGATCCGCTCGCTCGCTGGGCGCAAGCGGCCTATGGTGACCGGGCCTTCGAGGATGCAGCCAAGGGCTACGCCCACTATTGCATGGGCGTGTGGAAATCTCAACAACAGTATGAAAAGATCGGTCGGTACACGCCCGAGGCCATGCAGGAGCTCGTTTCGGAAGTGTATGAACAAGAAGGCTACATGGTTCCCTACATGTGGGCCGCGATTTTGATCTATCCTTTCTGGCCCTCAATGATCAACCACATCGCATTATATCGGGATGAATTCCTCAAGGCGCTGCCGCCTGATGCCAGACTCCTGGAGTTGGCTTCCGGGCACGGAGTCATGGGCCTGCTGGCAGCAGAGACCAGGCCTGACATCCAGGTAACTGGCTTCGATATCAGCCCGCCAGCTGTGGCTGTGTCAAACAGGCTGCGCGGCGTCTCCGGGAACGAGCACCGCGTAACTTTTGAAGTGAGAAATGCCCTTAAATTGAACTTGGGAGAGAGTCGCGGAACCTATCAAGGAATTATCGCCGCCATGCTGGCTGAACATTTGGAGGATCCACGCCCCTTGTTTGAGGTTATTGCCCATCATCTCGCCGACGACGGGTTTGTCTTTTTCAGTACGGCGCTGGAATCAGCCCAGCGCGATCACACTTTCGAGTTTCATCACGAAAGTGAGCCGTTGAAGATGGCCGAAGAAGTTGGCCTCCGTGTTACGCGATTGGTCTGTGATTCGGGCTCCCCTCTGCCTGGCGGCCGCTTTCTACCGCGTGCGCTGGGCATGATCCTGCGCCGCCGTTGAAAAGGACCATAGAAATATAATTCCGTTCCCAGCCTGGTGAATGGCAGTCGAAAGGAAGTTTATACAAGAATCTATGACTATGACCTTCGAAGAAGTGAAATCGTGTCTAAAACAGCGGTTCCCGATGCTTATGGTCGATCGTGTCCTGGAGTTGGAGCCAGGGAAACGCGTCAAGACCCTCAAGAATGTCACAGGCAATGAGATTCAATTTCTGGGACACTTCCCTGAATTTGCGATCATGCCCGGAACTCTTATCATCGAAGCCATAGGGCAGAGTGCTTCCATTCTATTTACCCGCACCTCTGGCAAAGGCGTGGACCAAAGAGAATTCATGGCGCTGGCCTCGGTAAACGACATGAGATTCCTCGTGCCGGTGTTGCCAGGACACACCATGATCATGGAAGTGAAGATCCTTAAAATGACAGACGAAGCAGCCTTGATTGAAGGAGTCGCTTCCGTGGAAGATACAGTTGTGGCGCGTGGTAAGCTGAGCTTTTTCCGAATGGTTGTGTGACCGTGTTCAATCCTGGCCACCCAGGTAGATCTGGTTTCTGCTCGACCGATCCTGTCAGCTATGAGGGTGTGTCTGCTTGCAGCTCAGAAATCTCACTAACTACAACATGCAGTCTCGCCAAAGGTTCTTGGCGTTTCGTTCTCATCGCGGTTGGACTTCACCGGTAATGACAAGGAAGAAAGATACGCAGGAGAACATGAGCGACAGGCCACTGGTTTCCGTCGTCATCCCTACTTATAATCGTACGCGACAGACGATCGCAGCTATAGAAAGCGTTCTGGCGCAGACCTACCCTCACTTCGAAGTTATTGTTGTAGATGACGGTTCTTCAGACGGCTCCGGAGCGGTAATTGAGCGATTCGTCAGTCAGAAAACGAATGGGTGTCGTCGGGGACTCTTTTTTGGCCAGCCCAATCAGGGTGCAAGCGTTGCGCGAAATACGGGAATCGCAAAGGCGCAGGGAGAGTACATCGCATTCCTGGATTCGGATGACGTTTGGGTTCCTGAGAAACTGGAATGGCAGCTGAAAGCGCTTGAACAGTTCAAGGACGAGTGCTGTGCCTGTGTCACGGACGCACGTTTGGTAAACGACTCGGGTATGGACCTTGGCAGTTTTGAAGTGCAGGGAAGACAATATGAGCAAACGATAGGAATCGACCGTGACGCTACGAAATCGCTTGCACGATCATTTTGTGGGTTTTGGATGTCCAGTTTGCTAGTGAGAGCTGACACGATTAGCCAAATCGGGGGGTTTAACCCTGATATTTCCTTTGCGGAGGACCGCGATCTCCATTTTCGCCTGTCGCTCGCTACTTCCATTGCTTACGTAAACAAGCCGCTCATCCGAACCGATAGAACCCCCACTCCCCCCGGTATAACGTGGCGGCCATGGGACAAGCAGGAGGTACAGTTTTGCCAGCAGCAGCGGATGTTGGAGAGTTGGCTGAGGATCGGCGCCCCATTGCCGCCGGATGTACGCAGACTAGTCAAGAGAGCTTTAGGAGCCTTGCACTCGCAGCAGGCGAACTGGCATTTAGAAAACTTGCGATACCCGGAGGCGCGCCAGGCTGTCTCCAAAGCGGTGAAGTACAAGACTACGCCCGGAACGGTAGTCAAGCTTGCGCTTACCTGGCTCGCGCCGGCTCTGGCCAGGAGCATCGCCCCGAAAACAAGGCCTATCGGGACTGGTGGGCACGCGTCGTGAACGAGGAATCGACGACACAAGGTGGTCGACTCCGCGTTTGTGCCTATCGCGCGGATAATTGAACGGATGAAATGGAACTGAGCATTGCCGAGTTGCTCGCATAGGAACAAGAAGGGCAGGAGCGGGCTCTCTGCGTGATCGAGTCTGTTCGTTGTTATCGGGTTTGTGTAGTAAGTTGACAGGACGGGTGATGAAAATGGAGTCCGTAAAGGAGTTGTGGCGCTATCGCGAACTTCTGTATTTCTTTGCCTGGCGTGATATAAAAGTGCGTTATAGGCAAGCCGCATTCGGAGCGGCATGGGCTGTGATCCAGCCACTGCTCACCATGATCATTTTTTCTCTGCTCTTCGGCAGAGTAGCCCACATCGATACCGGTAATGTTCCGTATCCGATTTTTGTTTTTTGCGGGTTGCTTCCGTGGACATATGTCTCGGGAGTTCTTGGGTTTGCCAGCCTGAGCCTGGTGAGCAATGAACCACTACTCACTAAGGTTTACTTCCCGCGGGTGTTTCTTCCTTTCGGTTCAGTTCTCGCTGGCCTGTTAGACTTCTTGATTGGGTCGATTCTGCTGGTTGGATTGATGTTTTACTATCACGTGCGGGCCGGCTGGTTTCTTCTGCTCATCCCCTTCGTTGTTTTGGCGATGGTTCTACTAACGGCGGGGGTTAGCATGGTGGCAGCTGCGCTCAGCGTACGCTACCGTGACGTGAGGTACGCTCTTCCATTCCTGATTCAGGTGTGGATGTTTGCCACTCCCATTGTCTATCCGGTGGCAGTGATTCCTGAACGTTTCCGCCCGATCCTGGCGCTCAATCCCTGTTGGGGGATTGTGGTTGGCCTGCGCGCCTGCTTGTTTAGAGGACTGCCGTTCGATTTCAGGCTGATGGGAGTTTCGCTGGCGATCGCGATGATGGTATTTGTCCTTGGCGCCTTTTACTTTCGCAAGGCGGAGAAGAGCTTCGCCGACGTGATTTAGACGGAGAATAGCTGAACGCCTATGAGTGCTTTGATCAGTGTGGAAGGGCTTTCGAAAAAATATCGCATTGGTTCGGCTCGGCCTACCACTTTGCGCGAAAGCCTGGTAAGCGCGATCACCTTTGCGCGTCTCCGCAGCCGAACGCGGGAGGAGACGATCTGGGCGCTCCGCGATGTCTCGTTTTCCATTGAGCTGGGCGAAATTGTGGGCATTATCGGGAGAAACGGAGCGGGGAAAAGCACCCTTCTCAAAGTTCTCTCCAAGATCACTCATCCAACTTCCGGCGAAGTGAACGTTGGTGGAAGGGTTGCAGCCATACTGGAAGTCGGCACCGGATTTCACCCCGAGTTGACCGGTATGGAGAACATCTACCTCAACGGCTCAATTCTGGGCATGACCAAGAAAGAAGTGGACAGGAAGCTGGATGCGATCATCGAGTTCTCCGGGGTGGAGAGATTTATCAATACGCCAATCAAGCGCTACTCGTCCGGGATGCGACTGCGATTAGGTTTTGCGGTGGCCGCGCATCTTGATTCGGAAATTTTGGTGGTGGATGAAGTGCTTGCGGTGGGCGACGCCGCCTTTCAGAAAAAGTGCCTGGCCACAATGGGAGACTTGCGTACACGCGCGCGAACGGTCTTGTTTGTTTCACACAATCTGGCCGCTGTCGAGAATCTGTGCAGAAGATGTATCTGGATCGACGGCGGCCAAGTACGTATGGACGGTGAGACCCATCACGTAATCAAAGCCTACATGGACACCATGGTGGGCGGCGCGCAAGATCATGCTGATCTCGACAACCCGGAAAGCCGGAGAGGGAACGGGAAGATCCGGTTTCGAAGTGTGGGGTTCCTGTCGCCGGAGGGGATTGCGCAGCGAGTCATTCGTGCCGGAGATCCGGTTGTGATCCGTTTGCACTACGCCGTCAGGGACCCAGTTTCGCATCCCAGTCTAGGTTTCCGCATGTACACGGATATGGGAACGCTGGTGACGGAGACCAGCACCTGGCATCACGGGATTAACATACCGCTGTTGGAAGCGGGTGAGGGATACATCGATCTGGAGATTGACTGCCTGAATCTAATGCCGGCGAAGTACGCGCTTTCCCTGTGGGCCACCGACGACAGCGGGGCGGTCGTCTACGACAACATTGAATGTGGCGTGACGCTCGAAGTGGAGACGGCAAACATATACCAGTCGGGCAAGGATCTCGATAGCCGTTGCGGCGTCATGTTTTTTCCGCAGAGATGGAATCTGTCGGGCACGAAACGCTTTGGGCGGGATTTGCAACTCGATGCACGCGAATGCGAACCGCTGCCGCGATAGCGAACCGAATCGATACCGATGCCAGCCGACCCGACGGATTCGCCATTAGTCACGATTGTCACTCCCGCTTACAACGAAGAGAAGCTTCTTTCGGAATGTATTGAGAGTGTCTTAGCCCAGAGTTATACCAACTGGGACTACTTGATCGTCAATAACTGCAGCGAAGACGGTACGCTTGCAATCGCCGAGAAATATGCCGCCAGTGATGGACGGATTCGCGTGGTGAGCAACAGCAGCCTGCTTCCCGCGGTGGCCAATTTCAACTCGGCGCTGCGTCAGATCCGGCCAGATAGCAAGTATGCCAAAATCCTCTTCGCCGACGACTGGATGTTCCCGGAATGCCTGGAACGGATGGTATCGCTGGCGGAGGCGAATCCCTCGGTCGGAATCGTGGGCGCATACGGCCACCAGGGGCAGGTGGTGCTTTGGACGGGAGTTCCGTTCCCCGACAAAGTATTGCGCGGCCGCGAGATATGCAGGCGGAGATTGCTGGGCGGTCCCTACGTGTTCGGTACGGCGACCGCGCTCCTGCTTCGCGCGGACCTGGTCCGGGACCGCGATCCTTTCTACAACGAAGCCAACGCGCATGCCGCCGACAGTGAAGCCTGTTTCGATTTGCTGAAAACGTGCGATTTTGGCTTTGTTCATCAGGTCCTAACTTTCTCACGCGTACGGGCAGGGTCGTTGTTGGAAGCATCCAGAGAACTCAATGCGTCGGCCGGAGACACGCTGCGCGAACTGGTCGTTTACGGGCCGTACTATTTGACTCCGGAAGAATATGCCGAGCGCTTAGGCGCAACAATTTCGAAATATTACGACTTTCTTGCAGAGAACCTTCTGCGGCGACGGAGTGGGAAGTTCTGGGATTTTCACAAGGAGATGCTGTGCAGGAGCGGAGTCGCGTTCAGCCGGTGGGCGCTTGCATCTGCAATTGTGCGAAAAATCGTGAATAGGTTCCGGCTGCATGGGAAGGGCGAGGTACGCTGGGGATTGTAATCTGCGGGAACCGATCGATGATGTCCGGGGAGTCCCGCGCCATTGGATCAGCATCCCGAAAATGATCGTGACATTGCTAGCTCCCAGAGCAATTCGTTGGATGCTGGCCTTCAACCGGCAAGAAAGGTTCTTCCGCAAGTGCCTGGTCTGGACGACGGCTGGACAAATGCTGGAGATCAATCGACAGCGGCAGAGCCCAATAGGGCACGACGCTGGCGCCGGCGCCAAATGAAAGAATGCGCAAAATATACCGCCTTGGAAGTGGAAATCCGTGAGGGCTGTAGTGATTGAAGTAAAGAAATCCAAATCTGAGATATTGAATCTCAAAGCCGGCGACTGGGTGGAGGTGCGTAGCCAGGAAGAGATCCTGGCTACGCTGGATGAGAACGGCCGGCTCGAGAACCTGCCGTTCATGGCGGAGATGTTCGAGTATTGCGGGCGCAGGCTTCGCGTGTACAAGCGCGCGGACAAGACCTGCGATTACATTCGGGGTTGGAGCATCCGGCGGATGACGTCAGCGGTGCACCTGGAAGGTGTGCGCTGCGATGGGACGGGACACGATGGCTGCCAGGCCGGCTGCCTGATCTTCTGGAAAGAAGCGTGGCTCAAACCGGTGGCGCAAGGCAATGGCCTGGTGAGCGCCAAGAGCCTGACTGGACCTTTCGGCGCCAGGAGCAATACGGGCTTCTGCACTATCGAGAGCCTGCTGGCGGCAAGCCAGAAGAAAGACGCCGAGGGAGCCGTGGTGTATTCCTGCCAGGCGACGGATGTGCCGAGGTTCACCTCGTACATGAGCTTCTGGGACCCACGTCAGTACATCCGCGATCTGCGGTCCGGAAATCTCAAAAGCGGTCTGGAGGATACTTCACGCGCGCACCGCACACTGGAGCTTTTTCTTTCCATCATTCGCCTATTTCAGGCGTCAGTCATCGGGTTCTTCAACGAGGTGCAAGAAAGACGCAGAGGCAGCCGTTACCCGTTCATCAGGGGCCAGGCGCAGAATGCCAACGGCGAACGGCTGGATTTACAGCCGGGGGAACTGGTGGAAGTGCGCAGCAAAGAGGAGATAATGGCGACGCTCGACCCCGGGCAGAAGAACCGCGGGCTCTGGTTCGACGCAGAGATGCTGCCCTACTGCGGCGGAATCTACCGGGTGCTGCGGCGCGTGAACCGCATTGTTGACGAGAAGACGGGCAAAATGATCCAGATGAAGAGCTCGTGCATTGTGCTGGAGGGCGTGGTGTGCCGCTCGGATTTTCACCGGCTCTGCCCGAGGGCCATTTACCCATACTGGCGCGAGAGTTGGCTCAAACGCGCATTGCAAGCGGAGTCGGCGCCGTGTAGCGAAGAGCTGGCCGGAGCCTGCAAGGACTAGATGGAACAGCAAACTATTCAAGAGCCGGCGGCCCGCCAGGACCGCGTAACGGCGAAAAGCGAAGCGGAGACGGGCAGAGAATCGCGGTCCTTGGCGCGTTATTGGCAGATTTTTGCCGCGTTCACGGTGACTGCGATCCTGATTGCAGCCATACGCTGGTCGCTTGCCCACCCTTTCGGGATTCATTGGGATGAATCCGGATACATCGACGACGCATTTATCGATGTGCAGCGGCTTCGTCATTGGATGCTGCTCAAGGCGGCTGGAAGGATTCTTGTCACGAGCTCTGCGCGGCCGCCGGCGTATCGTCTGCTCGCTGACCCGGTGCTTGCGCTTTTCGGCGCCAGTACGACATTGGCGCGGATTGTCTCTCTTGCGTGCTACGGCCTGAGCTCATGGTACGTGTACCGCGCTGCGAAGCAGATCGGAGGACGGATTGCAGGTGCTTTCGCGGCTTTGATTTTTTGCCTTTCGCCGGAAGTGATTGCGGCGAGCGCGTTTTTCGGAACGGACGCGGCGTTGTACCTGGCGACTGCGGCGATGCTCTTCCAACTTCTGAAGACCTTGAGCGGCGAGAGGGAGAGCACGCGCGACTGGATCGTGCTGGGTCTGGCGATCGGCCTCGGGTTTCTTTCCAAGACGTCGTTTCTGCTCATCGGGCCTCCGGCGCTGGTTTGCTGGTTCGTCGTCTCCCGCCGCAAGCGAACGGTCGATCGAGGGATTGCATTTCCGCTGAAGGCGGGAGCACTCGCTTTGCTTGTTGCCGGACCGTGGTGGCTGCTGCACGCCAAAGACGCCGCGGCGTACGCACAATACGCGAGGGCCTTTGTGCGGAACTCGCTCGGGCCGCCTTCGCTGGCCACCTGGATGAAGTGGATGGATACGGTGATCCAGGCGCTGCTGGGGCACGGGACGAGCCTTCTCATCGCGCTTGTGGCGATCACGTGTCTGGCAGCGATGGTGCGCGGCAAGGGAGTGAAACTGCAGGGTGCACAGCGCCCGGCGCTCTGGGTGTGCGCTTGCGCAGGAGTACCGATTGTGCTGGCGCAACTGGCCGGGACCAACCACCTGCTTCGACACATCACGCCCTCGGTGATTCCGTTCGCAATCGCCGTTGGCATACTCGCCGAAAAGACGCTCTGGAGCAGGAAGCCGGCAGGAATGGCATTCGCCAGCCTGCTGTTGGCGGCGCAATTGGGGATGATCGTGTATCCGGTCGTGTTTCCCAACACCGCCCCTGTCGACATCGGTTTTGTGAATGGAGCCTTGCCGTGGCGATCATTGGCGCGCTTCGACCAGTGGAACTGGAAGCCGCTGTGGGAGATCAGCAATGCCTGCAACCTGGAGTCGCCGAGGATTTCATATTTGGGGAACGGCCGTGAATTTGACCCGCCTGCGATCCAATACCCGTGGCTGATGGCGGCAATGCCTATGCGGCTTTCCAAAATCGCTTATCCTGACGTGACTTGGCTGTGGAGATATGAAGACGGGACTTTCGATTGGCAGAAGGTGATGGGATCGGCTGCAGGGAGCGATCTTGTGGTCACCGCGCCGTATTATCGCGGAGAAGCAGTTATCAAGGAAGATGAGGACAACCGGCATAACTCTGAATTCGCTCAGCGGCTCAGTCAAGATTCGAGGTTCCAGGGTCCGATCCTATTTCAAGTAGGCCGCTTCAGCCCAGTGGAGATTGCCGTTTTCGCCAAGCGCGGTCTCAACTGCCAAGCGCCGCCGACCGGATCTCCGAAGCAGTAGAACGGGAGGATATGCTGCGAATAGCCGAGAGCAGAGCGCCTTGGACCACCGTCGCAAGAGCGGGGACGCTGCTGGCTCCCATGCTGCTGATTACGGCGTGCAGCTGGCTGGGGCCTTCGCGTGTTGCCACTTTGGAGTGGACAAAAACACGGCAATCGATCGATGGGTTCGGCGGATCATCGGCCGATTTTCTCAAGCCTCTGACGCCTGCGCAGGCGGATTTTTTCTTCACTCCGGCTGGAATCGGCCTTTCGATTCTGCGCATTCAGATCATTCCGGACCTTGCCACCTGCAATGCCGAGTTTCATGACGGCGGCTGCAGCGATTCCAATGGACAGATTCTGAATGGGGAACTGAACACGGCAAAGATGGCCGTGGCTCGGGGCGCGACGGTGATCGCCACACCATGGAGCCCTCCCGCCGAGTACAAGAGCAACAACTCGTTTAAGAATGGTGGTTCGCTTCTCCGCTCGCATTACGCCGATTGGGCGAAAGATATGGCGACATTTGTCGCGATGATGGCTGAGAAAGGCGTAACCATTTATGCGGTGAGCGTGCAGAACGAGCCGAATGTGAGTATAAACTACGGGTCGTGCGTGTATACGGCCCGGGAGATCCACGATTTTGTTCCGTATCTGGCCACGTCGCTGCGCGCGGGTGGAGTCGGCTCGACAAAGATCATGATCGCGGAGGAATCTAGTTGGTCGGACGATCTGGCGTCGGGCGCGATGGCTGACCCCGCGGTGGCCGCGCAGGTCGGCATCCTAGCGGCGCACGGCTATGCCGGCAGGATCAGGCCGCTGACCGCCAAGGCGGCGCGGCTGTGGCAGACCGAGGACAGCAGCCAGTCGAATACTTACGATGGGAGCATCGCCGACGGAATTGTCTGGGCCCTCAAGATCCACGGCTACCTGAAAGATGCGGAAGTGAACGCGTGGTTGTGGTGGTTTCTCACTGATATGCCGAGCCAGGGTGAAGGGACAGACAATGCTGCGTTGACTGACATCAAAGGGAACGTCCCCAAGCGCGCGTACGTTTCCGGGCAATGGAGCAAGTTTGTGCGGCCAGGGTGGTCGAGAATCAATGTAAGGTACGGTGGTCCGTTGGCGATCACGGCCTTTAAGGACCCGGCGGGTCGGTCGTTCGCGATCGTCGCGGTGAACCCGTCGCACTGGCCGCTGAGGCAGAGATTCTCTTTCGATGGTGCGGCAGCGACACAAGTTACTCCGTGGATCACGTCGGGAAAGTGGTCTCTTGCTGCTCAGGTGCCCGTGCAGGTGAGCGCGGGCGGATTCAGTTACGAGTTGCCGGCTCGCAGTGTGACGACCTTTGCTGGCAACGCTGTTCCAGCTCAGTGATGCGGGCGAGGTTTGGAATAGGGTAGGAACTCAAGGAAGGGAGTGGCAATCTGATGGGGAATGTACTCAAGCCGCGGCCAAATCCCTCGCTCTTATCGATCATCATCCCCTGTTGCAACGAGGAGGAAAGCCTGCCGTTATTGCGGGCTGAGGTTACCGGCTTTCTCGAGAGCTGCAGTTGGCCATGTGAGATCGTGCTGGTCAACGACGGAAGCTCGGATCGGACCATGGAACTCGCGGCGGCGTGGTGCGGAGCGGATCGCAGGATCAAGGCCCTGAATCTGTCGCGGAACTTCGGCCACCAGTATGCAGTGACGGCCGGGATTGACTATGCCGCCGGCGATGCGATCGTATTGATCGACGCGGACCTGCAGGACCCATTTGCGGTGATTCACGAGATGGTGGACCGGTATCGGGAGGGGTACGACGTAGTCTGTGGGCAGCGCATCGTGCGATCCGGCGAAGGCACATTGAAGAAGATCACCGCGTGGTTTTTCTATCGTATGATGCGTGTGTTTTTCCTGAAAAGCTTGCCGAAGGACGTGGGCGATTTTCGGCTGATGTCGCGCCGTTGCGTCGAAAGCCTGCGAACCATGCGGGAACTGCACCGGTTTCTGCGCGGGATGGTGGCGTGGATAGGATACCCACAGACATGCGTGCGGTATGAGCGCAACCCGCGGGTCGCGGGCACGACGAAGTATCCCTTGCGGAAGATGATTCGGCTGGCTTTGACGGCGGCAGTTTCGTTTTCGGCGCTGCCCTTGCGCATCAGTTTCTTCGGTGCCGGGTTGATGACCTGTGTAGCAGTCGAAGAGGCGATCCGTGCTCTGATCGCTCATCTCTCCGGCAAAACAGTTCCCGGTTGGACATCGCTGATGGTGGTTCTCTGCCTCAGCAATGCGGCTCTGATGGTCGCGGTCGGCATATTGGGAGAGTACGTAGGCAAAATCTACGAGGAAGGGAAAGGCAGGCCATTGTATCTGGTTGCGGACACGTGGAATGTTGCGGAAACGGACGATGATCGCGAGTTGGCGAAAGCGGGCTCTACGCCAAAAGGCAGCGAATGGATTCCAACATTTGTCGGAATAGAGAGGCCGTAGCTTCAATAGATTGAAACGCCCCATCCTTGCGAAGTGTTCACCTGAGGGTTTCTTGCCTCCGCGCCAGTCCGTCGCCAATCCTCGCGAGGTTTTGGCGCCGGTCACTGGGTATCGCCCGGAGCTTGATGCCGTCCGCTTTCTTGCATTTCTGCTCGTTTTCTCTCATCACTCCGTCCTCGAGATTCTCTCCTTCAATGAAACTGGGCACTTCCATGCCTTCGTCGGGGATGAGGTCTGGAAGATCCTGATCGGAATGTTCAGTGCCTGCGGAATGGGCCTATGTCTCTTTTTCTGCCTCAGTGCTTATCTCATCACGGAACTGCTCTTGAGGGAGCGGGAAAAGGTCAAAGCCATCTCGGTGCGGAACTTTTACATCCGAAGAGTCCTGAGGATTTGGCCTCTCTACGTCTTCGGACTCCTGCTGGGAATCTGCTGGGAGTTGACCGACCATGCAGGCAGCCAATGGCCGCGCCTAGCCTGGTACGTGCTTTTCGCAGGCAATATCTATTGCGCGCGCTTCGGCTGGTCCGGCAATCCAATGACGCCCTTATGGAGCATCTCCATCGAGGAGCAGTTCTATCTTATCTGGCCCTGGGTCATGCGCTTTGCCTCCCGTCGCGGGCTTTTTCTCTGCGCCCTGCTCTTTATCCTCTTGGCCAATGTCACCCTCTTCATCCTCGGTCAACGCCACGCCAGCGCCGACACCACCGTCTGGGCCAACACCTTCGTCCAATTCCAGATGTTCGCTGCTGGAATCCTGCTCGCTCTGGCCCCCAAACGCACGGTGCGCGGAGGCGCAGTCGCCGGGTTGCTCCTGACGGCCATTGGCCCCGTGCTTTGGTTTGTCGCCTGTTACGTGTTTCATGCCAAGAAGTCCGCCGGCGGCTTGTCTGAGAGCGGCTCATCTCTGGTGATCGGTTATGCCCTGATGGCAATAGGTTGCGCGGCCGTCCTGCAGGGATTCTGCAACCTGGGGCCAGCCCACATGCCACAATGGGCCGTCAGCCTGGGAAGAATCTCCTATGGGCTCTACGTCTACCATCTCTCTGCTCTGCGGATTTGCAGAACCATCCTTCAGTTCCTGCATTTCAGCCGTCCTTTGGAGTTATCCGTCCCCTGCGGCCTAATGCTCACCATCCTGATAGCCAAACTCTCCTACGCCAAGCTTGAATCTCCATTCCTCCGCCTCAAGCGCCGCTTCGAGGTCATCCACACCCGACCCATCGAAGGATTCCCCGCAGTCCATCAGCCCCTGACCCCTGTTCCCCGATCTCTGGTTCCTTAGCCCCTGATCCCTGCCTTCTTCGCTACAGAATCAGATTTGCAAGATGCCTGGAAGTGACTAATCGAATGATCGAACAACACCAGGATGGCTGCAATGTTGTTTGCGCGCTGCGAATAGGGCGCGCAAGCGCGAGAATCGTTGAGAAATTCAGTCCCTGTTCAGCTGTTTCATGTGCATCTTTCTGGAAGTCATCCCCTTTGGATCTCGGCGATCTTCTATCGATGATGGGGTGGTGAGTCGACAGGCTAGACCGCGCCCTGGCCCAATCGTTTCGTCAAGTGCCTCGGTCGCTTGGGATGTGTATCCGCAAATCTGCGCACTGAATCAGGGCACGCAGGGCTGATACCGCAATTATGACCATTTCTTGACGGCGTTCGGAGGAACCGATGACGGTTGACGAGCCCAGCCGAAATTCGACGCGAGTCGTCGGCGTGCCGCCTTTGTTCTGGATGCTTGGCTTGTTGGTCGTCGTGAGCTTTGCCGTGCGATTGGCAGCCTTGAAGTTTTGGGGCACCGGTACCATTTCAGCCGATAGCGCGGAGTATGCAAGCATAGCGGAGAACCTGCGGAAAGGCATTGGTTACGTTGGCATCGCGACACCGGGACTTGAGCTCAACCTTCCGCCGCTCTTCCCCCTGCTTATTGCTGCAGCCTCGTTCGTAACCAAGAGTTATTCAGACGCTGGAAGGCTGGTGTCAATTGTTTTTGGCACCCTTCTTCCTTTGCCGGTCTTCGGCATCGCGTCGCGGCTGTTTAACCGGCGCACGGCATGGGTTGCAGCGGCACTAGCCATATTTCACCCCGTACTGGTCAATTTGTCTTTCACGGTGTGGTCGGAGGGGCCATATGCGACCCTGCTTCTGACAGCAGTCTACGTGGTTCTGCGGGCGTTGGAGCGCTCAACGACTAGGAAATGGGCTTTGGTGGGCGTAATTCTTGGCCTTGCATACCTCATTCGTCAAGAGGCGGCCGCACCTATGTTGCTTGCCGTAGTTTTCCAGGTCACCTCTACGGAGGGATCGCTGGCCCTCAAAGCCAAGCGTGCCATCGTCGCACTTGCGGTCTTTGCCGCTTTGATTACACCGGAAGTAATGTTCCTCTATCGGTCGACAGGAACGGTACGTCTGGAAGGGAAGAGCGCAATGCTCTTCTACCTGAGCAACCGCGTCTTTGCCGCGCAGGCGAGTCTTGAAGGAAATCGCTCTTCAACGGACCGAGGGGACCAAATGTCCTCTTTGCCCAATGTGGAATCCTGGGAGCCATGGACAGTGAAATGGGCATCCAGTGCGATCAATGCAGATCTCCAGCCGACCGGTGTCTGGATGCGTCCAAACGAGGACGTCATTCGAGAGACACACCCAACCCCCAAGTTGCTGGTTCAGGTTGTAAGGACGGCGGTGCGACTGAATGCGCCAAAATTCCTTGAAGCGCTTTCGTCAAAATGGCTCGGAGCGCCGTTTCTGTCCGCACTCGCTCTGCTGGGCGTGGTTCGACGGCCATGGCGGCGGCCGCTGGCGTCGAAATGCCTATTCGTGATGCTTGTGCCGGCGCTCGCAATCGTTGCGACATTTTCGAATATTCTAAACGTTTCAAGGTTCTATTTTGTGCTGATACCGTTTCTCCTGATCTGGGCAGCAAACGGGCTTGTTCAAGTTGGACATTGGGCGATGACCACCAGTGCTGCCGCGGCGTGCGGATGGCTGAGCCCGGCCGCCGCAGCATGGATCGTTCCCGGGTTGCTCGCTTTAGGGATGATCATCTATTCGGTCAACGCGGTGCGAGGGCTCTATGAATTCTTATCGGACTCTAGCTACACTCTCATCGACAGGCAGGTTGGATTGTGGATTCATAAGCAACAGGAAGACCCGGTTAGAATCATGGATCTTCAGTTGAACATCGCATTCGAAGGGGACGAGCAATTTGTCAACTTTCCTTATTGCAGCGCCGATCTGGCGCTCCGTTTCCTCGATAGCGCAAAGGTTGACTATGTCGTTCTGCGACCGAGTGAGAGATTCACGAAGTATTATCAGGACTGGGTGACTAACGGTATTCCCGATCCCAGAGCAAAGCTCGTTTATGTGACATCAGGGACGAATGCCGATCAAATCCTGGTATATCACTGGCAGAGGCGATAGACTATCTCAGCGAAAAGGCCGAACAAGGGGCACTGGATGCGCCAATCGCACCGGGCCGATAAGTGGCGCCTGCCTTCCGAGGAGCAAAGTGCCGGGTTGGAAGGTGGGGAGAAGCCGGCGGCTAAAGGGACTGAAGAACGCATGAACATCAGCGTCATCTTGTGCACGTATAACCGTTGCCAAAGCTTGGCGAAGGCGCTCGACAGCCTCGCTGCCTCGATCCTTCCCGAGGACACCGAATGGGAAATCCTGGTGGTGGACAACAAATCCAAAGATCAGACGTGGGAAGTGGTCGAAGGCTTCTGCCAGCGATATCCGGGGCGTTTCCGTTACCTGTTCGAGCTGCGGCAGGGCAAATCGTTTGCACTCAACTCCGCGCTCCGGGAAGCTCGTGGAGATATCCTGGTATTCGTGGATGACGACGTTAAAGTTGAGCCGACGTGGTTGCACGAGTTGACTGCGAGTCTGCACAATGGCGAATGGGCTGGCTCCGGAGGACGGATTCTTCCTGAGCCCGGATTTTCGCCTCCGCGCTGGCTCGCGCTCGATGGTCCGCGCAATCTTGGCATGGTACTTTGTGCACAATTTGATCTCGGCAATGTGCCCGGCGAACTCAAGGACGCTCCATTCGGGACCAACATGGCATTTCGCAGAGAAATGTTTGACAAGTATGGAGGTTTCCGTGGCGACTTGGGTCCTCGTCCAAGCGAAACGCGAAACGAAGATACAGAGTTTGGCCGTCGATTGATGGCCGGTGGAGAACGCTTGCGTTACGTACCGTCAGCGGTCGTTTATCATGAGGTACATGAAAGTCGAGTGCGCAAGCAATTCTTCCTAACATGGTGGTTTGACCACGGGCGAGGCGACATTCGCGAAACTGGAAAGACTCTAAGAGCCAGGGAAATTGTGAAACTCCTTGGCAGCACACTCCGGACGGCTTTGGGATCGGTGCTGTCGTTTGATCAGGAGCGCCGATTTTATCGTAGGTGCATGGTTTGGCACGCGGCCGGGAAGTTGGTCGAGGCTCGCCGGCAATCGAAGGAGTCAGGATACAAAACAAAGCGGCAACCGGAGAGCGTCTAGCCCTGCATTTTTCGCAGCTGAATACCTTATTATCTGTGCACAGAGAGATTCCTGGATTGCTTTTCTCAAGTTGCCCGCGATATCGAGCCCCAGATGCTCTTTTATGAAACCAAACTACCAGACGTGTTTGAGATTCACGTCGAGCCTCATTCGGACGACCGGGGGTTCTTCGCGCGGTCTTGGTGCCAGAAAGAGTTCGATGCCCACGGGCTTAATTCGAAGTTAGTGCAGAGCAATATTTCGTTCAACATGCGGAAAGGAACGCTTCGTGGCATGCACTTTCAGGCGCCGCCTCATGCGGAGGCCAAAATCGTGCGCTGCACTCGGGGAGCGATCTACGACGTCGTGCTGGATCTGCGTCCGTCATCGCCTGAATATAGAAACTGGATCGCGGTCGTCTTATCCTCCGCAAACCGTCACATGGTATATGTCCCCGAGGGATGCGCGCACGGCTTTCTGACCCTTGAAGATGAGACCGAGGTTCTTTACCTGATGTCGGAGTTCTATGATGCAGAATCGGCGCGCGGAGTGCGCTGGAACGATCCCGCATTCCAGATTGCGTGGCCGGGGAGAGTAGAAGTGGTTTCTGAACGGGACGCGGCATACTCCGCTTTTGTATAGGCCTGTGAGCAACTTGAAGGAAATCGAGCGGACGGACCTGGCGGAAATCGGCAGCGATCTTCATGGCTTCGCTGCAAGCCTTTACCCAATTTGCCGGAGTATCACCGGCAACGGGATCAGGCAGACTCTCGGCAGGATTCAGGATCGGATTCCTCTGCGCATCCACGAGGTGCCCACAGGGACGGCCGTCTTCGATTGGATAGTGCCCAAAGAGTGGAACATTCGGGACGCATATATCAAGGCGCCTGGCGGGAGGCGCGTGGTCGATTTCCAGCAAAGCAACCTGCACGTGATGAGTTACAGCACCCCTGTGCACGCGACACTGCCATTGAATGAGATCAGGCCGCATCTGTTCACAATTCCGGATCATCCCGATTGGATCCCTTATCGAACGTCATACTACGAGGAAGACTGGGGATTTTGTCTGTCCCACAACCAGATGCTTGAGCTTGAAAACGTCGACTACGAGGTATGCATCGACTCTACACTCGAAGATGGGCACTTGACTTATGGAGAATGCTATTTGGCCGGGCGTTCTCAGGACGAGGTTTTGATCTCGTGTCATGCTTGCCATCCATCCCTTGCGAACGACAACCTCTCCGGTTTAGCCGTGGCTACGTTTCTGGCGGAACATCTGTCCGGACGCGATCTCCGCTACTCATACAGGTTCCTGTTCATTCCCGGAACCATCGGGGCCATTACCTGGCTGGCGCAAAACCGCGAGACCGCCGGGCGCATCCGGCATGGCTTAGTGCTAACGTGTATCGGTGATGCAAGTGGGTTTCATTACAAGAAAAGTCGCCGGGGAGATGCCGAGATTGACCGGGCGGCAGCCTGTGTTCTTAGGGATTGCGGCGAAGCATCCGAAATTCTCGATTTTTCGCCTTATGGATATGACGAGCGGCAGTACTGCTCGCCTGGTTTCAATCTTCCTGTCGGCTGTTTTATGAGAAGCGTCTGGGGAACTTTCCCTGAGTATCACACTTCTGCTGACAATCTCGATTTCATCCAACCGGTCTCATTGGCTGGATCCTTTCATGCATGTGTGGCGATTGTGGATGTTCTGGAGGAGAATCGGAAGTACGTCAACCAGAATCCCTTCTGTGAACCACAGCTTGGAAGGCGAAATCTTTACGGGTCTGGGGGCCGGGAATCCGCTAGGAGGGAGATCGATGCGCGGCTTTGGGTACTCAATCTTTCCGATGGTAAGCACTCGCTGTTGGATATTGCGGAGCGATCTGAGATTTCCTTCTCAACCATTAGTAAGGCTGCAAGAACGCTAAGTCAAACTGGCCTGCTGTCCCCGCTTTCTGAGGTCGCTGCCAACTGAGGCTGGACTAACAGACGTTCGCGCTAATAGGATGGACCCGGCGAACTCTTCGTCCTTGCCAATGGCCTTTCGATCACCTTATTATCAATTGTTCTCCTTTGCTCCTGATTCTTCTCGCTGGACTTCGACAAGTGCTTGCCCAGTACTTGTAAGACCATCCGAATGTTTATCGGAATAATGGGCAGTCTCTTTCAAAAGGAATCGTATGAAGGTATTGTTGACGGGTCATAAGGGCTACATAGGCGTTGTAGCGGCACCGCTGTTGGTTGCCGCCGGGCATGAAGTGGTTGGTTTAGACACTGGGCTGTATGCGGGCTGTAATTTCGGCGCAGAGGCAGTAGCCATTCCAGAGGTGCACAAGGATCTCCGCGACCTGACGTGCGCCGATCTGGAAGGCTTCAACGCTGTTGTGCATTTGGCCGCGTTGTCGAACGATCCAGTAGGAAACCTAAACCCGCAACTTACCTACGATATCAACCATCTGGCATCAGTACATCTTGCGAGACTCGCGAAAGACGCGGGCGCAACGCGCTTCGTTTTCTCGTCTTCTTGCAGCACGTACGGCGCTGCCGGCCACGATTTTCTGGACGAGACTTCCGATCTGAATCCCGTTACTCCGTACGGTGAATCGAAGGTACTGGCAGAGCGCGACATTGCCCCGCTTGCCAGCGACAGTTTTACGCCGACATTCATGCGCAATGCGACCGCATACGGAGTCTCGTCACGACTTCGCCTGGACATTGTGCTAAATGATTTAGTCGCGTCGGCGTTCACCACGGGCCGGATTTACATTAAGAGCGATGGTACGCCCTGGCGTCCGATCGTCCATATTCGGGACATTATCGCGGCTGTCGTAGCAGTACTCAATGCACCACGCGAAGCAATTCACAATCAGACTTTAAATGTGGGGCGCAATGACGAGAACTTCCGCGTCCGCGAACTCGCCGAGATTGTTTCCGAAATCGTACCGGGTTGCCGCGTGGAATACGCTGCTGGCGGGGGCCCGGACCTTCGGTGCTATCGCGTCAACTTCGACAAGATTAACCGCATGGTTCCTGCGTTTCGTCCACGATGGACAGCCCGCATGGGCGCTCAGGAACTCTATGACGCATACCGCAGCGTTGGACTCACAGCCGCGGATATCGAGCAGGGACGCTACGTCCGCATCAGCGAGATTCGCCGCCTACAGCAGGCAGGTAGATTAGACGACGCTTTGCACTGGGCAGGGAAATATGCCGGAGCGGCGACGGGCGCCTGAAGGGGATTGCAACGAGATTATGACTACGATGGCGGTTCCTCAGCGAATCGACGCACAGACCGGGACGAAGACTTGCCGCTTCTGCGGTGCAGGACTGCAGCGGACGTTTGTCGACCTCGGGATGTCGCCGTTATGTGAAACGTATCCCTCTGCCGCCGAACTGAATCGCGGGGAGGTTTACTATCCGCTGCACGTCTACATCTGCGAAACGTGTTGGCTGGTGCAGTTGGAAGAGTACGAAAGCGCGGAGAGCATCTTCAGCAATTATGCCTACTTTGCCTCGTACTCGGACTCTTGGCTGAAGCATTGCGAGAAGTACTGCGACGAGATGCGGGCGCGTTTCGGCCTCGGCCCGCAAAGTTTTGTGGCCGAAGTGGCAAGCAACGACGGGTACCTACTGCAGTATTTCGTGCGCGAGGGTGTTCCCGTGCTCGGAATTGAGCCGGCCGCCAACGTAGCTAAGGCCGCAATCGAAAAAGGCGTTCCGACGCTGGTGCGGTTCTTCGGCACACAGTTGGCGAAAGAACTTGCCGCCGGAGGGCGCACCGCTGACCTGGTTATCGGCAACAACGTCCTCGCGCAGGTGCCCGACCTCAACGACTTTGTGGAAGGCCTGGAGGTCCTGCTGAAACCTGAAGGCGTCCTTACCCTTGAATTTCCGCATCTGCTTCGTCTGATCGAACTCAACGAGTTCGACACGATTTACCATGAGCACTTCTCTTATTTCTCCCTGATCAGCACGATCAAGATTATGGAGGCGCATAGGTTGCGCGTATTCGACGTAGAGGAATTGAAATCGCATGGTGGTTCGCTCCGTGTGTTTGCGTGCCGCACCGGCAGCGAGACGCACAGCGTTACGCCGAATGTAGAAGAAGTCATGCACGATGAAGTCAATGCGAAACTCGACAGGATTGAGGGCTACGAGAGCTTCGCACGACAAGTGAAAACGGCAAAACTTGAGTTCGTCGATTTTCTCGTCACGGCTGCCAAACAGGGCGAGAAAGTTGCCGGTTACGGGGCGCCAGGCAAGAGCGCCACGCTCCTCCATTACTGCGGTATCGGCAAAGACCTGATTGAATACACAGTGGATCGCAGCCCGTATAAGCAAGGGCGGCATCTGCCTGGAAGCCGCATACCGATCTACCACCCCGACCATATTCGTGAAACCAGGCCCGACTACGTAGTCATTCTTCCCTGGAACCTAACAAACGAAATCATGCAGCAGTTGCAGTTTATTCGGGATTGGGGTGGCCGCTTTGTCGTGCCGATTCCAAAAGTAACTGTCTTTTGAGAGCAGTCGATCTTTCTACGACACGTGATGAAAGCGGGACGTGAGGTTATGCCCCCCTAAAATCGCCACACATGAGGAGACCCTAAATGAACATCTTTGTCGATTCGACATTGACGAAGATGCTCGTTGCCACGAACCGTATCGTCGGTCAATTTTCGTCTATTCTCCATCTACGATCGCTTTGAAGTTCAGTCGTCTGGCGCAGGAGTTGATCGAAGAAGCCTTCCACCCACTGGATCCTCTCAAGGTCCATGAGAGCGTGGGCGCCGAGAAATGCGCCGCGCTCCTCGCGGTTCTGAAGCCAGCATTCGTTCATCACCTGCGCTCAAAGGAGTGCATCCAAGGAGTGCTGGCAGAAGCCGGGTTCGATCTTGAAAAGACATACTTCGATGTTCCGCGCAAGCGAACGGCGTTTCCAGGAGCTATCTGAAGTCGGGAATTGCCTAGAGCCTGTTATTAACTTTGAGGCGCGGCATGTGTTGCCCGAATGCTCAAAACCCGCGTAAAACGCGGCGTTCGCGAGATGTGGCACGGAATGCATTCACGGTTTCCCCCTGAATCCTAGTCACTTTGTGAAAGCCGCGCTGATTCCATTGGGTTTACGGGCGCAAAGTTAATAACAGGTTCTAGAGCCTGTTATTAACTTTGAGGCGCGGCATGTGTTGCCCGAATGCTCAAAACCCGCGTAAAACGCGGCGTTCGCGAGATGTGGCACGGAATGCATTCACGGTTTCCCCCTGAATCCTAGTCACTTTGTGAAAGCCGCGCTGATTCCATTGGGTTTACGGGCGCAAAGTTAATAACAGGTTCTAGGCTTTCCATCCGCATCGCGACACTTGGTGCTCGGCACCGCTTTGCCAGATCAACTGGTGGATGCCCATTTATGACCTGAATAGCGAAAGCTGCATGGCTTTGCACCCTCATTACTTTGACCGGGCCATAAGGAACGAATCGAGCGCTACGACTATCAAAAGTGGAATCTGGAAAGCCGGTATAACGCGGCCAAGCACGTGCAAACGGACACGCGTGTACAACCGCAGGCCGAAGAACCAACCAAATTGGAACCGCAAATCCGGCCGGTCCGCCCGGTAGGCGGTGCGTATCTATTCTCCGCGGCGCAATTGCATTCGACAGTGCCAAACACGTCGAAGGTTACACGCTACAGCATCGACTTCCGGACAGTACACCTCGATGACGTCCTCGGCCGGATTGGAGCCAGCAACATCGAATCTGCGTGCACCGGGACCACGATGGGAGATTACCTCCGCGGAACTGATTTCGCGCATTTTCCAGAGGAGACTATCGCACTGTATCGCGATTGCGCAAAGTCTGGTTCTGTCGTTTCACCGCGGGTTGCTCCCGTTGCACGTGCGACAGCGCGCTTTAGGCAATGAGTCTTCGAAGCATGGTTGATGATTCTTTATCGGAGGTATGTGCATGAAAGTCGTGATTTTCTGTGGAGGAGCGGGATTGCGTCTCAGAGGATACGCTGACGACATTCCGAAGCCGATGGTTCAAATCGGAAATCGACCGGTTCTTTGGCATTTGATGAAATATTATGCTCACCACGGGCACAAGGACTTTATCCTTTGTCTCGGATATAAGGGCAGCGTGATCAAGGACTACTTTCTTCATTACGACGAATCCGTATCCAACGATTTCGTGTGGTCGAAGGGGGGTAAGGAAATCCAATATGTTAACCGCGACATCGACGACTGGACCATCACCTTCGTGGAGACGGGAGCCGCGATGAACGTGGGAGAGCGTCTCAAAGCAGTGGAACCTCATTTGCAAGGTGAAGAGATATTTCTGGCGACCTATGGTGACGGTTTGAGCGATGTTCCATTTCCGGCCATGATGGCTGCCTTCGAGCAAAGTAATGCCATCGCTTCCCTGTTACTGGTTCAACCCACCGCGAGTTTTGATCTGGTCAGCGCTGAACCTGATGGATGGGTGACGAACATCTGCCAATTGGCCCGCACCGACATTTGGATCAATGGAGGATTCTTTATTATGCGTAACGAGATATTCAGTTATATTCAGCCAGGTGAAGAACTTGTCCGCGAGCCGCTCCAACGTTTGGTCCAGAAGAAAGCTCTTCTAGCTTACAAGTACAATGGATTCTGGCAGTGCATGGATACCTTTAAGGACAAGCAGCGCCTCGAAGAACTAAACCAGGGCGAGGCGCCGTGGAAGGTTTGGAGTCATGGATCGCCGAACCAACCGGCGGTTCCATTGGCGCGCGTATGATCCATGTTAGACTGGATTCGGAAGCTGTCCGCCCCCTGAACATTCTCTGTCTCGGCGCTCATTCCGACGACATAGAGATCGGCTGTGGCGGCGCGATCCTGCACTTAGTCGACCAATTCCCAGCGAGTCGGTTTTATTGGGTTGTTTTCAGCGCCCCAGGAGTGCGGGAAGCCGAGGCGCGCCGGTCGGCCGAGCTGCTTGTCGGCTCCAGGCTGAACGGCCCGCTGCTGAAGACCTTCCAGGACGGATTCATGCCCTATCTGGGCAGCGACGTGAAGACGGTCTTTGAAAACGAGTTGAAGCAGATATCACCGGATCTGATCTTTACGCACAACGGGAAAGACGCCCATCAGGATCACCGCTTCATCTCGGAATTAACCTGGAATACTTTCCGCGACCATCTGATTCTGGAATACGAAATTCCAAAATATGACGGTGACCTGGCGCAACCGAGCGTTTATGTCCCGCTTACGCAGGAGATATGCCGAAAAAAGGTGAGCTCCCTTATGGACGCTTTTCAATCCCAGCACTCAAAGCGTTGGTTTGAGGAGAGCACATTCATGGCATTGATGCGTTTGCGGGGAATGGAGTGCAACGCACCCAGCGGCTACGCCGAAGCTTTTTATTGCCGCAAGGTGGTGTTCTGAGGAGGGGGGCTTCTGCAGGCGAAGTACAAGGGAAACTGAGTCGATGCCGCAGACGAGCGACGCGTACTACAAAATGGATTACTGGAGTTCTGTTGGTTGCAGCGCTCGAGGAGATTTGAGAGCCGAACGCAGCCACGCTCGATGACGCCGATTCAGCTATGCACCCGCGTCTCAGCCGAAGGAACAGGCTCAAGACCGGGGCCAGAGCTCAGGAACGTGATTCAAGCCCGTTTCCGGAAGAATGTCCCAGAAATGATCCGCATATGAGCTAGCTAGCTCAGACATCCTGAGATGGTAACTAATATGCTGATTGCCAGTAGGGGAAAAATCTTCCAAGAAAGGGCCATTTGTTGCTTTCTCGAGGGTAATCCGGCAGTGTTGAACTCACGTCGCACATTTCTATGTAAAAGATTCATTTAGGTTTGAATCTGGTAACGCGAAAGTTGCGCAAGAGTAACTCTAGACGGTTATCTCAAATTCAGATGCCTAGGCTAGGCCTTCAGCAAGACGCTCCCCCAAAAAGAGAGTTTGGGCCCCAAAAGGCTCAATCGTGAAGGCGCTCGCCAAGGTTAAGTAATGTATAAGATTCTGATTCACTCTCAATCGGGATACGAATTTGCAACAAATGATGCGTCCTCATACAGCGGCCAATCGCTTCCAGATCAACCTCGCACGCACGGTTGCGCTCAAATCTCCTGGCGTATGTGCATGCTTTTACTCTTGTTCTGCTGCTTGCCCGTCGCCCTAATCGGCCAAGGCACGCTCATGTCTCCCACACCGGAAAGTGTGCTTGCAGGCTCCAGCGCGACCTTTACTTGGACGCCCGGCACCGGTGTCACAGATTATCAACTGTGGCTGGGCTCCACCGGAGTGGGCTCGCAAAACCTCTATGACTCGGGTGCAACGAAGGCTACCACTGTGACCGTGAGCGGTCTGCCGACCAACGGGGTGACCGTGTTCGCCCGGTTCTGGTCGGAAATCAGCGGAGCCTGGCAGTCTGCCGACTCGACCTACACAGAAGCGGGCACACCGGTGCTTCCGGTGCTCACCACTCCCGCACCGGCCAGTGTACTGTCAGGTTCCAGCGTGGCCTTCACGTGGTCGGCCGGGGCCGGGCCCGTGGCGTATCAACTCTATCTAGGCACGACCGGAGTGGGCTCGCACAACCTCTATGAATCGGGTTCAACGAAGGCTACCACTGTGACCGTGAGCGGTCTGCCAACCTACGGGGCGACCATGTACGCCCGGCTCTGGTGGGAAATCGACGCTGCCTGGAAGTTTGCCGACTACACCTACACCGAATCGGGCGCGCCGGTGCCTCCGGTGCTCACCACTCCCGCGCCGGGCAGTGTGCTGTCAGGTTCCAGCGTGGCCTTCACGTGGTCGGCCGGGGCCGGGCCCGCGGCGTATCAGCTCTACCTGGGCACCACCGGAGTGGGCTCGTCCAACCTGTATGACTCGGGTGCAACGACGGGTACTGCTAAGACCGTGAGCGGTCTGTCGGCCAACGGGGTGACCTTGTACACCCGGCTGTGGTGGGAAGTCAGCGGAGCCTGGAAGTCTGCCGACTACACCTACACCGAATCGGGCACACCGGTGCTTCCGGTGCTCGCGACTCCCGCGCCGGGCAGTGTGCTGTCAAGTTCCAGCGTGACCTTCACGTGGTCGGCCGGGGCCGGCCCCGCAGCGTACCAACTGTGGCTGGGCACCACCGGAGTGGGCTCGCAAAACCTCTATGACTCGGGTTCAACGACGGGTACTACTGAGGCCATGAGCGATCCGCCGACCGACGGGGTAAAGGTGTACGCCCGACTCTGGTGGGAAATCGACGGAGCCTGGAAGTCTGCCGACTATACCTACACCGAGGCCTCTGCCTCAAGTACAGTGCCTACCTATGTCGAAGCTGTCTCCGAAGCCAGCAGCCAAGCTTATCCCAATGGCAATTCTACGCCGGAAGTCAACCGCTACTATTTCCCAACACCCTTTCCCGTGGCGGCGGGCGATTGCGTGCTCGTTGACGTGACTAGAGGATCGACTACCGCGTTTTCCGGCTTGGCAGCTTCAGATAACGGGGGAAACAGCTATTCGGTGCTTACAACTTCCGCGGATTCCACCGATGGCGGGGAGATTGCTGTTCTGGCATCCTCTGCAAGTGCGCCAGCAAGCCTGATCACCGTAAGCTGGACAGGAGAAGCATACGGCGTCCACGCGGGGGCCGTTGTGTTTGCCGACGTGTTGGCATCGAGTTGCACATCTCCCGATCAGACATGGACAAATTCCTCTTCCTCGGATACGACAACAATCACCGCTGGTTCTGGTGCAAAGTCGCCTTCCGCAAGCGGCGATCTGATCGTTGAATGGACGCTTGGGACCGGTGGCGCGGTCGCCTCTTACACGCCCGGATCGCAGTCCGATATCACCTGGAGCCTTGTACCCGGAAGCACTCAACTCAACAATCCCACCGCAAGTCAGTGGGGAATTTACGATTCAACGTCGGCAATCAACCCAACCATGACGATGGGCACCTCCACAACCTACGCGGCCATCGCGCTCGCCATCAAAGCTGGATCGTCCGGAAGCGCCCCCCCGACAGGAAAAGTAGCCACGGCAGTCGCGCACTGGGATGTGTCTGGATGGACAGGGAACACCGGCACAACCGTTACAGAACAGATGGCTGTATCGGGCAACGCTCTGGTCATCACCGGCTCGTCGTACTGCGATTCCAGCGGTAACGGCTATACCATCACAGCAATATCGGACAGTGCCAGCGACACCTGGGTCAAGGATCAGTCTGTTACTTACGCCGCGGATTACCCTGAATACTGCCCCAATGCCGGTTATTCTTATATCTGGCATGCGCTGAACGTCACGCCGACTTCCAATCTTGCCGTTACCCTGACGATGAATACAGTATCAGCATCAGCGGAGGAACCAGATACGGCCCTAACGGTTTACGATGTGAAGAACCTGACGGCGCTGGACACGAGTGCGGGGACTTACGGGAATCAGATCGAATCGGGGACGCTGACCACTTCCAGTCTTACCCCAAGTGAATCCGGGGAATTCGTCGTGACGGTGGAATCGGAAGACTTTTACGGGGTGAAGGGAGTCACGGGAGCGTTCACGAACTTCGAAGTGGGCTCGTGGGTGAATGGTTCGGGGTCGGATCAGTGCAATAGCGGCTACACACCGCCAAACATACAGGACGAATGCAATGGCGCGGCCTGGATGAACAGTACTGGAACGTCCTCGATTTCCGCGCAGTATACTTCAACCGGGATCGCTGCGGCTTATTGGGCTTCGGCGATTGCAGCTTTCAAGTGAGGCGACTTTTGAAACGCATTCTCGCAGTACTCGCATAACTAGAAAGCGGAAGTTCATGGAGTACGATCTGGGATTCTTTGTAAAAGTTGGAGAGGTGCTGCTCATTTCACGCCCATTGCGCATCTATATAAATCCGAGGTCTATCAACTGGCGGAGTATCTTGGCATGCCTTGGAGATTTGGCGGGGTCGCCCAATTACAGATACACATTCCCTTGCTCAGTCTCAGGAGGAGTTTTACTTCTCCATGCCTCTTGACCAGATGGCCTCTGTCTCTATGGAAGGGACCACAACAAAGAGCCAGATGAGCTAGTGTAGTCCGTCACACGGATAGTCGTTTATCGAGGGCGGCTTTTGCGCGCGAGACTTTGGCGAGGATGTCGGAAGCCTTTGCGGTCCAGATGAAAAGCTTTGGGTTCTTGTTGTGGCCGTCGA
>Ga0224555_1000353_pt1 | contig 69918 bp, 39 predicted proteins | sample 714S23034metaG_FD_180687 | JGI IMG/M metagenome (GOLD analysis project Ga0224555, IMG submission 180687) | Peat soil microbial communities from Stordalen Mire, Sweden - 717 S2 30-34 | ecosystem: Environmental > Terrestrial > Soil > Wetlands > Peat | place: Sweden: Norrbotten County, Stordalen... | reverse complement strand
AATGGCGGGGGGATCGCCCGGATAGCCCATCCACGAACAGTAGCTGTCGTCGTGGCCTGCGCCTCCCCCGGGGCCTTGGAGGAAGAGCGTCACGTTGAAATACTCGCCGCCCCGGATATAGATGTTGCGCTGGACAGTGGCGCCGGCGGCCTCTTCGGCGGCCTGGGCCTTGGCCAGTGTGAGGAAGGGCTGCGCGAGGGTGCCTGGATTGGAATCGCTCCCGTTGGTCGCCACATAAAAGTTCGTGGCGTGAGCGGGCAGTCCAAGGAGAGGAAACGCAAGAAAGACGACGCTTGTGAAATTAAGCCGAAAGCGCGTCAGTATTCCTCTTGTGAATCGCTTGATTCGGGAAAAGTGACTCAAAGCGCCGGCGCTGCTGTCCAGTATTTGTTCAGGGATTGTTCTCATAAGGACAGTTACGCCGGGCCGGGAGGGCGCGCCACTAGGGAGTTCCTTGCCGCCGCCATCAAAGCCCTTGGTTTCGGTTTGGCAAAGGTGGAATGAGGGATCTGTGATAGAATGCTTCATGTGATCTAATTCTCCGTTTGACTAGGAACCAGAGCGGGCAGAAAGTGGGGCTGGCATCAAGCAGGCAAGCGCGAACTTCAACTGATCGACAGAGACTCGCTAATATATAATATATTTACGTCGTCCTAAATCTGACCCGGACAACTCCTTTTAGAAAAGGACTGCCTTCTCTCAAGCATCACTCATGCCTATGTCCGGTATTACATTCTTACTATCGGCGGGAACATGGCGGCGTGCAGCACGTCCGTTGCGAATTACTCACCGTTTCTTGCGCGTATTGTGAGGAGCGGGAAGCTGCCGGATTCAAGGACGACAATAAGCAGCGCGGGCTGGCGCGGGCGCGTTCTCATCTATGCGAGCCAAGCCCCCGCCGTGGCGGCATGGGGGCACAGAACGGGACACCGTTGTCCCAAAAAGGCGGAGATTTGACTTTGAGGTTGTTTTGAGGTAGCATTCTTATTGATGATCCGGCTCGGCCCTGTCGAGGCGCCATTTTCCTGAGGAGGCCCCAAAGGCGTAGTTTCAAAAGAAGCGCTTAAGCCGGAAACGAGTCATGCCGATAGGGGGAAACGGGCGCCAGCGCCTGAAGAAACGTACCATGAAAGAAGCTGAACGCAACGGTAACGCGCTCATGGAGAGCCACGTCCTCGAGCATTCTCCGCGGGCAGCGCGCGCCTCCGAGCATTTGTTGATTGATCAACTGCCGGTCGGGATTTTTCAGAAGGATCGGGAGGGCCGTTTCACACTGGTCAATTCAAGGTTCTGCCGTCTGAAAAGGGCGGCGGCGGCCGACTACCTTGGCAAGACGGCCCAGGAAGTGGCGGCTGGCAGGAAGGCGGTCAATGGCTCGGTGCAAGCCGAAAGCGCCAGAGAAGCCAGACTCTCATCCGAGGGCGCCCGCCACCATGAACACATCATGCGCACGGGGGAGACCATTGCGGGGGAAGAGTATTATTCCAATGTCGATGGGAAGGAGCAGTACTTGCACGCGATAAAGGGGCCGTTGCGGGACGCGGATGGGGCGATTATTGGAACGCAAGGCATTTTATTAGACATAACGGAGCGGAAACGGACGGAGGAGCAGTTGGCCAGCGAGCGCAGCCTCTTGCGGGCGCTGCTGGATAGCTCGACCGATTCCATCTATTTCAAGGACCTCCAATCGCGGTTCATTCGCAACAGCACGGCCCACATTCGCCTGTTCAACCTCGCCAAGCCGGAGGATCTGATTGGCAAATCAGACTTTGACTTTCAAGGCGCCGAGCACGCACGGAAGGCGTTCGAGGACGAACAGGAAATCATCCGCACGGGGCGGCCGATCATCGACAAGACGGAGAAGGAAGTATGGCCGGACGGACGGGTGACGTGGGCGCTGACGAGCAAAATGCCGCTGACCGACGACGCGGGCGACATCATCGGCACGGTGGGCATATCCAAGAACATAACGGCAATCAAGGAGGCCGAAGCGAAAGTGGAGGCGTTGCACAAGCAATTGCTGGCCACGTCGCGGCAGGCGGGCATGGCCGAAGTGGCCACCAGCGTGCTGCACAACGTGGGCAACGTGCTCAACAGCGTCAATGTGTCCTCCAGCCTGCTGCTGGACGAGGCCAAGAACTCGAGAGTGTCCTTTCTGGGCAAGGTCGTGGCGCTGCTCAACGAACACAACGGAGACTTGGGCGCCTACATGGCCGAGGATCCAAAAGGCAGGCAGTTGCCCGGCTATTTGACGCTGCTTTGCGAAGAGTTGACCAGCGAGCAGAGGCGCACCGTGGCGGAACTGGAATCGATCCGGCAGAACATCGAACACGTCAAAGAGATCGTGGCGATGCAGCAGAATTACGCGAAGGTCTATGGGGTGACTGAGACGGTGAAAGTGACGGAGTTGGTCGAAGACGCCCTGCGCATGAACGTCGGGGCATTGGCGCGGCATGAGGTGGAGTTGATCCGGGAGTACATCGACGAGCCGACGGTGAACATTGAGAAGCACAAGGTGCTTCAGATTCTGGTGAACTTGATCGGCAACGCGAAGTACGCCTGTGAGGCTTCCGGGCGCAAAGACAAGAAAATCACGGTCAAGGTCTTCCAGCGCGACCAGTGGGCAGGCATCGTGGTCATTGACAACGGCATCGGAATTCCGCCGGAAAACCAGACGCGCATATTCAATCACGGATTTACCACGCGCAAGGACGGGCACGGATTTGGCCTGCATAGCGGCGCGCTGGCTGCCAAGGAACTGGGGGGAACATTAACGATCCAAAGCGAGGGGACCGGCAAGGGCGCGACCTTTATCGTGGAACTGCCGCTGGAACCGCCCAAGAGAGACTCATGAGGGCGCCGCCCAAGGTGGCGCCAAATAGGCTTCCCGCATGAAAAGAAGCGATTAAGCCGGAAACGAATCATGCCGATATGAGAGAACAGGCGCCAGCGCCTGAAGAAAGGTGCCATGAAAGAAGCAGAACGCAACGGTAACGCGCTCATGGAGAGCGACGCCTTGGAGCATTCTCCGCGGGCAGCGCACGCCTCGGAGCATTTGTTGATTGATCAACTGCCGGTCGGGATTTTTCAGAAGGACCGTGAGGGCCGCTACACACTGGTCAATTCAAGGTTCTGCCGTCTGAAAAGGGCGGCGGCGGTCGATTTGCTTGGCAAGACACCCCAGGAAGTCGCGGCTGCCAGGAAGGCGGTCAATGGCGCAGAACTAGCCGAAAGCGCCAGAGAAGCCAAAATCTTATGCGAAGGCGCCTCGCACCATGAATACATCATGCGCACGGGCGAGACCCTTGAGGGCGAAGAGTATTATTCCAATGTCGATGGGAAGGAGCAGTATTTGCATGTGATAAAGGGGCCGTTGCGGGACGCGGACGGGGCGATTGTTGGAACGCAAGGCATTTTATTAGACATAACGGAGCGGAAACGGACGGAGGAGCAGTTGGCCAGCGAGCGCAGCCTCTTGCGGGCGCTGCTGGATAGCTCGACCGATTCCATCTATTTCAAGGACCTCCAATCGCGGTTCATTCGCAACAGCACGGCCCACATTCGCCTGTTCAACCTCGCCAAGCCGGAGGATCTGATTGGCAAATCAGACTTTGACTTTCAAGGCGCCGAGCACGCACGGAAGGCGTTCGAGGACGAACAGGAAATCATCCGCACGGGGCGGCCGATCATCGACAAGACGGAGAAGGAAGTATGGCCGGACGGACGGGTGACGTGGGCGCTGACGAGCAAAATGCCGCTGACCGACGACGCGGGCGACATCATCGGCACGGTGGGCATATCCAAGAACATAACGGCAATCAAGGAGGCCGAAGCGAAAGTGGAGGCGTTGCACAAGCAATTGCTGGCCACGTCGCGGCAGGCGGGCATGGCCGAAGTGGCCACCAGCGTGCTGCACAACGTGGGCAACGTGCTCAACAGCGTCAATGTGTCCTCCAGCCTGCTGCTGGACGAGGCCAAGAACTCGAGAGTGTCCTTTCTGGGCAAGGTCGTGGCGCTGCTCAACGAACACAACGGAGACTTGGGCGCCTACATGGCCGAGGATCCAAAAGGCAGGCAGTTGCCCGGCTATTTGACGCTGCTTTGCGAAGAGTTGACCAGCGAGCAGAGGCGCACCGTGGCGGAACTGGAATCGATCCGGCAGAACATCGAACACGTCAAAGAGATCGTGGCGATGCAGCAGAATTACGCGAAGGTCTATGGGGTGACTGAGACGGTGAAAGTGACGGAGTTGGTCGAAGACGCCCTGCGGATGAACGCCGGGGCATTGGCGCGGCATGAGGTGGAGTTGATCCGGGAGTACATCGACGAGCCGACGGTGAACATTGAGAAGCACAAAGTGCTTCAGATTCTGGTGAACTTGGTCAGCAACGCGAAGTACGCCTGCGAGGCTGCCGGGCGCAAAGACAAGAAACTCAGGATCAAGGTCTTCCAGCACGACCAGTGGGTGAGCATCGAGGTCATCGACAACGGCATCGGAATTCCGCCGGAAAACCAGACGCGCATATTCAATCACGGATTTACCACGCGCAAGAACGGGCACGGATTTGGCCTGCATAGCGGCGCGCTGGCTGCCAAGGAACTGGGGGGAACGCTAGCGGTCCAAAGCGACGGGACCGGCAAGGGCGCGAGCTTTATCGTGGAACTGCCGCTGGAACCGCCCAAGAGAGACTCCTGACGGCCCCCCCGTGCGGGAAAACAATTGTTTGAAGGTTCAACGCGCCGGCTTTAAAATACGGCATGTTCGATGCCTTAAGTCAGCGCCTCCAGAATGCCTTCCGCAATCTCCGCGGATTGGGGAAAATCTCCGAGTCCAATACCGCCGATGCCCTGCGCGAAGTGCGCATGGCGCTCTTGGAGGCGGATGTCAACTTCAAAGTCGCCAAGGACTTTATAGAGGCGGTCCGTGTGAAGGCGCTCGGAGAGGATGTGGCGCAAAGCATCCAACCCGGCCAGCAGATCATCAAGATCATCCACGACGAGCTCGTGCGCTTGCTCGGCTCGGCCAATTCGGGCCTGGCTTTGAGCGGCAATCCCAGTTGCGTGATCCTCGTCGGGCTGCATGGATCGGGCAAGACCACCTCCTGCGCGAAACTGGGCCGCTTGTTGCACAAGCAGGGGCGTACACCGCTGCTGGTGGCCGCGGACGTTTACCGCCCCGCCGCGATGGAGCAGTTGGAAACCCTGGGCCGGCAATTGGAACTGCCCGTCTTCGCGCGGCATGGCGAGACGGACGTGTTGAGAATCGCGCGCGAGGCGCTGGATTTCGCGCGCCAGATCAACCGCAACACCCTCATCTTCGACACCGCCGGGCGATTGCAGATCGATGAGCCGCTCGTCCGGGAATTGGCCCGCCTGCGCGAACTGGTCCAGCCGCAGGAGGTTCTTCTTGTGCTCGACGCGGCCACCGGACAGGAAGCGGTCAACGTCGCGACTCATTTTGACCAGGCCCTCCACATCACCGGGGCGATCCTGACGAAACTGGACGGCGACGCGCGCGGCGGGGCGGCGCTGAGTCTCAGGGCGGTGACGGGCCAGCCGATCAAGTTCGCCGGCGTTGGGGAGAAACTGGACGAGTTCGAGGCGTTTCACCCCGAACGCATGGCGTCCCGGATTTTGGGAATGGGGGACGTGGTGAGCCTGGTGGAAAAGGCGGCGGAGGCGGTGGATGCGGACGACGCGCGGCGGATGGAGGAAAAGCTCAGGAAGGGGCAGTTCACGCTGGAGGATTTCCTGGAACAGTTGCGCCAGATGAAGAAGCTCGGATCGCTGGAAAGCCTCGTGTCGATGCTTCCCGGCGGCGCGGAGATGCTTAAGGGGGCGGACCTGTCGAAGCAGGAAAAGGATTTCAGGCGGATGGAAGGGATCATTTGCGCCATGACGCCCCAGGAGCGGCGCGCGCCGGCGATCCTCAACGCCAAGCGGCGCATCCGCATCGCCAAGGGAAGCGGTGTCCAGGTGGCGGAGGTCAACAACCTGCTCAACCGCTTCGGGCAAATGCAGCAGATGATGAAGAAGATGGGGAAATTCCAAAAAATGATGGGGCGCATGGGGGGGATGCCGCCAATGCCGCGGCGCTAACCTGCGGCCATGAGCAGCCTGGCGCGAGCGTCGTGACAATCGCACATCAACTGGTGGAGGCCGCGCGCGAATTGGCCGTCCGCGCGGACGCGCTCCGCTTCGACAGGCCGGTCGCCTTCGTCTATAACCCGCTGGTCTATGCCTGGAGCGCCCATGAAATGTACCTGCGCCGCTTTGGCGGGTCGCGCAAGGAAGTCGTCTTTCTGGGCATGAACCCCGGCCCCTTCGGAATGGCGCAAACCGGGGTGCCTTTTGGCGAAATCGCCGCCGTTCGCGATTGGATGGGTCTGCAGGCGGCCATCGGCCGCCCCGCGCGCGAGCACCCGCGCCGGCCCGTGCGGGGCTTTGCCTGTCCGCGCTCGGAAGTCAGCGGGCGGCGCCTCTGGGGGCTGTTCGCGCGGCGCTTTGGCGCGCCTGAGAATTTCTTCCGCCGTCATTTCGTTGTCAACTATTGCCCGCTCGCCTTTCTCGAAGCTGGCGGACGCAACCGCACGCCCGACAAACTCCGCCCCGCCGAAAAGGAGCGCCTGGACCGCCTCTGCGACGCCCATTTGCGGCGGGTCCTGGAAGTGCTGCGCCCCAAGTGGGTCATTGGCGTGGGCGCTTTTGCGGCCCGGCGCGCCGGGATCGTGGCCGGCGATCTGCCGCCGCGAATCGGCCAGATTCTCCATCCCAGCCCCGCCAGCCCGGCCGCCAACCGCGGCGACTGGGCGGCCCAGGCCGCCGCGCAATTGGCCGCGCTTGGCGTTTGGCCGGGTTGATGGGCTTGGGATTCATTGCGCGATGGCTCTTTGCCGCTTAAACTGTCCGTTGTGAAATCCATCGGGACAGTCTTCCTGGTCGGCGCCGGCCCCGGCGACGCCGGCTTGATCACCGTGCGCGGCGCGGAGTTGCTCGGCCGCGCGGACGTGGTGGTTTATGACGCGCTGGTCAACAAAGATTTGCTGAGCCTGGCCCCGCCGGGGGCGGAATTGATTTACGCCGGCAAACGCTCCGGCGCACACTCCATTCCCCAGGACGAACTGAGCCGGTTGCTCGTCGAAAAAGCCCGCGCCGGCCAATGCGTCGTCCGCCTCAAGGGCGGCGACCCTTATGTCTTCGGGCGCGGCGGCGAGGAGGCCGGCCGATTGGCCGCGGCCCGCGTCCCCTTTGAGGTTGTGCCCGGCGTTTCCTCCAGCATCGCGGGTCCGAATTACGCCGGCATCCCGCTGACCCATCGCGACCACTGCTCCAGTTTCACGGTGGTCACGGGCCACGAGGACCCGGACAAGGTGGAGCCGGAGGTCGATTGGGGGCAGGTCGCCCGCGCCCCCGGCACCAAAGTGGTGCTGATGGGCGTGACGAGAGTCAAAACTATTTCAGAGGCCCTCATCGCCAACGGCATGTCCCCGGACACGCCCATCGCCATGATCCGCTGGGCCACCACCGGCCGCCAGCAATCGGTCTTCGGCACCTTGCGAACCATTGCCGCCGTCGCCGAAAGCGCCGGTTTCAAGCCGCCCGGCTTGACGGTGATCGGCGGCGTTGTCCAACTGCGCGGGCAGCTCAACTGGTTCGAGAAGCGCAGCCTCTTTGGCCGGCGCATCGTCGTCACGCGCGCCCGGGACCAGGCCGGCCAGCTTGCCCGCGACCTGCTCGAACGCGGCGCCGACGTGCTCGAAATTCCCACCATCCGCATCGTCCCGCCCACCGAACGCCGCGACATTGCCGATGCGCTGCTGGAACTTAACGCCTACGACTGGCTGGTTTTCACCAGCCCCAACGGCGTCGCCGCTTTCTTCGAATTGTTCTTCAAGGCCTTTGAAGACCTTCGCGACATCGGCGGTGTCCGCATCGCGGCCGTCGGGCCGGCCACCGCCGGCAAACTGCGGCAGTTGCACCTGAAGGTGGATGCGATGCCCGAGGAATTCGCAGCCGCCAAAGTGGCCGCAGCCATGGCGGAACAAGGCAGCCTGGAGAACCTGAAGGTCCTCCTCGCGCGGGCCGAAACGGCCAACCGCGACCTTCCCAAACACCTGGAGGAGATGGGCGCGATTGTCGATGACGTCCCCTGCTACAAGACCGTTCCCGAAACCGAAGACCGCAACGGGGCCGCCGCGCGGCTGATGGAAACGGGAGCGGATTGGATCACGTTCACGAGCGCGTCCACCGTCGAGAATTTCCACGCCCGGTTTGATTTGCCGCAATTGCTGGCGCGTTATCCGGGCCTCCGACTCGCCTCCATCGGCCCGGAAACCAGCAAAGCCATCGCCGCCCTCGGATTGAAGCCCGCCCTTGAGGCCAGGGAACACACCGCTGCCGGCCTGGTCAAAGCCCTCGAAGCGGCGCGGGAAAAATGAGGGGCGGTTTTTAGGCCACTTGCCGCGTGAGGCGCACGCCATCCCGCAGCAGCTTTTGCGCGCCTGCCTCGGTTTTCGCCTCGGCGTATATCCGCAGGACCGGCTCCGTCCCCGACCCGCGCAGCATCAGCCAGGAGCCGTCGCGGGCGATGAACTTGACGCCGTCGAAGGACTTGATTTCCGCCAGGGGCGATCCGCCCAGCCGGGCCGGCGGACGGCTCCGGCAGTACTCCATCAGCGCCGCCCGCCGCTCCAGGGGAAAATGCGTGTCCAGCCGCGCGTAGCGATGCGGCCCGAATTGCCGTTCCAGGCGGCGCAATAATTCGTTGACAGACACCCGCTCCGTCGCCAGCAATTCCAGCAGCATCATGCCCGCGGCGATGCCGTCCCGCTCCGGCATCAACGCGGGGAACCCCACTCCGCCGCTTTCCTCGAAGCCCAGCAGGACGCCGCCTTTGAGCATCTCGGCGCAAATGTATTTGAAGCCGACCCCCGTTTCCACCAGCTCCAGCCCGTAATGGGCGCACATCTTATCGACCATCGACGTCGTCGTCAGCGCCTTGATCACGCGGCCCGCCGCCTTGCGGTTGACAATGAAATGATGGAGCAGCAGGCAGATGATCTGGTGGGTGGTCAGCGGGCGGCCCCGGCCGTCCATGCCGCCGACGCGGTCGGCGTCGCCATCGGTCACCAGGCAAAGGTCATGGGGATGTTTTTTCAGATAGGCGGAGCTTTTGGCGTAATTGAGGGAAATCGGTTCGGGATTGATGCCGCCGAAATTGCAATCGTGGGCGCCGTTGAGCGTCGTCACCCGGCAGGTCGTGCCGCGCAGCAACACATCGAAACAGCCCGCGCCGACGCCGAACAAGGCTTCATGGGCGAAGCGCAGTTTGGAGTTGGCGATCAATTTGAAATCGACCAGCGCCTTGATGGCGCGGAAATGCGCCGGGCGCAGGTCCCGGATCGCGACGTCACCCGCGCCGTTGGGCGCCGCCACCGGGCTGAGATCAAGCCGCTTCTCGACCTCCTGGCAGAGGGACGACTCGGCCGAGCCGCCGTAGTGCGCCTTGATCTTGTAGCCGTTGAAGATCGCCGGGTTGTGGCTGGCGGTGATCATGACGCCGCCCGCCGCCTTCATTTGCTTGACGGCAAAGGACACCGACGGCGTGGGCGCCGGGCAATTGGAGAGCACGACGGCAAAGCCGTTGGCCGCCAGGACCTCGGCCACGCGCCGCCCGAATTGATCGGAGAGGAAGCGGCGGTCATAGCCGACGACGGCGGTTTTGCCCGTGCCGGGGGGCGGTTGGGCGCTCCAAAAGGCGGCTGTGGCTTGGGCGACCCGGTCCAGATTCTGGAAGGTGAAGCCTTCGGCGATCACAGCGCGCCAGCCATCAGTGCCAAATTTGATATTCATCCGGTCGAACCGGCACACTGTTCGCACTTTTTCCGCCAATGTCAATCCCATAGCGCCGCAAGAGCGGCGGGGGGGGCCGGCCAATGGCTTCCTTCGTTTCAGCCTTTTTGGGTATCGTGGCAAATGGCCGGCTTACTGGGCGGAACGGGCGGAAAACGCTTCGAGTCTTTTCAGCCAGTCGTTGAAATTCGGGCACTCGATTCGAATCTGCTCCAGCCCGATGCGCTTCGCAGTCGTTGGTCCGTGCAACGCCTTCCTGTAAGCCGGACACAAATCGGCAATGCGTTTTGAGGGCGCGCACCCCGGGCGCTCGTTGATTTCCTCCGGCGTGGCAACACTCGCGCGAATCGCCTCGAACTTCTTTTGCTTTCCCACTTCGTTGACGAACCCCTCTTCCGTTTGCCCCTCGACGAGTATCAATGCCCTCATGGCCGCGCGCCCAGAACGTTCTTTTCCCACAATTCGCCCAGACTATAGTCATCCAGCCAAGTCGTCATATCCGCTTGCTTCAGATGCCGGAAGACGCTCTGATTGTCCTGCCGGTCCACCGCCCAAACCGCATCCGGTTCGAACTGGTTGACCAGTGTTACGGATTGCGTGGCCACGATCACTTGCGTGCGCGTCGCCGCGGAAGACAGCAAATCGGCCAGCAAGGTGATGGCCGCCGGGTGCAACCCAAGTTCCGGTTCGTCCAGCAACACCATCCTTGGCAATTGGGGTTGAAGCAGCAAGGTGGCCAGACATATGAAGCGCAGCGTTCCGTCAGAGAGCGAAAAAGCGTTGAAATAGCCGTCGCTGCCCTTTTCCTTCCACTCCAGCCGGATTCTCCCCTCGTTCAACTTCGACGGCTCAAGGAGGAACCTTTCAAAAAACGGCGCGATTTGTCGCAGCGTGTCTTGAATGTTGGCAAAATGGTCAGGCTCTTTCTGCTTCATCCAGTACAGGAACGCCGCCAGATTTTCCGCTTGCGGCCGCAGAACGCGATTGTCTTCCACATCAGCCGCGCCCTTCACTGCCGCCGTGTCGCTGGTGTCGTGAAAATGATAAACCCGGTAACTGTCCATATCACTCACCGCCTGTTGGGCAATGGCACCAGTGTCTGTTTTCAGCTTCGACTCCTTGGAGGAAGTTGAAATCGGCACTTTGGAATAGAGTGACATCGATCGTTCTAAAGGTATGTGATGATAAGCGGATTCATCCGCAATCATCAAGCGGTCATCGTCGGTCGGTTTCAACGTCACGGCGTACGAGTTTCCGTCATCACCCTCATCGAAATAAAGATCAAATCCCATTTCCGGAGAGCGTTTTCTGCCGAAATAGAGCAGCGTGTTGGCTCCCTTGATCCCGCTGTACTCCGCCAGATTCTGATTCACAATTTCGCGCAGGAAACGGAACGCTCCGATCAGGTTCGATTTCCCCGCGCCGTTTCCACCAATGAACACATTCAACCGACCCAGCAAAAGCGTTTGCTCTCGGATGGACTTGAAGTTCTTGATCGTCAATTTCCTGAGCGTGCGCATCTTTACGAAAACTAACGGTTGAGGCGGTTACCCACGGCGGCGGTCCGCTTTGAACCCGCCAGCCCGACACGGCGTCGCCGGGGACCATGTGCCATAATCATGCGGACAGTTTAACACGCAAAAAGCATGTCTGACAATCTCCTGGATTCTGTTTCGATGTGCCGGGAGCAACTGAAAAGCGCGTAACCTTTCCCTTCCAACACGTCAGGCTTTGATGGCATGATCTGGCCATAATCTGATGACCGCTGAGCCGACAGAACCGACGCCGGGCGCGACCCCGCGGGAAGCGTCGGGCGCGGAGTTTCGCACGACACGGTGGACACAGGTCAGCCGGGCGAAAGCCGACTCTCCAGAAGGCCGCCGCGCCCTGGCCGAACTGTGCGACGCCTACTATGAACCGGTCGCCACCTTCCTCCGTTGCGAATTGCGCGAGGGGGACGCCGCGCGCGAACTCGCGCACACCTTCTTCGCAAACGTGCTGGCGGGCGGGGCCATCACCCATGCAAGCCAGGAACGCGGGCGGTTCCGTTCGTATCTGCTCGGCGCGGTGAAGCACTTTCTTTCGCATCACCGTGAAGCGGAGCGCCGGCTCAAACGCGGCGGCGGCGCGAAGGACATTTCGCTCAATGACACCGACGCCGGCGAAGCTCGCTCGGTGGCTGATGCCAGCGTTTTGTCGCCGGACGCGGCCTTCGACCGCCAATGGGCGCTGACGGTGGTGGCGCGCGCGCTGGAAGCGCTCAGGGTCGAATGCGCTGCCGAGGGACGGGCGGGTTTTTTCGAGCAAGTCAAACCGTGGCTTACGGGGGATTCCGCGCGGGGCGATCAGGCGGCGCTGGCCGCCCGCTGCGGCATGAACGCCAACGCCCTGAAGGTCGCGGTGCATCGGTTGAAGCGGCGTTTCCGCCAGTTGCTCAAGGCGGAAGTGGCCGGCACCCTTGACGATCCCGCCCTGGTCGAGGCGGAGATGCGCGATCTGTTCACGGCCTTGGGAAGTTGAGGAAAGAAACTTGGGCGTGGGAGAGAATTCTTCGGGGAACGCCCTCATCCTAACCTTCTCCCCCGGGGAGAAGGAAAAGCAGGCGCACGGTTCTGGTTTTGCGAATGAGCTTCCGGCAAATCCAGTCGCTTGCTTTTGCGGTGGGACGGTGAATGATTCTCCCTCTCCTGGAGGAGAGGGCCGGGGTGAGGTCGAGCCCCGAAGAATTCTGTCTCACATCCAAGAAACTTGGTAACCGAACGATTTCAGAGCGTCAGGACAGAGGTATGAGTGAATCAAGTGCAAAATTCAATTCCTGCCCGAAGTGCGGCGCGGCCCTGCCTTCGGCGGCGACGGCCGGCCTGTGTCCGCGCTGTCTGATGGCCGAGGCCATGGCGCCGACGCAGCCTGACGCGGAGGCGGCCGAGGCGCGGAAAACGCTCGCGCCGGAGGAACTGGCGCCCCACTTTCCGCAGCTTGAGATTCTCGAATGTCTCGGGCGCGGCGGCATGGGGGTGGTTTACAAGGCGCGGCAAAGGTCGTTGAACCGCTTCGTCGCGCTCAAACTCCTGGCGCCGGAGCGCGTGGGCGACGGGAAATTCGCCGAACGCTTCACGCGCGAGGCGCAGGCGCTGGCGGCCTTGAACCATCCCAACATTGTCACCATTCACGACTTCGGACAGGCGGGCGGATTTTATTTTCTGCTCATGGAATTTGTGGACGGCGCGAATCTTCGCCAGCTTTTGCGCGCGCGAAAATTCACGCCGGAGGAAGCTCTGGCCATCGTGCCTCCGCTGTGTGACGCGCTGCAATTCGCCCACAACCGGGGCATTGTCCACCGCGACATCAAACCGGAAAATCTTCTTCTCGACAAAGACGGCCGGGTGAAGGTCGCCGACTTTGGCATCGCCAAAATGCTGGGCGAGCCGAACGGCGGCGCCAACGCCGGCGAACCTGTCGCGCCGGAAAATGCCACGCAAACCACTCTGGGCACCCCCGGTTACAGCGCGCCGGAGCAGAAGACCGATCCGCAACGGGTGGACAGCCGCGCCGACATTTATTCGCTCGGCGTCGTTTTCTACGAAATGCTCACCGGCGAGCTGCCCGGCAAGCGTCTGGAGGCGCCCTCGCGGAAAGTTCAAATTGACGCGCGTCTTGACGAGGTGGTGCTGCGCGCCTTGGAAAAGAACCCGGACCTCCGCTACCAGCAAGTCAGCGAAGTCAAGACGATGGTGGAAACGATTGTTGGAACGTCGGCGAACAAAGATGAGTCCGCCGTTCGCGCTTGCCGCGCCACGGAGGGAGTGGATTACCGATCCAAGGCAACGCTCTTCGGGCTGCCCTTGTTGCATGTGACCTCCGGCATTGACCCCCAAACCGGCCGGGCGCGCGTCGCGAAGGGGATCATTGCCATTGGGGGCAGGGCGCAAGGCGTCATTGCTTTCGGCGGCGTGGCAACGGGTGGATTCGCCTTTGGCGGGGTGGCAATAGGCGTGTTTGCGTTTGGCGGTTTCGGGCTGGGCCTGATCGCCTTTGGTGGAGTGGCCGTTGCGTTGCTTGCGGCGCTCGGAGGCGGGGCCATCGCGCCCATCGCAATCGGTGGCGAGGCGATGGGATTTCTGGCATGCGGCGGACAGGCCATCGGAGCACACGTGTTGGACGCCGCGACGCAGGACCCGGCTGCCAGGCAATTCTTTCTTTCGTGGGCAAAGATGCTGATGGCAAACATGCCGTGGTTCCTCGGGATCCTTATTGCGTTGGTGTTCGGAATTGGTCTTGGCGTGCCGCTCTGGCTTTGGAACCGGGGACAATTCCAAACAGCGTCACCGGCTTCACCTTTGGCGCGCGGGCTAACGGCAAAAATGGAGGGCGCCTGCCTTGCGCCTGCCGAGCCGGGCGGCACGTGTGGTTCGTTCACGCCGGGGGGCATTTCGCCTTGGACATCGCCGGAAATGCGGGAGATTTACGCGCACATGACAGAGGCCGAAAAAGCGCGCCTGAAGATGTTCGGCGCGGCGTTTGGCACCTGGAACGCGGCGACTTTCTTTTTGCCGCTCGCCTGCATCTGGTTTTTTCCAATACCCGTGCCGGCAAATTGGATTATCGCTTCAGTCGTGATGCTGGCCGGTCTGGCTTTCTATCCGCTTTGGTGGAGGAGATGCGCCGATATTTTATGCGGCACGGCGTGGGCAAAGGGACGCGACTACAAGCCGGAGGCCATTCGCATTTTCCCCTTGGGCATGACCGGAATGCTGTTGATGTCCGTGGTGATGTTGCTGATATTGAGCGTTCTTTGGTGGGGCACCTACACGCCGGAGGGCGTTTGGCTGCCCTCTCTTTCGCAGAATTCAATTCCAGAACAGGACGGCGAAATGTTGTTCCGCGTCACCGAAGTTTCGCAGCGCAAACAAATCGTCCTGGTGCGCATCGCCTGCGAGCCGGCGCTGGCCAAATACCAGGTGCTGGCAACCGATACCGGGCCGGGATTTGACCTCCCGGATGGCATCACCAACGGATTGCCGCGCGTGGATTGCCTGGTGGCTCCCGACTCCAGGCACAGCGTTGGAAAAACGATGGCGGGTTCAAACGGATTCTCCGGCGAGCCGGATTATTTGATCGGCTTTGTCTTGCCCGATGAACGGGCGGCAGCCAGGGCGGTGGAAGAAGTCCGCCGGTTTTATCTCGCCAAGCCAACCGGGCTGACCAAACCCCACAACTCTTTGCCTCTGTTCGCACTGCGCCGCGGTTTGGGGAAAGATGCCGGCGGAAAACCCGTTTATGAAGACATCTTCGGCAGTTTCATGTTGGACGCGAAGACTGCAACCCAAGTTCCGCCACCCGCTTCTTTTGCATCGCCAAAACGAGCGGCTCGAAACCAAGTCGCCGAGATGCACATGATGGGTTATCCGGCCTTCGGCGGACAGGCCATGGGAGCACGCGTGTTGGACCCCTCGCCGCAGGATCCGGCTGCTAGGCAACTCATTCTTTCGTGGGCAAAGACGCACATGGCAAACATGCAGTGGTTCGGCGCGATCTTTATTATGGTGGTGATCGGAATCATTGTTGGTGTTCCGCTTTGGGTGCGCAGGCGAATGGCAGAAGGTGACAAGCGCCATCCTGAAAATCGGAAATTGGAAATCGTCTCGCGTTTCTCCCGTCCGGCGATCGTCGGAGTCGGCTTTGGAACCCTTGGAATGGTGGCTCTGGTGTTGTATGCAGCCATAGGTGACAGCAATTTGTTGGACGAGGGGCCATCCGATTTATTGGAGGCATTTTGGTTATTGTGCCTGTTGGTTTCCACCATTCTTGGATGGGTGGCGGTGGCTCAAATCCGCCGGCCGGCGGAGAACCTTCGTGGAATGTGGCTGGCAGTGTTCGACGGGCTGCTGTTCCCGCTGCTGGCGCTGAATGGACTCCTCGTTTACCTGGCCGCGATTCTCGTTGACACCTTCAGCAGCGTAGATGCCGTGTTCACCGTGCTGGTTCAAAACGGCGCGCCGCCGGGCTCTAGCGAGCGGTTTGAATGGCAGGCCGGGATCGCCACTGTAATTGTTTGCACCGTTGCCAACACGCTGATTGGTTGGGGCGTCTGGCGCGCGGTCAACAAGAGGCGTCCGAACTCTCCAGCAGTGGGCGTCGAGGAGGACACCTTCGGCAAATGGGCCTGCGGGCCGTTGGTCGCGGGCACGATAGGCCCTTCCATGGTATTGACGGTCGGTCCTTGGCAGGAGGGATTGCCAGGGGGTGTGCTGGGAGCCCTGTGCAGCGTGGCGCTGGCGCTGCCGCTATTTTGGGGGTTGAAGCGCTGGCGCGAGCGCAAGGGCAAGCTTGTCGTCATCGTCCTGAGCGCTGCGTGTGTGGCGTTGATTGTAGAGGCTGCCGTCCTCTCCTTCGTGGATGTCCCGGCAAAGCAGGCCCGGATTCAAGCCGCCTTTGGCCCGGTCACCGAATGCACTTTGCCAATGGATGAAAACGGCTGGACGCCACTCTTCGACCTGGACCACAACCAAACCGTGCCTGACCCGAAGCCGGGCGACAGCATGGTCAACACGTTCAACATGGCGCAACATCTTGGACAACTTAAGACGCCTGGCGTGGCCATCCACTATGACGGTCAGACCCATGTTACCGCCGTGTCCGGTATGGTGATTCGCTATGGCGTTGGCGAGGGCGACCAGTGGGAAAAACTCGTTGATATGGATTCCCTCGCCGGGCTTGGTGGGATCGGGTTTTTATCGCAACCTCTCCTCACGATTCCTGGATCATATCAAACTTGCGATTTCCCAAATACGCTGCCATTCACCATCCATTTCAAAACTGCTCTGACCAAGCTGGGCCTTCTGCAAATCACCGGCTTCACCGAGAACCCGCGCGGCGTGAAGATTCGCTACAAGCTGATAACAAAGAACGGAAAACAAGGGCAAGGGATGGAGCGCGTGGTGATCCGCCCGCCGTTTGTGGCGCAAGCAGGGGATGCCGCGATGGAACTTGTCGGCCTGGCGCCAGAAGCTTCCACCAACGCGCTCTGCTGGTATCCGGACGGCTCGATGTCAAGCGAGCGTTTTCCTGACGACGGGGGTAGTTTCGGTGCAAGGTCAGGGATGGAGATAGTCAAACTTGCCTTTCGCGTTCATGTAAAACCGTCCGTGACGGATTTAACCATCAACTTCATCCATGAACCTGAAAGTTGGACGCATTGGGCGCCGTTTCCCAGACGGGATATGAAATCACCTGTTGCCACGTTTAGCGACCGTGTTGAGCTTCCCGCCGGCACGAGTCAACTGAATATCGAGGTTGGGGTGGCGGACGGGCCTTGGGAGAAGGCGGTCGAGTTGTCGTCAGGTGTGCCGGGAATGGAGGAGGGTAGTTTCTCCGCAACCGCACCCGATGGGACCAAATGGATCGCAGCCGTGCAACTGGTGCCGCGCCAGCAGGAAAAGCCGGTGGCAATGCTTTCGAAGACAAATGCCAGCGGTCCCATGACGCCCCAGACCAGCCAAAGCAACCGCAATGAGGTTATGCTCTCGTTCCAATATTCCGCCAAAAAGGATTGGGAGACAAGACTGGTGGGTTGTGACACGCACTTGGGGCTGATCCCGCTGACCGTCGTGAGAGACATGGATCTTTGGGGTGCGGGCTTGAAAAGCACTCTTGTTTCAGTCCCTCTTGATGAATACGCGCGGATTTGGGATTTTCAACTCCAGCGCCGCAAGTATCAGTGGGTCGAGTTCCGTAACGTTTCCTTGCAGCCAGGTCACATGACAACTGTAGAAATAAAAGATTCGGGGGCGATAACCAGTCCAAATCGGCGGCCGTTAAAAATGATCCCGCCACCCGCTTCTTTTGAATCGCCAAAACACAGCCCTTAATGGATAAAGAGCAGGGACATTATGATCTCCCTGCAAAATCTGACCAAGCGCTTCGGAAGCCAGACGGCGGTGGATGCGCTCTCGCTGGAAATTCCGGCGGGACAGATCGTCGGGTTTCTCGGCCCCAATGGCGCTGGAAAATCAACCACCTTGAAAATGCTGACCGGCATCCTCGCCCCCACCAGCGGAACGGCGACGATTTGCGGATTTGATTTGCTGAAGGACACCATTGAAGTCAAACGGCGGGTCGGTTTCGTGCCGGAATCGGGCGCGGTCTTTGAATCGCTGACGGGCCTGGAATACCTGGAAATGGTGGCGGCCCTTTACGCCATCCCGTCGGAGGCGGCGCGCGCGCGCATCCGGCAGTTCATCGCCTTTTTCGATTTGAGCTTCGAGACGCTGACGGACAAGCTCCTGGGCGCCTACTCCAAGGGGATGCGGCGCAAGGTGGTGATCACGGCCGCGCTGCTGCACAATCCGCCGGTGGTGTTTTTCGACGAGCCTCTGGACGGCCTGGACGCCAACGCGGCGGTGGGATTCAAGGCGCTCATCCAGACGCTGGCCCGCGAGGGCAAAACCATTGTCTATAGCTCCCACATCCTGGATGTGGTGGAACGGGTGTGCGACCGCGTGGTGATAATTGACAAAGGCCGTCTGCTTCTGGATGGCCGGCCTGATGAACTGGTGGCGTCGCATGCCAGCGGCACATTGGAAAAGTTGTTCACGCAGTTGACCGGCGGGACGGAATTGGAACAGCGCGCGCAGGACTTCGCCAAAACTTTCCGGCCATGAACGGGCCTCCTCCCATTCCCGCTTCCCCGCCTCTGCCGCCCCTGGCTTCGCCGCAAAAGGCGTTGCACAAGCTCTTTCTGACATTGTTTTTGCGGGGCCGCTCATCTCGCGGGCTGCGCAAGCAAGGCGCGCCGCAGTCAGTGGGGTCCAAGCTTGGACTGGTCCTGCTCATCTATGCGGGTGTGGGGTTGGTCGCGCTTGCCTTTGTCGGCCAGCCGGTGTTTGCCATGTCGCTTTATTTGCACGCGATGACACTGGTTTTTCTGGGAATGTTCATGGCCGCCTCCTGCGGGGAAGTGCTCTTCAACAAAGAGGAATCCGACATCCTGCTGCACCGCCCCGTGACCCCTCGCGTGCTGCTATGGGCCAAGATTGGCGTGCTGGTGAGGGTGTCGCTGTGGCTGGCGGGCGCGTTCAATCTGGCCGGTTTCTTCGCCGGCATCGGAGCCAGCGATGGCGGCTGGCTTTTTCCCCCGGCCCACGTCATTTCCACCGTTCTGGAGGCGTTGTTTTGCGCCGGGAGCGTCGTGGTGGTTTATCAACTTTGCCTGCGCTGGTTCGGGCGCGAACGACTCGATGGCCTGATGACCATGGCCCAAGTCATCGTGGCAATCGTCGCGGTGCTCGCCGGGCAGATACCGCAACTGATCGGGCGCTTCAACGGACATTTGAATTTCAACTTCCATTCCTGGTGGGTTTGCCTGCTGCCTCCGGCCTGGTTTGCCGGTTTGGATGACCTGATAGCGGGAAGCAGGTCCGGCCCGTCGGCGATTTTGGCGGTCGCGGGAATCACCGCCACCGCCGCCATTCTTTGGCTGGCCTTTGAGAAACTGGCGCGCGATTACGAATCGGGCCTTCAATCATTGGGCGAAGCCGCCGCGCCCAAACGTCCACGGGGCGAACGCCGCCGCTGGCTTGCCACGCTGGCCGGCCGGCCGCCGTTGCGGTGGTGGTTGCGCGATCCGGTGGCGCGGGCGTCATTTCTGCTTGTCGCCGCTTATTTGTTCCGCGATCGCGATGTGAAACTGCGGGTGTATCCAGGCTTGGCGCCGATGTTGGTGTGGCCGGTTATCCTGTTGTTCCAGACGCATGGCCCCGGCAAGACGGATGGCTTCTCTGGTCTCTCAGGATTTAGTATCGCGTTCAGTGGGATTTATATTGGGATCATACCCATGCTTGCGCTGGATTTGCTCCGTTACTCGCAACAATGGCAGGCGGCGGACCTGTTTCGAGTGGTTCCGATGAATGGGCCGGGGCCGTTGTGTGATGGCGCCAGGCGGGCTGTATTGTGCGTCTTAACCCTCCCTGTCGCCGGGGCGCTGGCATTGCTGGCTTGGCAGATCGGAAGCGCCAACTCGCTGCTTCCCCTGCTCCTTCCGGGGATCATCGCCCTGCCCGTCTATGCCATGCTCGCCTGTATTGGCGGCCGCGCGGTGCCGCTGTCCCTGCCCACCGAAGAGGCCAAACCCGCCGGCAGGGGCGCCACGATGGTCGCGGTGATGCTGCTTTCGGGACTTCTGGCGTTGGTCGCGACGCTGTCATGGAATTTTGGCTGGTTTAAGTGGCTGTTGCCGGCTGAAGTGGTTCTTGCCGCCGGATTATATCTGCTTATGCGCGCGTCGGTGGGAGCGGCCCGCTGGACTTCGCCGGAGTGATCCATTCAGTCCGGCCCGGAATGTGCCGATATATCAGAGGCGTTTCACGGCCCGCGCCGGGCTGCCGATGCGCCATGATGACAATGACAATAAATTGCGACATCGCCCCTCCTGAACAGGAGTCCTTACCGGGTCTGGCGGCCGCCGGCGGCCGCGTCTTCCAGGACGATGACGCGGAAGTCCGTGAGTTGTACCGCAGAATAATGCGGCGAGTCAGGATTCCGGCCGCGCGGCCCTCTTCGCGAGGCGGCTTGTCCTGGGAAGTGCGTTTTGCGCCGCAAGGGGAGGACGAATTGAAGGCGGCGCAGGAAGAGGTCGCCGGCCAGCAGCCTTAAAATGCGCGATTCCATCCATCACGTCCGGGAAGCCGGGCAGGCCGATCGGTTGGAGGCCGACGAACTGAAAACGGGCGCGCCGGAGCGCGCCGCCGCCCTGGCCGAAGCGCGACGCCGCCTGGAACATTTGCTTCGCTTCAGCCCGACGGTTATTTACTCGCTCAAGCCTGCCGCCCCCGCGCGCTGCACATTCGCAAGCGAAAACTTTAAAGCCATCTTCGGCCATCAAGCCAAAGAACTGGTCGGAGACCCCGATTTCTGGCAGCGCCATTTGCATCCCGATGACGCTCTCAAAATGGCGGACCGCTTCGAGAAGCTTCTCAAGTCCGGCCATCAGTGCGTGGAGTACCGCTTTCTGCACAAGGACGGTTCGTATCGCTGGATTTACGACAGCGCCCGCGTGATTCACGACCCGCTCGGCGCGGAGCCGGAAGTCATCGGTTCCCTTACCGATATTTCCGGTCACAAGCGCGACGAGGAGGCGCTGGCCCATGACCGCGATCTGTTGCAATCCCTCATGGATAATCTGCCGGACTACATTTATTTCAAGGACGTCAGCAGCCGTTTCATCCGCATCAACCGGGCGCACGCGCAACACTTCAACCTGCGCAATCCCGAGGAGGCGATTGGCAAGAGCGACGCGGATTACTTCACCCCGCTCGAAGCCAGGCAGAAGCTTACCGATGAACAGGTCCTGATGGCCACAGGCAAGCCTGTTCTCGGTCTGATCGAGAAAGTGGAGAAGGCTGATGGAGTCCACTGGTTTTCCTCGACCAAGGTTCCGATTTACGGCGCGGACGGCAAGGTCACCGGTTTGGTGGGCATTTCCCGCGACATCACCGCTGAGAAGCAGGCCGAACTGGAGCGGCAGACGATCGAACTGCAATTGCGCCAGTCGCAGAAGCTTGAATCCATCGGCCAACTGGCGGCGGGCATCGCCCACGAAATCAACACCCCCACGCAGTACGTGGGCGACAACACGCGCTTCCTGCAAGATTCCTTCAAACAATTGGAGCCGCTCCTCAAGAGCCACGCCGAATTGGTTCGCGCCGCCAAGGCCGGCTCGCTGACCCCGGACCTCCTGGCCCGCGCCGAAGAGACCCTGCGCGACTGCGATCTGGATTACCTCTTCGCCCAGATTCCCGCCGCCATCAACGAAACCCTCGAAGGCATCGGCCGCGTCACCAAAATCGTGCGGGCGATGAAGGAATTCTCTCATCCCGGTGGCAAGGAAAAAACCGCCGCCGACATCAACAAGGCCATTGAGAGCACGGCCACCGTGGCGCGCAACGAATGGAAATACGTGGCCGAACTGAAACTGGACCTCGCCCCCGATTTGCCATTCATCCCGTGCTATCTCGGAGAATTCAATCAGGCTGTTCTCAATTTGATTGTCAATGCCTCCCATGCCATCGCCGATGTCGTCAAGGGCCAGTCCAACACCAGGGGACTCATCACCATTTCCACCCGGCGCGACGGCGACACCGTGGAAATCCGGGTCTCCGACACCGGCACCGGCATCCCGGAACAAGTCCGCCCTCACATCTTTGAGCCATTTTTCACCACAAAAGGCGTCGGCAAAGGCAGCGGCCAGGGCCTGTCCATTGTCTATGGCAGCATTGTCAAAAGACACGGCGGCGCCGTCGATTTTCAAACGGAAATGGGCCGGGGCACAACCTTCATCCTCCGCCTTCCAATCTCGCCCAATCCATGAAGAGTATCCTTTTTGTTGATGATGAACCACTCCTGCTGCAAGGCTTGGAGCGGCAGTTTCGCGACCTGCGCAAGGACTGGGACATGCACTTCGCCGAAGGCGGCCAGGCGGCGCTGACCCTTATGGAGCGCGTCCCGATCGAAGTGATCGTCTCCGATATGTCCATGCCGGGCATGGACGGCGCCCAACTGCTGGGCGAGGTGCTCGCCCGCCATCCCCATACCGTGCGCCTGGTGCTCTCCGGCCATGCTGATCGCGATGCCGTCCTGCGCCTGGTCGGCCCCGCCCACCAATACCTTTCCAAACCGTGCGACCCCGGTGAACTTCGCGGCGCCATTTCCCGCGCGCTGGCTTTGCGCGATCTGCTGGCCAACGAACACCTCAAACAACTGGCCTCCAAAGTCAAGTCGCTCCCGGCCTTGCCCGCCCTCCACCGCCAGCTCACCGCCGAGTTGGGCAAGGAGGAGCCGTCCCTGGAGCGCGTGGCGGATTTGATCTCCCATGATGTCGCCATGACTTCCAAAATCCTCCAATTGGTCAACTCCGCCTTCTTCGGTTTGCCCGAACCGGCTGCGACCCCCTTTGAGGCCGCCTCTTTCCTGGGCCTCTCAACCATTCGCTCGCTGGTCTTGTCCATCCACATCTTCTCCCAATTCGATTCCAATTCAATCAATGCGTTTTCCGCCGAGCGGCTCGCCCGTCACGGCTGGCGCACCGCCATGGCCGCCAAAAAAATCGCCGCGCTGGAACATTCCGAAGCCAAAATGGGCGACCAGTGTTTCCTGGCCGGTTTGTTGCACGATATCGGGCAGTTGGTTCTGGCCGCGGGTCTGCCCGGCCTTTACGAATCTGTTTTGCGGAAGGCGCGCTCAGAGGGCCTGCCCGTCTGGGAAGCCGAACGCTCCGAATTTGGCGCCACCCATGCCGAAGTCGGCGCCTACTTGCTCGGCCTCTGGGGCCTGCCCAACCCCGTCGTCGAGGCCGTCGCACTCCATCATCGACCCGCGGAGTGTCTGGACCGCGGCCTTTGCCCGGCCATCATCGTCCATGTGGCCGACGCCCTGGCCCATGAGCAAGACGCCGACGTCACCGCCAGCGTGGGGCCGCAGCCGGACCGCGCCTGCCTGATCGCCCTCGGTTTGGAGGGGCGTTTGGATTTCTGGAAGGAAACCATTGCCGCGCATTGACGTTTTCTTATGAGCGCTAAAATTCTCATGGTGGATGACGACCCCAACCTGCTCGCCGCCTGCGAGCGGAACTTGCGCCGCCATTTTGAAGTTGACACCGCTCCCGGCGGCGCCGAGGCCCTTGCCAAACTGGCCGCGCACGGCCCCTATTCCGTTGTCGTCGCCGACCGCCACATGCCGGGCATGGATGGCATCGAATTGCTCTCCCGCTGCCGCGAAAAGGCCCCGGACACCGTGCGCATCATGCTTACCGGAGTAGCCGACATGGAGGCGATCATCCGCGTCGTCAACGCCGGCAACATCTTCCGCTTCCTCACCAAGCCCTGCCCGGTCGATGTCCTGACCGGCGCGTTGCGCGACGCGCAGGCCATCTACCAGTTGGCCGTGGCGGAAAAGGAACTCCTCAACAAGACCCTGAGCGGCAGCATTAAAGTACTGACAGACATCCTCTCCATGGTCGAAACCCAGTCCTTTGGCCGCGGCCAGCACTTGCGCGACGCCATTGCCACCGCCACGGAGCGCCTCGGCATGGACAACGCCTGGGAAATTCACCTCGCCGTCATGCTCGCCCCGATCGGTTATGTCACCATACCCCCGGAAACCCTCGTCCGCTCCCGCTCCGGCCAACCCCTCTCCGAGGTCGAGCAACAAATGCTCGCCCACGTCCCCGAAACCGCCGCCCGCCTCCTGGCCAACATACCCCGCCTCGAAGGCGTCGCCCGCATTGTGCGCTACCAGGACAAATGCTTTGACGGATCGGGCTTTCCCCTCGACGCCGTCGCCGGCGATTCCATCCCGCTGGGGGCGCGGCTTTTGAAAATCCTTTTTGCTCTCACCGAGGCCCAGCGCCGCGGCGCCGACCAATCCGCCGCCTTTGACCAGATGAGCCGCCGCAACGGTTTATATGACACTGCCCTGCTGGCCCTGGTGCGCAAGGTCTTTGCCGGCCCCGCCGCCAGCCCAGTCCAGGCCATCCATCTCAGCGCCGAGGTTCCCGTCCATGACCTTCGCAGAGGCATGGTCTTGCGCTCCAACGTCGAAACCATTGAAGGCACCCTCATCCTCTCGGCGGGCAACCAGCTCAACGACATGATGCTTGAAAGAATCCACAACTTCCATTCCGTCGCCGGCGTCAAAGAACCCATCCTCGTCGATAAGGAGGCGTAAATAAATTAAGGTAGCAAGATGACGCAGGGATTTTGGCGGATGGCAAGGCAGCCCGCGAAGCGGGCAGTTCTTAATTTGTTCTGACCCGACGAAGGCTTGTCCCGCCATAGCCCGGCGACGGCGGAAGAATATCCCCCGCGGATCTTCGACTGAGGAGCAACGCCGCCAGCCGCCAAAAGAACCAGTCAAGTTGCTACCTTAATTTATTTACGCCTCCTAACCCAGGCCAGACGGTTTAATGGCCTTGCCTACGAAGTCGAGTTCACCACCCTGGATGGGAAGACGGCGGCGGTTGTGACGGTGGAGGCTTCCCAAATCCGCCCCGTCGGGAAACGTGAAATCACTCACGCCCGCGCCTTGGCGCCGGCCTGACAGGCGGGGAGACATTGAGCCTGTCACAATTGAGACGGCTCGCCCTCATCCGCCGTCGCCACGCTATGGCGGTCAGGCCTTGATCCGCTCCCCCAGGAGATATTCTTCTCTGCGCGAATCCCCGGGGCAAGGGGATTTTGGTTGCGACCCGATGCGGCTTTGCGTTCGTTTTCTTCCGCGTGATCTGCGTAATCCGCGGGAAAAAAACTCTTGCAATCTCCATCTTCTGTGTTACATTTCATAAGCAGGCTTGTTCTTTGAAAGGCTGTTGGCGCGGCCCATCCTGCACCGGGCGGCGTGCGTGGCGTGAACCGTTGCGCCCGCTGTGCGCTGTAAGCCATTTTCCCCGCTTGTTGGGCGGGGGGTTGTTTTTTGCACCAAATTGCACCAAATTGCGGTGGTTTTTGCGGGCGCGCCGGGCGGTTCCCGGTTTCGTGCGCGGAGCGCCGGACCCGTTCCCGGCCTGCCGGAGCGCTGGACAAACAAGTTTTAACCACGGATGGACACGGATTAACACGGATAAAAAGTCCCCATCCGTGTCCATCCGTGGTTAAAAAATTACGGTAAATTACGGTAAATTACGGTGGTTTTGTTGCGGCGCAAGCGAGCTTGAGGGCGCGGAGTCGCCCCCTTGGCTTCGCGAAAGTTGGTCCTTGAAAGGCCGCGAGAACGGGATGGAAAGGCGGCGCGCCCGGCAATCCCGACGCCAATCCCTGATTGCAGTCGTATGCGCTTCCGGTTGTGTTCTTGCGCCCCGCGGCGCGGAGATCCCGGCTCTTATGCAGGCTTATGCACCCTTGTGCACCTAAAAAAGGCGGGCCGGAGTTCTCCCAAGGCAAGAACCATTGCCGATTCTCAATGATCGGGGGTGGGCGGAAAAGGGGCATAATTCACTGTCGGGCCATAAATCACTTGCCCGCGGGGCGTTTCGGATGTTTAGTGAGGAGGTGATTGGCCGGGCGTCCGGCAGGCCATGCAAACTCAAACTGAAATCGGTTACAACTCGAAGGTGGAAGGCGACGTGGTTCACACCCGCCTGGATGCGGCCATCAATTGGTTCCGCAAGAATTCCCTCTGGCCCATGCCCATGGGGCTGGCTTGCTGCGCCATCGAGTTGATGGCGGCGGGCGCCAGCCGCTTTGACATCGCCCGGTTTGGCTCCGAGGTGATGCGCTTTTCCCCGCGGCAATCCGACGTGATGATCGTGGCGGGGACAGTCACGTATAAGATGGCAACGGCGGTGCGCCGCATCTACGACCAGATGGCCGAGCCTAAATGGGTGATCGCCATGGGTGCCTGCGCCTCGACCGGGGGCATGTATCGCAGCTACGCGGTTCTGCAAGGGGTGGACCGGATTATCCCCGTCGATGTCTATGTGGCCGGCTGCCCGCCGCGCCCGGAGGCATTGCTGGACGCCTTGATTAAACTGCAAGGCAAAGTGGGCAGGGAACCCTTCCTGTCCCTGCAAAAGCGGGTGGCTTGAAAACGCCCGCCCATTAAAACCCATGACTGCCGGCGAACTTGCGCAACAGTTGAAAGCACGGTTCGGAGACCTGATCTCCGCGCCGGTCGAATTCCGGGGCGAATTCACGGTGGAATTGTCCGACGCCGAGTGCGTCGCCGAAGTCTGCGACTTCGCAAAGAAACAGCTCGGCTTCGATTACCTGGTGGACATCACCAGCATTGACAATTATGGCGCCGACCCGCGCTGGACAGTCGCGTATCATCTTTATGGCTACGGGCATCGTTGCGCGCTGCGCCTCAAGACCAGGGTCTCCGAGGAGGTCTCGGAATTGCCGACGGTCACGACCGTCTGGAAGACGGCGGACTGGCATGAGCGCGAGATTTTCGACATGATGGGCATTCGCTTTCGGAATCATCCCGATTTGAGGCGCATCCTGATGTGGGAGGGCTACCCCTTCTTTCCATTGCGGAAGGATTTTCCGCTGGCGGGCAAGCCGTCGAATGTTCCCGAAGTGGCCTTCACCAATTCCGCGCCGCTGGAAGGCGGTCCCTTTGTGACCGCGGCTGGCGGCAAAAGTGCCACCGCCCGCGAACCGCGCGTCCGCCCGGCGGAAACCGACGACCACCCGGAAATTCCGCAGGCCGCGAAGGAGGGGAAATGACAAGCCCGCTCGCCGTCCACCACCCCCTCAAGACCGACAGGATGCGCTCGTAAAACATGGCCACATCCATATCTAAAACAGAGGTCCAGGTCACGGCGGCGCGGACGTCCTCCCAGGACGATCTGCCGGAGATGCACGGCGAGAAAATGGTGCTGAACATGGGACCGTCCCACCCGGCCACGCACGGCGTGCTGCGCATCGTGCTTGAACTGGACGGGGAAATCATCACCAAGGCGACGCCGGAGATCGGCTACCTCCATCGGGGCGACGAGAAAATCGCGGAGAACATGACCTATAACCAGTTCATCCCTTATACGGATCGGCTGGACTATCTGGCGCCGCTGGCCAACAACGTCGCCTACGCGCTGGCGGTGGAGAAGCTGCTGGGCATCGGCAAGGCCCTGCCTCGGCGCTGCCAGTATATTCGCGTGATTTGCTGCGAATTGGCCCGCGTTTCCGCTCATTTGCTCGGGCTGGGGTCTTTCGCGATGGACGTGGGGGCGCTGACAGTTTTCCTGCACACGTTCACCCAGCGCGAAACGATCTACAACTTGATCGAGGCGCTGACGGGCGCGCGGTTTACCACCAGTTACACGCGCATCGGCGGGCTGGCGCGCGACCTGCCGCCGGGCTGGATCGGCCAGTGCCGCAAATTCCTCGACGAAGTGGTCGTCAACATCGACGAAACCGAGAAACTCCTCTCGCGCAACAAAATCTTCGTGGACCGGACGCGGGACGTGGGGTTGATCGCGCGGGAAACGGCCATTGACTACGGCCTCAGCGGCCCGAACCTCCGCGGGAGCGGCGTCGATTTCGATCTGCGCAAAGCCCATCCCTACCTGGTCTATGACGAGTTGGAATTTGACGTGCCCATCGGCTCAGTGGGCGATTGTTATGACCGCTACCTGGTGCGCATCGAGGAAATGCGCCAAAGCGTCCGCCTCTTGAGCCAATGCCTGGACAAGATCCCGGGCGGAGCCGCCAACGAGGCCAAGGAACCGATCAACATCGCGGACGGCAAGGTGGTTTTGCCCTCCAAATTCAAGGTGCTCACGAGCATGGAGGAGTTGATCCACCAGTTCATCCTCGTCACCGAGGGAGTCAACGCGCCGCCGGGCGAGGTTTATTTCAGCGCCGAAAATCCCAAGGGCGAGCTGGGCTTTTACATCCACAGCAAAGGCGGGGGCACGCCCAACCGCCTGAAAATCCGCGCGCCCTCATTTGTCAACCTAAGCATCCTGCCGCAACTGCTGCCCGGCCACATGGTCAGCGACACCGTGGCCATCTTTGGCTCGCTCGATTTTGTCATGGGGGAATGCGACCGATGAACTTCACCATTACCAAGGAACTTGAGGCGGAGTTGGACGAATTGACCGCGCATTACCCGCAAAAGCGGAGCGCCTCCCTCATGTTCCTGCACGCCATTCAAGAGCGCTTCGGCTGCATCCCGCCCGAAGCCATTGAGTGGACGGCCCGGAAACTGGACCTGGAACCGATCAACATTTACGAGTTGGTCACCTTCTACCCGATGTTCCGCCAGGAAAAGGAGAAGGTGGGCAGGTTCCAGATCAAAATCTGCCGGACGCTCAGTTGCGCCCTGGGCGGCAGCCGGCAATTGCGCGAGTATTTCTGCAAAAAACTCGGCTTGGACGCCTCCCGGCCAGGCCCCCAAACAACCCCGGACGGCAAATACACCGTCGAGTTTGTGGAATGCCTGGCCAGTTGCGGCACCGCCCCGGTGGTCATGGTCAACGAAGATTTCTACGAAGGCGTCTCCGCCAAAATGGCCGACGACATCCTGGCCAACTGCCAGTGAAAGAAATAGTGTTGACAGATTGGGCGATTTGGAACCGGCGAACTATTGTTGCGACTGGTAAAGGAACGCGATTTCATTGGTTGATAGCGCGCGATTCCACATCATGGGCCTGGCAATCAGGCCGCGGAAGGACACTCCCAAATCATCCTCCTTCTTGTCCAAATTGGAGCGGTTGCAGCCGATCACAAGGTTGAAGTCGGTGTCGCCCACCTGGCCGGGTTGACTCCAGTGGAATCTGCCCTGAACCTGGCCATCCACGTAAAGCAACTCGTCGCTTCCGTCAAAGGTCATCGCTACATGATGCCATTGTCCGTCATCCACCCGGCTCTTCGTCACCACGAAGTGCGAACCCGGCCCGATTTCCATGCTTATTTGGCCGTACCATTTCTCTTGATTCCAGTCGCCGGCAATGCTCAGGGCATAACCCTTGCTGTAAGCCTTGTCAAAAATGCGCCTCCAGTAGTGGTCGCCCGTCTTGGTCTTGATCCAGGCCGAAAGGGTCAAATAATCGGGATTCAACGACTCGTTGTTGCTCACCACAATCTCGTCGCCATCGGCGGTGAATTCATACGCTCCGCCTTTCCGGCCTTCGGCCCTCCAATGTGCGCCCGAAACCCGGCCGATATTCCCCTTGGCGCTGCTGTCTGTGATTTTACCGCTGCCGGTGTCGTCCTGGTTGAAGTTCAGGTCGAGCACCAGCCCCTCGCGGAGGCTGGCCGTGGTGGCGGGCGCATCGGCGCGGGCGTGTTGGGTGTGTAAAACGGAGATGGAAACGGCGGCGGCGGCGAGGAGGACGGCGGCTGCGATAAGCGTGTTTTTTTTCATAAGCATGGTTTGGGTTAACATGGATGCGAGGCTGAAAGAGCTTGAACCCGCCGCGCCGGCCAGCGACGCGGTGGTCACGACTGAAGCCAGACCGGCGGGCGCCGCATGAACGGCGTGGGCGGCGATGACCGATGCAATCACGGCGGAGGAGGCAACAATACCCCGGCGGGCGAAATGGCAGCGCAGCTTGTCCACGGCGCGGCTGACGCGCTTTTGCGCCGCGTCCTCGTTGCTGCCCAGCGCCAGACCGATGGCGCGCAGGTCACGATGCTCGAAAAAGCGCAACACTATCGCCGCCCGGTCACGGGCGCCCAACTGATTGATGGCTTCATCCAGCAGGGGCGCAATCCGCTCGAACTGGCCCTCGGGATGGTCTTGCAACTCGTTCATTTCGATTGCCTGTCTTTCTCGATTTTGACGCCGGCGCTCATTGCGCATGAGCGTGGTGGCCGCGTGCCAGGTGCGCCGGTGCAGCCAGCCGCCGAGCATGACCTCCTTGGAAAATGTCCCGGCCAGTCGCGCCAGATCCGCGAACACGATCTGAGCAACATCTTCGGCCCGGTGAGTGTCGCCGTTGACCAGCCGCACGGCCGTCGAATAAACCAGGTCCATGTAGCGCGCCACCAATTCGCGAAACGCCTCTTCCGAACCGTTGGCGGCGTACTCTGCAAGCAATGTCCGACAATCCGTCATTTCTCATCAGTAAAGCGCCAATCAACGGCAAATCCGACAAAAAGCTCATGGAAAAATGCCGGTCCTCCCGGTGTCTATGTCCAGCTTCTAGGACTGACCTTTGGCTTTGCATATAACTCAATCCTTTTTTGGGCCGGCTAACTTCCACTCGCTTCCGAGCTTTCTCATATCATACTTTTGCACTTGGCCACTCCCCATCATCGTAATGTGCAAAAAAACACAGACCAACTGCCGATGCGACTGCTGAAAACAGCTTTCACGACGCGCGACCGGAAAACTCGTGAAAAACCAATCCCGCGTCCTTCTTTGAAAGCCCGATCCTGGCATTGATTTCGGCGTGTTCAGCGGGCAAAAAGTTCTTGCAATCTCCATCTTCTGTGTTACATTTCATAAGCAGGCTTGTTCTTTGAAAGGCTGTTGGCGCGGCCCGTCTCCTGCGCCGGGCGGCGCGCGTGGCGCGAACCGTCACGCCCGCTGTGCGCCGTAAGCCATTAAAATGGGTTTTACCACGGATAACCCGGATAAAGAGACTTCCCATCCGTGTCCATCCGCGGTTAAAAATTTACGGTAAATTACGCCAAATTACGGTAAATTACGGTAAATTACGGTAGTTTTGTTGCGATGCGAGTAGGCTTGGTGCGCCGGAAAAGCCCCTCTGCCATGCGCGGGACGGCGCGTTCGGGGCAAGTGCTTGAGCGTGAACTTGTTCCAGCGAGAGCGACACCGCAAGAACGGCGGTTTATGCAGGCTTATGCACCCTTGTGCAGGAAAAAAGGGCGGTTTCCGAGCCCGGGCCCTGAATAGAAGAGTTAACTTAACCACGGATGGACACGGATGGACACGGATTAAGAAATCCGGTCCGTGCTATCCGGGAAATCCGTGGTTGAATGTCTTCGTCTGCGAATGATCCCAGGCCAGGTTTCTATTTGATTGCGGCCGCGGGCGGCGGGCTTCCTGGATAGTCCAAGTGGAAGCCGAATTTGAAGAGCGGGTCGTAGTTCTCATCGCCCGCGTTGATCGGAAGCTGCGCCACTGAGCGCGGCCAGGAATGCGACAGCCTGCCCGTCGGATTGTAATCGCCGAAGAGCACGTCCGCCACTCCCTGCCCCTCCGATCCGGGCAGCCACGCCGCGATCAGCGCGTCGGTTTGGTCCAATATGCCACCCAAAATCACCGGGCGTCCGGTCAATAGAATGACCACCGTCGGGATGGCCGCCTTCTTCACGCGGGCCAGCGTCTGGAGATTCTCCGGCGGAAGGGAAAGCGTCGCGCTGTCGCCGGCGCCCTCGGCGTAAGGTTTTTCGCCGAGCACAACGATGGCGGCGTCCGCGCCTTGGGCGCCCGTGCCGTCCGCGGAGAAGGTGACACGGGTGTTCTTGGAAACGGCATTCTTGATCGCCTGCAAGATGGTTGTGCCGCCGGGAATGCTGCTATCCATCGCGCCCTGCCAGCTAATCGTCCAGCCGCCGCATTGCATGCCCAGACTGTCAGCGCCCGCGCCAGCCACGAAAAGGCGGGCCGCCTTCTTGGAGAGCGGCAGGACGTTGTTCCGGTTCCTGAGCAAAACGAGCGATTCCCGCACGGCCCGGCGGGCGACGGCGCGATGTTCGGCTGAGCCAAACGATTTCCACAAACTCCGGTCGGCCGGCGGCGAACGTTTCGGGTCCATCAAACCCAGCGCGAATTTGACGCGCAGAATGCGCGTGACCGCGTCGTCGATGCGGGACATCGGCACTTTGCCTTCGTGGACCAGTTCCTTGAGCAACCCGCAGTACTCGGCGTATTCCGTGGTGAGCATGACCATGTCGATGCCCGCGTTGATGCAGATTTCGATATCCTTCTTGTAATCCTTGGGGCGGGTGATTTGATCAATCGCGTTGAGGTCGGAAACCACGAAGCCGGCGAAGCCCAGCTCGTCCTTGAGAACATCCGTCAACAAATGTTTGTCGGCCGTGCATTTCACGCCGTTCCAACTGCTGTAGGAGGAAATGATCGTCGCGGCGCCCGCTTCGACGGCGGCGGCGTAACCCGGCAGAAACAGCCTGCGCAGCGTCGGCTCATCGCAGCGCGCGTCGCCCTGGTCCAGGTCGTAAATGATTCCCGCGGTGCCGTAGGCCGTGCCGCCGTCGGCGATGTAGTGCTTGGCGCAGGCCGCCACCGAAATGGGGTCCGACAGGTTGGAGCCTTGAAGCCCCAGCACGGCGGCCGCGCCGAGAGTTTTCACAGTCTCGGGGTTTTCGGAGTATCCTTCGTAGGTGCGGCCCCAGCGGACGTCGCGGGGCACGGCCACGCAGGGCGCGAAGACCCAGTTGATGCCCGTGGCGCGGACTTCCCGCGCCGTGACGCGCTCAATTTCCTGGACGAGACCGGGATCGTCCGCGCAGCCCAGGCCGATGTTGTGGGGGAAAACGACGGCGCCGGGAATGTTGTTGTGGCCATGCACCGCATCGACGCCGTAAATCAGCGGAATCCCCAGGCGCGTTTTGAGCGCGTGTTTTTGATAGCCATCCACCATGTCGGCCCACCCCTCCAGCGTGTATTTTGTCTTGTCCGCCGGACCCGAGCCGGCGCCGCTCAGGAGTGAGCCCAGGAAGTATTTCTCAATATCCTCGGGGCTTGCCAGCGCCCATTGGTCCGGCTGGCACATCTGCCCAATCTTTTCATCAAGCGTCATTTGGGCCAGCAACCCTTTGGCGGGGGCGTCCAAGGCCGTGAAAACTCTCTGCCGCGACTCAGCGAGCGTCAGCGGGCAAAAGGCCGCCCACGCGCAAGCGGCAGCCAAAGCAGCCAGCCTGTGCAAGGGTGAATAAACTGTCCCGCGCGAACGGATTCCCATAAGGGATTCTTGCTGGGTTTCCACCGGCTTTTCAACCAGAATTGCTGAACGACGCGGATTAAACATGAATAATTCCCAGAGGCAATAGTCAGATAAGTGATTGGACGCACGGGAGACAGCGGGTGTATCCTTGTCCCAATCGCACGACACAAGAATACAAAAATAGACGGAGAATTCCCATTCATGCAAACAAACCTGAAGATCAGCCGCCGTGACTTTTTGAGGGCCGCAACCACGCTAACCGTGGCGGCGCCCTTCATCCTCCCCTCCCGTGTTTGGGGGGCCGACACCGCCCCCAGCGCGCGTCTGACGATGGGATTCATCGGCATGGGCTTCCAATCGCGCGGGCTGCTGGGCAATTTCCTCCGCCAGGACACTCGCGTGCTGGCCGTCTGCGACGTGGACACGACCCGGCGTGAAGACGCCAAGCGGACGGTGGATGAGTTTTACAAGAACAGCGATTGCGCGGCTTTCAACGATTTCCGCGATCTCATCGCCCGCAAGGACATCGACGCCGTCTGCATCGCCACGCCCGACCACTGGCACGCCATTCCGACACTCGCCGCGTTGCGCTCCGGCAAGGACGTTTATTGCGAGAAGCCTCTGACGCACAACATCCACGAAGCCGTTCAGGTTCTCAAGGCCGTGCCTGCCGGGAAACGTGTCCTTCAGACCGGCTCCATGCAACGCTCCATGAAGGAATTTCGCGTCGCGTGCGAGCTGGTGCGCAATGGCGTGATCGGCAAGGTTCAGAGGGTCGAATGCAGCTTCGGCGATCCCGGCCGTCCGTGCGACTTGCCGGAAGAATCGCCTGAACCGGGGCTGGATTGGAACCTTTGGTGCGGGCCGGCGCCGTTGCGGGGCTACAGCTCGGTGCTCAGTCCCCGCGGCATTCATCAGGGCTTCCCTGACTGGCGTCGGTACCGGGAATATGGAAGCGGCGCGGTGGGGGATTGGGGCGCGCATCATTTGGACATCGCCCAATGGGGCCTGGACATGGACGGCAGCGGGCCGGTGGAGGTCATTCCGCCTGCCGACCCGAACGCCAAACGCGGCGCAAAACTGGTCTATGCCAGCGGCGTCACCGTGGAACAAAAGGATGGATACGGGGTGGTCTTCTTTGGCACGGACGGGGAAGTGCGGGTCAATCGCGGCAAGTTCGTGCTAATCGTCGGCGGCAAAACCATCGCCGATTACTCCAGGGAAAAGCCCAAAAATGGAGAGCCGGACCCCGACACGGATACAAACTGCGCCGCCGAAGTTCGCAAGGCCGAAAAACTCTACCTGGCTGACGCTCCGATTAAACTCTATGTCAGCAAAGATCACATCTCCGACTTCCTGGAGTGCGTCAAGAGCCGCAAGCAGCCCATAACCAGCGAGCAGGTCGGCGCGCGTTCAGCCATCTGCTGCCACCTGATCAACCAGAGCTACTACCACCACGCGCGCCTCGAGTGGAACCCGGCCAAATTCAAATTCACGGGCGGTTCCGGCAACTCAAAGTGGCTCACCCGCGAATATCGCGCGCCTTGGACGGTCTGAAAGGCCGATGTGCATTGGTGTGCCGGATTAGCCCGGGCGTCCGATTATCGGTCAGTCGCGGGAAAGCGCGTCGGATTGCCGCACAAAATCATCCCCGCTCCATTCGCCGTCGGCGCCGCCGGCCTTGCGCCCGGATGCTTCCCGCGCCGCTTTGCGCCCGGCCTGTCGTTGGACCAAATCGTGGTGCGTGGTGAAATACGACAGCGACTTTCCGCGGAAATCGGCCACGGTGTCAAATCCGTGCTTTTCCATGAACGCCAACAGTTCCTCCCGCAGCGGCTTGATGCATTCGTAGCCGAATTTCATCACTCCCGTGCAGACCTGCACCGTTCCCGCCCCGACAAGTATAAATTGCGCCGCGTCCCCGCCCGTCTCGATGCCCCCGATGCCGGAGAGCGACCGCGCCGGAAACTCCTTTTCCATCATCGTCGCGATCTCCATCACCATCCGCAACGCGATCGGCCGCACGGCCTTGGATGAATACCCTCCCGGCGTGCTCATCCCTTCCACCGTCGGCTCCGGTCGCAGCGTGTCCAGGTTGATCCCCATGACGCACCGGATGGTGTTGATGGCGCTGATGCCGTTGCAACCGGCGCGCAACGCGGCCCGGCTCGGGTCTTCAATGCGCGTGATATTGGGAGTCATCTTGGCCCAGACCGGGATCCGGGCCGCGCCCATCACCCACCGGCAAACCTCCTCCAGCACCTCGCAGTCCTGGCCCATTGCCGATCCCATCTGCCTTTCAGGCAAACCGTGCGGACACGAAAAATTGCACTCCAGCCCATCCACACCGGCCTCCTGGCAGCGCTCGACAATCTCCACCCAGGCGTCCTTGCGATACTCCTCCATGATCGACGCGATCAGCACGCCATCCGGAAACATATCCTTGCACCGCTTGAATTCATCCAACCATATCTTGAACGGCCGGTCGCTGATCAATTCAATGTTCTCCCACCCGATGACTTCCTTGCCGTCATCGCCGAACAATTTCGCGTAGCGCGGCGTCACGTTGACCACCTTTGACGCATCCAGGCTGATGGTCTTGGCTATCACCGCGCCCCACCCTTCCTTGAACGCCTTGGCGATGACGTTCAGGTTTGTCCCCGGCGGGCCGGACCCGATGATGAAGGGATTGGGCAGTTTTAGTCCGTCAACCGTGGTCGCAAGCGTCGGCATAAAGTTTAGCTTCCAATTTCCTGTTAATCCAGCATCCTGACGCACCGGGGCGCGTTGTGCCAGCGCAATTGCGCGACGCCGCGCCCCAAACACTATGGACCTATTCCTGCAAGCCGCCATCGACGAAGCAAAAAAGGGCCTCGCCACCGGTGGAATCCCCATCGGCTCCGTCCTGGTCTGCGACGGCCATGTCATTGGCCGCGGCCACAACCAGCGCGTCCAGCGCGGCAGCGTCATCCACCACGGCGAAATGAACTGCCTGGAAAACGCCGGACGGCAGCGCGCCGCCGTCTATCGCCGCTGCACCCTTTACACCACGCTTTCTCCCTGCCCGATGTGCAGCGGCGCCATTTTGCTCTACGCGATACCCCGCGTCATCGTCGGCGAGAACGTCACCTTCATGGGAGCCGAGAGCCACCTCCGCGCCAACGGCGTTCAAGTCGAGGTGCTCCAAAACGCCGAATGCATCCAAATGATGCGCGATTTCATTGCCAGGAACCCTCAATTGTGGAATGAGGACATCGGCGTCTAACCCGCCGGCGCCAATTCAACGGACCGCAATGGAACGACCCCTCAAACCACCCGCCGATCCCGAATTGCAACGCCGCATTCAGGACCTGATCCTCTATAAAGGCGCCGGCTACAACCAGGACCTTGTCGCCGACATCATCCTCAACGCCCTCAAACTCCTCACCGATGTCGAAGACCGCGGCGACGTCCGCGTCATCCGCACCGCGGTGGGCGAATTGCGCTACGCCTTTCGCCTCTTTAAGCCCTACGCGGACAAACGCAAAGTTACCATCTTCGGCTCCGCCCGCACCAAACTCGAAGAACCCGAATACAAGCAGGCTGCGGATTTCGGCCGCAGAATGGCCGCCGAGGGCTGGATGATCATCACCGGCGCAGGCCCTGGCATCATGCGCGCGGGTCACGAAGGCGCCGGCCTCGAAAACAGCTTCGGCGCCAGCATCCGCCTCCCTTGGGAGGAAACCACCAACCCCATCATGCTGGGCGACAAGAAACTCATCACCTTCAAATACTTCTTCACCCGCAAACTCACCTTCGTGCGCCACGCCGACGCCATCGTCCTGTTCCCGGGCGGCTTTGGCACCATGGACGAGGGCTACGAAGCGCTCACCTTGATGCAAACGGGCAAGACCCGCCTCCGCCCTCTTGTCCTCATCAACCCCCCAGGCTCCGCCTATTGGCGCACCTGGGACAAGCACACCCGCGAACACCTTTTGCGCCAGCAGTTGATCAGCCCGGCCGACCTGAACCTCTACTACATCACCGAAAGCGCCGACGAAGCCGTCAAACATATAACCCGCTTCTACCGCAACTACCACTCCATGCGTTCGGTCGCCGACCAGCTCGTCATCCGCCTCAAACACGCCCCCTCCCCCACCTCCATCGAGGCCCTCAACGAGGACTTCGCCGACATCATCGCTGGCGAGAAAATCCACCCCGCGGAACCCATGCCCGCCGAACAGGACGAGATCGGAACCCTTCAGATGCCCCGCATCGCCTTCGGCTTCAACCGCAAGGATTATGGCCGCCTGCGCCATTTGATCAACGTGCTCAACACGCTATGACCCCGCCCCTGTCTGACGGATCGTGAGCACACAGGACGCATTTGGATGATTCGATACAAGCCGGGAGAAGCCCTGGCATTGACAATGGTGGGCCCGGCAGGATTTGAACCTGCGACCAAGCGATTATGAGTCGCCTGCTCTAACCCCTGAGCTACGGGCCCAACGCCAACAGTTTAGCCGCCTGAAACGCAAAGACCACCAAGAAAAGGACGAAGTCGGGCGGCGGGAGTTTCGATCACTGGTCATTCGCTTGTCATATTCCCCAAACTGTTTTAAGCCGCCGAAGCAATTTGACAAAATGCGCGCAATCCAACTTATTGCTGGACTTGATTTATTCGTTGTTGCTCTTTTCCCAGGTTTGACCGAACCGTCCCGTCATTGGAGGCTCTGTGCGCATTCCCAAAGTCAATCTGATGGATAAGTCGAGCGAAGGGCGGCGATGAAATTGCGCGATCCGGGGCCAAGCTCGAAGGTGCGGCAGGAACGTTCCAACCGGGCCATGATGGCCTCGAATTCGGCCTGGCTCAATGGCCGGGTGCCCAGCACCAATGCCGCCGCCTGCCACATGTAATCGTGAACAAGTCCCAGGCTCCTGCCATCGGGCCGCCGCCGCAGCGTCGAAAATATTTCCAACATTTCGGCGTCCCGCCAATCGCCGGAGAATTTGGCTATTTCCAAGGCGTGCAGGTCCAGGAGGGTAAAGGAGTCTTCGTAGGCTTCCGGATAGTCACCCAGAACGGGCGGTTGCCGGCTGCCTCGGAAGAGCGCCCGCAGGGAATCGGTCTCCCAAAAGCAAACATTCTTGCCGTCGGTGAGTGACAATTCGCGGCGGTCCTTCAAAGCCGGAACAAACCCCTGATGCTCCGCTGGGTCTTTGACTGGAATCGCGACCAAGATGATTTTCTTCAGGTCAAGAGGCTGGGCGTCAAACTCCTCGCGCAAGCTTGGCGCAAAGTCTTCCGCATTGAAGAATTGAGGCGGTTTCTCTTTCATATTTTCGTTATTCGCAGCCGCGCCATCTGTCAATGATATTCTTGAAGGGTCTTCACGCCGTATCCGCATCGTTTCAAAGCCGCGATGCCCAGGGCGGCGGCGCGGGCGCCGCTCAGAGTGGTCATGATCGGCGTGCCGGTATAGACGGCGGTGGTGCGGATTTTGACTTCGTCGGCCCGCGGGGTCTGGCCGGCGGGAGTGTTGATGACCAACTGAATTTCGCGATTCTTGAGCAGGTCCAGCGTGTTGGGCCGGCCTTCGGCCAGCTTGAAGACGCGCGCCACCTTCAGGCCGGCTTCCTCCAGGACTTTGGCGGTGCCGGCGGTGGAAACGATCTCAAAGCCCAGGCCGGCAAATTCCCGCGCAATGGCAGCGACCTGTTTCTTGTGGGCGTCGCTCACGCTGATGAAGACGCGTCCGCTCAAGGGCAGCGGCCCGCCGGCGGCCATCTGGGATTTGGCGTAGGCGATCCCCAAATCGGCGTCCAACCCCATGACTTCGCCCGTCGAACGCATCTCCGGCGAGAGCAAGATGTCCTGGCCGTGGAAGCGGTTGAACGGGAAGACGGATTCCTTGACAGCCCAGTAATCGGTCCAGATTTCCTTTGTGAAACCCAGCTCCGTCAATTTCCTGCCGGCCATCACTTTGGCGGCCAGTTTGGCCAGGGGCGCCCCGATGGCTTTGCTGACGAAGGGGACGGTGCGCGAGGCGCGCGGATTGACCTCCAACACATACACCGTTTCTCCCTTGACGGCGTATTGCACGTTCATCAAGCCGATCACCCGCAGTTCCCGCGCCATCGCGTGCGTGTGGCGCCGCATCGTCTCAATGACTTCGGCGGCAAGGGTGTGCGGCGGCAGCACCATGGCCGCGTCGCCCGAATGCACGCCGGCAAATTCGATGTGCTCCAGGAAACCCCCGATCACAATCGTCCCTTGCGCCGGATCGGCGAAATGGCCCACGTCCGCGATGCAATCCACGTCCACCTCGGTGGCGTCTTCGAGGAATTTGTCCACCAGCACGGGCCGTTCGTGAGAGGCCTCGACCGCGAAGCGCATGTAATGGTTCAACTCCGCGTCGGAATATACGATCTGCATCGCGCGTCCGCCCAGGACAAAGGAGGGCCGGACCAGGACGGGGTAGCCCAGGCGGCGCGCGGCGTCCAGGGCTTGGGCTTCGTTGGTCGCCAGGCCGTTGGGCGGTTGGGGGATGCCCAATTTATTGAGCATGGCGGAGAACAGTTTGCGGTCTTCGGCGATCTCGATGCTTTGCGGGGAGGTGCCGATGACGTTGACGCCGTTCTTTTGGAGTCCCAGCGCCAGGTTCAGCGGCGTTTGCCCCCCAAACTGCGCGATGGCTCCCCAGCATTTCTCGCGCTCGTAAATATGCAGCACGTCCTCCAGGGTCAGCGGCTCGAAGAAAAGTTTGTCGCTCGTGTCGTAGTCGGTCGAAACGGTTTCCGGATTGGAATTGACCATCAACGTCTCGAATCCATCCTCCTTGAGCGCGAACGCCGCGTGGACGCAGCAGTAATCGAATTCAATTCCCTGGCCGATGCGGTTGGGGCCGCCGCCCAGAATCATGATCTTGCGCTTGTCGCCCGCGCGCGTTTCATCGTCTCCGCGGTCGTAGGTGGAATAGTAATAAGGCGTGTAAGCCTCGAACTCGGCCGCGCAGGTATCGACGAGCCTGTAACTGGGCGTCAGCCCCAATTGCCGGCGCAGGGCGCGGATGTCGTCCTCGGATTTGCGGGTCAAAGAGGCGATTTGACGGTCGGAAAAGCCGAGGGACTTCGCTTTGGCGAGCAATTCACGATTCATGCGTCAGGGTCGTTTGGAATTCATTTCAACCGGGTCAGGAGCCAACCGTCCCGCGTGCCTTTAGGCAAGAGAAATCTTCGCCCTTTCGAAAGACCACGATGCGGTTTGTGTTGGTGCCTTTGTCATTGTTGTCCACGCCCCAGCAATTGGCCGTCTTGGTGAATTTCTGGTCGTTGATCAGTATCAACTCAGCCTCCAGCCCCGCCTCCAAGCCACAGGGAACGACCGTTTCTTCCAGCTTCACCGTGCCCCGGCAAACTTCCCCCACCTCGAAGGCGACATGACCGCCCGGCTTGAGAATTCGATTCAACTCCCGGAAGACTTCCGTCATCACCCGCCGCCACTCCTCCAGTTTCTTGGGCACGGTCAATGCCACCGCCGCGGGGTCCACGCCGATGAACCAGCAACGCAGCCAGTTGTCCGTCGCGTAATCGACCACATTAAGAAAAGGCGGCGAAGTCACCACCAGAGAAACGCTTTGCGCGGCAATTTCCGGCACGCTGCCGCAGTGGCGCGTGAGCAATTGCGCCCGGCCGCAAACCCCGGAAAGCGCCGCCCCGGCCCCGGCGTCAACGTCCCGCAGCAGTTGCCGGCTTTTCCGGCTGATAATCGCGGGCACGCTCCGGCGCGGCGGTGTCTGCTTGCGCGCTTCATTGATTTTCCTCTGCGACACAAGCGAGACGGCTTGATTGGGCGGCAGCGTATAGACGGAGAAGAAGCCCGGCGAATGTCCCGTCAGCCGGTTTACAGCCACCATCCGAATCCAGTCGTCGATCCCGTCCGCCTGGCCGCCTTGGTTCCGTTCCAGCAGGTACTTCTTCAACGCGCAGATTTCTCGAAGTGTCTCCGGATGATAAAAAACCAGCAAATCTTCAGGCATCTCCGCGGCGCGCGAGAAGTCAATCTCACGCAACCGTTGATCCACCTGGCCGGACGCGGGAGGATTCAGCCGCGGGCGCGTCAAAACCACGCTCAACGGATTGATGTCGCAGCCGGCGGGAACTCTTCCCAGCAGGGCGGCTTCGACGAGCGTTGTTCCGCGGCCCATGAACGGATCATAGACAACCTCTCCGGGATCGGTGAGCCGCTGAATGAAAAAGCGCGGCAATTGAGGTTTGAAACAGGCCCGATATGAAACCTCGTGCAAACTGCTGGCCGCCCGCTGTTTGGATGTCCAGTACTCGTTGACGTACGTTGGCACCCGCGCCCGCGCGCCGCCGGGCAGGATCACCGCCGTCTCGAGCGCCTGCGTCGCCTTCCCAAATTCGTCGAACGCGATGATTTGCTCCGAGAGCGGCGTCTTCATCCGTGACGCCGCCTCATCATCGAGGCCGAATCCCAATTCCAAATTCTCTTCCAGCGGCGGCATGGCAATCGCGGAACCGATTCGGCTACCTTTCAAGTTTCCTCACGGGCGCGACCATACAAACCGCCGTGCCTGCTTGCGAGACAAAACTCCGCGTTTTTGGAACCGGGGGATCGCATCTTAATTTCTGGACATAAGCCGGCACCGTCAACGGGCGAAACCAGGGAGAATGACGAATGACGAAATCCTAATGACGAAAGAATTCCCAAATGACCGTCCGGCGCGCTTTAGTCATTCGGGCTTCGTCATTCTTTCGTCATTGGTGCCTGGACATTAGTCATTTTCAGCATGTCGCCTCCGAACCTGTCGGATTCCCGAAAACTACCGTGTGCCGCGTTGCATGTCATTGATTATCAATGCTCTCGAGATGGTTTGGCCCGCAAAAGAACTCCAGACCCCGCCCTTTTTTGGGTGCACAAGGGTGCACAAGCCTGCATAAACCGCCGAGTCGGGCCAATCCGGGAGCAGGATTCGCGAGCGGCGCAGCCCGATGATCTGTTCCGTATCCTTCGAGTCCCAAATAGCCGTCTTGAAATCCCACATTTGGTAGGGCGGTGCTGCGCGCCGCCCCATTTTGGCAGTTTCAGCGGCAACCACTTCATTTAAACCGCCCTAATCCGGGGCCGAAGCCCCCTCGAAAACCCGCCCCGCCGTCAATTCAAGCCGTAAACAGGCGTAATTTACCGTAATTTCCGTAACCAGCGAACGGTTCGCCTTCCTAATCCGGGAAACCCTTACCGCCGTGAATTTAAGGTGCGAATAGGTGCGAATAGCCGGCCAAAACCCCGGATTTCTTAAATTGCCAGAGCTTGCCAGAGGGTGAAAGTCCGGCTCACCAGTGCAAGACAAAACAGCCTGTCTCGCGCAGAGGCGCAGAGGCGCAGAGGAAGGAATTCAACCATGACCGCCCGCGCTCCGCGCACGAAGCCGGGGATGGGGGTGGGGGGGAGGGGGATGCCTTGATTTACCTTGATTGCCACCATTGCCAGGATGGCGGGCCGGAAACGGGGCCAGCGCTCCGCGCAAAGCGGATAAACAGCCGCGACAACCGGGACATGGCGTGGTTCAAACGGGTTCACCGCCCAAACGCCCCGGTCCGCGGCCTTTCAAAGAACAAACCGCCCTCAGCCACCGCCGCCACAATACCGCATGGGTTACATTTTGCAAATATATTTTTTACCACGGATGGCACGGATTAACACGGATTATCAGGATAGGCTCTGATTGTGAGGCGGAAATGAACAGATTATTGAAAAGACGCTCGCGCGTGGGCAAAGACGCTGAATGACGCCGAAATCAAACCCAAGATCGGGAGGGGCGAGATCCCGCGAGACCCTGAACGTGCCGGAGGCGCCTATATCGTTGGTGAACGTGCCGGATAAAATCTTGTCTTGGCTCATGAACTTGTAGCGGGTTCTTGTTGGCAAAGGCTCTTGTATCTTGTGGGCTTTCCAATAGTCCTTGATAGGTGTCAAAGCGCCCGTGTTCACGTCAAGAATTCGCACATCAGGCAAAACAACATCCAACTCATTATCAAAGTCGTCAAATGGAATGGTTACGACAGTCCGCACCCGCGGATACTGTGGCACATGAGTTAGAACTTGAACTTCTTTAGGCAATCGCTCTTCGATATTCAAGACTGCGACCACCTCAACATGTTTATCTTCCCTATGATTATTTGAGGTGCCAATCCACTGGCCGTGTTTGATCTTGTTCATTGCTGATTATGGGGGGACTCGGAAATGGCCTTCTCGGGCGTTTCAGGTTTCCTTCGACTTGGCTTTCTGGGCGACGGCTAGGAGTCCATCCAGTTTGGCGACGACTTCCTGGTCAATTTGATCCTTGGGCACGAGTCGCGCGAGAGCGTGGTAGTCGGTCTTTCTCAACAGGTTTGGCAGTCCTACTTTTTGGAAGAAGAGGTCGAAAAGCGGGTTCAGAAAATCGTCACTCGCTTTGACTTCGGCAGACCAGGGGCTTGGGCGGCCAAGAGTACGAAGGGCGAGGGTGATTTCCTGAATACAATCGCGCATGGTCTGCACACGCCGTTGCGCCTCAGCGGCGCCAAACAAATCATCAGGCTGATCATGACGGGCATAAGCGAGCAGGACGGATTCCATGCACAGATAATTCTCGATCTCGCGCTTCTGCCACATGGTTTCAGTCAGCGGTGTGCCGCTGGCGAGAGGCTTGTCAATACGATCAAACAAGGCAAAGCCCACCAGGTCCGGCTTTGCCTCCTGAATCCCATAGAAGTGTTCGCGCGCGCGGGCCGGGAGATTGGTGGTAAGGTAGTGAACGAAAGGGCGTTCCAATACCCTGGCGGCCGGATGTTCAAGGGTTTGGGCAAAGGCCTGTAAGATGGCAAGGTCGGTTGAACCTTCAAGATAGAGAGCCCAGCCTTTGAGTTCAGCTTCATAATACTGGTCAAAACCAATGTCCGTGAGCGCCTTGAGGACTTGCTGGCCGCGGTCGTCGATCCGATGGGGAGGCCCAACAAAGGCGATGACGATATCGCGGTTGGCGGCTTCGTTGAGGACGACCTCGGAATGGCTGGCGGCAATGATCTGCGAGCCTTGTCGCGCGGCCACGTCAGTCAACAATTGATAAATCTGGCGCTGGCGAAGAACTTCCAGATGCGCGTCGGGTTCGTCCAGCAAGAGTACCGTCTTGGGATTGGCGTAAAGGTGGGCGAGGAGCAGGAGCGTCTGTTGCAGGCCGCGCCCCGCGCAGGAAAGATCGAGCAAACAACCTTCCGGGTCCTTGTAGCGCATGGTGATTTCTCCGCGCTCCTTGATGAACTCAGGGGGTTGTAGTTGAGCGCCGAATAGAGACTCGATGAAGTCAAAAACCTCCCGCCAGCCCGTCTTCGGCTCTGGTTGTTCGTGGAGTTGGTGGCAAAGATTGCGGAGCACTTGGGCGGTCTGGCCTTCCCCAAGCAGGACGTTGATTCGCCCCGCTTCCCATTTCGGCTCAGTGGCCGCCAATCCTGACATGGGTGGGAGGTAGGCAATCAACGTCTCCGCCGCTTCAGGAGGAACCGGCATGCGTTGCAGCTCCTTCTGGTTGTTCAAGCGCAGGGGCCGGCAATAGAGCGATTCATCATTGGCATAATCGAACTCCAAACCGCAACTCCACGCCTTGCCCTCCTTGATGCCGTCCACAATGATGTCGATGCGGACGTTTTGTGTGTCGGGTTTGCCATTGGCTTTTTTGATGTCGCGGACATGGAGGTTTCGCCAGAGGAGATTCGCGCTCGGCACAGGAATGGCGACCAGATCGCGTCTATTGATGGTGACGCCGGGGCGTTTTGCGGGGACGGCTCTGCCTTTGTATTCCTGGTTCCATTTGCGGAGTCCGACATCCCACAGGGCAAGCGATTGCAGGGCGGTGGTTTTGCCGGAATTGTTCTGCCCGACAAAGACAACCGCCTGGCCCAATTCGATGTCCGCATTGGGGAAACGCTTGAAATTTCTGATTCGTAAACGTGTCAGCATGGCGGGGAGAGTTTAAACGGCCTTTGTCGTTATCCTGTTCATCTTGTTAATCCTGTCTGTTTTGTTTCCGGCGTCAAGCATCGTCTTATTCACGCGCCGTTCACCGAAATCCTTAGCGAAGGTCGCTAGGGCCAGGCTCCTGCCGAGCCGATTCTGCGGGAGAAGGCTCCGCAGCGCCGCCCTGCCGAACTTCGCCAAGGATTGGGGCCTCCCCAGCGCTTGCCCAGGTCCTTTCATAAGTGGAGGAGGTTTCGAAAGCCAGGAACGCGTTCCAGCGAGATGATCGGGGGCGGGCGAGGAGGTTAGAACAAATTATTGGCTGCAGAAGTGAACAAATTATTGGGCAGACGCTTGCGCGTGGGCTTTGCGGGCTGCCCGCGCTCCCCAATCCTACTGCATGGTTACGGTTTAGGCGAGGATTTGGGCTGTTCCTGGCGGCTTGACGGGAGGGGGAGGGCCGCGCATGATTGGGGCTGGGCACTTGCCCTTTTTTTATATGAGCCTTGATCAACTTTATTCGAAATTGACGGTTAAATCTAACGCCAAGCTGGCATTGGTCGTCCTGGATGGCCTGGGCGACATCGCCACCAAGGAGCAGGGCTTCCTGACGCCGCTGGAAGCCGCCCACACCCCCAATCTCGACGGTCTCGCCAAAGAGGGAGCGCAGGGGCGCATGATACCGGTGGCGCCGGGAATCACTCCCGGCAGCGGGCCGGGGCACCTGGGATTGTTCGGGTATGATCCCATCGAGTACCAGGTCGGACGCGGGGTGATCGAAGCGCTGGGCCTGGGAGTGGACCTCAAGCCGGGCGACATCGCCGCGCGCGCCAATTTCTGCACGCTCGATCCCAATGGAATCGTCACCGACCGGCGCGCCGGGCGGATCGCGACCAAGGTGACTGAAGAACTTTGCGCGCTGCTTTCGCGCAAGGTCAAGAAAGTGGGGGACGCCGAGGTGTTCATCAAAGCGGGAACGGGACATCGGTTTGTGGTCATCTTTCGCGGGCCGGGGCTGGAAGGGCCGTTGACGGACGCGGACCCGAACCGGGAAGGTTTGCCGGTGCCGGACGTGCAGCCGACGGACCCGAATTCAGCCGGGCAAAGGAAGGCGGCGGAATTGGTGGGGCAATTCCGCAAGTTGGCGTTGCCGGTGATCGCCGCGAAGAAGCCGGCCAACGGCTTTTTGCTGCGCGGCATCGCCCATCAACCGGCGTTGCCGACGTTCGAGGAGCGGTACGGATTGCGGCCCGCCTGCCTGGCGGTGTATCCGATGTACAAGGGGCTGGCGCAGTTGGCGGGGATGAAGAAGATCGAGGGGCCAAAAACGATCGCGGAGCAATTCCAGCGGTATCTGGCCGAGTACGACAATTTCAATTATTTCTTCATCCATTTCAAATACACCGACATGTACGGGGAAGACGGGAATTTCGAGGCCAAGAAGAAAGCCATCGAGGAATTTGACGCGGCGCTGCCCATTCTTTTGCAGAAGCGGCCGGACGTGCTGGCGATCACGGGCGATCATTCCACGCCGTGCCCGGTCAAGGGGCATTCGTGGCATCCGCAGCCGGTGTTGCTGGTGTCGGCGTTGAGCGGGTGGGACAAGCTGGACCGGTTTACGGAGACGGGTGCGAACCTAGGCTCGCTGGGGGTGTTTGAATCGAAGTATTTGATCCGCCTGATGCAGGCCAACGCGCGGATGTTCGACAAATTCGGGGCGTAAGGCGGGACCGGAATGACTAATGCCCAAGCCGTAACCATGCAGTAGGATTGGGAGCGCGGGCGTCTTCGCCCGCAGCCTTCGGCGTCCCGCCGAAGGCATTGGACGCGCGCATAAGGTTCACTGAAAAGTGAGTCGTTTTGCCGCCGGGGGGCCAGTCGGCGAGACGCCGACCGGGGGCGACCGAGAGGCTAGAACAAATTACTGGCTGCAGAAGTGAACAAATTATTGGGCAGACGCTTGCGCGTGGGCAGAGCGGTGCTGCACTCCAAAACCTGTCGGCCCAATGGGAGCGCACCCTGAACGCGAAGCGTCTTGGAGTGCGGGGCGACAGCGCCGCTTTGGCCCCGGATACAAGACAATCTCGATAATGGCGGGATGCGCGCCAATCCGCAGGGTGCGCATTTTCTGGTTGATTTGGCGGGGGGTGGGGCGTATTCTGCCAGCTCGTGATGTCTTCCAAAACCTTCTTGCTCCGAGCGTTGCGCACAGCGGCTGGCCGATTCATGAAGCCGGCCGGCAAAGTGTCCGCGCGGATTGTCCGTCCAATCATACACCCATGAAAAAGCTCATTATTCGCGCGGTCTTGGTGGCAGCCTTTGCGGCCCGTGCCTTCGCCGGGACGAGTTACATCTGGAACGGAGCGGTTTCCAATAGCTGGTTGACGGCAACGAATTGGACGCCCGCCGGCACGCCCGGTTCGACGGATACGGCGACCATAACCAATGGTGCGCCGGTGGTGGACGCGGCGGTGGACGTTGGCACGGTAAACCTGGGCGGAGGCGCGACGTTGTACGCGACTGCCGGGTTGACCGTCGTCAGCCAGTTCGATTGGACCGGCGGAACGGTCGCCGGGCAACTGATCATTGACACCAATGCCTTGCTGGAGTTGAACGCGCCCGGTGGCAGCCTTTCGATGGCCGGGGCGGCGATCATCAACTATGGCACGGTGCAGTGGGAGGGCGGCACGCTTTTGGCCAATTCAAACACAGTGGTGACGAACAACGGGACGTGGCTGGCGCAAACGGCCGCCCAGTTTTCCAACCCGAACGGCGGCAGCGGGGCCTTTTACAATAACGGCTCGTTTGTCACGGCGCCCACCAATTCGGCCGACACTTTTGCGGGGATCGCATTTTACAACGGGGGCGCGGTGACGGCGGGCGGCGGCACGCTGAGTTTCAGCGGTGGAGGCGCCTTTGGGGGAACCTTGCTGGCCAGCAACGGCGCGACGATTGAGCTTTCCGGCGGGGGCGTGCTGGGCGGCGCGTTTGCGGCGGAAGCGGGGGCGAGCGTCGTGCTCAACGGGGGAGTGTTCACCAACGACAAGGCTTCTTTTGGGGGCGAAGGCAGTTCATCCATGACCGGCGGCTCGTTGCTTTTGACCAACGATGTCAGCCCGGGCCTGGTGCTGGCGGGCGGCACGGTCCTGTTGGGGCCGCAATTCCAGGCCTCCGGCGCCATCACCAATCTGAGCATTGCCGGGGCGACCTTGACGGGCACCAACACAGTATCGGGCAAGCTGGCATGGAGGGGCGGGGAAATTGACGGGGTGTTGACCGTCAACAGCGGCGGGGTGCTCGACTTGAACGGATCGGCAAACCTTGTTCTCAAGGCGGCATTGACCAATGCCGGAAAGGTCATCTGGCGCGGTTCCAGCGATTGGTACCTGTCCAATCCCAGCGGGACCAACGGCGGCTGGATCAACAACCTCGCCACGGGCGTCATCGACATCTGGTGCGATCAGACGCTGCACAACCAGTACGGGTCCGAGTGGCTGGACAACAACGGGGTCCTGACGAAGTCGCAGGGAAGCGGCGCCACGCATATTGGCGTGCTTTTCACCAATGCCGGCACGGTGAGTGTCTTGAACGGCGCGTTGGATTTCGGCCAGAGCGGAACGTTCGGGGGTTCCTTCAGCGCGGCCAACGGAGCGGCCGTCAACTTCAGCGGCGGCGGCGTGTTGAGCGGGGCTTTTTCCACCGGGTTCGACGCGTCGGTTAATTTGACTGGCGGTTCCTTTACGAACACGTCGGAGGCGGCGTTCAGCGGACAGGGCGTCAGCCAGCAGACCGGAGGGACGATGACGTTGCTGAACAACGCGCCGGCGAATTTGGCAGAGAACGGCGGCACGGTGATATTGGGGCCGTCATTTCAGAACGGGTCGATCAACAACCTGGCCTTGAACGACCAGACGCTGGAGGGGAGCAACATCGTGAGCGGGACGTTGAACCTGGACAATTGCACCGTCAACGGGCCGTTGGCGGTGGTCTCCAACGGGGTGCTGACCGTCAGCGGCGGCAGCGTGCTGCAAGAAGGGCTGACCCTCGCATCGGGGGCGACGGTGAATTGGAATAATGGCTCCATCGAAGGATTGGTGGCGATTGCCAGCAACGCGGTGCTTAATATCAACGGCACATTCTATGTCCGCGCCGGCCTGGTCAACGCGGGAACGGTGAACTGGAACGAAGGCTTCGTTGAGGTGCAACTCGGAAACGGCATCTACAATCTTCAAAACGCCGTCTTCAATGTCAACGTAACCTCCGGCAATACCGTGGGCTATTACTACGGATCGGAATTTTTCTATAATGCCGGACTGCTGCAAAAATCCGCCAACGGCAGCGCGGCCACGATTCAACTGATCCTGACCAACAGCGGAACGGTGGAGGCGCAAGGGGGCGTACTGACATTCCAGAATGACACTTCCTACGGCCCTCCGCTGCTGGGAGGGGTGTTTCTGGCGGAGACGAACGCGCAGATAGTATTTGACGGCGGCGGCGCGCTGACGGGCGTTTACACGGCGGACACCGGCGCGACCATCAACCTTGGGGGCGGCCCGTTCAGCTACGGAAGCGAACCGGTGTTCACGGGGGCGGGGGCGAGTGAGATCACGGGAGGCGCGCTGACGCTGGCCTCCAACGTGATTCCCAATCTGGCCATCAATGGCGGCGCCATCACGCTCGGCCCCTTGTTTCAGGGGGGCGCCATCACCAACTTGACACTCAACAACGCCACCCTTGAGGGAGCCAACACCGTCACGGGCATATTGACGATGAACGGCGGCAGTTCCGAACTTACCGCGGGAGCGCTGGCGCTGGCTCCGTTTTCCACGCTCAATTGGAGCGGCGGGACCCTTAACACGCCGGTGACGGTGGGGACCAACGCGGTCATGAATTTCACGGGCGGAAACTCCACCTTCCTTTATAGTCCGCTCACCAACGCAGGCACGTTGAACTGGACGGGAGGAAGCATCTACTTCGAGTCCGGGGCGGCCGCGATCTACAACGAACCGGGCGCGGTGTTCAACAGCGAGGGCGGCTACCAAATCTCACCCTATTATTATTATTCTTCAAGCAGCGTGGGCTTCGTCAATGCCGGACTGTTCCTGCAAACCAACAGCACCGGCACGACTTATATCGAGGTGCCATTTGAGAACGCCGGCAACATCGACGTTGCCAGCGGAACGCTCGAGTTCTATGGCAACTACGGCGGCAACCTGGGCGGTAATTTCCAAGCCGGGCCGGGGGCGACGATCCTCTTTGAGTCCGGCGGTTATTTGACAGGTTCCTACACGGCCCTTCCCGGCGGCACGATCAGCCTTGGGGGGGGAGTGTTCAGCAACTCGCCCGCAATGGCGTTCGCGGGCGGGGGCGTCATTCAGCTCAACGGCGGCACGGTCACTCTGGTGAGCAACCTGATTCCGAACCTGGAATACAACGGCGGCACGGCCATACTGACGCCGTCGTTTCAAGGCGGAACGATCACGAACCTGACCCTCAACGGGACGGGCATTTCCGGCGACAACGTGGTGACCGGGACGCTGACCATGAACGGGGGCACAATTTCCGGCTCGCTGACCGTGGCGGCCAGCGCAGTCATGAGTTTGACCGGGCCGAACTCGATCTATGTGAACGGAGCATTGACCAACGCGGGAACGATCAATTGGACGGGCGGCAACATTTACCTCGAAACCACCAACTCCCTGGAAAACCTCTCGGGCGCGCTCTTCAGCATTCAATGCAACCAAAGCTTCGAAGCGTACGATGTTTACAACTATAGCACGGGAACCTACGAGTACGCTCCATTCAACAACGCCGGAACGATTACGAAGACCAATTCCACGGGCACGACCTATTTTTCCGCGCCGCTCAATAATACCGGAACGGTCGATGTGGAGTCGGGCACATTGGATCTCAACTCCAGCAGCGGACTGACGGGCCTGTATTACACGGCGCCGGGGACTGAATTTGAGTTTTCCGGAGGGTCCTACAGCAACGCCGTCGTCACTCCGCTATTCACCGGACCCGGCGCCTATGCGATGACCGGAGGCAACCTCTACCTGGCCGGCGGCACGATCCCCAACCTGCTCTTGAACGGCGGGAATGTCCATCTCCTGCCCGGCTTTCAAGGCGGCACGATCACAAACCTGACGATGAACGGAGCGACGCTCGCGGGGACCAATACCGTGACGGGCGTTTTGACCATGAACGGAGACAGCGGTATTACCGGGCCGCTGACGGTGGCTCCCAATGCCGTCTTCAATTATGCGGGAGGCTACGTCTCTGCTCCCGTGGTTGTTTCCCCCGGCGGGATGATGAATCTGACCGGGCCGTATGGCGCGACGTTCGACGACGGCCTTACCAACGCGGGAACGATCAACTGGACGGGCGGCGGCATTTACCTCGAATCCACCAACGCCCTGGAGAACCTTTCGGGCGCGCTCTTTAGCATCCAATGTGACCAAAGCTTCGAAGCGTACGCTGCTTACAACTATAATACGGGAACCTACGAGTACGCTCCAATCAACAACGCCGGAACGATTACCAAGACCAATGCGACGGGCTACAACAACTTTACCGCGCCGATCAACAACACCGGGACGGTCGATGTGGAGAGCGGGGGGTTGGAGTTCGACAACTATGACGAGCCTGGACTGACCGGGGGCGTTTGGGAGGTGGGCATCACCGGCGCCGGCAGCTACGGGGCGTTCGATTTCTACTATGCGGCCGCCCTGACCAATGTGCTGGTTCTCAACGTGGAAAACGGTTTTGAACTGGCCGCGGGCGACACTTTTGTCCCGATCACTTACGGCTCGGAAACGGGGAGTTTTTCAACAGCCTCCTTCTCGCCGCCGCAAGGGGCAAATTACAGCCTGAATTACACCCCAACGAACCTGACCATTACGGTGGGCAGTGTGGTGGGGCCGGTGGTCAGCATCGTCAGTCCGGCCAATTACCAGTTGTTCAGCGCCGGGAACAGCATTCCGCTCCAGGTTGCCGTTTCGGATGCTGACACCCGGGTGCTGACTGTGCAATACTATCAAGGCGGCACTTTGATTGGCACGTCCGCCGCAGGTTCGGCGTTTCCGTTCACCTGGCCCCGCGTTCCGGCGGGATTCTACACGTTGACGGCTGTGGCGACCGATGCGGCGGGAGCGACGACGGCCTCCGCTCCGGTTGAGGTCTTGGTGACCAGGCCCACCGACGGCAGCGCTTTCACCTGGACAGGCGGCAGTTCGGCCAATTGGTCCGATCCGGGCAACTGGTCTCCCGCAAGAGTCCCCGGCGCATTGGACAACGTCAACCTGAACGGCGGCATCGTCAACCTGGACAGCAGCTTGAGCGTCAACAGTATTGTCATCAACGGCGGAGTGCTTGGGGGGGCCGGATCGCTCGCTGTAAACGGAAGCATGGCCTGGACCGGCGGCGCGCTCAACGGCGCCGTCACTGTCGCCCCTGGCGCCGCGCTTTTCATCGATGGCTTCAGTCCGCTGCTCTTGTCCAATGCCACGCTGGTCAATTTGGGAACCGCGAATTGGGTGCAAGGCAACCTATTGGCTGATAATGGAGTCATTACCAACGGAGGAACCTGGCTGGTTACCGCCGGCGGCAGCCTGACCTGCGGCGCCAACTTTTTCAACAGCGGGTTGCTGGAAGCGACCAACGGCGCCAGCGTTATTCTGAATGGCGGCGGGACCTTGGACGGCACGTTTATCGGGGCAAATGGCGCGGGGATTGAATTCAACGCGGGCAATTTTTACCAGGGCGCCAATCCGGTCTTTGGCGGGTCCGGGACGGTGAACTTCACGGGCGGAGTATTGACAGTGACCAACACGGTTGGCGCGAATCTGGGATTGGTGGGAGGCACACTGGCGTTGGGGCCGGCGTTTCAAAATGGCGGCGCGATTTCCAACCTGACTCTGATGGGTTCCAGCCTCTCGGGCAGCAATGTTGTCACGGGCCGGTTAAACATGACGGGAGGCGTGCTTTCGGGGCAGATGACGGTGGGCATGGGCGGTTACCTCAGTTTCAACGGGCCGGAATTGCTGGAGATTGAATCCGCCACGCTGGTCAACTTCGGCCAGATCGCCTGGCTGGGCGGCTACCTCTTCGGCCCCTTCAACGCCATTACCAACAACGGCCAGTGGCTGATCGAATGTGACGACGAGCCCTTTGACTTCAGCCAGACAACCTTTGTGAACAACGGCGTAGTGGAGAAACTGGCAACGAGCGGAACGAGTTACCTGACCTTCGGCTCCTTTGTGAACAACGGAACAGTGGACGCGCAAACGGGGTCCATCATCCTCACTTTTCCCGGCGCGCTGGCCGGCAATTACCAGGCGGAGGAGGGGGCGGAGATCGGGTTCGCGGGCGCGGGAATGACGCCGGGGCAGAGTCTCACATTCAGCGGGAGCGGTTCGTTTGACTTGACTGGCGGGGATTTGACCCTTGCGACCAACGCGCCGCCGGGTTTGAATTTGAGCGGCGGGACGGTGGAGCTGGGGCCGAATTTTCAGGCCAACGGCGCCATCACCAACCTGACCCTGGATGGGGCGACCCTGGCTGGGAATTACACCGTCACCGGCGTGTTGAATGTCCTGGGCGGCGGCATGAGCGGCTCGCTGGTCATCGCCAGCAGCGCGACGCTGAACCTGATGGGGCCGAATGAATTTGACGTGGCATCGGGGGCGCTGACAAATCTCGGCTCCGTCCTGTGGTCCGGCGGCGGCATTGCGGTGCAGAGCGGGGTGCTGTTGGTGAACCAGGGGTTGTGGGTGGCGCAATCGGACAATGACCTCGGCTATTATTACTACACCACCAACTCGGTTTTCATCAACGACGGCACGTTCCTCAAGCAGGGCACGACCGGATACACGCAAATCTACGGGGTCGTGTTCGACAACGCCGGCGTGGTGGATGCTGAAAGCGGCATCATCGATTTTGCCGGTGGCGGCTTGATGGCGGGGACCTTTAATTCGGCGAGCCAGGCAACGATTGATTTCAGCGGCGGCACTTTTACGCTCGGAACCGCGCTGAGCTTCACGGGAAGCGGGACGACGCAATTGGACGGTTCGAGCCTGGTCCTCTTGCACGACCAGATTCCCGGCCTGCTGCTCAACAGCGGCACGGTGTTGCTTGGCCCGGCCTTTCAAGATAACGGCGCCATCACCAACCTGACACTCAATGGAGCGTCCCTTTCGGGCACCAATGTGGTGACTGGGACGCTAAACTTCCTGTCCGGCGCCATCAACGGGGCGCTGACCGTGGCCAGCAGCGGGACGCTGGTCATCGGCGCGAACAATCCCGATGGCTCGCTCTATTTGGAGTCCGGCGTCTTGACCAACTTGGGCACGGTCCTTTGGATGAACGGCGCAATCGAAGGCGCCGATAATACGCTGTTCGTGAACAATGGCTTTTGGCTGGCGGTGTCGGATGACACGCTTGAGGACTACTATTACTACTACGAGAATCAAAACTATTCGGGCTTCCTGAACAATGGCGTGTTTCGCAAGGCAGGAACTGCCGGGTACACCTACATTGACATGGCGCTGACCAACAACGGCCTGATCGATGCGGAGTCCGGCACGATCTATTTCGAGAGCGGTGGCCAGATCGGGGGCAATTACGACACGGCCGCCGGGGCGGCGATTACGGTGGGTTACGGCAATTTTGTCAACAGCACGCCGGCGGTCTTTGCCGGCCCGGGCGCCAGCGGGGTTCAAAGCCCGGTCATCACGCTACTCTCGGATCAGATTTCCGGCCTGGCCCTCACGGGCGGCACGGTCATCCTCGGGCCGTCGTTCCAAAACATGGGCGCCATAACCAATCTGACCGTCTCCGGCGCCACTCTGCAAGGCTCCAACGTGGTAACCGGAACGCTCAATTGGACCTCTGGTTCCCTCTCCACCAATCTCACGGTTGCGCCCGCGGGCGTTTTGAACATTTCCTCAACGGCCACGAAGTACCTCTACTACGGCGGTGCTTCCAGCCTCGTCAATTATGGCACAGTCGTCTGGTCCGGCGGCGACTTGTATGGCGATTCGCAGACGATGATCTCCAACAACGGCCTCTGGCTGGCGCAGAGTGACAACACCCTGTACTCCTACTCGCAATACACGACCTTTATTAACAATGGGACTTTCAAAAAGGCGGCAACCGCGGGAACAACCACCTTTAGTTACGTTAGCTTCATCAATTCCGGCGCGCTGGACGTGGAATCCGGCGTCGTCAGTTTTCCGTCAACCTCCATTTACGGACAGACGGTCGCGACGCTCAGCTTCGGAGCGTCCGCCCCCGGCCTGACGGGGCGTCTGGCTGTTGCCGGCAATGTCAACCTGGACGGCGAATTGACGCTCAATCTCTTGAACGGATACGCCCCCGTGCAGGGCGACATGCTGACACTCATAACCTATCCGTCGGCCGCCGGGACATTTGCCAATTTCAATCTGCCGCCTTTGACCGCCGGCTTGAATTGGGAACCGCAGACCGGCGCCAGCAGCGTCACCTTGCGCGCGGCCAAGGCGCAGGCCGCGGCGAACACGTTGAGCCTGAGCGGGACTGTGACGGACGCCAGTCATAATCCCATCGCCGGCGCGGTTGTGTATGCCGCCATTACGTCCGCCACCGCGACCAATTTGATCCAGAACGGGAGCTTTGAGTTGCCGGACATTGGATACACCGCCTACGTGTATTACTCTCCCGGTTCGACCAATATTCCGGGATGGACCGTGACAGGGTCGCCTGGAGAGAAGGTCGATATCAGCAGTTCTTCCTGGAATAACGAACCGGCCGAGGATGGCAACCAGTATTTTGACGTGACGGGCAGCGGCGGAGGAGGCGGCATCACGCAGACCTTCCCGACCACGGCCGGCACGGCTTACGACCTGATCTTCTATCGCGGCTCGTATCAGCATTACGGCCTCAACGACGCATTGGGGGTCACTATTGGCGGCAATTCTTATGCGTTCGGCGAGACATCGGGTGGCAGCGGGGGCTTGAATTGGAAACAGGTCGTCATCCCGTTCACGGCCACCTCCAATTTCACCACGCTGTCGTTCACCAACCTCACCGGCTTCAATTCCGACGACGCTTTCCTTGACAACGTGCAGGTGGTTCCGCCGGATTACGACCGCGTGATCGAGGCGGTCACGGACGGCGGCGGCAACTTCAATATCCTGGTGGCCAACCAGACGTTCCAGGTGGGAGTTTCGGGCCTGGCGGCGCTGGGCTACAACGACATTGCGTCGGGGCCGGTGGCGATGAACGGAACCAATCAAGTGATCAATTTCGTTGCGACACCGTTAAGCTTATCCAACAGCCTGCCGGTCGTGATCAGCACGTCGGCCAACCCGCCGGAGGCGGGAACAGCGGCTGGCGGCGGAGTCTTCACCAACGGCGCGTCGGTCACCGTGACGGCAGCGGTCACCAATGCCACTGTTGCCTACGCCTTTGTCAGTTGGACCTTTAACGGCGTTGTGGAGAGCACCAATGAGAGTTACACGTTCACCGCCAGGCAGAGCGGTCTTCTGGTGGCAAACTTCAGCAGGGTCTATCCGCCCGTGCTCATCAGCGCGGTGGCCAGCCCCGCCCAGGCGGGAGAAACCGTCGGCAGCGGAAGCTACACCAATGGGGCGACGGTGAACCTCTTCGCCCTTGCGACAAATCGCACAAGCCCGTTTGTCTTTTCCAGTTGGACACTCGGCGGCGTTGTGCAAAGCAGCAGCGCCAGTTACAGCTTCACGGCCACGGAAAGCGCCACGCTGACGGCCAATTTCCTGCCGGTATATTCGATTGCCGCGTCCAACAACCCGGCTGGCGCCGGGACTGTATTGGGAGCGGGGCGCTATGTTTCCGGCGCCGCGGCCACGCTGACGGCGGGGCCGGCCTATGGCTATGCCTTCGGGAATTGGAGCACGGGTGGCGCGAGCATCAGCACCAACGCCGTTCTCACCTTCACGGTGTCCACCAATCAAACGTATTCGGCCAATTATGTTGCGACCAACGTCATCCACATGGTGACGGTCACGGCATCGCCGGTGGCGGCGGCATCGACCAATCTGCTGGGGGCGGGCACTTACACCAACACGCAATCGGCGGTCATTTTCGCGCCGGCGGTAGTGACCAACCCGCCTGACATTTACCTGTTTACATCGTTTTCGCTCAACGGCGCCGGCGCCGGCGCGGCCAACAGCCTGACCAAGACCTTCTCCACGATGGACCCGCCCAATCTGGCTTACGTCGCCAATTACATGGGACGGAGCATCGACCCGGTATTGCTCAATGTCTCGGCCAACATCGCCAGCCCTGTGCCAGCGACGACCAACTATGTGCTCCGCTTGCAGTTTGACCGGACGATGAACACGGGGGTCACGCCGGAGATAGTGTTGACAAACGCCTCTGCGGGGGCGTCGCAGCCGTCCGTCGCCGCGGGCGGGGCGTGGAGCACGGTTGCCAGCGCCAGCGACACCTATTCGACGCCGCCGATCACGATTGCCTCGAACATGGATGGGACCGTGCAAGTCATTGTTTCCGGGGCGGCGGATACCAATGGGAACATATTGAGCCAGACCAATGCGACGAATTTTGTCGTGCGCATTTCGCCGCCGGTCGTGGCGATTTCCGCGCCGGCCAACGGATTCATCTGCACGACGACTGACACGTTCAATTTCAGCGCGAGCGCCAGTTCCGGCTTTGGCATTGCCAGTTTGAGCCTTTATGCCAATGGGACCAATCAGGTGGGGACGACCGCCTCCACCAACCTTGCCGTCTCGTTGGGCGGCCTGGCCGCCGGAAGCTATCGCTTGACGGCGGTGGCAACGGACAACCGCGGGTTGGCCACGACATCGGCGGCGGCCAACATCACCGTCAATATTCCAGGAACCTACTTGATCGACTTTGAGGCCGTGGACGCTTCCACCAACACCGTGTCGGGCGGCGCGCTGGCGGCTTACCTGGCCGGCTACGGTGTGACGCTCACCAATGTGACAAGTGACACGGCGGTGGGGGTGCAGGATGAGGTGAATATCAGCGATGGGGCGCTGACGGTGGCGCGATCCGGCGAGAACCTGCTGACGCAAACGGGCGCCAATGGGCTGGTGTCCTACACGCTGGTCTTCAGCAACGCCTATCCGACGGTGAGTTGGTGGCGGACTGAATTGCTGGCCGGCCCCGGCATCGCCACGCCGGCATGGCAGGCGACCGCCTACGACACCAACGGGAGCCAGGTGGCCGTGGTGCGCGAGGAGCAGGTCTTCAGCCTGGCCGACCTGCCGGCCAAACAATTCACCGTTTCCGCGCCGGGCATCAAGTCGGTGACATTTACGGGCGACAACAGCATCGGCGCGCTGGAGAACTTGCCGTTGGATGACTTGCTGCTTTCAACTTTCTCCAACAGCACGCTCAGCGTCACCCTCAGCGCCAACAACATGTCAGGCGCCGCGCCAGGCCGTCTGACGCTGAGCACGCAAGCTTCCGCCAGCACCACGGAAATTGATTTCTACGAAGGCCAGACCCTGATCAGCAGCTCTTTTGGCGCGTCCGCCACGCTGCCGTTGCAGGACCTTGCCCCCGGGACCTACAACTTCACCGCGGTGGCCAGCGACAACAACGGCTCCGCCAGCAGTTCCACGCCAGTTTCTTTCACCGTCACCCCCAGCCCGGGCGTGAGCGTCATCAACTTCGATAGTCTTGACACTTCGTCCGGCGCGGTGGGCGGGCCGGCGTTGTCCAACTATCTGGCGGGCTTCGGTGTGACGATCACCAATGCCACCCTGGGCACGCGCCTGGAAGCCGACAAGGGCGACGATCTCGCCCGGGGCGCCCTGCCGGCACCTTCTTCGCCGCCGAATCTGTTCACGCAAATCGGGCTGAGCCAGCCGGGGCCGGTCACGTTCACACTGGCGCTGGCCAATCAGGTGCAGTCCTTCGGATTCACCCGCGTTGGCCTGATGCCGGGAAGTTCGCTGGCGCTGCATCCGGCCTGGACGGCGCACGCGCTGGACGCGGCGGGGACAGAGTTGGAATCCGTGAGCGAACCGTTGATAGCGGTGAACACGGCGGCCATCCCGGCGCGGGTGTTCCAGTTGACGGGCGCCAACATCGCCGCCGTGCGGTTTGACTCGGACAGCCAGCAGGCGGCGTCCTTTGGCGCGGTGCTGCTGGACGATCTTGTGCTGGACACAAACGTCGCGCCCAACAATCTCTCGATCACGCTTGGCCAGCCCGGCGGCTCCTTGAGCGCGCCGGCCACCATCCAGTTGAACGCCACGGTCAGCGATGCCAATGGCCTTGGGGCGGTTGACCACGTCAATTTCTATCTGGGGCCGGCGCTGATCGGCGTCGCCACGGCCAGCCCTTACAGCGCGACGCTGTCCGGCGTGCTGCCTGGAACCTACACCTTCACCGCGCAAGTGGTGGATACCAACGGCTATGCCAAAGTGTCCGCGCCGGTCCAGGCGACCGTTACCGTGGGAGCCAATTCGACGCTGCTGAACTTCGACTCGACGGCGGCGGCGGCGAATCTTTCCAATTATCTAGCCGGCTTTGGCATCACCATGAGCAACAGCAGTCCCGGCACGTCCGTGTCGGTCCTGAGCCAGGCGTCGCTTTACGGGGCGGGATACGTTTCGGCGGGGCCGCCCACCAACGTGCTGACGCAAACCGGGTCGAACGGGCCGGTGAGTTTCACGCTGTATTTCGCGAGGCCGCTGACGCAGTTCTCCTTCACCCGGCCGCAACTGAGCGCCAATCCCTACGTGGTGCATCCGGCGTGGCAGGTCCAGGCCTACGACGCGCTGGGGGTCCCGCTGGCGCAGGCGCAGCAGGGGCTGATCTCCAGCTCGACCAACGTGCCGGCGGCGACGTTTACGCTGCAAAGCCCCGACGGCATTGCCAGCATCGCGTTCAACTCGGAAGGCAACGGGTTTGGCACCTTCAACGCCATGCTTCTGGATGACTTTATATTGACAACTAACTCGACGTTGCCGCCCGCCGTGGACCTGACCAATCCGCTGCCCGGGCAGGTTTATGCCGCGCCGGGGCTGATACCGGTCGCGGCCAGCACGGTGGATTTCAGCGGCGCGATCACCAACGTCAGCTTCTACGCCAACGGCGGCCTGATCGGCTCGGCCTCCGCCAGCCCGTACGCGATCACCTGGACCAATTCATCCACCGGCTCGTTCGCCGTGACCGCCGTGGCCGCCGACAGCCTTGGATTGAGCCGCACTTCGCCGGCTGTCAATATCAGTGTCGTGCCGGGCGCGGGCGTCTTTGGCATCTCGCAGCAGCCGGCCAGCCAGACAGTGGCGCTGGGCGGCAGCGTGGTTTTCAACGTCGCGGCCTCCGGCAGCAATCTTACGTATCAGTGGAATCTTAACGGCGCGCCCCTGCCGAACGGGTCCTCCAATGTTCTGACCATCAACCCGGCGGCTGATACGGACGCGGGCAGTTACACGGTGGTCGTCGGCAGCGGCGGGCAATCGGCCACCAGCCAGGTGGCGGTTCTGACTGTGTTGGACCCGCCGGGCATCACGGTCCAGCCGCAGTCCCAATTGGCCAATATAGGCGACACGGTGACATTGTCGGTCGGCGCGAGCGGGACAGGGCCGTTTAATTATCAGTGGACGCTCAACGGCACGCACATCAGCGGCGCGACGAATTCCTCGTTTGTCATCAGCAACGCGCAGCCGCTGAATTCGGGCAGTTACTTCGTGATCGTTGCCAACGCGATAGCATTTACCAACAGCGCCGTGGCGGCCGTGGCGGTCGTGGCCAACGGCGGCTACCAATCGGCCGATTACTTCTCCAACCGCATCAGCATCAATCCGCTGGCCAGCCCGGTGACGGGCAGCAACAGCAACGCGACGCGCGAGGCGGGCGAGCCGTTGCACGACGGCAAGCCGGGCGGAAAATCGATTTGGTACACCTGGCACGCCAGCTTCACGGGCGTGATTTCGCTGACGACCCTGGGAAGCAGCTTCGACACGCTGCTGGCCGTTTATACGGGAACGAATGTCGCGGACCTGACGCCGGTCGCGGCGGACGACGATTCGGGCGGTTACTTCACCAGCCTTGTGACGTTCAACTGCGTGGCGGGCGCCGATTATCAAATCGCGGTGGACGGGTTCCAGGGGGCCAGCGGCACGGTGACGTTGGGCCTGCCCGCGGGGACGGGGTATCGGGTGCTCAACCCGGCTTCCGGCGATGCGATACCCGTGATTACGCAACAACCCACCAACCAGGTGGCGCCGGAGGGTTCCACTGTTACCCTGAGCGTGACGGCCTCCAGCGTTTCGCCGCTGACCTACCAATGGTATTTCCAGGGCGCTCCCGTGGCCGGGGCGAACACGAATCAATTCGTCGTTTCAAACCTTCTCGCCAGCTCAGTCGGCAACTATTCGGTGCTGGTGGCCAATGACGTTGGTTCCGTCACCAGCGCCAACGCGAACGTTCAAGTGACTGTGGCCAACAACACCGGGTCGTCCGGCAGCGCGCAGGACAAGTTTGGGGACGCGGTCGATTTGTCCCAAGCCGCGAACATGGAGTCCATCAGACGGCGCGAAGATAACGGCGGGGACGTGCGCGGCTTCAGCGTTTCGCAGACGTTCAGCACCGTCGGAGCGACCAAGGAGGAGAGCGAGCCAAACGCGGGCGGGCAGTCTGGCGGCGCGTCGGAATGGTACATCTATACGACGCAGGAGGCGGGCACCCTCCATTTGGATACCACTGGCAGCGCCTTTAACACCATCCTGGCCGCGTTTACCAATTCGGCTCCCGGACAGGCTCCCGCGTTCTCGAACCTGGTCCAAGTTGTCGGCGGTTTCACCACCAATTACCAGACGGAAGGCCAGCCGAGCCTGAACGTGCCGAACGTCCCGGCAGGACTGACTTTCTACGTTGTCGTGGATGGCTACAATGGCGTCAGCGGCAAGGCGCAATTGAACATTGGCTTGGGAGTGCCGCCGGTGATCGGTTCCCAGCCGCAAAGCCAGGTGGCGGTTTCCAACGAACCGGTTTCGTTCACCGTCGCGGCGACCGGCACAACCAATCTCTACTATCAATGGCAGTTCGACAGCGCGAACCTCGCCGGGGCTACGAACACGTCCTACACCGTTGCCAGCGCGCAAGCCGCGAATGCCGGCACCTACACCGTCCTCGTCAGCAATGTTGTCGGCGTTGTCACCAGCGCGCCAGCGGTCCTGAGCTTCCAAGCAGCGCCCCTGAATGCGGCGCCCTCCATCCTGGAGCAACCGGAAAATCTGATCGTCGCAATCGGCCAGAGGGCGGTTTTCTCCGTCACTGCCAGCGGCGCGGCGCCGCTTCAGTACCAGTGGTATTTCAACCACGAGAAAATCGCCTGGGCGACCAATGCCACCCTCGCCCTGCCGTCCGTCGCGTCAACCGGTTTTGACGGCGCCTTCTACGTCGTGGTGTCGAATTCGTCTGGAAGCGCCACCAGTTCGAATGCGACCCTGACGGTCGAAGACGAGGCTGCGCCCAAGGTCACCATTTCCGCGCCGTCCAACCATTCCGAGACGACCCATTCCAGCATCGCTGTCAAAGGGACGGCCACCAGCAAGGGCGGCATCGATTTCGTGGAACTTCTTGTCAATGGCAACCCCGTGAGCGTCAGCGGCACGAAGGATTGGACGGCCACGGCAGACCTGGTTCCGGGAACCAACCGCATCACCGCGACCAGTGTTGACACCAACGGCGTTTCCTCCGCTGCCGTCACGCACACGGTATTCCGCGTCGCCGGCTCCACGTTGACGCTGCTGACGAACGGCCCCGGAAGAATCCTGGGAGCAGCCGGCGGCGCGACACTGCTGGTCGGGCGGGGTTATACCGTGACCGGCGTGCCCGCGGCATCATCGGGGTTCCTGTTCAGCAACTGGATGAGCGGCGATTCCCCCAGCAATCTGGTCCTGGTGAGCGAGAATCCAACGCTGCATTTCATCATGTCGTCCAATCTCGTTCTACAGGCCAGCTTTGGCGCCAACCCGTTCAGCAACGTGGCGGGCAGCTACAACGGGCTGTTCCCCACCCATTACAGCGAGGTGACGGAAACCAATTCCGGCTTCATCAGCGCCACCCTCACCGCCGGCAGGGGCGCCTATTCGGCCCGGATGCTGCTGGACGGCGGAGCCTATCCGTTCAGCGGGTCGTTCGATTTGACAGGGGATGCCACGAACACCATCAGGCGCGCCGGCAAAACGCCCGTGACGGTTTGGCTGCACCTGGATCTGGGCAGCCCGTTCGACAACCAGCTCACCGGCTCGGTCAGTAACGCAGATTGGTTATCCGATATTTTCGCCGAGCGGGCGGTCTTCAACGCGCGGAGCGACAAGGCGACGGCTTACGCGGGCAGATACACGATGATCATTCCGCCCGGAACCGGCGCGCCGGAAACCGTTCCGGGCGGCTATGGCGCCGCGACGCTGGCCAACAGTCTGGGCGGTACCGCCGCGCTGGCCGGCCATCTTGGAGACGGGACCGCCATCAGCCGATCGGCGGCGATTTCCCAGGACGGCGACCTACCGGTCTATGTGCCGCTCTATTCCGGCAAAGGCTCGCTGTGGGGCTGGCTCTCGGTCAGCAATAACGCGACCAATCTCCCGCCGCAAACCCTCTCCGGCGCCGTCAGTTGGATCAAGACGCCCGTCCGCGGAAAATCGCTCTACACGAACGGATTCAGCGTCCAGACCAATGTGCTGGCGTCGGTGTATGAGCCGACGAACGCGGATATTCTGCCGTCCACGAATTACACATTGACCATTGCCGGAGCGGGCCAGAGCAGCCCCCTGGTTTACAGCAACGTTTGGGTCATCAACGGCAAATTCACCAATAGCGGCGCCGCGACCAACCCGACGAACAAACTGGCCGTCAGCTTCAGCGCTTCGACCGGCCGCATGAGCCTGACGTTCCGCCCCACCGGCGCGCGGGCGGACGTTGCCGCCGAAGGGGTGGTGCTGCAAGGGATGGCGACCAATGGAGCGGGCTGGTTCCTGGGCACCAATGAAAGCGGGTCGTTCCTGCTGCAGCGCGAGTAACCGGGCAAAGGCATGGCGTCATTCTTGCAGTTGCGGGACGTTTCCAAGTCGTACCGCTCCGTCCTCGACGGTCCGCCGGTGGCCGTTTTGAACGGCATCAGCCTGGAGATTGAGGCGGGCGAATCCGCCGCGGTCCTCGGCCCCTCGGGTTGCGGGAAGAGCACGCTGCTGAACATCATTGGGACCCTGGACCGGCCGACGGGCGGGCAGGTTCTGCTGGAAGGGCAGGACCTCTCGAAACTGGACGAGAACGAGTTGGCGGGGGTGCGCAACCGGCAGATAGGTTTCATTTTTCAAGCTCATCATTTGCTGCCGCAATGCACCGTCCTGGAGAATGTTCTGGTGCCGACTCTGGCGCGGGGCGGCAAGCCGAACCGCGCCGCCGCCCCGGAACGGGCGTGCCGCCTTCTTGAACGCGTCGGCCTGGGCGGCCGGCTCAACCATCGTCCCGGCCAGCTTTCCGGGGGCGAACGCCAGCGCGCCGCCGTCGTGCGGGCCTTGATCAACCAGCCGCGGCTTCTGCTGGCCGACGAACCGACCGGCGCCCTCGACCGCGCCGCCGCCGGGGAACTGGCGCGCCTGCTCGTGGAGCTGAACCGCGAGGAGCGAGTCACTGTCATACTGGTGACGCACGCCGAGGACCTGGCCGCCCGCATGGCCCGGCGCTTCCAGCTTGTCGATGGCCGTCTGGTTTGAGCGGAATGTCAGGAGCTCCGGAATCTTTGCAAGTTGGCCTGTCCGAGCAACACGCCGGCGGCGATCAGCGCCATCGACACCCAGAAGGCCGCTGTCACCGGCTCATTGAGGCAATAATGCGCCCAAGCCATGTTGCTCAGGGGAATGAAATTGTTGAATAGATAGACTTGACTTGTTTTCCAATGGCGCAGCGCGCTGTTCCAGAGGGCAAAAGCCGCCACGCCGCCGCCCAGCACGCAAAGAACCTGCGCCCAAACCAGGTCCATGCGCCACGGAATGCGCGCGGTCGAAACCTCCACCAGGGCCAGCGGGGCGAGCAGCAGGCCTGCCCGCAAAAACGTGTGGGCGGAAATCTCCGCGCCGGACAGGTCCCGCCCCAGGGAGCGGCATTGGATGCCAAATTGGGTCCAGAGGACGCTGCAGGCCAGGCCGAGAATTTCGCCCGTCCACCGGACGCCAGCCTGGCGGAGCGCGGGCAGAAAGAGCACCAGGACGCCGCAAAAAGCCAGCGCCGCCGCGCCATAACGTTGCGCCGAGCGCCAATTCCGTTCAGGTGGGCCTTCCCACAACAGCGCCCAAACCGGCGACGCTCCCAGGTAGAGCGCGACGTGGGAAAGGGCGGTCAGCTTGAGCGCCCAATTGAAGGCCACGATATACGCCGCCAGACTCAGTCCACCCCGCCACCAGAGCCGCCTGTTCAAGTCCGCTGAAAGGGCGTGCCGCGCGCCAAAGAGATGGGTCCAGCGCAAGAGGGCCAGGAGAACCAGCCCGGCGGCCACAAACCGCGTGCTCCCGATGGCAATCGGCGGCCAGAACCTCACCAGGAACTTGATAGCCGTATTGCTGGCCCCCCACAGAAACACCGCGAGGAGCAGCCCCGCCGCAATCGCCCCGTTGTTCACATTCGGCCGCACAGTCCCAGAATCAATCATCAAACCGCCATTCGCGCAAACCAGGACTTGTCGCAGTAGCAGGCAGGGGGCGTAGCGTGGCCATCGCCAAACCTACCACTCAATGACGGCGGCGGCCCAGGTGAGGCCGGCACCGAAGACGACCATGAGGACGAGGTCGCCCCGCTGAATGCAACCGCTTTGGACGGCTTCGTCCAGGGCGATGGCGACGGAGGCGGCGGAGGTGTTGCCGTATTTTTCGAGGTTGACGAAGAGTTGTTCGGGTTTGGCGCCGAGGCGTTCTGCGACGGCGTCAATAATGCGGCGGTTGGCCTGGTGGGGGATGACGCATTTGATTTGGGAGATGTCCAGTTCGCAGCGGCGGAGGGCTTCGTTGGCGACGGAATGCATGGCGGTGACGGCTTTTTTGAAGGTTTCCTTGCCGTCCATGCGAAGGAAATGGAGGCCCGCGTTCACGGTTTCGTGGGAGGGGGGACATGCGGAACCGCCGGCGGGCACGCAGAGAAGGTCCGTGAGGCGGCCGTCGGCTCTCATGCAGGCGGTCATCAGGCCGTGCGCGCCGGCGCGGTTGCGCAGGATGGCGGCGCCGGCGCCGTCGCCGAAGAGGACGCAGGTGTTGCGGTCTTTCCAGTTGACAATGGAGGAAAGCTTCTCTGCGCCGATGACGAGGACGGTTTCATAGGTGCGGCTCATGATGAATTGCTGGCCGATTTCGAGTCCGTAGATGAAGCCTGAACAGGCGGCTTGGACGTCGAAAGCGGCGGCGTTGAAGGCGCCGATTTTCCGCTGAACGGCGCAGGCCGTGGAGGGGAAGGGCATGTCGGGTGTGATGGTGGCCAGGATGATAAGGTCGATGTCGTCGGGGGAGATTTTGGCGCGGCTCATGGCGCGCAATGCGGCCTGGGTGGCGAGGTCTGAGGTGGATTGGTATTTGGAGCCGATGCGGCGCTCTTTGATGCCGGTGCGGGAGAGAATCCATTCGTTGGAGGTATCGACCATTTTTTCAAGGTCGGCGTTGGTGAGGATGCGCGCCGGGACGTAGGAGCCGACGCTGACAATGGAGCAGGCGTGGCCCTGGTAGTTGTGGCGGGCGCTGGGGTTTTTGAATTTCCTGGCTGGGAGGGTCATGATTTGGCCGCGACGGGCTGGGCGGCCTGGGCGATTTTCTGGTTGGCGGCGGCGACTTCGGATTGGATGATGTCGTTGAGGTGGTGCTGGAGGGACTGGGCGCAAGCGCCGATGGCGTTCATAATGGCGCGTTCGCGGGCGGAGCCGTGGGCTTTGAAGATGGTGCCGTTGAGGCCCAGGAGGGGAGCGCCGCCGCGGTTGTCGGGGTCGGTTCGGCGGGTGATGGCGCGGAAGGCGTTTCTGGCGAGGAGGCCGCCGAGGATGCGTTTAGGATTCTTGGAGATTTCATCCTTGAGCCAGCCGGCCAGGCCCTTGGCGAAGCTTTCGAGGGTCTTGAGGACGATGTTGCCAATAAAGCCGTCGCAGACCACGACATCAACGCGGTCGTGGAAGAGGTCGTGGCCTTCGACGTTGCCGATGAAGTTCAAGTTGGTCATCTTGCAAAGGCGGCAGGCTTCGAGGGTCAATTCGGTGCCTTTGTTGGGTTCGGTTCCGTTGCTGAGGATGCCGACGCGCGGGTTTTTATATCCGAGAATTTCGCGGGAATAGATGCTGCCCATGATGGCAAAATGGAGAAGGTGGGCCGGGCGGCACTCGACGCTGGCGCCGGAATCGAGGAGGACAAATTCATTTGTGGCGGCAGGGATGATTGTGGCAATGCCGGGCCGGTCCAAACCCGGCAGGGGGCGCAATCGAATGGTGCTGGCCGCGACGATGCCGCCGGTGTTGCCCGGAGAGATAAGGCCATCGGCCTGTCCGGCCTTGACCAACTCCACGGCGCGCAGGATGGAGCAGTCCTTTTTGCGGCGCAATCCCTCGACAGGCTTGTCTTCCATGGAAAGGACTTCCGTGGCGTTGACGATGGTGGCGCGCGAGTCGCGGCAGCCGGTGCGGTTCATGGCCGCCCGGATTTCCGACTCGCGTCCGACGAAGATGAGTTGTGAAATGGAGGGGTGCGATTGCAGCGCGAGCCGGGCGCCATCAATAATGGTCTCCGGCCCGTGATCACCGCCCATCACATCCACCGCAATGCGCATAAAGCAAAGAGCGCGGAAGACAAAGGCGATCCGCGCTCCAAGGGAATGGGGTCAGGCAGCCGTCTTCACGGTGATGACCTGGCGGCCCTTGTAACAACCGCATGAGGGGCAGACGCGGTGTGGGACGCAGGGGGCGGCGCATTGGGGGCAAATGCTCAGTTGGGGCAGTTTAAGGACGCTGTTGTAGGCGCGGCGCATGCGTTGACGGCTGTGGGAAGGCTTTCGTTTGGGAACACCCATAATATTGGCGATTTAGAATTTTAATTTGTTCAATTCGGACCAGGCTGACGAAGCTTCCGTCCTGCCGGCGCCCGTTGCTTTTTTTTCGTTCGTTCGATTGGGCAGTCCGCCGCAATCGGTCCCGCACAACGGATGTTGCGGATACTCAAGGAGAATATCCTCGCGGAGGAATGGCGTCAAGTCTGCCAAATCGTCTTTTATCGGTACCGCCTCCGGGCCATCCAGGGGGAGATGGGCAGTCCAGGGGTCCAAAACAACGGAGTGGTGGAAGGGCTTGAGGCAGCGGGCGCACTCGCAGTCCACGACCATTTCGAGGCGGCCCTGGACCAGGATCGCCTGGCCGATCCGTTCGGCCCGCAAATCGTAGCGCAACGGTTGGCGCGCATGGATCAATTCGTCGCACCCCTCCAATTCCAGGTCCGCGACCGCCAGATCACCCCGCAGAAGGGCCTCCTTTTCCTCAAGATGGCGGATGTTGAACGTCAAAGGCATAAGACCAGTGAGCTGGAGGGGTCAGGACTTGCGGGCGCGCCGTCCGAATTTCCGGCGAAGGGCGGACTTGACGTGGGCCGGAACGAAGGGATCGACGTCGCCGCCCAGGGAGGCGACTTCCTTGACAAGGCGCGAGCTTAGAAACGTATAAGTTTCCCGCGGCATCATAAAAATGGTTTCCACGCGGCTGTTCAACTTGCGATTCATCAAGGCGAGTTGAAACTCAAATTCAAAATCGGACACCGCCCGCAAACCGCGAATGATGGCGTCGCCCTCACGGCGCTGGGCATAATCGACCAGCAAACCGTCGAAGGCGTCGGCTTCCACATTGGGGATGCCGCCCAGGGCGAGTTGGACGAGTTTGAGGCGCTGCTGGAGGGTGAAGAGCGGGTGTTTGCTCTCGTTTCGTGCCACGGCCACGATCACGCGGTCAAATAACTTCGCCGCCCGCTGGATGATGTCCAAGTGCCCGTTGGTCAACGGATCAAAACTGCCCGGATATATTGCCGTTCGCATACCCGTAAATAGATAAGCCCGGCGGACAAGGAAAGAAACAACTTCCTCAAGACGCCTTACGGTTCAAAGGTGATGTCGTTCCAAGGCATCTTGTGGCGCTGGGCGTAGTCGAGCAGAACTTTTTCATGCTCCGTGAGGACCGCCCGCACCACGGCCGAAAGCTCCGCGTGGCCGAATTCGCTGGCGGAATCCGGCACGGTGTCGATCTGACGCTGGGCATAGATGAGCGCGAAGACCGCCGACGCGACTGTCGCGTAGGGCAAATCCTCCTCGACGCCTTCGGCAAAGTCCTCGACGACATCGGCCAGGAATTCCAATTGATCCGGCAGGTGGGGGAAGGCGGCGTTATCCAGCTCGGTAAACTTGAGTTTGAGGAAGGGGAGCTTCTTATGAACGCCTTTGAGAATGTTCGACGTGATGGACACGGCGCCGCGATGCGCAAATTCTACTGCCTCTGCCATGCCGCCGAGTATGACCGAATCCCCGCCGCCTGTAAAGGATTTACCAACAAAAACTGCAATTCAGACAGTGGGGGAAGGGAAAGAGCGGGCGGGTGCCGCTTCTGGTGGGCGGATGGATCTTGTCGGGGCGGTCCGCGCCATGAATTGGTGGGCCTTGCCCAAGGTCGGATGCGGCCAGG
>Ga0224555_1000351_pt1 | contig 70093 bp, 59 predicted proteins | sample 714S23034metaG_FD_180687 | JGI IMG/M metagenome (GOLD analysis project Ga0224555, IMG submission 180687) | Peat soil microbial communities from Stordalen Mire, Sweden - 717 S2 30-34 | ecosystem: Environmental > Terrestrial > Soil > Wetlands > Peat | place: Sweden: Norrbotten County, Stordalen... | reverse complement strand
ATGAGCCCTCATATTTGGACGGAAGGCGGTAGCCTTCAAATTGGTGGCACGAGCCGGATGAGTCGAGAGGCTCACGTCCGGTCCTGTGAGCGGCTCTGGGTGAAACTCCCGGGGCCGACTCGACCCGTAGCCGGTATCGACACTTTGGTTCGGATTGACTAGAGCCTGTTAATGACTTTAATTCCCATCTGTAGAAGTGGTGTGATTCTATCGGCTTCATCGCGCAGCATAGTGGGATGGGGAACAAGGGCCAGGTTGGTTATCCGAGCGATGTGAGCGATGAGGAGTGGGCGTTTGTTGCGCCCTATCTGGCGTTGTGCCGTGAGGACGCACCACAGCGGTCGCACAGTTTGCGGTCTGTATTCAATGCGTTGCGCTGGCTGGTAAAGACCGGGGCCCACTGGCGGATGATGCCCAACGATCTGCCGCCGTGGCCGGTGGTTTATCAGCAGACGCGGCGCTGGATAGGGGCCGGATGCTTCGAGATCATGGTGGAGGACCTGCGCTCGCTTCTGCGAGAGTTCGCGGGCCGCAAGCCGCTGCCCACGGCGATGGTGGTAGACAGCCGAACGCTTCAGTCCACGCCGGAGTCGGGGGCGCGGGCTGGATACGATGGGGCCAAGCGGCGCAAAGGAGCGAAGGTGCATGCCGCGGTGGACACCCTGGGCAACTTGCTTGCCTTGCACGTCACGGCCGCCAACGAGCAGGATCGCGCTCAGGTGGAGAAGCTCGCCCAACAGGTGCAGCAGATCACCGGAGACCAGGTGGAGCTTGCTTATGTCGATCAGGGATACACCGGAGAAGCCGCCCAAACCGCCGCCGCCAAGCATGGAATCCGACTCGAAGTGGTCAAGCATACGGAAACCAAGCGCGGCTTCGTCCTGCTGCCCCGCCGCTGGGTGGTGGAGAGGAGCTTCGCCTGGGCTGCGCGTTTTCGCCGTCTGGCCAGAGACTATGAGCGACTCTCGCAAACCCTCGCCGCCTTCCACTACTTCGCCTTCGCATGCCTTATGCTCGGCAAAATCTTCAAGCTACTCAACCAAAGTTATTAACAGCCTCTAGCGTCCACGTGCAGCCAAGCGCCAACTCCGCGGGCTCGACCCTTGACACCACCCGTATAATTAAGGAAGGCCCAAACAGTCCTCAGTGTCGTGTCCGAACCAACCCCGGACCGGACTTGGAGCCTGCCAAAGCTCAGGGGTGAAAGCGGATCAAAAGTCGATACAACCGGGTATATACGTACCCGCAACCGCCTGTAGAATCAAGCAGACATTTGTATATACAAATGTCTAACCGCCTTGTTCTCTAGACTTTGCCAAAAAAAGTACCCCAGGAGGGGAAGGGACGCACCACACGCACGGACTTAGCCCGGACTTATTCCAAGCTTAGCCCAGACTTATTCAAGCTTAAGCCATTTAGAATAAGGCACTTTAGGCCTAAGTCCAGGGGGAGGGGGGCACCAACCCGCCAGGGAACGATCCCAACCGGATCACGGACCAGCCATCTGCCCTGAAGCACTCCTGGCTTGCGGCAAGTTCACGCTGCTGTAGCATCAAATTCCGAGGAAGAGAAAGAAACTTGTGGAAAACACGGTCCCGCCGGTAGAAGACGCATTCGTCGTAGTCCAGGGCTCTCGCATGCACTACCTGCACGCGGGAACGGGCCAGCCGATGCTTCTCATCCACGGCCTGGTGGGCTCATCCGCAAACTGGCGCAACAGCATCGGCCCACTCGCCCAGAACGCCAGCGTCTACGCCATCGACCAGTTCAACATGGGCAAGTCGCAGCGCATCGCCGGCCTCGACGCGGGCCTCGAAGCCACCGCCGACCGACTCGCTGCAGCCATGGATGCCCTCGGCCTCGCCCAGGCTGACATCGTCGGCCACTCCCATGGCGGGGCAGTCGCGTTGATGTTCGCTGCCCGCCATCTCGAGCGCGTGCGCCGTCTCATCCTCTTCGCGCCCGCCAATCCCTGGAGCTACCCGGCCAACCGCCTGGTGCGCGTCTTCAGTACGCCTCTGGGCAGGCTGGTCGCCAGAATCGGGCCTTACCTGCCAGCGCGCCTCCAGCAAGCCGGGCTCGAGCGCATGTACGGCGACCCGGCCCGCATTCCCGGCGGCTGCCTACAGGCCTACATCCGGGACCTGCGCGTCCCGGGCACGATGCTGCACATCCTCGAAATTGTTCGCGGCTGGTTCGCCGGGATGGCGAAGCTCGAAGCCGCGTTGCCACGCGTCGCCGGCGTCCCCAGCCTGTTGCTTTGGGGAGATCGCGACTACGCGGTCGAACCCGCCTCGGCCGTGCAACTGCAACGCATCCTGCGGCGGTCCGAGCTGCACATCGTTCCCGGCGGCGGCCACATTCTCTTCGAGGAGTTCCCGCAGGAGGCCAACCGCCTCATGCTCGAATGGCTCCGCCGCGACCCCGCGACCAATCCGCTGGCTGCCGCCAACCAGGCCGCTCCGGCCACTCAGCCGCCCGACCTGCCGCATTCTGCCTCCGCCGCCGCACCAGCCGCAATGCATCTATCGGCTGGGACCTAATGCGACTGCGCAGACTCTATCAGCCCAAACGTGTCGTGCAGCCACCAGCGGATCTCCGCCTGCATGCGGTCGAGCTTGGCGCCCGGCGACTCGGCCGTTCCCTGGAAAAAATGGTCCGCCCCCTCGATCCACACCAGCCGCTTCGGCTCCGGCGCGCGCTCCCAAACGGCGGTCAGCGCGTCGCGCGGGCCGAACGGATCGTGGTCCCCGCTGAGAAACAGCTTCGGCGCAGTGCACCTCGGCAGGAAACCGTACTTGTAGTCGCGCCCCGCGGTGTGGACCGGCAGCCCCAGTCCAATCAGCCCTTTCACGCGCGCATCGCCGCAGCACGCCCTCAATCCAACCACCGAGCCGAAGGAGAAGCCCGCAAACAGAATCGGCCGCCCAAACTTCTGCTCCAGCCAGTTCAGCGCCGCGCGGACATCGTCCTGCTCGCCGTGCCCGTGGTCGTGTTCCCCCTCGCTCAGGCCGACGCCGCGGAAGTTGAAGCGCAGCACCGGAAGCCCGAACGACGAGAAAGCCTTCATGGCGTGGTACACAACCTTGTTATGCATCGTCCCGCTGCCCGCCGGGTGCGGATGGCAGACCAGTGCCGCGTACGGCGCGTCCGCGCGTCCGCTGTTCAGCAGCGCCTCCAGCCGCCCCGCCGGACCGTGCAGATCGTCGATAGAGCGTATCTGGGACCTCATCGTTTCCAGTCTAATGCGCGCACAGGCCTCATCGCCGCGCCGTAACAAGTCGGGTTTATTCTGTACTCACATGCCCATCGACCCCATCGAACTAACGCGCCGGCTCGTCAACATCGAGTCCACTACGTACCACGAGGGCCTCGCCGGCTCATTTCTGGCCGATTTCCTCACCGCCGAGCGCTACACCGTCGAGCGTATGGAGGTGGATCAGCCGGATCCCGCCCTCACGCCCGGCGCGGGCAAGGGTGACCGCTTCAATGTCTACGCGGCGTTGCCCGGCGTCACGCCCGACGTCGTCCTCTCCACCCACATGGATACGGTCCCGCCCTTCTTCGGCTGTACGGAAGACGACCTGTACCTCTATGGCCGGGGAGCGTGCGACGCCAAAGGCATCATCGCCGCGCAGGTTGCCGCTGCGGACCGGCTGCGCGAAGCCGGCGTCAGGGTCGGTCTGCTCTTCGTCGTGGGCGAGGAGCGCGACTCGGCCGGCGCGAAGGTCGCCAACCGCCATCCGCGCGGCTCGCGCTTCCTCATCGACGGCGAGCCCACCGACAACCGTCTCGCCCTCGCCACCAAGGGCGCGCTGCGGGTCGAGCTTCGTGCCCGCGGACGCATGGCACACTCCGCGTACCCTGAACTCGGTGAGTCGGCCATCGGCAAACTCGTTGAGGCGCTTCACGATGTCCTTGCCATGCCGCTGCCGATCGAGCCCGAGATCGGGCCGACCACGCTGAACATCGGTCTCATCTCCGGCGGCTACGCGCCCAACGTCATCGCCGACAAGGCCGAGGCCCACCTGCTCGTCCGCACCGTTGGCCCGTCCGAGGAGGTCAAGGACGCCATCACCCAGGTCGTTGCCGGCCGCGCCGACGTCAGCTTCTCGCTCGACCTCTCTTTCGCCCGCATGCGCCGGGTCGGCGATTTGCCCACCATGATCGCCAAGTTTGCCACCGACATCCCGTCGCTCACCGCATGGGGCGAGCCTTTCCTGCTCGGCCCCGGCTCCATCCACGTCGCCCACACGCCCGACGAGAAGATCGGCAAGCAGGAGCTGCTCGACTGTGTCGATCTATATGTCGATCTGGCGACCGATCTCGTGCGTTCCTGAGCCTTCAACCCGAGACGACTTCAAACGGAAGCGTCCCCGCGTTGTCCTCCGCCAGCACGACCGCCTGGTCCGGATTCGCCGGGTTGTACCGCACGTTGACGGACGGACTGCCCACAGCGAGCTTTTCGGCCTCTCGTCTCCCCATCGCGACGCTGCGCAGGTAGCCGCCGTAATACTCGCCATTCAGCAGAAACGAGAAACCGCCCTCGATGAAATCCGTCTGGGTGAACGATTCAGACTCGTCGCCTGCAGGCAAAACCTTCCAGAGATTGACCTTCGCCGTGGTCTGCGGCCACCCAGCCGCAAGCCTTACCCGCTTCTTGCGGGCACTCTCGCGGAGACTGCGCCGGATTGAGTCGATCGGAAAAGCCATAACTGGAATATTCTAGCCCCGGCTGTACGCTTCGATGCGTCTGGATTTCGACCCGGTTTTCCTACGCCCCCGGCGGAACTAAACTAGCTCTATGCCTGCCGAGTTCACCCACCTTCACCTGCATACTGACTACTCCCTTCTGGACGGCGCATGCGACGTAGAGAAGCTGGTTAAACACGTCCACTCGCTGGGCCAGACCGCTGTAGCAATGACCGACCACGGCAACATCTTCGGTGCGGTGCACTTCTTCAATGCGGCGAAGGAGAACGGAATTAAGCCAATCCTCGGGTGCGAACTCTACATCTGCCAGGAAGCGGATCACCGCGCCAAGCCCGACCCCGACATGAAGTACAACCACCTGGTTGTGCTGGCCGAAAACGAAGAGGGCTACCGCAACCTCGTGCGTCTAACGTCGGAGGCGGCATTGCACGGCTTCTATCGCAAGCCGCGCGTCAGCAAGGATTTCCTCGCCAAACACTCGGCTGGCCTGATCGGCTTTTCCGCCTGCCTGGCCGGCGAGATCGCCCAGCACATCATGGAAGGGAAGTACGAGCAGGCCAAGGCGGCTGCGGGACAGTACCAGGACATCTTCGGCCGAGGCAACTTCTTCCTTGAGATTCAGGACCATCAACTCGGCCCGGATAAGACCGTCTGCGACGCGATGTTCCGCCTGGAAAAAGACCTCGATATACCTCTGATTGCAACCAACGACTCGCACTACATCGCTGCTGGCGACAGCCGCGCGCATGAGATTCTGCTCTGCGTGCAGACCGCCGCGTCGATGAACGATCCCAAACGTTTCAAGTTCGATTCCAACGAGTTCTACATCAAGTCCGCCGATGAGATGGCGCGTCTCTTTGCTCATGCGCCGCATGTGGTCAGCGGCACCATGCAGTTTCCCGAGCGCTGCAATCTGAAGCTCAACAAGATCCACAACCCCTTCCCGAAGTTCCCCGTTCCTGAGGGGGAGACGCTCGACAGCTACTTCGAAAAAGTGTGCCGCGACGGGTTGCAAAAGCGTCTTGCCACGTCCATCGAGCACCTGCGCGCGACCGGCCAATTGCGGAAGACAATTCCCGAATATCAGGCGCGCCTCGATCGCGAAATCGACTGCATCAAGCAGATGAAGTTTCCCGGCTATTTCATGATTGTGTGGGACTTTATCCGCTACGCCCGCGAGCACTCCATCCCCGTTGGTCCAGGCCGGGGCTCCGCCGCCGGATCGCTGGTCGCGTACTGCATGGAGATCACCGACATTGACCCGCTGCAGAATGAACTGCTCTTCGAGCGCTTCCTCAACCCCGAGCGCGTATCCATGCCCGATATCGATATCGACTTCTGCATGAACCGCCGCGGCGAGGTCATCAAGTATGTGCAGCACAAGTATGGAGAGGACCAGGTCGCGCAGATCATCACCTTCAACACCATGGCGGCCAAGGCAGCCATCAAGGACGTAGGCCGCGCGCTGGACATGCCGTACGGCGAAGTCGATCGCATCGCCAAGCTGATCCCGGCAACCATTGGCATTACCATCGAACGCGCGCTCAAGGACTCGCCGCCTCTGGCTGCCGCATACGAAGACCCCAAAATTCGGGAACTGATCGACACCGCGATGCGCCTTGAAGGGCTGGTGCGCGGTGCCGGCGTTCATGCCGCAGGCGTGGTCATCGCACCCAAGCCGCTCACCGAACTGGTTCCGGTCACCCGCACCAAGGACGACGCGGTCGTCACCTCGTACGACATGAAGTCGATCGAGAAGCTCGGCCTGCTGAAGATGGACTTCCTCGGGCTGACCACGCTCACCGTTATCGACGACGCGCTGAAGCTGATCAAGTCCACCAAGGGCATCGAAGTCGACCTCTCTACCATTGCGCTCGACGACTCCACCACCTATGAGCATGTCTTCCACCGCGCACTCACTTCGGGCGTCTTCCAGTTTGAATCGAACGGCATGCGCGACGTGCTGCGCCGCTACAAGCCGAACCGGGTTGAAGATCTCACTGCCTTGAACGCACTCTATCGCCCCGGTCCCATGGCTATGATCGACGACTTCATCGAGCGCAAGTGGGGGCGCAGCCCAGTCGCGTACGACCTTCCCGAAATGGAGACCATCTTGCGCGAGACCCTCGGCGTCATGGTCTACCAGGAGCAGGTCATGCAGATCGCCAACGTCGTCGCCGGCTACTCGCTCGGCGAGGCCGACCTGCTTCGCCGAGCCATGGGGAAGAAGGATGTAGTCGAGATGCAGAAGCAGCGCGAGCGCTTCATGACCGGAGCCGCCCAAAACAAACATCCCAAACATGTGGCCGGCAAAATCTTCGATCTCATGGCGCAGTTTGCAGGCTACGGCTTCAACAAGTCGCACGCGGCCGCGTACGCGCTGCTGGCGTATCACACCGCGTGGCTCAAGACGCATTATCCGGTTGAGTTCATGGCCGCGCTGTTGACCAGCGAAACCTCGAAGCCCGATAACGTCGTCAAATACATCTCCGAATGCCGCGAGATGAACATTCCGGTCGTCCCGCCCAACGTGCAGATCTCGGACGCTAACTTTACGCCGGTGCGCACGGACGCGGGCGAGGCAATCGGCTTCGGCCTTGCTGCAATCAAGAACGTGGGCCACAACGCCATCGTTTCCATTCTCACGGCACGCGAGGAACTGCGCGCGCAGGGAAAACAGGGCTTTGCCAGCCTGTGGGACTTCTGCGAGAGAGTAGACCTGCGCCTGCTGAACAAGCGAGTGCTCGAGTCGCTGATCAAGTCCGGCGCAATGGATGCCTTCGGGCCCCGCGGCCAGGTGTTTGCCGCGCTCGACAAGGCGATGGAGCGCGCGCAGAAGTCGCAGAAGGACGCCGCGGCCGGCCAAAGCGGGCTCTTTGGCAGCATCTTCGACGCGGACGACACTCCCGCCGCCAGCCGCGAAAACGAGGCGCTGTCGCCTGCGCCCGACTGGGACGAGCACACGCGCCTGCAGAACGAAAAAGAAGTCCTCGGCTTTTTCGTCTCCGGCCATCCGCTCGACAAGTACCGCGAGAAGCTGCGCAACCTCAAGGTCGTCGACACCGCGACCGCGTGCGAGATGAAGCCCGAGCAGCAAGTATTTCGACGCGGCTCCAACGAGCAACCAAACGAGATACAAATCGCCGGCGTGATCACGGGGCTTAAGGTGGCGAAATCGCGGCGCTCGGGTGAGATGTACGCGCAGGCGTCGCTGGAAGACGCTGTCGGCAAGATTGAACTGATTGCCTTCTCGACCTCCTATCAAAAGCTTGCGGACAAGTTGAAGATCGATGTTCCGGTATTGGTCCGCGGAATCCTGCGCGGCGAAGATGATTCGGCCCCGAAGCTTTCCCTATCCAACATTCAGGCGCTGGAAGACGTCGAACTCAAGCTGCCGGAATCGTTGCGCATCAAAGTGCCGCTGCGCCATCCCGACGCCGCGCTGCTGGAGAAGCTGAACGCAGTGTTCCTCGCCGCGCCCGGCAAGGGCAGGGTATTGCTCGATCTCGAAGAGCCGGGCGAGTTCTGCGCCGTTCTCGAACCTCACGATGTCACCGTCACCGCCGACCGCCTCTTTATCGACCGCGTCGAAGAGATCGTCGGCCTCGGCAGCGTGCGCGTCATCGACTAAGCCTTACCAGGCCTTCGCTACGTCGCTCTTCTTGTTCTTCGGCGGAGGCAGCATGTGGATATACGCGGGAGCGTTGCGGTCTACCATCAACACGCCGTCCTTCTCATGCAACTCGGTCACATGCAGGAACGAGCGGCGCGCCCAGCCAGGATCGTGCCCTTCCGCGTCCCTGCCACCCTGCTGCGTAAAGTAGAACAGCCACGCGCGTCCGCTGCCGTCGACTACCACATCCGCATGGTTGCCCACAGCGCGATCGGTCGGCTGCGTGCCCGGCACTCGCAGCAGGTTGTCCGGCTGCTGCTTCCAGGTGGTCAGGTCGTCCGAGCGGAAGACGGCAAGCCCGGTGTGCGGGTCATTGATGAGCCAGTATGAGCCGTGCCACTGAAACACTACCGGCCCTTCACCGTGGTTCGTCGTGGCGATGCCTTTGGGAGTCCAGTGCACCAGGTCGGGCGAATCGCTGAAGTAGCCCTTCGACCCATCGGCCTCGTTCTTATACCACAGCCGCCAGTTCCCATCGGGCAGCCGGAAGACGCACGCATCGATCGTCCGGTCCGATTCCAGGTTCGCGTCTTCGAGCGGCTTCCAGTGCAGCAGGTCTTTGCTGGTCAGGTGCAGGATGTGGCGCGGGTGTTGCCAGTTGTCAAACGTTCCCGGCACCACGGTCAGGAACATGTGATACGTCCCGTGCACGTCGATCACCTCCGGCGCCCAGAGGGTGTAATCCGGCGCGGGCAGGGGAATGTCCGCCTCGCTCACATACTTCCAGTGCGCTCCTCCGTCGGCCGACTCCGCAATGCCGATATGCGTGCCATGCACCCAGGTCACGCCGTTCGAATCGGCGAGGTCCGCGCGCCGGTTGGTGTAGAGCATCCACCACATCTTGCGCGCACGGTTCCACACCACCACAGGATCGGCCGCGCCATCATGCACTGGATCGCGAAACAGCGGAACCGCCGCAGCGGCCTGCGCTATGCCCGAATCTACGGCTGGAACAGCGGGGGATTGACCCATAGCCCGTGTCCTGGGCACCAGACCCATCAGCATTGACAGAACCAGTAAACCTCGCACAACACCAAGCAAGCGGACTCTCAAGCACCCTCCATCGACAGAAGAGCCAGTGTATAGGAGCGGGGCTCGGCTGGGCATCGCGTACTCGCACCTTGCTTACCTCTTACCCACCTTCAGCGGGAGCTCCAGCGTGCCGACCTTGTTCGAAGTGCGGTCGAGCACGCCCACGCGCACGAACAACTGGCCAGGCGGCAGGTCGATTTGCTCTAAGAACCGGATCGGTTCCTTGCTGTTCAACTGCTGCCGATACGTTGCGTCGCTCAACGTCGTCTTCACAATCTGGCTCAGCCCGGTGACCTGCCCGTATACCTCGCATCCGAAAATACCCTCTGAGAACTTGACCCGGTTTTCCTGCTCTCGATTCGTAAGGCTCCTGATTAGATGAAACTATTCGGGGCCATACTACGCTGGCATGCGTTGGATATACAGAGGCAACCGATTGCCGCCCAGACCCATCGCTTTGCCGCCCAGACACATCGCTCGAGAACGGGCAGCCGAACTCCCCCGCAGTCCGATACAATGATCCAGATGGCAGAACAAGAAGCAATGGCCATGCCCGAGGCCTGGCGCAGAACAGAGCTCGCGCGGCACCCCGAGCGCCCCTATCCGATGGACTTCATCGAAGCACTGTTCACCGATTTCAGCGAGATTCACGGCGACCGGGCCTTCGGCGACGACCCCGCGATGGCCTGCGGCATGGCGCGCTTCCACGGCCGGCCAGCCCTGGTCGTCGCCAATCTGAAGGGGCGCACGCTGAAGGAACGCGTGGCCCGCAAGTTCGGCTCGCCCGATCCCGAGGGATACCGCAAGGCCCTGCGCGCGATGAAGATCGCCGAGAAGTTCGGCCACCCCGTCTTTACTTTCCTTGATCTGGCCGGCGCCAATCCCGGGATCGGCGCGGAGGAACGCGGCCAGGGCGAGGCCATCGCGCGCAACCTGCTGGAGATGGCGCGCCTGCGCGTTCCGACCATCGCTACCGTGACCGGCGAAGGTGGTTCCGGAGGGGCGCTGGCATTGGCGGTTGCCGACCGCGTCCTGATGCTCGAAAACGCGATCTACACCGTCATCTCGCCCGAGGGCTGTGCGTCGATCATGTGGAAGGACGCGAGCAAGAAGCAGCAGGCCGCCGATGCGCTCCGGTACACCGCCTTCAGCGCGAAGGACCTCGGATGCGTCGACGACGTGCTCGCCGAGCCCGAGGGCGGGACCCACCTCGATCCTGCCTGCGCCATGGCGATGGTCGACGAAAAACTCCGCTTTCACCTGGCGCAACTTGACGCCAAGCCCATCGAAGAGTTGCTCGAAGATCGCTACCGGAAGTTCCGCAATATTGCGCAGTTCTACACCGCCGCCGAATAGCCTTTCACCTGGAGGCTTTGGCAATAACCTGGTCATTCTTGTCGGAGAATCCGCGGGTGCCGTGGATTTGGAGTTGAAGCGTCCCATTCGCATGATGGCCTCTGCCTCCACTGCCGTTCCGCCGCCCCCTCCGCCCGGGTTCTCCGGTCCGCGGCAGCGGCCGCGCTCGTTGCAGTTCGCCTCGTTTGTCGCCGCGATCTCATGGTTCCTGTGTGCGCGAGCCTTGTCCGAGAGCGCTTCCAGCGGCCTGGCCCTGCGCTTCGGCCTCGCCGATGTTCAGCCTCTCTGCGAAGCTCTCTTTCTGCTCTTCCTTCTGGTCTGCGGGCTCTCGCTGTTGCGCACCATTGAGCAGCGCCGCGCTCCTCTGGGGCTTATGCTCGGCTTTCCGCGCCGGGCAACCTCGCGCACGGAGTGGGCCACTGGCGCCGCCATCGGCTGGGGACTGGCCGTTGCCTGCGTGCTTCCCATGGCGCTCGCTCGCACCCTGAGCGTCCAGCTATGGACTGCGCCGCGAGCCTTTCTCCTGCTGGGCATCAGCCTCATAACCCTCGCCGTCGCAACGCTCGCCCACGCGCTCGCTGTTTATGGCTATGGCTTGCAGCGGTTGATCGATGCAACCGGGCCGGTACGAGCCACCCTGATCGTCGCCGCTCTGTCGGCCATCTACGCCGGGTTTACTCCAACTGCCTACGGAACTCCGGACGGGACCCGCATTCTGGTTGCGATGCTGACCAGCGTGCTGTTCTGCATCTGCTGGTTTCGCACCCACGGTTTGTGGCTTCTCTGGGGGCTGAACTTCGCCTGGGCTGCGTCGATTACGGCGCTGTTTGGGCTGCCAATGGCAGGCGATGCCGCGTTCACCTCGGTCGTCGCCACCCGCGCCTTCGGCCCCGCCTGGCTAACCGGAGGCGCCTATGGCCCCGGCGCAGCCGCACTGTCGATGCTCTTCCTGCTCGCCGCCATTCCCGTGCTGGTGCGCGTCACCGGCGAGTACGCCTGGAAATATACTCATTCTCCCATCATCCCGGCGGGATACGACGTCACCATCGCTCCGCCGGCCGCGCACGTCGCCATGGAACAGGCCGCGCAGACCGCTCAGCCAGTCGATCCCGCTTCGCTGGTTCAGATTCTTCCCGCGGCGCCGCAGAATCCTCCTACAGGCAGCGCCCCCGAGTAGATCTCACGCTTCCTTCCTGCTTGACTCGTTCTTCTGTTTGTCATTTGTTTGGCACGCGACACCCGAGCGTGCATGCAACTGAAGGCCCAGGGCAGGCCTGCAATCCGCGCGCCTGCTTCCGGCTTTTCATCGCACCCAACACCTGCAGTATCCCGCACATAAGTGGTCTCCGCGGGCCGCCGATTCTGTATCTCACCGGGAAGCGCCGCCGCCGGTTCGCCGGATGTTGAGCGGTTGGCGAACCCGGGGGATTCCGCTTGTAAAAAGGGAAGACAAAGCGCAAGATTTCCTATACACGAGGTGCTCGCCATGGCCTTTCGTCGCGATCGTTTCAGACCGCTTACTGCGGCCCTCCCGATCGGCATCCTGGCCGGCGCGCTGGCGTGCGCGCTGCCGGGCGAGGGTCATGCGCAGGTTTTTGTGGTCGGCGAAAAGACGGCCATGGCCGACGTCTCTACCGACTTCCACCCCACCCGGGTCGAATTGCCGTCGACCCCAATCACCGAGCGAGGCCGCCGCGAACTGGTGCGCTACCTTGAGGCGGAACAGGGCTTCGCCCACCGCACGCTGCCGCTCGGCGACGACATCACGCTGATGGCGAACGGCAATCTCACGCCCGGCGGCGACGCCTACAAGGAGTTGCTCTACAAGAAGGGCGAGTCGGCCCAGCCCGGCGACCGGGTTGTCATCACCACGGTCACGGTGAAGGCAGACCGCATCGTCTTCGACATTAACGGTGGCCCCTATCTCAACCACCGCTGGATGCGCCACATCGAGATCAACGACATGCCCCTTGTTGCCAACGACGGCGCACAGGTCACCGGCTTCCGCCTCACGCTGGTCTTCGAGGGCGGCATCCCGGACATCAGCGCGCCCGAGGTGAAGGCGTTGCTCGATCCCATCATCGACTTCGGCGTCAAGACCGGCAGCGAGGCCTACGCCGATACCCTGCCAGCTTTTCTCAAGAAGGCCATCGCTCAGCATGATGTGCTGGTCGGCATGGACCGTAAGATGGCGATCGCCGCGATGGGCGCGCCCGAGTCGAAGATCCGCGAACTTCTTCCCGGCTCAACGGACCGGCATTACGAAGAGTGGATCTATGGACAAGCGCCGCAGACGGTCCGGTTTGTGCGGTTCGTAGGCGACCGCGTCATCCAGGTCCGCATCGCCGCGCTGGGTCAACCTATCGCCATCCACGACAAGAACGAGATGCAGGGCTACCTCGACCCCGAGGACACCCACGAAATAGCCATGGGCGACAGCAAGCCAGCCAGTGGGGAAAACAGCTCGGCGAAAGCTCCACCCACCATCCTCAAGCCGGGTGAGGTGGCGCCGGGGAGTTCGCAGCGCGTGCGCTTGCCGGTCTCCCTTCCTGACACTCCGCCCGACAAGACCACCCCTGCGCCCGCGGCCCCGTCGCCAACGGCCGAGCCGGGAAATCCGTCAGCCGCGGCGCCGGCGAACCAGCCCGTGGCCGATGCGCCGGAGGACAAGACCGCCGACGCACCCAACACTTCAACTCACTAGGACCTGTATACGGAGCGAGGACTACTCGTTGTTGCCGGTGATCCGGAACGACGCTGCGATGGCTGTGATCGAGATGAACGTGGCCAACCAAATCCAACAGAGTGTGATGGCCTGGCTCTGCTTGCCTACGCCTTCTGGCTCGCGCCGAAACCGGAGGCGCAGGCCGCCGCAGTGATCGACGAGAGCGGCTCGAGGTTCCGTCGAAACTAGCTTGCCCCGGCCAGCGCCGCCTGTTGCGCTCGAAGCAATTCGCGGACGCCCCTCTCCGCATAGTCGAGCATGGCATCGAGCTGGGCGCGCGTGTACGGGACGCGCTCAGCGGTAGCCTGGGTCTCCACCAGGCCGCCATCGGCCAGCATCACCACATTCATATCGACGTCGGCGCGAGAGTCCTCCTCGTACGAGAGATCGAGCAGGATGTTGCCGTCGACGATGCCGACCGAAGTCGCCGCAATCATCTGCCGCAGCGGCGAAGCCTTGAGCGTGCCCGCCGCGACCAGCTTGCCCAGCGCCAGCGCCAGCGCTACCGACGCTCCGGTGATCGCAGCGGTCCGCGTCCCCCCATCGGCCTGCAGTACATCGCAGTCGAGAATCACGGTGCGCTCGCCCAGCGCCTTCATATCCACCACCGCCCGCAGCGACCGGCCAATCAACCGCTGGATCTCGTGGGTCCGGCCGCCGATCTTGCCGCGTTCGGCCTCGCGCGGAGTGCGCGTCAGCGTGGCGCGGGGCAGCATTCCGTACTCGGCCGTAACCCAGCCGCGTCCGGAGTTGCGCATCCATCCGGGCACACCGGTCTCGAGGGTGGCGTTGCACAGCACCCGGGTGTTGCCGGCTTCCACCAGCACCGAACCCTCGGCGGTGGCGACGTAGCCCGTGGTGAAGCGGGTAGGACGGAGAGCATCGGCGGCGCGGCCATCCGGCCGAAAGATTCTTGGGGAAGATGCCGAAGAAGTTTCCCTTGGGATGAGAACTGAGGCCATGGCGCGATTATAGTGGTGCATGGCACGATCAGGCTTTCCGGGCGTGGCCTGTGAGGCAGCCCATAACGACTCAGGGGGGCCGAGCGATTGGAGTTTGGATCCCGGAAGTATTTTGCCAAGGAGACATCGGGCTTGCGTCGGCGGTTGATTCCCAAAACGGAAATCCGTCCCGATATGGGAAACGTCGAGCATTCCTGCGTCCTTGCTGCGGATGCACGGTACCGAAGTGCCGCTCCTGTCCCACATCGGGAATCGAGCGCCAAACCACGATTGCGAGGAATCATCGATTCGGCATTTAGTTTCAAGCAGTTCGCTCCGGTGTGCCAGTTTGGCACTCAACCTGATTACAGAGTGAGTGTCTGAGATCTCCAAAACAGGAGAGAAGCAGGCAATCCTTGAGTGATTCACTGGAGTTTTATCGTGAGGGCAAAGCAGAGTTTGACCGCCTCAGAGATGTACAGATGTTTCGAACCAAGTACGCCTCCCCTGTACGCCGCTGTGCCGGTCGCACCGGCCGGCGCCACGGGCGGCGACCGGTCCCCGCTTCCCGGAAGTCTCCTGGCCCGACCAGCCCGCCGCCCATCGTTGCCATGCCCGGCAATCGTTTATGGTGAAGGGCTCCTCCACGACGCGCGCAACCTGATGGGAACGCTCGGACTCTACTGCGACCTGCTGTCGACGCCGGGCGTGCTCAAGCCGGAGCACCGCCATTATGCGGAAGAGGTGCGCGTGCTGGGCGCGCGCAGCGTCGCGATGATCCAGCAACTGATGGAGCCGTCGCTGCAGGCGCTAGGTGCGGCGACCTGTTCCTGGCCGAACAAGCCCCCTGAGGCCGCAGTTGGCGGCCCCGCTCAGGTCGTTGCAGCAGGGACGCCCGGCATCGCTGGATCGTATGGAACAGAGACCGCGGCCAGCCCGGTAAGTCTGCGCAGCATCATCGAGCGCTGTTCGGGCCTGCTGGGCCGCGTTGCCGATGGCAAGCCGATCGAGATCAGCTACGGGGCTGCCGCCTCCGTCCCGGTGCGGGTGGAAGAGGAGTCGGTGGAGCGGATTCTGATCAACCTGGTGCGCAATTCGGCTGCAGCGCTGGGCGAGCGCACCGCCGGCCGCAATCTGCCTGCGAACCCAGGCGGGACCTCTGCCGGCGCCCCCGTTTGCGATGCTGCCCAGAACCCCGCGTCGACCCCGCGGGGTTCCGTCCGCGAGACCGTTGCGGATCCCACCGCGGACGAGACTCCCGGATCGATTCGGATCGGAGTGGGCTTGCTCGTGAATCGCGTGGGCGATCTAAAGCCCTGGCCCTTCCGCCGGGTGCGTCTGACCGTCGAGGATTCGGGGTGCGGCATGCCTCTCGAGCAACTGGAGAGGCTTCTCTCCGGAGGCAGGGCGCCTTCGCGCGGCAGTCATGGGATCGGTTTTCGCGTGGTGCGGGAACTCGTGGTCGCGTCGGCCGGTGACCTCAGGATCATGAGCGCACCGGGAGTCGGCACGCGGGTGCAGATCGAGTGGCCAATGGCTGCTGCGCATCCGATGCAGGCCACAGAAAGCCCGGGCCTGCGCGGGGCGGGCGGGGATCGGAGACAGTCATGTTGAACCCAGAGTCCTATCCTCGCACCCCAACCTCCAAGTCCGGCCATCCCGAAGATGCGGGTCTCAACCTCGGGGACCCCGCAGCCCAACCCGGTGCGACCGTGCCCGTCCGTGCATCCAGCGTGCCGGTCGGCGTGTCCCCGGCGCAGAGCGCTCCCAGCATTGTGCTTGCTCTGCCCGGCGCGATGCCTCCGCTTCGCCTGCTGGTGGTGGACGACGACGCGCCGCTGCGCAAGGCATGCTGCGAGATCGCCAGCGGCATGGGCTTTGTTGCGCTCCCCGCGGGCAGCGTGCAGGAGGCCCTGGAGCTGATCGAGCAGCGGCCGGTGGACCTGCTCCTGCTCGACCTGAAGCTGCCCGGCGGTGGCGGCCTTAAGCTGCTGTCCGAGGTCAAAGCCCGGTTTCCGAAGACCGCCGTAGTGGTAATGACGGCTTTTGCCACGGTGTCTTCCGCGGTGGAAGCGATGCGCATCGGCGCCGGCGACTATCTGACCAAGCCGTTTGCGCTGGAGCAGTTGACGGCCGTGCTCGACCAATCGAGCCGCCGGCTGCACTTCGACCTGGAGAGCCGCCGGCTGCGCGAGTGGCTGAGCACCGAGCGCGGCATGGGGAACCTGATCGGCATCTCGCCCGGGATGGAGAAGGTCTACCGCATCCTGGCAAAGGTGGCGCTATCGGCCCACCCCGTGCTGATTCTGGGCGAGAGCGGCACCGGCAAGGAACTGGTGGCCCGATTGATCCACTCCAGCGGGCCGCATGCCTCCAAGCCGTTTGTCACGGTGGACTGTGGTGCGCTGGTGCCCACGCTGATCGAGAGCGAGCTATTCGGTCACGTCAAAGGAGCGTTTACCGGAGCCAACCGGGCAAAGGAAGGCTTGCTGGCCACGGCCGACGGTGGGACGGTCTTCCTCGACGAGATCGGCGAGCTGCCTTTGGACCTGCAGGCGAAGCTGCTGCGCGCGCTGCAGGAGAAAGAGGTGCGCCCGGTGGGAGCAACCCACGCGGTTCCGATCTCGGCGCGGGTGCTGGCGGCGACCAACCGCGATCTGAATGCGATGGTCGCGCAGGGAACCTTCCGCAAGGACCTCTACTTCCGGTTGAACGTCGTCAACCTCAAGATTCCGCCGCTGCGCGACCGCAGGGAAGATATTGCGGTCCTGGCCGAGTACTTTTTGGAGCGGGTGCGCCGCGAAACGGGAAGGTCGCACAGCTTCTCCGAGGACGCGCACCGGCTGATAATGGAATACGACTGGCCGGGCAATGTGCGCGAGCTTCAGCACGCCGTCGAACGCACCTGCGCGATGTCGTCCGGGCCGGTGTTGCATACGGTCGACCTGCCCACGCAACTGCAGGACTTCCAGGCGCTTCGCCGCGAGGCCGACACGTTGGCGCACGCGCGTGGCGACAGCCATGGCGCCGACGCTGTTGTCTCGATCGCCGACATGGAGAAGCAGGCGATCCTCGAGACCATCCGGCAGTTGAAGGGAGACAAGCTGATGGCAGCGCGGCTGCTCGGAATCGGCAAGACCACGCTGTATCGCAAACTGAAGGAGTACGGCCTGACTGAAGCAGCCGAGTCGGCGGATGATTGAGGCGCGATTTCCCGGTTTGCGCAGCGCAAGCCTGCCGGAGCTCGAGTGGGTTAGCGGCGCCTGCTGCTATCCTTGGGCTTGCCGGTGTCTCACCGGGAGTTGATTTCAGAGAGCGAGTTCATTGATGTCTGAAGCTGTGAAGATTACTGTTCGACCCAACGGCCCGCTGCGGGTTGAGGGACCGATTGTACTGAGCGACGTCGAGGGCAGGACGTGGGACCTGACCGGCAAGCCGGCCGTCTCGCTGTGCCGTTGCGGCGCGAGCGAGAACCGCCCCTTCTGCGATGGCTCGCACAAGCGGATTGGCTTCCAGTGCGCGGCTACTCCTCCGCCTCCCGCTGAGACCCCCAGCCTCTGAGAAACATGCTGCCGCGCCGATCCCTGAATTCGTTTCCGGTTCTCCTGCTGGCGCTGTGGGCTGGCTGTGCCGGAGCGCGCGCGCAGGACCTTGCCCAGTACGTCGGGCAGTATCGCAGCGGGTCCAATCCCGACCAGGTCACGGCGGTCTATCTGGAAGACGGAGCTCTCTACGAGGAGAGTGGGCAACGCCAACGGCAGCGGCTTGTTCCCGACCGAGCGGCGCAGGATCGGTTCACGATCGCAACTCCGCAGGCGCACGTCGTATTTCTTCGCAACCCGGCGAATGCAATTGCCGGGCTCAAGGTAACGCTCGACAGCGATCAAAGAACGCTGGTCGAGGCGGCGCGCTTCAGTGCGGCCGGAACCCGGCTGAACCACGCCCGCGCGTACACGCGGCAGCAGGCGATGATCCCGATGCGCGACGGCGTGCGCCTGCACGCGGTCATCCTGTCCCCGGAGGGTCCGAATGACGCGCCGCAGGCAGGATGGCCGTTTCTGCTTGCCCGAACTCCTTATGGGGTGGAGCAGTTCGACTCGCAGCGAGTGACCGAGGACAAGCCTGAACTGGCCGCCAGCGGTTACATCTACGTGTACGAAGACATTCGCGGCCGGTATGGTTCGGAGGGGCAGTTCGTCATGAATCGGCCCATCGTTTCCCACCAGGACCCGAGCGCTGTGGACGAGACCACCGACGCCTATGACACCGTCGCCTGGCTGCTGAAGAATGTGCCGGGGAACAACGGCCGCGTCGGCGTCTTCGGCCTCTCGTACGACGGATTTCTTGCCATCATGGCGGGCATCGACGCACATCCGGCGGTGAAGGCCATCTCGCCGCAGGCGCCGATGACAGACGTGTGGATGGGCGACGACTTCTTCCATAACGGCGCGTTCCGCGAGACCTACGGTTTCGACTACGTGCAGCAGATGGAGGGACAGAAGACTGACGTCCGAGTGAACCTGAAGCAGGACACGTACGACTTCTTTCTGCAACACACCAACTTCGCCGGCGCAGCGGCGGCGGCGAAGATGAGCGATCTGCCCACCGCGAAGGCGTTCCTGACCCAGCCCGCGTACACCAAGTTCTGGCAGGACATGGCGGTGGAGTATCGCCTCACCAGGGTCGAAGTGCCGACGCTGGAGGTGGGCGGCTACTGGGACCAGGAAGACATGTGGGGCACACAGGCCGAGTACGCTGCGCTGAAGCCGCATGATTCCAGCCACGAGGTCTTTCTGGCGCTGGGACCGTGGAACCATGGCGGCTGGCACGGAAGCGGCCGCACGCTTGGATCGGATTTTGGCAGGCTGGACTTCGGCGAGTCCACCGGAACGGAGTTCCGCAGGACGATGGAGTTTCCCTTCTTCGAACGGTACCTGAAGGACAGGCCGGGCTTCGACATCGCCGACACGGAGAGCTTTCGGACCGGCGTGAACAAGTGGGAGCGCTACAACGCGTGGCCTCCGGTTGCCGGCTTCGCTCCGGCGCGGCTGTACCTGGAGCCGGGCAAGACGCTGAGCTTTGCCGCGCCGGCGGGCAGCGGCGATACGGTTGCGGCGACGTATGTTGCCGACCCGGCGGACCCGGTTCCATATCGCCATCGACCGATCCAGTCCACGTATGCGCCGGGCTCAAAGTGGTACACGTGGCTGGTGGAAGACCAGCGCTTCGTGACCGGGCGCAAGGACGTGGCCAGCTTTACGCTGGCGCCGCTGGACCACGATGTGACCATCACCGGCGACGTGACCGCGGACCTGTTTGCGGCGACAACGGGAAGCGACGCGGATTGGGTCGTCAAGCTCATCGATGTGTCTCCAGACGATGCGGCGTCAAATCCCGGCGATCAGTTGATGGTGGCGGAGGAGATTTTCCGCGGGCGCTATCTGCACAGCTTCGAGCTGCCGGAGCCGCTGAAGCCGGGCGCGGTGAACGAGTTCAAGTGGAGTTTGCACGGCGTCGATCACACGTTCCTGAAGGGGCACAGCATCATGGTCGAGGTGCAGTCGAGCTGGTTTCCGCTGTATGATCGCAATCCGCAGACGTTTGTGCCGAACATCATGACAGCAGCGAAAAAAACGTACAAAGCGGAGACGGTGACGATCTACGGCTCCCCGCAATATCCGTCGCATCTGGAGTTTGAAGTAGCGAAATAGGCGCGTCATTTCAGCGGCAGCGGGTACATCAGGCCGCCCTGGGTGTAGAGGCGGTTGAGGTCGCGGGGGAGTTTAAGCGGGGACTGGTCGCCGAGATCGCGGTCGTAGATTTCGCCGTAGTTGCCGACGGCGGCGATGACGCGCGTGGCCCAGGCATTGTCGAGTGAAAGACGGGCGCCGATCTCGCGGGTCTGGCCGGTGAGGATCGCGACGGTTGGATCGGAGCTGGTGGGCGCGGCGGCGATGCTTTGCCGGGTGAGGCCGCTCTCTTCGGCCTGGAGGAGGACTTCGATGGTCCAGCGGACGATTGCGGCGAAGGCGGGATCGCCGGCGCGCGAGGCGGCGGCGAGCGGGTCTTTCGAGATCTGTTCCGGGAGCAGCTTGTAACGGGCGCTAAGCGGGCCGAAGGCTACGCGGGTCGAGGCGAGGCGGGTGAGGTCGCCGGCGAGCGCGGTACAGTTGCCGGTGGTGAAGGCGGCTTCCATCTCGCCTTCTTCCTGGAAGGGGAAGGGAACGAAAGTCAAGTTCGGTTGGGTGGGCTGGCGCGAGAACCACGCGCGCAGGGCGGCTTCGACTTCGGTTTCGGCGAGGAAGCAGACTTTCCTGTCGCTGAGTTCCGCGGCGTGGGTGAGGCTGGCGCTGAGAGGGACGAGGAAGCCGACGCCGTCGTAGAGCAACGTTGGGCTGAAGACGATGCCGGTGTTGGCGGAGTGCTTGAGGTCGAGCGTGAGCGTTGGCACGAGATCGACCTTGCCGGTAGGGAGGGCGGCCATGGCGGCGACGTCGTCGGGATACGGGACGAGCGTGGTGCGGGCGTTGGGGCCGAGGATGGCGACCGCGACGGCCTTGCAGATGTCGGCGTCGAAGGCCTGGCGCGCGCCGTGGTCGTCGGAGGTGGAGTACTCGGGCGTCTCCTGGTTGATGCCGCAGCGGAGGGTCTTGGTTTGGCGGATGTGGTCGAGCGTGGCGGCGCGAGCAGGGACGGCGATGGAGGCCAGGAGAAGAGACAGGATGCATTGCGCCCTGACCAGCGCGGCGCGATTTGGAGACAAATTGTTCCACCTGGAACAATTTGGTGCGGCTGTGCGCAGGGGACACCCCCCTCCCCTCCTCCCCCTATGATCTTGCGGAGAAGTGCTGTGTTTTGTTGAACGTGCGGGCCTATGGCTGCTGCAAGAATATGATTCCAGGCGGCTTGCGCGCAAGATAGCCAGAATCAATGAGTTGCGTGAGTGCTGCGCGAGCGTCGCGGGCGGGAACGCGGCGGGGGCATCGGAACGGGAGAGGGGTCGAGTGGCGGTACTCCCCATACTTTAAGTGTAGTCGTTTGACCATAACTCATCTGGATCGATTTTTGCTGTTTCTTCCGTGTAGTTTCAGCAAGATAGGGATTTGGGGGCTTGACAGGTTTTCTTGCCGGGGTCGGGGGAGCCATATGTAGTTGCCCAAAACGCGTGCCGGCAGAACCAACAGGCCGCATCTTTAGTTGCGCGGGTGCGGTCCTCGATGTTGGGTTTACCGCTGGGACAAGTTGCGCCGCGCCTTCACCCGCGCTCGCACCGCCGAGAACAGCGCCCCCGCACCGCCCACCAGCGCCAGCACCACCGTCGGGTTCTCCGGCGAATCCGTGCAACCCGTCTGCCCATACAGCGGAGCAGCCACCAGCAGCACCAGCGCACATCCAAGCAACACCACCATCGATTTCTTCACAAATTTCCTCCCTCGCCAACTCGAACTGTCGCCTCGGTCCCGCTTCCGCACGCCCTCACGGCCGTGTCCCCAGGGTACTGTTCTTCACTCCTAGCGCCAGCGGTGTCACCACCGGGGCCCCTGCGCCGACTACTTCCTGATAAGAAGCGGAGCAACTAGTACCTAGATAAAAACTGTAGGAGCAGGCCACGTAGTTGGTCCAAACGTCTCCCGATGCATCCACTGCGATGCTCTTGACGCTAGTCGCGTCCATGCTGGTGAATCCAGTGCTTCCGGAGAGAATAGTTCCCGAACTGGATATCTCGGCGATGGAGGATGGGCCAGCCACCCACGCGTTGCCCGCCCCGTCGATGGCGACCCCCAACAGACCGGTCGTGCTGCTGTTTGAGTAACCAGCGGCCGGGGAGATCAGGGTTCCGGTACTGGAGATCTCGACGACGCTGCTGCTGTTCGACACCCAGACGTTCCCACTGTGGTCGATGGCAATGCCGGTCGGGGTGCTTAGAGTAGCTGCCGTGTAGTTGGTGGGGGTGCCTGTGGGCGACAGCTTGACGATCGCGCCGCTGCTGAGGTCTGCGACCCAGGCATTACCGGAGGCGTCGATGGCCACCGGTCCGGGCTGCGAGATATCGCTGCCGGTGAACGTGCCGGACAGCGTGCCGGAGCTCGACACCTTGACCACGTTGCCGTCCGATGTATTCCCAATCCACGCGTTGCTGGACGCATCCATCGCGATGAATGTCGGACTGTTCAGGCCGAGCCCGGTATAGCCGCCGGACTGTGAGATTGTGCCCGAACTGTTAAACTCGCCGAGAGCGCTGGAGCTGATCGCCCATGCATTGCCGTTAACATCGATGGCGATGTTCACTGCGCCGGAAAAGCCGGAATAGCCGCCTAAGCCTAAGTCAGAATTGGCGACGGTGTAGTCGTAACCCTGGGGATTGATCTCATCGACTGCATTGTTCGCAGACCATACGTTTTCGGAGGCGTCGATTGCCAGCGGACCGGCGGTCTGAGTCGTAAAACCCGCAAGGACTGCGTTTTCGTAAAGAATTGAGATGGTGAAGTCGTTTGGCTGACCCGTCAGCGTCGGCGCAAACGGAGCGCCTCCCGCTCCAGCCAGCCCATAGAGCGCCTGTACCGCCGCCACCGGGTTATGCGCGATATTGATCGCAGCCGTCGCCGTATCCGATGGCGTCGTCCCGGTTGTACCGCCGCTCTTCGCATTCGCAAACAACGTCGTGCATGCCGAAACCGTCCCATTCGAATTTACGCACGCAGCCAGAATATTCCCCAGCGTATTGATCTCAGCCTGCGGAACCGAGCCTGGCCCGCCGTAATACCCGACTCCCGGAGGGGGATATGGGTTCGCCACACCCGTCGCCAACGTCTCCAGGATCTCCGCATTAATGAACGCATTCGCAATGCCCAGCTTGGCCGCCGCCGTCCCCGAGCTCGACACATGCACTGCGTCCGTCGCAAATCCCGCAAACGCATACGCCGCCGCCACCGTCGAAACCTCGTTTATCACCACATAAAGCCCCGATGAGAAGATATGGTTCCCGCCTACCGACCCCGGGCAGGTGCCCAGCGCCGCCAGTAACCCCGACGCCGCGTTCGCCCCCGACCCCAGTCCCGGGTCGCCGCCGAGCGAGTACATATACACCTGTTGTCCGCCAACGCATGTGTAGTCGCCCGTGATGGCGAAGTTGCCGTTGCTGTCCGAGGTCACGTAGTAGTCGCCGCTCGTCGGCCCGCCGCTCGTATCCAGCGTCGTCTGTCCCGACACGCTCTTCAGCAGAGACAACGACGCGTTCCCATAGCCACTGACATTGGGTGTGAAGACGCCGGCATTCGCCGCAAACAGATACACGTGCGCGCCCACAATCGGGTTCTGCCCGCCGTGCACCGCGCCTTGAATCGCAGGCCCCGCCTCCGGTGTGGGCGCAGCGGTCGTGTTCAACGTGCAGCCGGTAAGAACCAGGGGGAGAAGGCAGGCCAGTGGCAGAACCCAAGCGGAAGAGCGCATCACACCTCCAACAAACTCAGGAAGCGACGGCCCCCGCGCCCCGTTTTTCAACTTAGTCAGAGTTGAAGACTCAACCGAAATCCCTCGGTTGTCAAGCAATCCCCGGAAAATGCCGTGAATCGCCGATATTGCGCCCCAAGATGCCTCATTCCGGTTCCTTCTATGAGGAAAGAGCTAAAGGCGGCGGCAGCAGGATACCTTTGTGGGTGGCGTGTCTCAGTTTGCGTTTTCCGCCTCCGCCTCTCCCGCTGTGCAAGCCAAAACACCTGTCAAAGATGCGAGACGCGTCAGGGCTTCGTACTTGTCGTCTGGCGTGGTCTGTTCGGACTCGACTATGGCCAACAAGTGTTGCTTGTGCTGATCGAGTACGTCGAGGATTGCGCCGATGGTAAATCGAGTCCCGTGCCAAATTTCGATTGTCATCGCCAATTCAGTTACAGCGTTACGGTGATGACAACCTCAGCACGATCACCGCACATGAGATGAGGATTGATGGACCAGAAGTGACGCGCGCAATTCGCGTGGCGTGTCTCAGCTAGAGGGCTGTCGGCACCGGAGCGCCTTGCAGGGTGACGAAGCGCTGGGGCGCACAACAGGCCTGGCCTAGCCGGGCAAGGTCGGCTTGCATGGCGCGGTCGGTCGCAAAGGAGTTGAGGGTGGCGTTGAGGATGGAGGCGGCCCTGACGTCGGATGGACGCTGGATGCGGTAGTGCATCCACTTGCCCTCGCGCCGCGCCCCGACGATCCCGGCACGGCGGAGGTAGGCGAGATGGCGGGAGATCTTCGGCTGCGCCTGCTTCAGTATCCCCACGAAGTAGCAGACGCAGACCTCGCGCCCGTTCATGAGATTCAGCAGTCGCAGGCGTGTGGGGTCGGCCAGCGCGGCGAAGAGGCGCACCATGTCGAACGGCTTTGCGGTTCGGTTCATGCCAGTAATATACGTCTTGACAGATATGTTTGGGAAGGATACATTCGTGTTGGCGCATGTGAGGCGCCGGCCAATGGACAACCAGACTGCGGTCCGAGAGAAGTATGGCTCGATTGCACGGAGCGTCACGCAATCCCAGGCTGCGGCCTGCTGCGATCCTGCGATGCGTTGCTGCGATCCGATCACCAAAGACCTTTACGGCGCGCTGGAGAAGGATGGGCTGCCAGAGAGTGCGGTGCTGGCTTCGCTGGGATGCGGCAATCCGACCGCACTGATCGAACTGAGGGAAGGCGAGACGGTGCTGGACCTTGGGTCGGGCGGAGGGATTGATGTGCTGCTCTCGGCGAAGCGGGTAGGACCGACGGGCAAGGCGTACGGCCTGGACATGACGGACGACATGCTTGCCCTCGCGCGCGAGAACCAGCGGCAGGCGGGTGCGGCGAATGTCGAGTTCCTGAAGGGCGAGATCGAGAACATCCCACTGCCGGACAATTCCGTGGATGTGGTTATCTCCAACTGCGTCATCAATCTTTCCGCAGACAAGTCGCGCGTCCTGCGCGAAGCATTTCGTGTGCTTCGGCCTGGAGGCCGCTTTGCGGTCTCCGACGTTGTGGTGCGGGGTGAGGTTCCGGAGTCTGTGCGTCAGAGCATGATGCTTTGGGTGGGTTGCATCGCGGGGGCGCTGGAAGAGAATGATTATCGGGCGAGGCTGGTGGCCGCCGGGTTTTTGGATGTCGACCTTGAGCCAACGCGGACGTATGACATCGAAGATGCGCGGGTGTTCCTGACCGAGGCGGGTATTGCAGTGGACGAAATCGCGCCGCAGGTGGAAGGCAAGTTTCTTTCCGCCTTCATCCGCGCCACCAAACCCGGCGCAGCGAAAGCCTGCTGCAGCCCAAACTGCTGCTCCTGAGCAACGCCGCGGCACCGAGGACCCCACATGCCCCACTACAACGTGCTCTTCTTCTGCACCGGAAACTCTGCGCGCTCCATCCTGGCGGAGGCGCTGCTGAACCACAAAGGCAAGCCCACCTTCACCGCATACAGCGCGGGCAGCCATCCCTCGGGTAGCCCGCGGCCGGAGGCTCTGACGCAGCTCCACTCCGCCGCAATCTCCACCGAAGGCCTGCGCAGCAAATCCTGGGACGAGTTCGCCGCGCCCGGCGCACCGGAGATGAACTTCGTCTTCACCGTCTGCGACAACGCGGCCAACGAGGTCTGTCCGTACTGGCCCGGCCAGCCTATGACAGCGCACTGGGGCATCCCCGATCCGGCCGCCGTACGCGGCACGCCTGAAGAGATTGCGCGCGCCTTCCGCGACGCCTTCGTCATCCTGGATCGACGCATCGGGCTCTTCCTGGCGCTGCCGCTGGCCACGCTCGGGCAGTTGGCGCTGAAGAAGGAAATCACCGAGATTGGCCGCGCATGAGCACGCCGACGGCACCGCACACGCAAGGCCAGGTGTGCGCCCCGCACCAGCGCAAGCATCTGTCTGCCCTGGACCGCTTCCTGACGCTGTGGATCTTCCTTGCCATGGCGATCGGAGTATCGATCGGCCACTTTGTGCCGGGCTCCGCGGCGCTCGTCAACCGCTTCCGGAGTGGCACCACCAACATTCCCATCGCCATCGGCCTTATCGTCATGATGTTTCCGCCGCTGGCCAAGGTCCGCTACGAGAAGCTGCACGAGGTGTTCCGCAACAAGCGGGTGCTGGGCCTCTCGCTGGTGCAGAACTGGGTGATAGGCCCGGCGCTGATGTTTGTGCTGGCCATCGCATTTCTGCGCGGCGAGCCCGCCTATATGCGCGGGCTTATTCTCATCGGCATCGCGCGCTGCATCGCCATGGTCCTCGTCTGGAACGAGCTTGCCGAAGGCGACACCGACTATGTCGCCGGACTAGTTGCGCTCAACAGTATCTTCCAGGTGCTCTTCTACAGCCTTTATGCGTGGGTCTTTGTTACCGTGCTGCCGCGCTGGCTTGGCCTGCAGGGTTCGGTCGTCGATGTCGGCATCGCGCAGATTGCGAAGAGCGTTGGCATCTACCTCGGCGTCCCTTGCGCGGCCGGGTTTCTGACCCGCTTCACCCTCGTTCGCCTGCGTGGCGAGGAGTGGTACCGCACCCAATTCGTTCCGCGCATCAGCCCGCTGACGCTGGTTGCGCTGCTGTTCACTATCCTGGTGATGTTCTCGCTCAAGGGCGATCTCATCGTGCACCTGCCGCTGGACGTCGTGCGCATCGCGGTCCCGCTGATCGTTTATTTCCTGATCATGTTTCTGGTCAGCTTCTGGATGGGCAAGCGGCTCGGCGCCAACTACGCACAATCGGCGACGCTCTCGTTCACCGCCGCGGGCAACAACTTCGAACTGGCCATTGCGGTGGCGGTTGCGGTGTTCGGCATCAACTCGGGCGAGGCCTTCGTCGGCGTCGTGGGCCCACTCATCGAGGTGCCGGCGCTGATTGCCCTGGTCAATGTCGCCTTCTGGATGCGCCGTCACTACTTCGCATCCGAAGGCGATGAATTTCAGGTGCATCCGGTGGAAGACGCGCCGTAACCGTTCCGAATGGGCGGTTAGAGCAGGCCGACGCGGTGCTCGAGGGAAGTGTAGCGGGGGTCGGCGCGGATTTCGTCGAAGAAGGGGTCGTAGCGGAGGTATCTCAATTTGCAGGGTTACTGAGGATGATGCGCCAACAAAAAGCCCGAGGCTAAGCCTCCTGGATTTGGTTGGCATTGCTCCCGCGGGCTGAAGCCCGCTGGTACTCCCCTCAGCCGTACGCGATGGGATGTTTCTTGAGCCAGCGCGCGTCGCGCACTTCGTGGATGTGCGCCATCAGGTGACGAGCGGCTGAGAGCTCTTCCTGCCGCCGCTTCCAGACCAGCACGGCGGCGCTGGCAGCGAGTACTCCGAGAGAGACCTGGCCTGAGATGGGTGCCCGCCGTCTCCTGGAGGGGAAGAGCGAGTAGACCAGCAAACTGGCCGCAGCCGCAAAGGTGAGTGCCGATGCCAATCCAACAACGGGAACGCTCTCCTGCGGTGGATTCGATGTGGTTCCTTTGGCAGATGGTTCAGCCCAGTCCATATTTGCACTCTCCGTTTCGGTCAATGCGCACGGAAACAGTGTGAGGCTTTTTCGTTTCGTTTGCTATGACGTGCGTCACGTTGCTTGATTAAGATGCAGCCCATGCGGCTTGGCCGTAGGTGCCCGGCAGCGGGCTTGTGGGAGCCGGGCGTTATGGGGTCCAGTTGCCGGAGGCGGGGATGCCGGGGGTGGTGTCGGGACGGGGGTTGAAGTCGGCGGGGATGGGGTTGGGACGGCCGGTGTCGGTGGGGCGGATTTGGAGGGCGGAGCAGCCGTGTCCGCCCATGTGGGGGAAGCTGGTGATCTCGGCTTCGGGAATTTCGGCGTAGCTGGGCGGGAGCGGCGCGGCGCGGCCAAGCAGGCGGGCGTTGGAGAAGCCGGAGAGGAGGTCGCCGACGCCGGGGACCTTGTCGTCGGCGGGGCCGAGGTCTTTCTGGTGGTATTTGGCGAGGCCGATGGCGCGGGCGCGCTCTTCGTCGGGCAGGTCGGCGAGGGGGATGAGGTGGAAGAGCTCGTCGACCAGCTTGATGATGGAGCTGTGCTCGGCGGGCTCGTGCGAGATGCCGTGGGCGACGGCGTAGGGTGAGATAAGGATGGCGGGGATGCGCGGGCCCTGATCGAGCGGCAGGCCGGCGGCGTCGTGCGAGCGGACGCGGGGACGGACGTGGTCGTACTCGCCGTCGGACTCGTCGTAGGCGATGAGGATGACAGACTGCTGCCAGTAGGGGCTGGCGGCAATGGCGTTGATCTCGCGCGCGAGCAGAGCTTCGGAGACCTGGGAGTCGGAGTAGCCGGGGTGGTCGTCGTCGCCGTTGTATTCGGTTTCGAGGCGGGGGTTGGGGTCGAGCGGTTTGAGGCCGAGGATGTTGCCGTATCCGCCGCGGACGTAAAAAACGCCGGAGGAGGGGAGCCGGCGGGCGGCCACGTCGCTGAAGAAGTCGCCGAGGCCGTGCATGTGGGTGGAGGCGTCGGGGTTGTTGGCGACGTAGCCGAAGTACTGCGGCGCGTTGTGGTGGACCACGTAGGTGTCGTGGGTCGCAGCGCCGGCGGCGTCGGTGGGCTCGTGGTCGTAGCCCTGCTGGTACCAGCCCCAGTTGGTGGCGGGTATGCCGTGGCCGGCGATCTTGCGGATATCGTCGCGAACGTCGAGCAGGTCGAAGGCAGGATCGTAATCCGCAGCGGTGGTTTTCTGAATATCCGCGCCCATGAAGGACAGCGGCAACGAGGCGAAGGTGAGGTTCGAAGCTGGGTTGGATCGTGGGTCGGTCGTGGACTTGAACGTCAGACTGATCCTCTCGATCGGGATCGGCTGCCGGGGATGGTCTCCCTTGGTGTCGAGGAACGAACCCCAATAGGGCGCGGGATCGGAAAGCATGGGCATCGGGTTGCCGGAGCTGCCATCGGGTTTAACGGCATCGGGGTGGAGCATCCACTGGGTCTCGCCGGACTGGCCGGAGATCATGGCGATGGCGTTGGGTGTGGAGGGGCCGATGACGGTGTCCATGAAGTGATCGAAGAGCAGGAAACGGTCGGCGTAGCTCCACATGAACGGTGCGGCGTCGCAATCGACGTGAGACATGACCAGTTCACCGAACTGCTTGCGTTCGAGCGACGGGATCTTGGAGGGCTTGCCATTCTCGAGGGTGACGCCTTCTTCCGTGAGCGCGTAGCGATCGTTGCGCGCAACGCCGTTGGCATCAATGTCGAGTTTATGGGCGATGCCGACGTGGGAGTGATTGACCGAGGTGATGTCGGACGGGTAGAGCGGGACGGTCTTGCCGTTCGCATCGACCACGGAGAAGGGGATTTTGAAGGGAGAGATGCTGCCGACGGTGCCGTCGAGGTTGACGATGGGCTGGGTGAAGCCGGCGATGGATGCTGCGGGATGCGAGTAGAGGCCTTCGGCACCGGGGTAGGTGGAGAAGTAGAAGTCGAAGGAGCGGTTCTCCTGGAAGAGGACGAAGACGTACTTCACCTTTTCGCGGAGCAGCTTGAGCTTGGCGTCGTGCGCGAGGACGGGTTCGCGGGCGGCAGGGATGGTGAAGCGCTGGACGGCGGCACTGGAGGGCGGAGCGATGTGGGTTTGTGCCGGGGAGGTTTGAGCGCCGCAGCAGGCAGGTGAAACGAGTACGAGCAGTGCGAGGAGCCTGGCGGCTTGCATGTGAAATCCTCCGGCTGCCGAACGGTCTCGCTCTATCGCTAGCGATCCGCGGCGGTCTTCACCATTTTCTCAGACGGCGGTTCCGCAAGGACCCACGCTGCGAAGTCTTTTGCGAGCGGGGGCGAAGTCCAGCGAACTGCGCGCGGTTTCAGGGAGGGCGTGGCGACCATTCCTATTTTGGGATTTTGCCTAGTGACTGGTTGTCAGTTTTCTGTGGAAAAGGCGGTCGAAAAGTGGATTCTAGACGAGCTAACTGTCCGAAGATCGGACGCCGCGACAGCAAAGAGCCGCCTGATTGAGAGCCTGGATTACCGGAATCGAGTTTTGGGGGAACCTGAATGCGGGTGCTGGTTGTAGAAGACGATCGTGCTTTGGGTGCATTCCTGAAACAGGGATTGGAATTGGACGGCCACCGCGTGGAGTGGGCCAAAGACGGAGAGGCTGCGCTGGCGCACGCCGCGGCGGACCATCCCGACCTGGTGCTGCTGGACCTGAGCCTTCCGAAGCGGGATGGCATGGAGGTGCTGGCGGATCTGCGGGCGCGGCGCAATGACGCCGCGGTGCTGGTGCTGAGCGGGCGCAGCGATCTGAACGTGCGGGTGCAATGCCTGGATGGCGGCGCGGATGACTACCTGGAGAAGCCATTCAGCTTTTTTGAGCTGATGGCGCGGTGCCGGGCGCTGCTGCGAAGACGCCAGCAGTTTGCCGACCCGGTACTCCGCCACGGCGATCTGGAGCTGCGCCGGATCGAGCACAAGGTCACGCGCGGCGGGCGGGCGATCAACTTGACGGCGAAGGAATTCTCGCTGCTGGAGTATCTCTTGCTGCATCGGGGCGAGTGCGTCTCGCGCAGTCAACTGCTGGCAGAGGCCTGGCAGATGCCGGCGGAGACGGGTAGCAATGTGGTGGATGTGTACGTCAACTACCTGCGCCGGAAGGTGGACGATGGAGCGGCCCACGATGCGGGTGCAGGGTTGATTGAAACCGTGCGTGGAGCCGGATACAGACTGGGCGGCCGGGGCGGAGAGGGGGCGCAGTACCCTGGAAGCTCGTCCCCCGTCGCCAACGTCGCATACGCCTAGGACGAGTATGACGGAGCAACTTCAAGTCCCGAGCGATCGGCATAGAGAGCGGGAGCAGGCGAGGGAAACTGGATGGGGTACGGAACGGGCAGGGCAAGCGCCGAGAGCAAGGCGGCAGTAAGGACGGTGGTGCTGGCCAGCGCGGACACGCACTTCCGGGCGCGGCTGCGGCGGGAGCTGACCGCGATGCGCTGGCAGGTGCGCGAGGCGGGCGGCGGCGCGGAGGCAATGGAGCAACTGGAGGCGGAGAGTGCCGAGGCCATGCTGCTGGACAGCGTGCTGCCCGATCTGGAGGTGGGCGAGTTTGCAGGGCAGATGCGGAGCCGGTATCCGGTGATGGACCTGTTGCGGGTGCATGCAGGCGCGGACGAGGCGGGGGCGGCCCGCAGCCCACGCAGAAATGAGCTGCTGCATGCATTGCGCCAGGCACTGATGAACGAGGGTGGAGAGGATGCCGGCGAGAGGGCGGCGTGGGCCCTTGCACCAGTTGCGGGACCCAGAATTTCCGCACCCGACAGACCGGCCACGGAGGCGCAGGCGTCGTTCTGAACAGGATTTGGACGAAGATTGGCTGACCGCGGGGGCGCGCCCGCTGCCGCTGCCGGAGATGGTGGGCGAAAGCCCCGGCATGCTGGAATTGGCACGGCTGGTGCGGCTGGTTGCGCCGCGTTCGGCCTCCGTGCTGATTGAGGGAGAGACGGGCACCGGCAAAGAGCTGGTCGCCAAAGCTGTGCATCGGCTGAGTCCGCGTGCGAGCAAACCATTTGCAGTGTTGAACTGTGCGGCAATTCCTGAGGCGCTACTCGAAGCAGAACTGTTCGGACACATACGGGGCGCCTTTACCGGGGCGGTGCAGTCGCGGACGGGCAGGATCGAAGCGGCCCACGGAGGCACGCTGTTTCTGGACGAGATTGGGGAGATGCCGCTGGCCTTGCAGGCGAAGATGCTGCGCTTTCTGGAATCGGGCGAGCTGCAGCGGGTGGGAGACAATGAGACGCTGCGCGTGGATGTGCGGGTGGTGGCGGCGTCGCACCAGCCGCTGCGCCAGCGCACGACCGAGCGGGCGTTCCGGCTGGACCTGTATCACCGGCTGGCGGTGTTTCCGGTCTCCATACCTCCGCTGCGGGAGCGCATGGAGGACGTGCTGCCGCTGGCGGCGTATCTGCTCGATAGGCTGGGACAGGAGATGCCGGTGAAGCGGCTGTCCGCAGGCGCGGCGAAGCGGCTGATGGAATACGACTGGCCGGGCAATGTGCGCGAATTGGCGCACGTGCTGGAGCGGGGAACGATCCTGGCCGAGGACCGGAGAGAGATCGCGGGAGAGGAGATCCGGCTGTAGAAGCGGCTTGCTGTCCGGCCTGTTTCAGCAACGCCGCTCTGAGGCGAACCGAGGCATGTGACTTACATCACAGACCTTTCGGCAAGTGGAGGACTTAGATGGAAGGCAGCAGAATAAAGTTGTATGAATGCCGGCTGTATTTATGTATGATGGTTGACCGAAAAGGCGAACCGGCTGTCTCGTATGCCGACGATGCAGAGAAGAGATGACGAGATGAACTGGCTGAGTGTATTGCTGATGTACTGGCGCCGCTGGAGTGAAATAATTTAAGTCTGGCCTGGCTACATCAAGTGAACGGCATCCACGTCGAGGACCAGATTGCGGCGGGGGATTGCCTGGGCTTCCGCGTGGGCGAGCAGAGCTCGCAGGGCTCGGCTGAGCGCGTCGCGGCGTTCGGCCTTGAGCACAAAGTGGAAGCGGTAGATGCGCTTGAGCCGGGCAATGGGTGCGGCGGCCGGGCCGAGCACGCGTACCTTATCGAACGGAGTGGCGGCGAACCAGCGGCCCAGCGCGTTGGCCCAGGCGGCAGCCTCCGCCATCGACTCTCCCTGGACCACTACATTGGCAAGCACGGCCGCGGGGGGATAGTGCATCCAGGCGCGGTATTGCAGTTCCTTGGCGACAAAGCCGGCGTAGTCGTGCGCGGCGGCGCACTGGATGGCATAGTGCTCGGGGTGGTATGTCTGGACGAGCACGCGGCCGGGAAGCTCTCCACGGCCGGCGCGGCCTGAGACCTGGGTGAGGAGTTGGAAGACGCGCTCGGCGGCGCGGAAGTCGGGCATGCCGAGGGCGGAGTCCGCGCCGACGACGCCGACCAGCGTGACGCCGTGAACGTCGTGGCCCTTGGCGATCATCTGGGTGCCGACGAGGAGATTGATCTCGCCGGAGTGCAGGCGGGTGAGCAGGCGCTCCATATCGCCGCGCCCGCGGACGGTGTCGCGGTCCATGCGGCCGATGCGCGCGTTGGGGAAGAGTTCCTGCAAGCGTTCTTCGCCCTGCTGCGAACCGGCGCCGAGGTAGTAGAGGTGCTCGGACTGGCATTTGGGGCAGGTTTTGGGGACGGGACGGCGGAAGCCGCAGTAGTGGCATTCGAGCCGGTCGCCGGGATGCGCGTGGAGCTCGGAGCCCATTCCGATGCCGGGCTTGTGGTAGGTCATGGCGATGGCGCAGTTCTCGCACTCGATTTTCTCGCCACAGCTCCGGCAGATCACGCTGAAGGAGTAGCCGCGGCGGTTGAGCAAAATGATGACCTGCTCGCCGCGGTCGATCGTAGCCTGGGTTTCGGCGACGAGCTGGCGGGAGAAGATGTCTTCGCGGGCGGTCTCGCGGAACTCGGTGCGCATGTCGACGAGCTCGACGGTGGGCAGCGGGCGGCTCATGACGCGGGCGAGCATTTCGATGCGCTGGTAGCGGCCGCGCTCGGAGTTGGCCCAGGATTCGAGAGAGGGCGTGGCAGAGCCGAGGACGACGACAGCGTTGTTGAACTTGGCGCGCATGACGGCGACGTCGCGGCCGTGGTAGCGCGGAGTTTCTTCCTGCTTGTAGCTGGAGTCGTGCTCCTCGTCGACCAGGATGAGGCCAAGGTTCACCATGGGCGCGAAGACGGCGGAGCGCGTGCCGACGACGATGCGGGCCTCGCCGCGGCGGATGCGGTGCCACTGCTCGGCGCGCTCGTCGGGCGTGAGGCCGGAATGCAGCAGCGCAACTTCAGTCCCGAAGGCGGCGAACATCTCGCCGGCCATAGCAGGGGTGAGGCCGATTTCGGGGACAAGGAGCAGGGCCGAACGGCCCGCGTCTAACGCCCGCTGCATGGCGGCGAAGTAGACGCTGGTCTTGCCGGAGCCGGTGACGCCATAGAGCAGGATGGGTTTGAATCCGCCTTGCGCCATGGCGGCGGCGATAGAGCCGAGAGCCTCCATCTGCGCCTCGTTCAGCGCGTGCTCGTGTGCGTGCTTCTTGCCGCTGGCGGGCAGGCCGCCGAGGTGGAAGTCCTCCGGCGCTTCTTCGATTGTGACCAGGCCGCGCTTGACCAGAGTGGCGAGCGTGGATGCGGGGACGCTAAGCTCCCGCAAGTCGGCAACACGCATGCGGCCACCGGTGGCGGCGAGCTCGGCGAGGATGGCGGTCTGGTTGTCGTTGAGCTTGGGGATGCGCGCGTCCGGGACAAGCACAGCGACGCGTTCCATGCGGCGTGCGTCGCGCTCCTCGGCGAGCGCCTCGCGAATGAGCCACTTCTTGCGCACCATGGCGTCGAGCAGAGCCTTGCGGGCCTGCGTCGCCGAGCGTAGTGCGGAGGCCTTGGCGGCGCTGCCGTCTTCGAGGTAGTTGAGCACCGCGTACTCGCGATTCTGGTCTTCGGGGGGGAGGCGTGAGCGGCGGGATGAGCCTTTCTGCGCGCCTTCGTAGAGCACGCGACGGCCAGACTCGGAGATGCGGTAGGTGTACTGGCGGCGGACCTCGGCGGCCAGAGGCATCATGCCGCGGAGGACTTCGCCGAGCGGGGCGACATAATACTGCGCGATCCAGGTGGCGAGCTGCATCAGTTCAGCGGAGAGCAGGGAAGAGTCGTCGAGCACCTGCTGCACGGGCTTGATTTCAATACCGTCCGCCGGGCGGTCATCGTGCACGCGGACGACGACTCCCATGAGGCGCTGCCCGCTGAAGGGGACGAGCACACGTGCGCCCACGGCCGGCACAGCCCCGTTCACGGCGTAGGTGAACGTGCGGTCGAGCGGGACGGGCAGGGCAACGTCGCAGTAGGCAGGCATTCCTCTTCAGAGTAACGCTGGGAGGCGTGGGCGCCCCGCGAAAGAAGGTTGCGGAAAGTTGTTTGGTATGTGTAAGACTAAGGCGAATCGAGAGCTGGAGCAAAGAATGCCCTGTAAACCTCGTGTAAGGCTCTTCTTTGGGCTTGCCCTGGCGGTTTCCCTGGGGAGCGCCCCCGGTCAGGAAGTAAAGGTGGTCGCATCTGCTCCGTCGCAGCCTGCGCCGCCGACCGAGACGTTCAGGGTTACAAATATCGTCCCGGACTTTCTCGCTTTCTGGGCTGCTGCGGAGTCAAAGGACGAAACAACGCAGATCAGGATGTTCCGTCAGATGGTGATCCAACCGCACCCTGAGCTGTTCGTTGAGAACGTTGTCAACTTAGGACAGAAGCAGGGGGTGGCTGAAGAGGATCATCGAATCGCTGCTTATTTGAAGCAAATCCCTCCGTTCATTCCGGCCATTCGCGTTTTGAACGATCGTCTGCAGGCCGATCTGAAAACGTATATCCCGGATTTCGTTCGCGTGTTTCCGGACTACCGTCCTTCTACGCCCGTATACTTCACTATTTCGCTTGGCCATTTTAATGGCGCTGCCCGCGACGTTGGTGGTCAGAATGCGTTGTTGTTTGGTGTGGACGTCATTGCAAGGGACGGACCTGACGCAAGAGTGAGAGTATTGTTCGATCACGAGCTCTTTCATCAATATCATGCGAGCCTAAAGCTTCCTCAGTCGGATGATGTTGGGCAACTCTGGCAGAGTCTTTGGGCAGAAGGGCTTGCGACCTACGTGAGTTGGCGAATGAATCCATCGGCGGATGAGAATGATGTTCTGTTTGACGCAACATTGGCAGATCGTGCGCGACCATTGCTGCCGGCTCTGGCAGCTGATCTACTTCGCAATCTGCGCTCTAAAGACCCGGATGAATATGACAAGTATTTCTTGGGCAGCGGGACCGACAAGAACATACCAGGGCGGTCGGGTTATTTTGTTGGATTTCTCATTGCTTCCCGACTCGGGCAGAATAGTACGCCTTTGGCGTTGGCACATTTGCACGGGGTAGAACTCAGAAGCCAGATAGAAGATGTACTCAGAAGCCTCGTCGCATCTTCGCAAACTCCCGAATAGGCATGAAGGTCTGGTCGAGCAGATTACCGCTTAGTGCGCAATGGATACCGCTCAATGCGTTTGTTTACCGCTCGCATACGGCATCGTGGGAGCAAGGCCGTGGAATGGTATCCTGAATAGGGCCCACAGGCCCCTTGCGGACCATAAACTACGATCAAATATGAGGTATTTGGATGGCGACGGCGACGATCGATAAAGCAGCTTTGGGTGCGACGGATTACAAGGTCGCGGATATTGGCTTGGCGGACTTTGGCCGCAAGGAAATCGACATTGCCGAGCACGAGATGCCGGGCCTGATGTCCATCCGCAACAAGTATGCTGCAGGCAAGCCGCTGGCTGGGGTGCGGATTACCGGCTCGCTGCACATGACGATCCAGACGGCGGTGCTGATTGAGACGTTGGTGGCGCTGGGCGCGGATGTGCGCTGGGCGAGCTGCAATATCTTCTCCACCCAGGACCACGCGGCCGCGGCCATCGCGGCGTCGGGCGTTCCGGTGTTTGCGTGGAAGGGCGAGTCGCTGGAAGAGTACTGGTGGTGTACGAACCAGGCGCTGAGCTTCCCCGGCGGCAAAGGGCCGCAGTTGGTGGTGGACGACGGCGGCGACGTGACCTTGCTGATTCACAAGGGCGTGGAGTTGGAGAAGGGCGCCGTGGCTGGGAAAAAAGACAAGTGGGTCGATACGCCCTCGGGTTCGCACGAAGAGAGCGTGATCAAGGACTTGCTGAAGCAGATCTACAAGGAGACCCCCGCGCGCTGGCAATCGGTGGCGAAGGAGTGGCGCGGCGTGAGCGAAGAGACCACGACAGGCGTTCACCGGCTGTACCAGATGTTTGAGCAAGGCAAGCTGCTGGTGCCGGCGATCAACGTGAACGACTCGGTGACGAAGTCGAAGTTCGACAACCTGTACGGCTGCCGCGAGTCGCTGGTGGACGGCATCAAGCGCGGGACCGACGTGATGGTTGCGGGCAAGGTCGCGTGCATCTGCGGCTACGGCGATGTGGGCAAAGGCTCGGCCGCGTCGCTGCGTGGGCTGGGAGCGCGCGTGATGGTGACGGAGATCGACCCGATCAATGCGCTGCAGGCCGCCATGGAAGGCTACGAGGTCACGACCATCGAAGAGACGCTGGGACAGGCGGATATCTACGTCACCTGCACCGGCAACGTGGACATCATCACGGTGGAGCACATGAAGCTGATGAAGGACCAGGCGATCGTGTGCAACATCGGCCACTTCGACAACGAGATCCAGATGGAGCCGCTGAATGCTCTGGTCGGCAAAGGCGTAACCAAGCTGACCATCAAGCCGCAGGTGGATAAGTACACATTCGCGGGCGGCAACAGCATCTTCGTGCTGGCCGAGGGCCGGCTGGTGAACCTCGGCTGCGCGACCGGGCATCCGAGCTTTGTGATGTCGAACAGCTTTGCCAACCAGACGCTGGCGCAGCTCGATCTGTGGAAGAACAAGGACACCTACAAGGTGGGCATCTATATTCTGCCGAAGAAGCTGGACGAGGAAGTGGCGCGGCTGCACCTGGAGAAGATCGGCGTGAAGCTGACGACGCTCTCGAAGCGACAGGCGGACTACCTGGGCGTGGCGTTGGAAGGGCCGTACAAGTCCGAGCATTACAGGTACTAGCTGCCTGCGCTTATCACGGTCTCGCTGACGGTCAGGGCATCCACCCCTGGCCGTCGGTGTTTGGCGGGTGACTGCTACCAATTCGGTTGCAAAATCATTTCCGCCAGGGGAAGCAGTCGGGTATGCTTCTATCTGACAATCACATCCAATTATTAAAGGAGACTCCTTGAGGCTGGCCGGCTGCCTGCTGCTTCCATCTGGATTTTTCCTCGTTCTCGCGGCCCTGGTGCTGTTCCCAGCGCCAACCATGCGGCTCGCCTTTGTAGCAGCCGGACTGGGCGTGGAAGTTCTCGGCGTGGGTCTGCTGACCCGTGCGTATACGTTGATGCAGAAGGAGCAGCGATGAACCTGTTGCTCTGCCTGGTGTGCGTGATGCTGATGCCGCTGGCGGCTGCGGGCCTGGGACTGATCCACCAGGGCCTGGGGCGCTCGCGCTCCGCGGCCCACGCCATGCTCGCGACTCTCTGCGCGGTGGGGATCTCCGCCATCCTGTTTGTGCTTATCGGCTCTTCCCTGGCAGGCGTCGCGGGGGGTGCGGTGCACTCGTTTGTGGCTGGGCGCGCGCATTGGGACTGGCTTGGTGCTGCGCCGGTCTTTCCCAGCGGCCTCGGCCTGGACGCATCGGATTCCGGCTTCAGCCGGGCGCTGACACTTTGTCTGGAGATGTTTGCCGCAGGACTGGCGGCGATGATCCCGCTGAGCGCAGGCACGGACCGCTGGAGGCTCGCCCCGATCTGCATTGCAAGCGCCGGCCTGGCGGGCTTTGCCTTTCCGTTGTTCGCCCACTGGGTGTGGGGAGGCGGGTGGCTCGTGCAGCTTGGCACAAACTTTGGAGTGCCAGGATTTGTCGATGTGGGCGGCGCGGGCGTCATACAAGTGGTGGGCGGCCTGATGGCGGTATCGGTCGCCTGGATCCTCGGCCCGCGAAAGGGCAAGTTCGCCGCGGACGGAATGCCGGCTGCAATTCCCGGCCACAACATTGTGGAGGTTCTAAGCGGCTGCCTGCTGGCACTGGTCGGGTGGATCGGACTTGACTCGGCGGCCTCGATTCTCTTCAACGGAGCCGGCCCGCAGCAGGTGGTCTGGGTGGTGATCAACGCGGTGCTGTCCGCTTCGGGAGGATGCCTCGCGGCGCTGATCGTCACCCGCACGCGCTACCGGAAGCCCGATGCGTCGCTGAGCGCCAATGGCTGGATTGCCGGCCTGGTGGCGGGCAGCGCGTCGTGCGCCCTGGTGACGCCGATTGTGGCGATCGATATCGGTGTCATCGCGGGCGTTCTGGCAACCTACATGATTGAAGTCGCCGAGCTACGGTTGCAGGTGGACGATCCGGGCGGAGCGGTCTCGGTCCACGCGGGCGCGGGGCTATGGGGGCTGGTCGCGGTCGGGCTGTTTGGACATTTCACCGAAGGCACGCGGGCGGGGCATGTGCTGGCCCAATTGGTCGGCATTGCCGCGCTGCTCGGCTTTATGCTGCCGCTGATCTATGTGGGGAATCTGCTGCTGAACCACTTCGTTCGGTATCGCGTGGATAACGACGGCGACTGGCAGGGGATGGATATTCGCGAACTCGGTGCGGGCGCGTATCCCGAGTTCGTCGTCCACGCGGACGAGTTTGTGCCGCGCTGACCAGGGGATAAATGGTGTTTTGAAAACAGGTGCTGGGAGTCCAAAAGAATGACCTCAGGGGCTAAAGCCCTTTCGCCTCGGTGGCCCTGATGGCACGGGTAAACCGGTGCCCTTAACGAAGAGACCCTCTTGCCACTCTCAAAGCAGGCGGTAGGGCCGTCCGCGATAGAGGCCCATGCGTTCGACGGCGCGCACACGGATCAACTGCACGCTGACGTTGTCGTGCCCGCCGGTCTGATTTGCGGCCGCAATCAGCGCTTCGGCAGCGTGGTTAAGATCCGGCGTGGAGCTTAATATCCACTGGATCGCCGGATCGGGCACGTATCCGTGCAGGCCGTCGGAGCAGAGCAGCAGCACATCGCCGGGCATGATATTGACCGTGATGGTGTCGGCGGCGACGAACATCTCGCTGCCCAGGCTGCGGGTGAGGAGGTGCCGGTTGGCGTGGGTTGCGGCGTCGGCTTTGGATATCACTCCCATGCGGACCTGCTCGTCAACCATGGTGTGGTCGTGGGTCAACGGGGCGAGGTTGCCCTTGCGATAGAGGTAGCAGCGCGAATCGCCGACGTGCGAGACCACGGCGGAGTCGAAGCGCAGAGCGCAGAGCACAAGCGTGCTGGCCATGTGCGTCCCGTCGGGAATAACATTTCCGCCGGGATCGACATAGGCTGGATCGGGCCGCGGCCTGGACGCGTTGCCCGCGTCAAAAACAGCATGGTTGGCCTCCTGCACCAGCCTGGGAAGCAGCGAGACATGCATGATGCCCTTGGGAATCTTGCGAAAGCCTGCGAGCACCGTTTCTATCGCGAGACGCGAAGCCACCTCGCCCTTCTCCTGGCCGCCAACGCCATCGGCTATCGCGAACAGCCAGCCCTGGGACTGAACCTGGGCAGGGGTGGATGGAACCACGTGGCCGACGTAGTCCTCGTTGTGCTGACGGGATAGTCCGGTATCGGAGAGTTCTGCAAATTCAATGTCCAGCATGTGGTCAGGGCACTTTCTGCGAGACGCGGTGCATTTGTGGGATGCTCCAAGTTTACGCCGTCGCCGGTTGCCGCCCCCGTCTCTGCGCGATATCCGAGCGCGTCAACGCAGCCGGCACACCTTTACGGCGGCGTTGCGGTAGGGGCAGTCGAAGCCCGTAGCGGCGCCTGTTTCGAGCACAACCCAGGAGACGCCAAGCGGGCTGAGGGCCGCGATCCGCCGTGCGTCGGTTTCTTGCCGGCTGCTTAATCCCTGCTGCGCAGCCTGGCCGACGGTCCACGCCTGGGTCAGCTCCGGGGCGATGGATGCTTCGCCGCCATCCTTCGAGTAGTCCGGCAGAGCGCTGCGTTCGGCGATGGCGCGAAAGCTCTGCGCGTCTTCGTCCGGCTCGCTAATGTAGTCCGCGTCCAGGGCAAAGAGTGCGTCCTGCGGAGTGTTCCCGCGGATCCAGAGGAACGCCTGCACCCATGGGTTTCGCGGCGTTGTCCACGGCAGCTCCATGTGATTGGAGTTGGGGAAGGCGTCTCGCTGCGCCGCCAGCATGACGCCGCCAAGCAGCACCATCGCAGCCGCCCAGCGCCACACGCTGCGCCGCAGCACCCACTCGCCCAGCTTCGCGCCCAGCGCAAGCACCATCACCAGATACACAATCTGAAAGGCACGCAGCGGCTGCATGCGCGCCACCAGGTATGCGGCCGCTCCTGCGCGAGCGAGCAACCATGCAACCAGGGAGGCGGTCACGCCCACCGCGACTGCCATCCGCGCCAGTGCCTGCCGTGCGGAATTCTCTGGCGTGGAGTCGTGCGCTGGCGGCTTCGGCGAGGTTGCCCAGGCGAACGCGAGCAGGATGGCCAGCGGCGCGACCAGGCCAACCAGCTCATACCAGGCCCACATCGCAGGGAACCAGTAGGTGCGGGTCAGCGCTGCGCGGATCGAGTCCGCGCTCTCGGGCTTGGCGATGCGCTCGAGGCAAGCCGCGACCGCCAGCGTAGTCACGGAGAGTCCGACCGGTGCCCATACTCGCGTGTTGCGCCACGACGACCGTACGCAAACCAGCATCAGAGTCGCCCACAACGCGTAGGCAGCCATGAGCGGATGCATTACGGCGGCCAGCACGATGCCGCCCGCCCAAAGATAGAGACCGCGCCGCCGCGTGCTCTCCGGTCCGCTGCAGTCCGCCAGGTCGAGCGCGCCTACCAGCGCGAGCAGCGTGCATGGAGTGGAGAAGCTTCGCGCGGTGACATACGGGTCCATCAGAAAGAGCGCTGTGCCGGCGACCGGCAGGGTGAGCCAGCACGACAACAGGACCACCGCGCCGGCGCGGGCTGCGCGCTGCGCCCAACATCGCGCGGCGAGCACCCACGCCGCAAACAGCGTCGCCCACACGCTGGCGAGATGCAGCGCCAGGAGCACCCACGGCAAGCCCAGATGGCTCAGGCGCACGAGCCCTGCAAGCAGCGGCGCGAACAGGGAGAAGCGCATCGGCTCCAGCACGAAGGCGGTGCCATGCGGATAGAGTGCCGGATCGAGCAGCCACTTCACGCCGGCCACGTACAGACCGCCATCCTCCGCAACCGGGTGGTAGCCGTGCACCGCCAGAGCGAAAAGCGTCAGCGCGCTCACCAGCAGCACGGCAAAGCCGCGTTCCCGCTTCTGGCCGGCGCACACGAACTGCCCGGAGGCGACCTGCGATTCTACTGGTGCTACGAATGTGGCCAACGCCTGCTGCTCCATCCGCCGCGGCCGGACCGGCCGGGACTCTTGTTCGCTCTCTCCATGTTACGGGCCGGAACCGCTGGTTGCCGGTTCAGAATTTGCAGACGCGCGGCGTCTTCCGGCAGCCATGCGTCGTCTTCTATAATGACGCGAGCCCCTATGAAATGTACCCTCTTGGCAATTCTGAGCCTGGTTGCGGGAGTTCTGTTGTTCCCACTCGGCATCTACCTCTACCTCGCCTTCGGCCATCCGCCGGTTGCGACTGCGGACCCGCCGTTTCCGCTGGAAGCAAAGATCGTTGCGATCCCGCTGAACGCGCGGATCCAGCGCGAGGCGCCCGCGAGTTCGCCGATTCCCGCCAGCGACGAGAACCTGAATGCCGGCGCGGGCATTTACGAAGACAAATGCGAGGTGTGCCACGGAACGGCGGATGAGCCTTCCGTCATGGCAAAGACGATGTTCCCGCAGCCGCCGCGGCTCTGGGTGAAGCACCAGAACGGCGCGGTGGGCGTTAGCGACGACCCGGTGGGGGAGACGTACTGGAAGGTGAAAAACGGCATCCGCCTGTCCGGGATGGCGGCCTACGGCAGGGCGCTTTCGGATACGCAACTGTGGCAGGTGAGCCTGCTGCTCTCGATGGCGGACAAGCCGCTGCCCGCGGAGGCTGCGAGGACGGTGGGGCGCTAAGGAGTGGGCGTGATCCTTATCACGTTGGCCCCGGCGCCGCGCACGAACGTAAGGACGAGATCGACGGTGTGGGTGTTGGGATCGGCGTAGGCGTTGTAGCTTGCGCTATACCCGAGGAGCGCCTGGAGTGCTGTATTGTTCTTCAAAAAGCCCGTGACATACTCGGGGTTGAAGAGCGCGCCGGCCTTCATCTGAAAGCCGCGGTCGAAGTCGGCTTGCGCGGCGGAGTCGAGGCCGTTCGTGGTGACATTGTGGACGTGGTACTGTTCGCCGGGGTTGACCGACACAGTGTAGGCAACCTGATGAGTGGCGGGGTTCGCGTCGGGTGTGGCTTCGGCGATAACGTCCATATAGCCTTGGCGGCGGTAGGCGGCATCGAGCGGGGCCAGCGTTTGGAACAGAAGCGCGCGCGAGGCGAGGTCTCCGGGGTGGAGCTTCGCGGAGGCGGCGAAGGCGTCGGCTGAGAGCAGGGGAATGCCAGCTAAGGCGATGGTAGAAACGCGGTAGATGGCGCCGGGGTTGAGCGTGGCGGAGAGTACGACCGAGGCTGCGTCGCCGGAGAGCGTGGGCGTGACGATGATGCCGGAGAGGAACGCCTGGATGTAACCGGCGTCGAGCAGAGGCGCGAGGATGCGATCCTGGGTGGTCTGGCGGGCGAGGCCTTCGCTGTAGATAGATTTGGCGGCGGCGTTGACGGACTTCTGGATCAGCGGAGCAAGGTCGGGTTCGACCCCTTCGAGCTTCACGTTGGCGACGCGGATGGAGGGCGAGGCGATGTGGAACTCGATGACCCGCTCGGGCCGCATCATGGTGGGCTCGGCTGTGGAGTGCGTGACTTTGGCTGTGATGCCTTTGGCGGCAAGCGCGTCGGTGAGCGCGGAGTTGAAGGTGTCTGCGAGCGGGCTGTTTTCAGGCAGATAGTCGAGAAAGAGCGGCGCTTTGGCCTGGAGAGCGGCTTCGAGCTCCGCGTGGGTGAGCCAGACGAAGTTTTCGAAGCCAACGTGCAGCATCTGCGCACGGTCGATGGGCTTGATGTCGAATAGGACGTTGGCTTTGTTCACCTCGCCGGAGAGGGTTGCGCCTACATCGGAGAAGAAGCCGCTGTCGACCAGGCGCTGCGCCGCGGCGCCGAGGTCGTCTGCCTTGAACTTCATTCCGGGGTGGATTCCCTCGACCGCTTCCACCTGGGCCTGCGCGTACGGGCCGGGATTGTTGAAGACGATCTTCGCGGCAGTGTAGGTGAGATCGGCAGGGGCCGACGCCGCAAAGGATGGGCCGGTGATGGCAAGAAGGATGAAGGTCACGCTGCTCAGAAGCTTCATTTGCTTCCGATGCTAGGAGCATCGCTGGCCGGCATCAAGAGAAATTTGCTTGCCACACCAACGAGTGCGGAGTTTTAGGGAGCAGGCGGTCGAGTCGGCGTCATGGGGGCGGAGTGGCGGGGCGTGGTCTCGACTACGATGCGCGTGTCCTTGGGGAAGGCGACCTTCTGGCCGCGCGCGATCCAGCGGCTGTAAAACGCGCGTCCAGCGCCCCAGTAGCCGATGCCGGCGGCGGCGTAGGGGGAGCCTCCGGCGAGGCCGACGATGGTGCCCACGAGACCCAGACCGGCAGCCCCGCCGAGTCCGTTCTTGCCGGCGCTGTTACCGCTACAGCCGCTGCGGTGACCGCAGTCCTGATCGAGCGGGCGGGCGGCCAGCAACGCGAGGAAGAGCGGGATGGCGATCTTGTCCTGCGGCTTCGACTGGGCCTGGCCTTCGGAGTTGAGGGCGATGTCCTGCGCGGAGTCGGCGCCGGTGAGACGCGTCTCGACGGTCTGGGTTTCGGCGTTGGGCAGGGTGAGCTGGCTGAAGTTGAAGCTGAGAACGCCGGTGCGGCCGAAGCGGCGGGCGGGCTTGGCGCGCGTGACGGCGCCGATGAGCGTTGCGCCCTGGGGGACCGCGATGGTGCGGTCGGGGTTGTAGATGGGCTCGGCAACGATGGCCTTGATGGGCTGGCCGGACTTGGAGGTCTCGGAACTGATGGCGCCGGCGAGGTTGGCCTGAACGATCCACGCGCCGGTGTCGTTTGCCGGCGACGAGGCGGGCGGCACAGGCTGCTCCCAGAAATGGTGCTTACGCGGCGGGTCGGCGGCGGGCGGAAGGGAAGCGGGCTGTGCGGGGAGATCGAGAGCGGCAGTGGTCTCAATGGTCCACGAGGTGCCTTTTTCGATGCGCTGCGGGTGGTAGGGAATGCGGCCGTAGACGAATTGCAGGAAACGGTCGCCCTTGCCCGGTGCGATGTAGAAGGCTAGGTCGCTGCGCGCGGCGTTCAGGACGGAGTCGAACTCGCGGCGCAGGAAGCCGCCCTTAGCCGCGGGCGGCGCGATCGCTCGATAGATCGGCGTGCCGTTGGTTGCGGCGCTGGCGATGATCGGAACGGTAGCGCCGCCGGGGAGCACGATCTGTTCGAAATGCACTTCGGGGATGTGGAAGGGCGTGAAGTCGCCTCCGAGCGCGGCATTGACGCGGCGCTTGCGGTCGGAGTGAAGATCGATGACTCTGCCGGTGACGATGGTGTCTTTGGGCAGCAGGAGCTGATTGTCGGCGTAGATGGGGTAGAGAAGGTGGGCGCTGATCGGCTCGCCTTTGCGCATGGGGTAGTTCCGATCGATGGCCAGGGCGAGTGGCGTGCCCGCCGGGATGGTGCCCGGCGCAGTCTGACACAACGACGGCGCGGGCAACAGGGCGAGTACGAAGATGAGGCCGCGTCGAAGACTCATGTTGCGAGGTTAGACGCTCCGCGCAGCGCTATCGTGTTCTAGATGGAGAATGACGAATTTGTCATGCAAGCAGTATGGCTGCAGAGACAGCAACGCCGTGACCCCGGGCCACGGCGTTGCTTGCAGACTGTCGCGCTGGCAGCTTATCCAAGCTCGGCCATGCTCTTGGCGCCGTACTTCAGGTACCAGGGGCTTGCCGCCTCCAGCGCCAGGTTGACGTTGTTGATGTTCTCGACGCCGGTAGTCTCCAGCCACCTGCGGAAAGCGTCCTCGCCGTTCTTGGCGAAGATGGCGATGCCGTCCTTCCAGGTGGCGCGGCCGCAGAGCACGCCGTTGAACTTGGTGCCCGACTCGCCGGCCAGTTCGAGCGTCTCGATGAAGACCGGGTTGGAGACGCCAGCCGACAGGTAGATGAACGGCTTGTGGGTCATGCCCTCGGCGTCGCGGAAGTGCTGCAAGGCCTCGGCGCGGGTGTAGGCCTTCTCGCCTTTGAAGGCCCTGGTGCCTTCGACAAACTCCATCACGATGGGCACTTCCACCTTCAGGACGTCGACGTTGTAACCCGCCTTGCCGAACTCGGCCATGGCGCCGGAGACAATCTCAGGTTTCTTCTTCGCATACGCGAGGGACTTCTCGTCGCCGCCCTCGGCGTCGTAGCCGACGAACTCCAGGAAGAAGGGGATATCGTGGGCGAGGCACTCGTCGCCGATGCGCTCAATCCATGCCTGCTTGAGGTCGTTGATGTGCGACTTCTCGAACGGGGTGTAGTAGAGCAGTATCTTGATGCAGTCGGCCCCGGCTTCTTTCAACCGCCGCACGGACCAGACATCGAGCAGGTCGGGCAGACGGCCGGGCGTCTGGGCGTCGTAGCCAGTCTTCTCATAGGCGAGCAGGAGGCCGTTGCCATGGCGGTGTTTGGACGCCGGCAGGCCGTACTCGGGATCGAGCAGGATGGCCGAGGCGTGCTGGCAGAGGACGTCGGTGACGAGCGTTTTGAAGTCTTCGAGGTCCTTGCCGGTGGCGGCCGAACCACGCTCTTTGGCGAGCGACTTCTGGAGGGAGCCGCGCTGATCCATGGCAGCAGCTGCGATGACGCCGCGCGCGTTGGATACGGCCTTAAGTCCTGCTAGTTTTCCGGGTGTTAGCTTCATTTTGCGGTGGTCTCCTGGTTGAGCTTCTTGCTCTTGGGCTTCACGGACAATTCTACACAGCACAGGAAAGCGTCTGTTGTGACGGCGGTTACAGGTCGAGGACGCCTCCGAGTAACTCGGATTCCCAATTTGGATCGACGCGCAAAAATTCCGCTACCCGAGCTCATGGAATCGGTGGGATGGACGATAGGCTAGGTTGAACGGCTTTCGCCGGTGAGTTGAGGTGCGTTTGTGCCTGACGAACCCGGCAATTGGCGTAGCATTCCAGCCGTCTGGAAAGGGACAATGTGACTACGTTGCTTTTTGGAGCCACAACGCTGGCGGTTGTAGCGCTTGGTTGGTATGGATACAGGGCTTTCGTTCGCATCGCAACCTGGGGCCGGAATATGAACGACTGCGACCGGATCTTTCAGGAAGCAGCCATACACGATGACGGATGGGAGCCTGAAGTGAGCAAAAGGCGCCCGCCGCGCGACATTGCTCTGGCGCCGTCGCTCAAGGTCCCACATCATCACGCGGGAACAGCGGCTTCGAAGTAGGGCCTTCGCGGTTGCGATTGCCGGCTTGGGTTCGCCGGACAAGCAAGCAGCGCCTGCACGCGGCGCTCGGGATCTCGCGCCCGCAGCCTTGAGTCGTGTAAACTAACTGAAGATTCTCGCCGCGGCTCTTCTCCCTCGATTCATCCCCCCGGGAAGCGAATGGTGCACCGGCCATTCCCGAAAATGGAACGCCCAGGCCGCAGCTGAAACGTGAGCGAAAACCAACAGATCGGCAACAGGAGATGGGAACAGAATGGCGAAGATTGCCAAGACCGGCGACCGTAAGAAAGCAATGGATACCAGCAAGAGCACCGACTGCCCCAAGTGCTCCAAGCCCACCCGCATCGTGAAGCGGGTGAAGGATCGCGAGCGCGGCATTCCCGGCGGCGTCTACATCTCCTGCTCGGCGTGCGAGTTCTTCGAGAAGCTTTAGCTCGAACGGGGCGTACTTCAGATTGAGCAGAGGGAGCCGTGACTTTAGCGGAGGGGCTGAGGCTTCGCCCAGTGACTCCGGCGGCCGCTACTTGCGCGCAACGAAAACGGCCGCGAGTTTGTCTTCATACGCCAGCTTGAAATGAGCGTCCGTGCGCAGCAGTTGGGTGAGAGGGGCCTTCACCGGGCCGATTACGATGCCGGCCGATGTCAAGGCCGGGTCGGTGTCCCAGTCGGGTGCGCCGTTCCAGGTGGCTACAGAACGATCGATGCGCTGGTCGCCGTATAGATTCTGGCGGCCGTCGATAGCCACCGGCATGCGCAGAGCATAGATCAGGTATCCGCCCCAGTTGAAGTCGTTGTAGAGAGGCCCGCTGTAGCCGTTCGCGCGGATCGTCTCGACCGCTTGAACCGGGAAGCTTCCGGCCACCTGAGCGTCGAGCAAGGCCTTGTTTACATGCATCGCCCGGAATCCGGCCCATACCGCGAGGCAAGCAAAGAAGACAGCAAGCGGCGTCGCGAAACCCGGCATCCGGACCACCCTGTTCCTGCCGTTGATGGTGGAGGCGAGAATCGCGACGGCCACCGTGACGATCAACCACACATCGCGCTGCGAGCGGAAGGACAGGACTAAGGCGAAGATGAGCAGGGCCGTCTCAAAGATGGGGAACCTACGCCGCCAGGCTAGGGCGGCGGTACTGCCGAGCGCGAACAGAAGGATAGCGAAGTCGGTGTAGTCGCGGAAGGGAATGGACTGCAGCTCCGACACTTTGTTCAGCGCGCCGCCCTGGGTCGCCAGATCGTAGGCCACGTGGTAGATGCGCCAACCGAACGGATTGGCCAGGGTTCCCAGAACACTCGCAAGCAAGGCGCCGCCCAGCGCCACCGGCCCTACTCGGGTCCTGGCAGCGGGCCACCAGCGGGCGAGCAACGACTCGGCGAAGGCAAGCCCCAGCACGAAGAGACCGTCGACGAACTGAATATGCACGTTGGACCAGAGCGCGAAGATTACCGGGAGCCATAGCAGTTCGCGCAGCTTGCCCGTCCTGCGCACCTGCATCAGGATATCGAGTTCAAGAACGAAGAGCAGGATGGTGAACAGCCACGGCCGCGGCGTGTATAGATGGCCCACGCCGAACATCGCGGCATAGGTCAGCAGAATCGTCAGCGTAAAGTCGCCCTGCAGCCGGCGGACCAGGCGGTACATGGCCACCGTGATCGCCATAATCATGGCGGTCGAATAGGCGACGACGCCCACCAGCCCGAGCCACTGGGAGAGCTTTGCCACGATCAGCTCAAACAGCCAGCTATAGTCCAACCACGGATTTCCGCCGAGCGGCCCGGAGAAGGCATCGACGTGAGGCACGGCACGGTGCTGCAGGATCCATTCGCCCGCGCGGATATGCCACCAGATGTCCGGATCGGCGGCGCGGGCCGCGTGCACGCAGATCAGCGCCGGCGCAGCAAACAGGACTGCCAGCACGATCCCGCTGGCGAACCGCTCGGACCTCTTGCTGGCTCTGCCGGAAGTAGTCAGCGACTCCGCAGGCAATCTCAACGGTGCATCGGTTTCTTCCACTGGCGGAGCGGGTACGGTGGTCGGTGTAGACACACCCTCACCATATCAGTCGATCGCGGCAAACCCCAATAGCACGAACGGGGACAGGCACCTCCCCTGGCTGGTCACAGGCCGTGCCTGGATTCAACTTGTCTGCTGGTTCGCGCTCCGGATCTCTTCCAGAATCCCTGCGGCCGCCTTTGCCGGGTCGGCTGCCTGGGTGATCGGCCGCCCGACCACCAGCATCGACGCTCCACGCGCAACTGCATCGGCCGGGGTCGCGACCCGGCTCTGATCGCCCACACCCGCACCGGTTGGCCGAATCCCGGGAGTCACCAGGAGGGCGTTCGGCCCCATCAGCTCACGCACGACGGCGACCTCCTCGGGCGAGCAGACCAGCCCGTCGATCCCGGCGGCCCTCGCCAATTGCGCCAGCCGCAGCACCTGCGCAACGGGAGTATCGCCTACGCCAACCGCGCTCAGCTCTGCCGCGTCCATGCTGGTCAACACCGTTATGGCCAGCAGTTTCGGCGAGCCGGGCGCGCTCGCCGCCTGCGCTGCCGCGCGCAGCATGCGCTCGCCGCCGGCGGCATGGACGGTCAGCAGGGAAGCACCCACGCCCGCTACCGACCGCACCGCGCCGGCAACTGTATTCGGAATGTCATGCAGCTTCAGGTCCAGGAACACCTCGAAGCCCCGCTCGCGCAGCCGCGCGACTACCGCGTTCCCAGCCACGTAGTAGAGCTCCATCCCCACCTTGAACCACCGGCAGGTTCCCTGGAGCTGGTCGGCCATATCCAGCGCAGCCTCAGCGGAAGGGAAGTCGAGGGCCACAATCAGCCGGTCCAAGGGGTCTCGCCGGCCTCGTGCATCGAGGCCGGCGTTCCTGGAATTCAGTTGTGGCTGGCCAAGGCGGCCCAAGGTTTCCATACCGTCAGTCTAACTTGGAAACTCCCGTGGCCGCGCAACCGGCGATCCGCGGTTACCGGATCGCTCACTGTGCCAGGGGGGCGAAGAGGTCGGGCATCTGCACCTGGGCCAACAACGCACGGGCCAGGTCGGGGTCGTCCTGGCGCACCGTCTCCAACTGCACCTTGCCGACGCCAGGGAGCCCAAGCACCCTTGCCGCCGCGTACGACAGATCGACGATCCGTCCCTCCAGCACCGGCCCGCGATCGTTCACGCGGACGTAGGCCGTCTTGCGGTTTTTCAGGTTGGTCACTCGCAGCCAGGTTCCCATCGGCAGCGTCGGGTGGGCGCAGGTCATCAGGTTCATGTCGAACCGTTCGCCCGCCGCTGTCTTACGTCCTTGAAAATGCGATCCGTACCATGACGCGACCCCAACCTGGAGCCAGCGCCGGGATTTATGGCCGGCCTTGTAACTAGTCTGCGCATTGGGTGTTGCGTCTTTCGCAGGGGGCGGGCTAACTGTGGCCGCATCCTTCGCGGAAGCCGACAACGCTAAACCCATAATTAACAGTCCGGCCCCAAACCTGCGGACCGACATGGGCGACAGCTCCCGAGCAGTTCTGAAAGAAGTCCTTTTCATTCGCACGCTCCTTCTGTTATTGTCTTTGCGTGGCTAACCCAAGTCAAACATCCGAAAGAAGTTATCGGAGAGTTCGACTTGCCAGAATGACCTCCTTTGTGATATAGAAAATAGGCAGATGCAACGCCCAAGAGTCCCCCGAAAGTTGCACTTTGGGACCAATACGGTTCGATGCGGCTCTCATCTGGCCTGTTTAGCAGAAAAGCAACTTTTTTCTGAAAAAAGAAGATTTTCTCGTTTTCCCGTCCCCGCGGCCCCATGCAGACCGTTCTCACCATCGCCGGGTTCGATCCATCCTCCGGGGCTGGGGTAACGGCGGACCTGATGGTCTTCGCAGCTCACGGCCTCTACGGGACCGCATGTATCACCGCACTGACCGTGCAGTCGACCCTTGGAGTGCGAACGACGCATGCTACGCCCGCCGCCGTTGTAGAAGCAACGCTGGCCTGTCTAAATGTGGATATCCCGCCGGCAGGCATCAAGATCGGGATGCTTTCGAATGCAGATAATACTTTTAGAATCTGCGAGTATCTATCGCAACTTCAACTCAAACATTCAATAGATTTGAAGCCGGCCCACATCCCCATTGTTCTCGATCCTGTGCTTCGGTCCACATCCGGCAGGGAACTGATCGATGTGCCGGGAGTCGCAGCCTTGCGGGACCGTTTGCTTCCTCTGGTCGACTGGGTAACCCCCAACCTGGACGAGCTGGCGGTGCTGACGGGCGAGACAGTAACCCGCCGCGACGATCTTCCACGCGCCTGCCAAGTCCTGCAGAATACGATAGATAAGAAGTTCGGAGGACCTCGTGTCGGCGTGTTTGCGACCGGCGGCCACCTGGATCCTCCAGACGATTTTCTGCTGCCGCCCAGCGGGGAAGGGTTCTGGCTGCGAGGTGAGCGGATCGTCACCCAGGCCACGCACGGAACCGGCTGTGCGCTGTCGAGCGCCTTCCTGAGCCGGCTGGTTCTGGGCGATCCACCGCGCGAAGCCGCAGTGGCCGCCAAGCTCTATGTCGCCGGTGCCCTCCGAGCGGCCGCCAAGGTGGGGACGGGGCGCGGCCCGATGAACCACTTATGGCCGCTTCTTCGCGTGACGGATTAGGGAAGATCACGGGAACAACGGGTGCGTCCGATAATGCGGCACCAGGGCTCCGGCAGGGGCCGGAACGGCGACCTGCTAGGCTTAGGAATCATGTCCCTCACGCTCACTGTAAATGGTCAGAGCCGCGAGTTCGCTGGTCTGACACCGCCGGTTACGCTCGCTCAAGTCATCGCGGAGATGAACCTGAAGGGTGACCGCATCGCCGTGGAACACAACGGCGAGATCGCGCAGCGACCCCGCTGGACGGAGGTTCCGGTAGCCTCGGGGGACCGCCTGGAGGTCGTGCATTTCGTTGGGGGCGGAAGCGCAGCATCAAGCGAGCCAACCTCGCAGCGTCAATGACGCGTGCAAGGATTCAGTGGCGTGATGGGATGAGCAGGGGAAGCGCGCCCGGGCGAATCGGGACATATGGGCGCCGGACCTGCGCTCACTATACATAATATACGTTATCGGACGTTCGATCTGACCAGCCGGGCGACCGCGACCCGGCCCAAAACCCTTCTGTGAGGTCTCCCAACCCTCCGCTTCTGCGGTATGCACCCGGCTACGGTTGAGTCCTCTCGCCCCACTAACAATCACCCGAAAAGCAAAGCCAGCGCGCACTCAACGCCGCTTCCATCCATTCTCGTCAACTGCGGCACTCGCGCATCCGCGTGATAGATTTGTACAGGCCGCATTCCTGCGGAGAGATGGCCGAGTGGCTTAAGGCGCACGCTTGGAAAGCGTGTATACCGCAAGGTATCCAGAGTTCGAATCTCTGTCTCTCCGCCATACCTTTCCCTAAGTCCCGGAGAATCAGCATAAGTAGCAGATACTACATCGGTTATACCAATTCCCGATTGTACCGTCCGTGCCAGTTTGTACCGCGTTTATCGCCCTGTCAGGGCCTATTTTCTTACAACTCTTACAACGGATTCTGGCTCCTGGGCAGGTACTTTCTGCCACCCGGGGCGCAGTTCCCTGCCGCGGCGTCAACTGCCAAACAGCCCCATCCTGTGGGATTCGGGCGGGCAGTTGATGGGTTGATGGGTCGGGCATTTAGAGAGTAAACCCCCGAGCAAGCGCCCCCAGTACAAGCCGATTGAATTCGGTGATCCCTACGATCCCAAGTTTGTAGAGGGCCACTGGAATGCGATGCGTGAGCGTGCCGAGGACAGGCTTCTGGGTCGCGAGATCCGGACCGCCGCCAAAGCGGACAGAGCATCCCTGCCCCGGTGCCCCCAGAGACGCACAATCCTTCAGCGACTTCTTATCTGCGCAGCGCGCCGGGACCGCTCTCCACAATCCACACCGACGTGTGCCAACTTCAGGAGTTCAATTCAGTGACGAGACCGTTGTGAAGGAACTGAAACGACGGTACGCAAGCAGGCCTCCTCGAACCCGCCCAGATTGCAATGGTCGAGAAGCGGTTTCCCTATATCGTCTGGAACCAACAGCAAAGCCCCACCCGAAAGTGAGGCCTGATAATCAGTGTTGTCCGCCAGACCTCGGCGGAGAGGTATTCCCATTGCCCGACTCAAGAGATGTCCCGGTCTCCAAGCTGCTACACAAGATTGTCAGTGCACTGATCGACCAGCCTGAATTCCTCAGCATCAAGACCATCGCAACCGAAGACGGCGCGACCTTCACCATCGAGGCGCATCCAGATGACACCGGTAAGCTGATCGGTAAGCAAGGGAGGAATGCCCACTCCATCCGCATCATTGGGAAAGCAGCCGGAATGAAACTGCACCGGCACTACCTCATCGACATCTGCGAGTAGTCCGTGGAATCAGGGAGATAGATGTACCGTCTCCGTGGATGTAACGTACATCCATCGTCCTGGCACGCAGGTGGGATAGGTGGGTGCCGATGACGGAGCGTATGCACAAGGAGCTGTCGGAGTTCTGCCACGGATCGGAAGGCCCGGGCTGGTTGTTCCCTTCCCGGACCAGCAGCGCCATGGTCGGTCACCTGAACTCGATCAGGAACAGCTTCAAGGACGCCTGCGCCCGCGGCGGCCTCGACTCCAAGCTGGTGCCTTACCTGGCTCGGCACACGTTCGGTACGACGGCACTGCGGGAGACCGGAAACACGTTCGCTGTGATGAAGGCTAAGCGTGGCATCTCGGCGATCCAACTGGACAACCAGGGTGTCTACTACGGCGCGCGCCTTCCCAACACCTTTGTGCCGCCACCAGATGGATCCAACCCTCCGCTCAACGTCGTCCAGGGCCAGCGCTGCGGTGTGTGGACCACCTTGCAGCCCTACGACGATCGCGTTCCAGTGCCAACGCGCATCACGGTGGACACATCCCGATCGGTCGTTCCATTCACCACACCAGTCGTTTTCGACTGGGTGTCAGACGGAAGCATCCAGTACAGCGTTCCGCTCAGCTCAGGACTCACACTGCCCATTCCGTCATCCCTGACGTTCTGGATGGCTGGAGCTTCGGTTCCAGGCAACATCAACATCCTGGTCACAGGTATTCCCTTCCCGACATCCGCCTGGCAGAAGAATCGGGTGGCCACAAGCGAGACAGTTTCCTACACGTCCACCGAAGGGGCACAGACAACGACTACGGTCTGGTCTTCGATCTCGAGCATCATGGTGCGTGGCGTGCCGGCCGGAGTCACCATTTCGTGCTCGCACATGCCCTTCACGCTGCCGGCAGTTGCCGACCTCCAGCGGCCCTACACTGACCCGAGGTTCCGGGATCAGACCTTCGGACGCTACTGGAATATCAACGGACCCTGGCTCACCGAGTCCTATCATGGCGGCCCCAGTGTGGAACTGTCGACGGTGAACAGTTACGCGACGCCCGATGTTCTCCTGGACATCGCGATCGATCCGAATGCCTATACGATGCTGGCCTGTTCAGCCACCAAACTCTACACCTTAGATCGCCGGGCTCTGATGCCTGGGAGCCTGAACGTGACGGCGATTACAGCCGATCCCGTCTACAGCGTGAACGTCGTTTACGACGAGACAACTCTAAGCACAGCAGCACGTTACGTGCGCTTCCAGCCACTTGCCCACGCATCCAACACCACGATCGGTTCCTTCCGCTATGTCGTTGAGGACCCCAACGGGAATGCCTTCTGCGTCGATGCCACGGGCAGCTTCATCACCTATGCCGGCGGCGCCGCGTGGAGTCTTGGCGTGCCGACTGAGGTGTCAATCCCGCTGACCTTGATCGGGACATACGTGGTCACCTTGCAGTGCATCGACATCACCGGGAACATAACGTCAGACAGCTTCCCCTATCCTAACCTCGGATTGAATGTGGTCTCGACCCTCGACCTGACTGCCATCGTCCCCAAGGCGCAGGGTGTCGCGCGCGACAGCCTGCAACGTCTCTGGATCTGGACGGGAGACTACGCCATCCCAGTCCAACTCCACTACGACGCCTACCTCTACGACAGCGACTCCCAGAGCATCTTCCTGACTGATCCGTTCGATCAAGTAAGTGTGGCCTAACCATGTCGACCCCAGTTATTCTGCCCAACCTGATCCAGACCAACAGCACCTCCTACGCCGACATCGCCGGGCTGGCCAACGGCATGGAGCGGCTTCCGGGGGAGACGACACCCGCGTACGTCAACCGGTTGAACACGGCCGCGGTAGAAGACCGAAGCCACGACTATGAAGGCACCGTCGCTGCGATCGCCTTCGCTTTGGGACTCCAGGTACAGCCAGGAATCATGATCACGGGGCCATCGAACTCAGACATTACCTGCGATCTGTCGGGCATCTCTTTGGTAAGCGGAGCCAATTCCCTACTCTATCCCCTAGCGGTACTAGGAGAAGACAACGTATGGGATTGGAACTCACTCTCGAGCGCAGTAGCAGCGATCAATGCAACGAACATCTGGACAGCAACCCTGCTGTCCCCGGACGGCCCTGCCGTACTCATCTGTCGCCAGGACAACTCGACCGTAGGAATGCCCTACGAGGTCGTCGTATCCGACGTTGGTTTGATTGGCCTGACGGAGTCTTCCCTGCCGGCGCTCGCGCTTACGCCTTCGGGCGGCCTGGCCTATCAAATTCACGAGTTCCTGCAAGAGGTCATGCAGGTCGATCAATCCTACTGGGCGCGCTAAAACACTATGCTGAGCTTCTACACAGACCCGCAGATGTTGCGACCGATCACGCCGGCCACGCCGAAGCTGTTCTGCTGCCCCGATGAAGGAGGCACGCGACTCAGTACACTGTACCTCGGCAACGGGTACAAGGCCATCCTGGCCAGTCCTGCAAGCGCAGGGGCGACGACCATCGTGGTGAACCAGACCCAGGAGTTCCTGGCCGCCGGCGGCACAGCCACCATTGCAGGTCAGGTAGCGGCAATCACGTACACCGGGATCACCAGCGATGCTCTGATGGGTGTGAGTGGTCTGACGGTCAACGTATCTGCCGGTGCCAGTGTGAGCCCAAATCTCACCTACACGGTCGTCGGCAACATCCTGGTTGGCATCACGGGTTCGGATGCTGTCGGTGTCTCAAGCCAGATAGCTGTCTGCCTCAAGACCTCGACCCAATCCACATACGGGTTCCGTGGTACTCCGGTCATCTTTGGAGTCAGCACCTTCGCAAGCGGGACTCCGCTTGAGATCGACATCAGCATCACTGCTCTGCCAGGAACCGATCAGACCTTCAGCAGCATCGAGTTGCTGTCGGGCGGATACGTGACCAGGGATGCGTCGATCACCACGGCGCTGACCGGAACGGAGCCCACTGGGTCCGTATCCGCAGCCATCCAGATTGACCGACATGACCAGGGACTGACCATCTTCGAACGGCTCTTCCCGGTCAGCCGTATGGTGTCTCCGAACCTGCCAGGGTTTGTCGTAGGCACGTATCGCTGGCGCGACCCGACCATGATCAATGCCCAGCAGATCCTGGCGACGAACTGGAACGTCGACATCTCGAACATTCCGCCTACTTCCTTCGTCTCGGGTGTGGCTGATCTCACGGATCTCACTCCTCTGGTCGTTGAAGAGTCCGAGAACTCGCTCTATCTGCGGATCAAGGATGGCTTCTACTTCGAGAGCAAGATCAGATCGTATCTGCCCGCGGGCGCACTTCTGGAGGTCTTCTCCACAGCTGCGGCAAACCAGACGATCCAGCTGCAAAACTCCGTGGCAACTACGACTCCGATCTTCGTCGGCAACTGGATTGCCAACCAGACGGGCCAGTTCGTAGCCGGTACGCAGTACCGCTACGTCGGACACAACTTCGATACCACCCAGACGGACAACCAGTTCACGATCCAGCGCAGCACAGGGACCCTCAAACTCCAGGGCGCAATGTTGCCGCAGAACGTGTTCCTTGGAGTGGTCAGCGGAGATGCGATCGATTACTTCGATGTCCCGGTATACCCGGTTGGTTCGATCCCTCAGGTTTACGTGAACCAGGGGCTGAACATGCCCAACCTCTACTCGGGAAACTTCAGCTACGACCCCGTTGCCGGAACAATGCAGGATCCTTCGATCGCTGGATCTGTCATCGGCCAGCCGATCTTTGCGGTCTGCAACCCAGGCGTCGCTGTCCTCTATGCGCAGGGTGCGGTCTGGGCACCTGCAAACGACTACGTCGCAGAAACGGTCATCATCTTCAACGGGTTTCTGTTCCGTGCGTCGAACGACGGAGTCAGTGCCACCAGCACACCAGCCTTCATCCTCTCCTCTGATTCGATCACCAATGACAACGGAATCGAGTGGGTCTGCGAAGGACCAGTCAACACGGTACGCGCGCTGGCCGATCTCAATCCGGCCTTTGCTGGAATCTCTCAGGGCTATCTCTACCTCGCCCAGGCGTACCAGGGCGCTTACACGATCACCCTGTCCTGCGACAAACCTCGTATCCCAATTCCAGCCAGCGTCAGTGGTGAGATCGGACTCATCGCCTTCGGCCCGGTCTACTACGACGGAGACTATGCGCTATTGATCGCCACGGTGGTGGATTCAAACGGCAATCCGGTTCCGAACATCGACCTTCTCTTCGTACCTGGACCAAACTTCCAGGGACAGATCAACTACGAGACGCCGAGTACGGAGAACCCCATCATCGTCCGCACCGGCGGAGACGGTGTGGCGAACCTGATCTACACCCCTCCCTCCGACTTCGGCTACTACCTGCCCCTGGCCAGCACCAGCACCACGACAATTACTGGAGACACGCTTGACCTGGTTGATTCCAATGGCAACCCGACTCCGATCGCATTTGGACAGATGTGGAATTCACTCGACGGCTGGCTGACAACTCTGTATCAGGTGCTCGCGGACAACCCGTACTACGGGATTGTCGGTGCAGACACTGCGGCCGGTCAGATCGCATTTGCTTCGACTGGCCCGAGCGGTACTCCAGGAACCTCCGGTTATGTCCCCTACGTTACGAACGGCCGGCTCGTTCCACTCGTAACAACACTAGGGTCGGCCCTAGACCCAATCCAGGCTCTCACCTCCACAGGTGTAGTTTGCAGCGCACCAACCGACATGGCCGTAAAGCTTGTGTTCCCGTCGGCCATCACAGGAGCCAGTGTGGTGATGGCGTACTTCCTCTCCTACATCGAGCGCGTGACGATGGATCTCCAAGCCATCAACTCGAATGTCAAGAGTAATTCGATTCTCTTGCAGATGGCACCTCCTCCGCTCATCGGAGACACGACACCCTACCTGATCCTCGACAGCCTCACCGAGGGACAACTGGATGTCCAGCGCCTGGGTTATGTCGGCGCGAACCTCTACTTCCAGGGCACCGCCCTTATCTAACGTCTCACCCCCAAGGAATACAACGCCATGGCCGGAAATGCAGCTTACTTTCGCTACGTCAATTACATCGCTACCCGGGTGTTGAACGCGTCTGAACTCGATACGCAGCAACAGATTGACCGTCTGGTCAACTCGACCGATGTCCCGATGGCGTATGAGCTGAACGCCATCTACAAGACAGGTGCGCTGCTGAACGTCCAGGTGAACATGGATGGCACGACTGCGATCCTGACACCGATCAATGTGACTTTCCCCATGCTGGTGTTCGTCCGCGGCGTCTGGGAGATCTTCACCACAGACCCGATCGCCCTTGGTACGAGCACGACGGTCTACCTGAACTATCTCGTCGTGAGTCAGGTCCAGGATGGGACCGATGCCGAGATGGCGGAGATGCAGATCTCGCTGGGCCTGACCGACACCTCCGGCATCCCCAATGGGTCAGCTGTGCCCACACAGCTGGAGCGCAACCCTTCACCAATTCCACTTCTGACTTTCACCAACGTGAGTGGCGTGGCGACGTATGTTCCGGTCGACCAGACTTACCCTTGGTCGCGCGGAAGCAATGCACAGTCCGGAATCGTCAGTCTCACGACTGGGACATCGAATGGTAAAGCTACCTCTTCCGATGATCCGGTCAACACCAACCAGCGTGTACCGACCGCAGGTTCCGTAAACACCTCCAAAGTGCAGTCCGTCATTCTGTCTGGAACGACGAATGCGGACGGGACTCCGAACGTCAATCCGACGGCAACAGGACAGGGCGGCATCCAAGCCGACCATTTGATCTATGTGACCGGGACACAGACGGTAGAGGCCGCAATCCAGACCGTGACTGCCAACGTGGCTACCTTCATTGCTGAGCTCGCAGCCCACATCGGAGCTCCTCTCGGACTGGTGAATACCCACCCGATGCCTACTTACTATCAGGTCGGAGCAGCTCCCATATCGCACGTCGGTTCGACCTTCGACAGCGGCCAGCATGTTCCGACGTATACGCAGGATCACATCGGATTCATCGTCACGCGGAACCCACTCGTAGTCCCAGCATCGACAGACTATGCGTACCTCCTCCGGGACAACCTGGGGAACACCATCATTGCGATGACGCATGCTGGCGATCTGGCGACTCCGGAGCTGATCTATTCGAGTCTGTCTGTGGCCTACGCGGCCATCGCAGCTGTGCCGGCTGCGATCATCGCAGCAATCGACGCTGAGATTCAGGGTGGCGAGGTCACGTTCTCGGGTGCGACGTATGGTCACTCTGCCATGAACACGCAGGTGTTCACTATGCCCTTCACGGCTCCATCAACTTCCGTAGTTGCGGTGTCGCCAGTGAATTACCTGGGAACAGACTTCTCAGTGACCGGGCAGATCACAGGAAATCAGCTGCGGATCAACATCCTGAACAGCTCGTACATCTACGGTTACGCCCTCGGGGATGAGGTCATCAACTACAAGGTGATCGCGTAATGAATAACGGCATCGCACAATTCTTCTATACGCGGCAACTGCCAGCGGGCGCTGTGGCTATCGCACAGGTCACTGCCGACCCGTCGTACGCCGAAGACCTGATCGACGTCAATAACGTCGTGACCACTGGCACTCTCAGGGTGTGGCCGACTTCTCTGGCGGGCTCACCCTTCACCGCGGCCGGCCTCGGAATCCCGCTTGTCATATCTGGGGTATCAACCTACGTGTTGGAGAGTCAGTTCTTCGAACTGACGAATGTCCTGGCCCTGGACGGAACTCCTCTCTTCTACCAACACACGCTCGACACGACCGCAAACAGCATCACGATCACCGATGACTCTGGCAATGTGGTGGTGACCGATCAACTGATCCAGAACGGGAACCTCTACCACTCGCTGGACGGGGCGCTTTACTGGATCCGCTATGTGGGCCAGAACGGCATCATGCAGAAGGTGATGCTGAAATACGATCCGGTCATCAGCCAGGCACCGAACTTTCCAAACCCGACGCAATACACCCTCTCTGGCGCCATCATGCTGGTCAATGGCACGACCCCGTATACGATTCGGTTTACGCAGCTGAGTGTGTTTGGGGCATCGATCCCATACGGGAATCTGCCGAATGTTCCGTGGTTCTCACGGTTGCGCTTTCCTCTGAACAACTTTGCTCCAGAGTGGGCCCAGCAGTCGTTCAACCCGATCGTCCCCTACTTGTTGGCATCCTGGGTCACCGGTACGGTGATCGATGGAAACGTCCTGCAATTGCAGCGGCCGGACATCTACCCAGACGACAATCACTGGCCGGACATTCTTGTGTTCGACAAGAACTACATCATCAAGTACGCACTGGAAGGTACCTCAACTGACCTGGCCAGCGAGCGCGGAACGTCCTACCCATGGAAGCGCGGCCAGATCGTCGATGTGGATTACCACACCGCTCTCATCCAGATCATCCCGACGCTCGATCCAACTGACATCGTGTTCGGGTTCTACAGCTACATGGAACGGGATGTGGTCTTTACCGCGATTGACTGCAACCCATTCACCAACCCGTCCATCAAAGACTGCGTCATCCGGTTCTATTCGCGGCCGGACAGCAACCCGCTGCTTCGCCTTTACTACCAGGTGATCGATTACACGGGAACTGATGTCGCTGGCCTGACCAACGACCCGAACCCGGTAGACGGTGCCTGGACAATAGCGCTCGGGATGGATACGAGCCTGACCATCATCGGCGATCTGTTCGTCGGTGCCAGTGTCAGCCCGAACGACATCACCATCACCGACGCGCGTGTGCGCGGCGGCGGCCTCATCCCATCCGCACAGAATGTCGACCAGGCTCCTAGCTTCTGGGACATAGGCTACCTCGACGGAAAGCCTTACCCGATCGGTGGCACTTTGGCGGTCTACCTTCCCTTCGGTCTACTGAACACCATGACCCGCACCCAAGTGCAGGACAGGGTCAACAAGACCCTGCCGATGGGTACCCTCGCCGTGATCAGGTACTACGACATGAACTTCCAAGAACAGGTCTAAATGAATCTCATCTGGCAACAGAACACCACGATCCTCAAGAGTGGAGCGGTCTCCAATCCACTCGTGCTGCCGGTGACGTTTCCGGCCATGACAGGGCCGACGCAGAAGCTGGCGCTCTCGACATCGGCTGTGGCGGACGGGACATTTGCTTCCCTGGTGAACCTGCAACTCTACCTTCAGGGAGATCCTGACCAGCTCAATACCCTGCTCAACGTATGGCCCAACTATGGGTCAGGCACAACCCCGCAACAGCCGGAACTGAACGGTGGAATTGAGATCAGCTTCGACGGTGGCTACAGCTTCACAAGACTCGGCGCGCTTCCGGATGGAACGAATCTCGGGTTCGCAGACGATCCCACCACCTGGATAACGGTGCCTGCATCCTGCATCGTTCCTGGGACAGTCGATGGGGTACTTGGGCCATTCGACCTTGCGATGCTGTCGATACGCTACATCGTTCCCCCACTGGCGGATCAATTCCAGATCTTCAACGTTCGGCTCGAAGCAGCATTCGACGTGGTGTAAATACATGCGACTCCTTGGCAATTTCCCATCACAACTCAGCAGCTCCTACTACGCAGACCTGCTCGCTCTGGTAACCCAACAGATCGCGGTCGGCGAGTATGCAGGTGGGTCGACCTTCGATGCTGCTGCCGTCGCCGCCCTCCAGGCGCAGGGACAGACCTTCACCGCTCTCGCTATCCCAAGTTCCGGAGACCGAGCGATCGCCGATTCGGTGAACACTCCCGTGAACCTGATCAATGTCAGGTTCGAAGCCATCCAGAGCGAAGTGACCTACTTGCAGACCGAGATTGCCTCCCTGGCCGCATCTCTGGCGAACCAGACTTCCCTGCTGGACCAACTGCTTGGCTACACGCAAGGAAGCTCCTGGGCATCAACCCTTCCGCAGCTCGGGTCTGCCTCGACCTACTCCTGGGACTTCAGCGGAGGATTCAGCGCCATCTCGGCTGACATCCCTGCAACCGATCCGGTCACTGGGATTGTCTACTCCGCAGTTCCGGCTCTTTCGACCATCCTCAATACGACGACAGGTCTGCTGCAAAGTGGTGTGTCCGTCCCGGTCACATCTCGTACGTTCCCTCCCAAGAACCTGACCTGGTTGTATTCGACACCAGGGCAGTCGGCAGCAACCTACGGGCCGGACTGGGCTGATCTCGACATCCTGGAATCTGAGCCAAGGTTGGTCTTCAACCCGATCCCAACGATTCAGCCAGCCGCCGCGGTCAGCCTCTTCTCCGTGACAGGAACGATGCCGGGCGGTTCGGTCCCAATCTTTGTGAACCTGAACTTCGTCGCGCGCCAGTCAGAGACGACGATCACGATCGCCGCAGACATCGACGGCGTTCCGCCGGCGCCGGTCAACCTGACCCCGTACCGGGTCGAGGCTGAGAACACCGTGGTGCGCGCCAATGGAGTGGTCTACGTCTATGGCGTCGACTTCAATGTGACGGTCGAAGGGTACTTGTCGTCCGTGGATCTTCCCGTTGGAGTTCCTCTCACCGTCGACTTCGAAGAGTACTACCCGGCATACCAGTGCAGCGTGGACCAGGTGAACTGGAGCCAGATGATCATGCTGGATCCGAACCGGCCCTATCCAGACGGTACGACCAACTTTGGATTCCTGGGTGTGAAGAACAACTTCGGTTCTTCCCTCTTCCCACTGACCAATGAGACCGGGGTTCTGACCGGCATGTACCTGGAGATGATCGGTATCCCAACGACCGAGATGATCTTCAGCGTGACGACTCCTGCCTCTGAAAGCTACGGGATGCCGGCACAACTCCAGATCGATATGGACCGGCCGGCATACATGACGGGCGTGGCCGTCTCGCCCTACACCAACTATCCGCAGACCCTGACCATGATCACGTGCCAGGGAGTTACGGGAGCGCCAGTCGTCCTGTTCCAGGGATCGGTGCTGATCGACCGGCCAATGGTTCTGTCCTTCCCACGTACATCCGTGCGGTCTCTGACTCTGTCCTTCACGCAGGAGAATTACACCATCAAGCAGTACTCCGTCGCCACATCAGACAAGCTGCGACGCAATACCCTGAACTCGCTTCAGTCCGTCCTTCCCTTCGCGATCAGGACAGTTGCTCCAGTTCCTCCGACCCTCTTTGATGGCGCTCTTTATGCCTTCGGGTTCGAGTCGATCCTGGGAGTGGACTGGAGTTCGACGACCATCCCTGGGGTCTTCGTCACGGGAGCTTATCGGATCGCTGGTCAACCTCAAATTCTCCGGGTTGACACAACCACCATCGGGTCGGTCGATGTCTGGCTCTACTCCATGTCCTACTCGAGCACTGGCCAGCTGGTGGCCCACAACCTTACCGGCACGCAGCTCACATCTGGCGCAGCGATCCCAGTCCCGATCACGTATGTCGGCGCGACGACGCCGATCGCGTACACCGACTACTACCTGAAGTACATCCTGCGGTCGGTGAATGCCATGGTCTTCAACTTCTTTCTCCAGGTGACGAATGTATAACTCGCAAGTTCCGAATCCGATGGCGAAACTCACGGCGGCAAGGATTACGCGCATCAAGACCCAACTGCGCGCGCTGACTGAGTCAACCCTGGAGGCGTACCAGGCCCAGGTCTACTCGGCCGTCAATGGAGTTCTCAATATCGCCGGCCAGATGCAACCACTCGCTCTGATCGAAGCCGAGACTCCTGCCATCGTGGGAGACGTCACGACTCCCATGTTGAATCTGACCAATGACGCAGCTGACATCGTGACAGTAGTGACCGCGACCGAGAGCACGGCTGCTCAACTGTTCAACCTGGCCGCGGCGGCCCAGAACCAGATCCGGCAGAACCTGCGGGAGGCCTTCTACGCGAGTAACGCTTCTCGCTATCTCGAGCCCTTTATCAACTCGCTGAACATCGCGTCGAACACCGGGAGCATCGACTATGTGGTCGGTCAGGCTACCCTGTCCGAGGCCAGCAACACCCAGGTCCTCTCAGGAACCTTGACCATGGGATCCGGCAGCACTGCCGGAGCCACGGCCACCTTCACTCCTTCGACCGCGACGGATGGGACGACTCTGACGGCCGTGGCATTCGATGGAATCCACTTCGAACTGATCCTCAGTTTTGCCACGCCGACGATTCTCAACCGGATCAAGATTGACCTGGCCAACTACGCCGGGCTGGAACTGTCGACCCTGACCTCGTCAACGGCTGGATCTGTCTTTCAGGATGTGCTCGCCGACCTCGGTGTGACCAACATGGTCTTGAATGGCATATCCGGTAAGCTTTCCGGGGATGTCGTCATCGACTTCCCTCCCCGCTATGTCAGCCAGATGCGGATCGTCTTTGACGATCGCGTTGGGACTTCGAGCATTGCCCTGAATTCGATCTCTTTCTGGGCCCGCCAGTTCGCATCGACCTCCACGTTGACCAGCAACCTGATCTCGGCGCCCTTGGGGAACCTGGCGTTTTCGACCGACGAGGACGATTGGGGTGCGTTTACGACCATCCTGCACCAGATTTCGACCGACGGTGTCAATTTCACAGCGATCGCGGCCGGCTCGGTGATCAACCAGACGACCCCGTTCTACTACAAGGCCAGCTTCCAGGTCGTGCCCTCTGCCTTCTCGGCGTCCTCGACATCCATCAGCCAGGACCCGGCGGCCTCCAGCGTCTACAGTCTTACCAGTACGACGACCGTGAACATCGGTTCTAACATCCTCCAGCGGACCCTGGTGTTTGGCTCGATCGACGGCCCCATTACCCTTCAAGAAGTACCTCTTCCGGGGACCTTTCAGGTATCTCAGGGCTCGGCCACGTTGAACAGTTCGACCTATTCGTTCACGGATGGCGTCCTCAGCTTCCCGGCGGAGATCTTCAACATCACAGTCAGCTACCAGATCTCCAATGTAGGAACGACGGCGGTCTCCGACCTGCAACCCTACTACACGCCGGTCCTGCGCGAAGTCCTCTTCCAGACTGCTTCCTAGAGAAAGAACACCATGCTCACTGTCTTCACGGATGGGCAGGTCGCAGACCGCGACCTGACGAACAGTACGCTCAGCGGCATCTACAACCAGGGCACGGCCATCCTGGCTGGGTTGGCGACTGCCTACACGGTGTCTCTGGCATCGCTCGAACGCCGCCTCTCCGCGATCAACAGCCGCCGGCAGAGATCCAACTGGACAGCGACGCTCGGAACCCTGGGCAGCCTGACCCTCACCGACTTCGTGAGCATCGACCAGTCGAACACCACGGCGACAGTCCGGATCGACGGGGGTGGCGCTTCCCTCTGGGAGCTAACCGTCCCTCAACGGGCCTCGATCGCCACCAACGTGTTCAGTTCTGACAGCGGGACGGTGAACACCTTCGGCACCCTCTACCAGGTCCTGGAGGCATCGTCTGCGACGATCCCGACAGGAACCTTCCTCATAACGCTCACGGCAGCTGTGGACGCTTCGTTGATCCTGTTTGACATAGCGGCCACGCCGTCGTCTCCCGTGATCTCTGTGAGCGTCTCAGCGGACGGGACGACCTATGTCCCGGCCACCGCGGTGAATCTGGAGGGCTACCGGATCTCCGCGCGCCTGGCTCCGTCCTCCGTCAAGTACATCCAGTTGTCGATCCAGTCTTCCCATCCGGACGATATCGACGGGACAACCTTCACTTTTGGCATCACGGACGTCAGTTTGTCGGCTGTCCAGTTCCAACTTTCATCCGAATTGACCAGTCGTCCCATACTAATAAACCCTAGCAGCTCGAGTTTTCAGTTCGTGGCCGACGCAGACCCGGGGATTCAGTTCTACCTGTCCCTGAACGGCAGCCCCTTTACGCAGGTAGCCAGCGGCGACACTGTCCCGGTTCCAGGTGCTGTCGATGTCAGCCTGCCAGGCATTGCCGTGTCTGGATCTTCGCTGGGTCTTCTGTTGACGACACTTCCTGGTGGAGTCTATCCAAACTCCCTCACGGTAACGGATGTCGCGAGCGGGACGGTATATCCAATGCTGCCTGGCCTGAATCCCGCCCTAACGGGAGTCAGCCTGCTCTCCGGCAAGTCGGTCGCGGTCTTCAGCAACAGTCTGACGCTTGTACCTGAAAGCGCCGGTGACAATGCGAAGACCTCGAATGTGGACTACACCACCGGACCATCCTCTATCTCAATCCAAGTTCGCGCACTGTTTACGACGACGAATAACAGCGTGACGCCTGTCTTCCGCGGCGCCACCTTCCAGGAGAACTAACGTGGCCGCAGAGACCCTCGATCTACAAACCGTTGAACTTGAATCAGTCCTCCGCCCCACTGGGTTGAATGGCGCTCCTGGCTCGGCAGACTACAACGCCTCGGCGGCAGAGACCCTGATGGATCTCACGACCATCACCGAGGTTCTCAACACCCAGATCCTTCCGCTGCTCAATGCCCTACTGGCGGGCGCGGCTCTCCCCACCCCAAGCCCGATCGGGATTCAAGGAAGCACGGTCCTCACCGATACGACTGACCTGACCAGTCTCTGTTACGACGCCTCGACGTCGTTGCCGCTGTGCATCGCCGACAGCCTGCGCGTGCTGAATGGACAGAATGCGTCCATTCAGACCCTGGTCAATAACCTATCAGTCCAGGTCCAGAGCCTGAGTACGTCGCTCTCGACGACCGGGCAGAACGACATCGCCAGCGCGGTAAGCAACATGTACGTCCTGATCGAGACCATCCAGGCGCAGATCCAAGCCCTTCAGGGCGCGACCGGTGGAACAACCGCATCCCTCAAGAACTTGCAGAGCCAGTCCGTCGATACCTCGCCGATTTACCCGGGTGCGACTGACAGCATTCCCGTGATGTGGGCTTCTCCATTTGTCGACAATACCTACGTCGTGAGCTATGCCCTGAACGACGATACGGGCAACCTCTCGATCACCAGCTTCTCCTTCTTGCCGGCTGGCACTGGGATCACGGTCCGTGTGAGAAATTCCAGTACCACCGATACCGTTGAAGGACTCGTCTGTGTAACCGCCCGCCAGGCTGGATAACGGCCATGGCTGCGTCTGTGAAGAAGGCCGCCAAGCCACGCAAGGCCAAACCTGCAAAGAAGTCTGCTTCCATCAAGCGGAAGCCGGCGCGCCGCGGGGGTCAGGTCTCTGCCGCGGCGATCAGGAAGACCAGGGCCAAGCGGCCACCTTCTGGACTCGAGCTCAAGGTCTATGCCATGCTCGCCGCCGAAGGAATCTCCTTCACAAAGGAGAAGGCCATCAGCCAGTGCACGGTCGACATCTACATCGTGCCGCGCACAGTCATTGAACTCCAGGGCTGCTTCTACCACGGGTGCCAGAGCTGCTCGAAGAAACTCACGGCGAACCAGAAGAAGTGGCAGATCCTCGACGGCCGGCGCCATCATGTCCTCCGCTCTCTCGGTTACGATGTCGTTCTCATCTGGGAGCACGAGGTTGACAAGGAACCAGAGCGTGTTCAACGAATTTTGAAAGCCCTGGTTCCAGTGAAAGGAGCCGCATGATTCTCGAAGCAGGAGCGATGGCGCTGTTCACGCCAATCCATCTTCGGGATGCGTCGGGCGCGGTCATCAAAGGCACCAACGTGTGGAAGTCCGGAGCTATCTTTGGCCGAGCTGGTCAGGGATTCCGGCACGGTCTTCAGAACACCGTACGCGGGCAGATACCATTCATGCTGGTCTCTGCTGGCTTGTCCGGCGCAATGGCTCCGCGTCACCATGCCCTGTCGGCAATGTCACGCACCCTCGGCGGCGCGATCGGCGGCATGCTTGGATTCACGTTTGGAGGAGCTGTTGGTGGGATCGCCGGTGCCATGGCCGGGGACAAAGTCTTCGGAGCCGGACTGGAGAAGACGGTTCAGGCCATCGCCGACATCGGAAGCGAGCGTGGAAAGTTGCATATGGGTGGCAACTTTGTAGACTCACAGGCCGCCTGGACGATGCGCCAAACCGCGGTCCAGAGTATGGCCACTTCCAACTTGAATGCCCGCAGATATTTAGGCCAGGAAGCGGCCTTCATGCACACATAACACAAGACTTACGAGGCCGTAGGAACGGCCGGAATAGATTCGCATACGCGCACTAACTCGAAGGAGTTCCATCATGCCGTCAGATCTCCCAGTACAGACCCAGCTCGACAACCTCACCGCCCGCATGACCGCCATCGATGGGATCGGAATCCCCAGTCTTGGACCAAATCCCGGCCCGCGGGGCGCGATGGCCGAGGCCCTGGCGCTGATTGCCGGCCTGAAGAAGACCCTCGGCAATGTCAATATGGGCTACCAGCAAGAGGTCGGCGCGTTCAACACCGACTATCAGGCATTCAAGGCCGCAGTCAACGCCATTCTGAACTTGTAATCCCTTCCCTGCGCGAGATGAACATTTGTCTTTTGTGTGATATCACCCTCGAAAAAACATGATTTACTATCTTGGATAATTCATAAGAGAAACATTTCCACAAGGACCATCAGTGATGTTTATTTTCGCCAACAGAGCTCCAAGCATGAGTCACGTCCTCTCCGAGGAACTGGCTCAAATTGACAGTGAATTAGAGGTTCTGAATGCGCGCCGCACGCAAGTTCAGAGACTCGTCAACCTGGCAGCAGCTGTTGCCAAGAAGACCTCGATTTCCCTGGTTCCTGTGTTTGTCCGCGGCGGACAAACCCACCAACGATCGATTCATCTTGTTCCACCGGCTGTAAACCTAGCACGCTGAATCACTTCACTGCCCTACTACCCAGCAATCTTCGACTGCGCCGGCATCAGTACCGTCCGACCCCGCCTCCGACCCGATTGCGTCATTCAACCGACCGCCGCTGACGAGAAGTCGACCGGGCTCAAACCGGCGACCTCCTGCCGTGACAGTTAGAAGCTAAATCGCAACCCATTGATTCTAAAGCGCACTGATGGCTCAGAAAGCGCTCAAAACCACCCAAGAACACCCTCCAGCACCCTGATCGAACCCTTAAATCCTGAAGAAAGCAGAGGTCAGTCGATCGGCGCGCCGATGATCGACAGCCGGATCACGATCATGTTCCAGCCAGGATTCCAGGTCTCGGCATCAAGACATGACCCATCCGGCAACATCTCCGGTTGTCGGAACCTCGGTCGAGTCGGCCCCGGGAGTTTCACCCAGAGCCGCTCACAGGACCGGACGTGAGCCTCTCGACTCATCCGGCTCGTGCCACCAATTTGAAGGCTACCGCCTTCCGTCCAAATATGAGGGCTCAT